>JGI1358J11329_10004327_pt1 | contig 10279 bp, 11 predicted proteins | sample Subgroupgradi54m_FD_11329 | JGI IMG/M metagenome (IMG submission 11329)
GCGGGCAGACGTTAATGTTTCTAGAGAAGCGACGCCGCCGCGGCGGTCGAGCGCCGAGAGCATCTCTCCCGCCAAGACGCTGACTTCAATCACACTCATGCCACCACTTCCTCCACATGGAGATGTGGGTGGGGATGCTTGCGCAACTTCGGATCGAGCCGCTGGCAGGTTGCGCAGAGTCCGTAGAGTTTGTGCGTATGGGACAACAGTTGATAGCCAAACCGCTTGACGATATCATGCTGAATTGTTTCGACTCTCGGCTCCTGGAATTCGATGATTTCCCCGCACTGGATACACATCAGATGGTCATGGTGCCCCTTGCCGAAGGTGACCTCGTAGTTCGGCGCGCCATAGCGAAAGTCGTGCTTCTCCACTAACCCCGCTTCATGCAGCAGCCCAAGGGCGCGGTAGACGCTGGCCCGGGCCACGGAGGAATCAACGGCATGCACATCCGCTACCAGCTCCTCCGCCGTAAAGTGCAGATGAGAGAGTGCGCGTCGAAGCACCAATTCACGTTGCGGGGTCAACCGCACACCCCGCTCTTTTAACATGTGCCTGGCGTAGAGGTATCGTTTCATTTTATTTGAGACTAAGTCTCATGTAAAACATGATGAAAGAATACGCTTTAGGCGGTAACCTGTCAAGAGTTTTTTGAACACTCTTTCTACCGGTAGTGGGTTAATCTGCCACTACACCGCAAAAGCGCAAAAGTTCTGCAAAGACGCAAAGGATTGCCACGGCACTTGTCGCGATGTTGCGGGTTTTTACGACCTCTACGGTGTCGAGTCCAATGTGACCCAGTACCTTTCCACCGAGTAGGTTGACAGGAACGACTCTACGTGCGTATAGTGAGGCGAGAGGGGTGGAAACTGACCTGGAGGAAACTCAATGTCCATGGATATCAAGAAGATTGTCGAGTTGCTGAACGAAGGGCTGGAGATGGAGTACGCCAGCTACATCCAGTACGTGACCCAGGCGGCGATTACCCGCGGACCGTATGCAGAGGGGTTGATCGCCCGGTTTGAGGAGATTGCGGGAGATGAGGCGGAGCACGCCAAGATCATTCGCCAGCGCATCGCGGCGTTGGGCGGCACCCCGACCACGAAGGTGGGCGAGATCCAACTACACAAGGACTCGCTGAAGGCGGTGGCGATCAACCTGAAGTACGAGAAAGACACCGTCACGTTCTATCAGAAACTCCTCAACCTCATCCCGCCGGATGAACCCATCCTCTATGAGGCGATCGAGCACATCCTCGAAGACAGCCAGGAGCACGTAGAAGAGCTCGAACGCCTTGTGGGGAAGTAACACGAGTGGCCAGTGATCGGTGACCGGTGGTCAGTGGTCAGTGAAAGATAAAAAACGCCTGGGGAATACCCGGGCGTTTTCTTTTGTACTTCACTGATCACTAACCACTGATCACTCGGGTATGGCTTCGACCCCGGTGATTTCCGGCACTTCGGCGCGGATGGCGCGCTCAATGCCTTGTTTGAGCGTCATCATGGACGATGGGCAGCCGGAACAGCTGCCGACCAGTCGCAGCTTCACGAGCCCGTCCACCACGTCCACGAGCTGGATGTCTCCCCCGTCCATCTGGACAGCCGGACGAATACGATTGATCACTTTCTCGACACGATCCTTCATGGCATCCTCCTCGACGGAACTGTGTCCCCGTCGACGACAAGGATAACATATTCCTGGCACTCGGTCAACGTGACGAGCTTACGGGTAATGGGTCAGTGTGCGGGTGACGCGGAGCGGGGCCCCCAGTCCGCCCGCAGCCGACGACGCCGATAGTGCGGCGCGGCGAGGACGGCTGGGGTGCGCAGCGGCAGGACCCGCCAAACTGACCCACTACCAGCTTACGCCGCTCGGGCAGGCTGTCGGCCGGCGTACTTCGCTTTAACCGTGCGGCCGATCTCCGCCGGGCTCTCGATGATGGTCACCCCGGCGGCCCGCAGGACGGCGAACTTCTCATCGGCCGTGCCCTTGCCCCCGGCAATAATCGCCCCTGCGTGGCCCATGCGCTTTTCCTTCGGCGCCATCCGGCCGGCGATGAACGCGAACACCGGCTTCTTGACCTGCGCTGTGATGAACGCGGCGGCCTCCTCTTCCTCCGTGCCTCCGATTTCGCCGATCAGGACGATGGCTTCGGTGTGAGCGTCATCCTTGAGCAGTCCGAGGAGGTCGACAAAGCTTGAGCCGAGCACCGGATCGCCCCCGATGCCGATACAAGTGGACTGCCCCAGCCCTACCTCAGTCAATTGAAAGACCGCATCATAGGTGAGCGTGCCGCTGCGCGAGAGCACCGCTACCGGCCCGGGCCGGTGGATATACCCCGGCATAATCCCCACTTTGGACGCGCCAGGCGTAATCAACCCGGGGCAATTGGGGCCGATGATGCGCACGGGCAACCCGGCAATCGTCTTGCGGATGCGCACCATGTCGAGCGTCGGGATCCCTTCGGTGATGACGACGATCAACGGGAGCTTAGCATTCACCGCTTCCATGACCGCGGCGTAGGCGAATGTGGCCGGCACAAAGATGATGGTGGCGTTGGCGCGCGTGGCATCAACCGCCTCACGAACCGTGTTGAACACCGGCGCACCGTGGACCGCCGCCCCCTGCTTGCCCGGCGTGACCCCGCCGACGACCGCCGTGCCGTACTCCAGCATCTTCTCCGTATGGAAGGCGCCAGCCTGGCCGGTGATGCCTTGCACGATGACCCGCGTATCTTTTCCAACGAGAATACTCATGTCCGCAAAGAAATTTTGGATTTTGGATTTTGGATTTTGGATTGGCTTGCCCCTCGTAATCTAAAATCGAAAATCCGAAATCTAAAACTCGCCTGGTCCAATCTCATCAAGCGAGCTCCACGATCTTCTTTGCCGCATCGGCCAATTCATCTGAACTGATGAGATTGAGCCGCTTCGCCGCCGCAAGCAGCTGCCGGCCTTCTTGCACGTTCGTCCCTTGGAGCCGCACGACAATGGGGACCTTCACCTGCAGCTGTTCGGTGGCGTTCAGGAGACCCTGAGCGATCCAGTCGCAGCGCATGATGCCGCCAAAAATGTTCACCAGGACCGCCGTCACGCGCGTATCGGCCAAAATGATCTGAAACGCCTTGGTCACCTGCTCGACATTGGCGCCGCCGCCGACATCCAGAAAGTTCGCCGGCTCTCCCCCGGACAGCTTGATGATGTCATTAGTCGCCATCGCCAGGCCCGCGCCGTTGACCAGGCAGCCGATGTTGCCGTTCAAGCCCACATAGGAAATGCCGATGCGGCTGGCCTGGAGTTCCAGAGGATGTTCTTGGGATTCGTCGCGCAGGGCCGCGAGATCCGCGTGGCGAAAGAGGGCGTTGTCGTCCAGCACGACCTTGGCATCCAGCGGCAGCAGCCGTCCGTCCTGGGTCACGACCAGCGGGTTGATTTCAATTAAGGAGGCGTCGCTGGACTCAAACATGCGCCATAAGCGGCCCACCATGGCGCGGCAGGCGTCCGCCAAGGCCCCCGAGAGCCCCAGCGCGTCGGCGATGCGCGTGGCGGCCTGCGGTGTAACGCCCTCGCCAATGTCCAAGAGGACCCGCACGATGGCCTGCGGATCCTTGACCGCGATCTCTTCGATGTCGACCCCGCCCTGGCGGCTGGCCAAGATCACGGGTGCGGCGCGGAACCGGTCAATGGTCAGCGCCAGATACAGCTCGACCGCCCCGGCGATGCGCTCATCCACCAGCACCGCCGAGACCGGCAAGCCTTCCGGCCCGGTCTGTTTGGTCACCAGGCGACGGCCCAACAGCGATTGGGTGTGCGCCTTCGCCTCGGCCGCGCTAGTCGCCACCAGAATACCTCCGGCCTTGCCCCGTCCGCCGGCATGCAGTTGGGCCTTGATGTTGCAGGCAAATCCGTCTGCGCCCTGGCATTCACGACGCAATGCGTCATAGGCGTGGGCGGCTTCTTCCGGGGTGCACGCCGGATGGCCGCGCTGAATGGTGATGCCGGCGCTGGCCAACAGCTGTTTCGCTTGGTATTCGTGGAGTTTCATTGAAAAGGATTACGGTGATTGACAGGCTGATTACGGTGATTCGAAATCACTGCAATCATGCTCTCGAATCACTGGAATCACTGTTACTGCCGTTGATCGAGGGGAATGAGGCGCAGATCAAGCGGGCCGGTGTATTTGGCCAGCGGACGGATGAGCCGGTTGTCCGCGGCCTGCTCAAGAATATGCGCGGACCAGCCGGCCATCCGGGCACAGGCGAACATGGCGGTGAACAGTTCCGCGGAAATACCGAGGTAGTGCAGGAGCGAGGCGGCATAAAAGTCCACATTGATGTAGAGGCCCTTGGCTTTGTGCACCGCCACCTGGAGCCGCTCGGAGATGCTGAACCATTTGAGGTCTTTGGTGGCCTCGCCGAGCTCTTTCGCGATGCGCTTGAGGTGTTTCGCGCGCGGATCCTCGCCCTTGTACACGCGGTGGCCGAAGCCCATGAACCGCTTGTGGTCGGCGAGCGTTTTCTGCACGTAGGGTTCCACGTTCTCCGGGCTGCCGATCTCGACCAGCATGTCCATCGCTTTGCGTCCTGCCGCCCCATGCAGGGGCCCTTTCAGTGAGCCGATCGCCGCGGTCACGGCGGAAAAATAATCGGATTTGGTGCCGATCACGGTGCGCGCCGTAAACGTGGAGGCGTTGAACCCATGTTCGGCGAGGAGCACAAAATACGCATCGAGCGCTCGGGTTTCCACCTCGGTCGGCGGCTTGCCATGCAGCATATAGAGGAAGTTGGCCGCGTGGCTTAAGCCCGCTTCCGGTGGAACCGGAGCCTTGCCCTCGCGCAGGCGGCCGATGGCCGCGACAAGCGTCGGGGTCACGGCAATGGCCCAAACGGCTTTCGCGCACATTTGCTCCAGCGAATCATCCACGGATTCCGAATCATCCAAACCGAGAATGGAGGTCATCGTCCGCAGGAGCGCCATCGGGCCCGTCTGGTACGGAAGGTCCTGGAGCAGCGACTGCACCTGCGGGGTCATGGCGCGGTGGGCGTCGAGCTGGCGCGTCCACTCGGTCAGCTGCGCGCGCGTCGGCAAGACGCCGTTGAGCAAGAGGTAGCTCACTTCCTCGTAGGAGGCCCGCCCGACGAGCTCATCGATATGGTAGCCGCGGTAAATGAGCTGGCAGCGCTGCCCGTCGACTTCGCCGACGCGGGTTTCCGCGGCGACGACACCTTCAAGGCCTTTTTTGACGTCCGATGGGGTCTGGCTGGTTGGGACGCTCATCGTGTTAGGCGTTCACTGGAAGCGCGGCCAAGCTTTTGATCCCGTCTGCGACTTGCTGGGCGGATGCGGTGAGGGCCTGGCGCTCTTCGGTCGTCAGGGGCATGTCGACGACTTTTTCGATCCCGGCGGCCCCCAGTTGCGCCGGTACGCCGATGCAGACATCGCGCAGCCCGTACTCGCCGGTCAGCCACGCACAGACGGGCAAGACCGTGTGGGTGTTGTTCAGGATCGCGCTGACCATCTCCACCGCACCGCTGGCTGGCGCGTAGAAAGCGCTGCCCTGCTTCAGCAACTTCACCATCTCCGCGCCCCCGTCCTTCGTGCGCTGGATCATCTGGTCGAGTTCGCCGGCGGGCAACTGCTCCGTCACCGGCTTGCCGCGCACGGTGATCGAACTCTTCAGCGGCACCATCAGATCGCCATGCGAGCCGAGCACCATCGCCTGGACGTCCGTCGGCGGCACCTTCAACCGCATCGCCACAAACGCGCGCAGCCGCGCGGAATCCAGCACGCCAGCCATGCCCATCACGCGCTGGCGTGGAAAGCCGCTGCGCTGCAGCGCGAGGGCCACCATAAGATCAAGGGGATTGGTGACGACGACGATAATCGCGTCCGGGGAGCGCGCCGCAATCCGGGAAGCGATGGGTCCGATGATATGTGCGTTGGCCGCCAGCAGATCGTCGCGCGACATGCCCGGCTTGCGGGCCAGACCCGCGGTGATGACCACGACCCGGCTATCTGCCAGCGCATCAAAATCGGTCGTGCCCTGGACGGTGCCGCGGAAGCCTTCGACGGACGCGGACTGGGTCATGTCGAGGGCCTTGCCTTGGGCCAGTCCTTCCACGATGTCAATGAGGGTGACGTCCGCAAGACTCTTGAGGGCCAACAAGTGGGCGGTCGTCGCCCCCACCTGTCCGGCGCCGATCACAGCCACACGCGGGAGCGACATAAGGTGCGGAGAGAACCTAGTGTTACGGAACGGCGATTAGAGAAGTGCGACGAGTCGAACGCCGAACGCGATCAAGGCGACACCCGCCAGCGTCCAGAGGAGCCCCCCGGCAATGGCGGAAAGCCATTGGATGCCCATCGTCACATCGGCGAATCCGCCGAGAAACCACGAGTCCCAGCCGCCGAGCAGCGCGGCATTGAGCGCTTCGGTCCGCCGATAGACCCGCCGGGCGAGCTGCAGACGGTGGGCGGCGCTGGCAAGCCCCACCCCCGCAGACATCAGCCCCGTCGTGATGATGAGTCCGCTCATGATGAATCCCGACATAGCCTATCCTTTTCTTCGCGGCTCAGTGTAGCAAAGCGGCTTGGCAGCGTCAACCGTTGTACCGCGTGAAATTGGATAGTGTCTTAATTTGGATGATTTCGCAGATTATAAAGGCGGATTTCGCCGATCACCCATCTGCGTAATCGGGTTTCAAATCTGCGTAATCAGCAAATTAAGACAGTACCGTGAAATGGGTGCACTTGACAGCAGCGGTCTTTCTTTTCATACTACAAAGATCGTAGGTCCGACCAACAGGAGGGGCTCATGTCTCGCGTGATCCGGTATGGAGTACTCAGTCTGCTGAGCCTGCTGATCGCCCAGGCAACGCTGGCCTCAGTTGCCGTCGCCAACGAGCAAACGCTCCAAGGCGAAGTGATCGACCCGGCCCTGTACCTCAAAGACGGCCGCCACGGGCCTGAATTGGAAGAGCAAACGTACGAGGCGGTCGACGGCGGACAGACGCTGGCGTTGCTGGATGCGGGCGGCAGCATGCTGTACCTGTTCCTCGCGGAGCAACCCGGGGAAGATCCGAACGAACTGGCGTACGACTACGTCAATCGCAAGGTCAAGGTCACCGGCACCGTGTATGAGCGCGGCGGCGTCCACGGGATTGTTCCCACCAACGTCGAACCGCTCGAACCACCGCAACCGCCGGCGACGACCACATCCCCCGCCGTCACACCAGCGACGGAACCGGCCGCGCAGAAGGCACCGTAACGCGCGTGCCTGTCCGTCCACGCGACGGCGCCCTACTCGAATCGCTCGAGTTGACGTAACCCACGCCACATCGGGATCCAACTGGCCGCCGCACTGACGGCCACCAGCCCGGCACTCGCCAGCAGCAGGATCCTCGGATCGTGAGCGGTCGATGCACCCCACGCGGCCATGAGGGCCGCGACCACGCACCCCACGTAACAGAGCATCAGCACCAACACGAGCGCCCCGTTCGACGAGGACACNACGCGCGCGGCGTCCTGCGCCGTTGGGTCCATCCACCAGGCCCCGAATCCCACCGTCAGCGCCACCAAGGTGATCCCGGCGACCACGCCGACTCCGGCCAGCCACCAGCGCATGGCCATGGGAATCGCGAGACGATGGGCCGAGAGCGCCAGCAGCGCGTCGATAATCGCCACCGCCAGCGTCCCGTAGAGGCACAGTTTTGAGAAGAGCGCCTGCCGTAATCCGTTCGGTGCGACCCGAAGCACCCACAGGCTCTTGCCCTCCAAGCTCATCTGCGGATAGATAAACCGCACGGCGAGCGAGCCGAACACCAGCAAGGTGCACGCCAGATTCAGCGCCGCAAGCCCGAGCCGCCACGACGGATCGCCGCTGAATGACGCCAGCCGATGAATATTGGCGAAATACGCCCCCAGCAACCCGAAGAACATCACCGCCTGACTCCACTGCACAGGATCCCGTACCACTAACAGCACATCCTTGGTCAGTGAGGCGGACAATGGCCCCCGCATCCACCATCCTGCCGCCTCAAGGGCAGACCGCGTTGTGGACGCCGCCGCTGTCCGCGGGACGCGCGGGTGCGCCGGGCTTGCCTGCGTGGAATGCGCATGCTGCCGGAGCACCGGCAGCAAGAAGACCGCCGATAGATGATCGAGCGCGCGCCAACATACCAGCGCGGTTGTCCACAAGAGCCCGGTATAGAGCGCGGCTTCGACCCACCGGCTGTTGAGCAGGGCATCCAGGGCGGTCGCAGCCCAGCTGCTCGGCAGCCACAGCGACATGGCGATCTGCATCCGCGGCAACAGCGCTTGCAGCGCCACGAACCACACATCCTCGGAGGTTTGGTGCCGCTGCTCACCGAGCAGCCAGAAGAGCGCTCCGGCCGCGAGCACGAACCCTATCGGCAGGAGTTCGCGGCGGATCACCAGACGGCCCAGCCACCGCAGCCAGATGAGCAGCCCGATCGTGGCGAGCGCCGTCACAATGGCCAGCAACGGCATCAGGAGCGCTCCGAGGAGCAGCCCCGCAATCCAGAGCGGTTGCTTGAGCACCACGAGATACGCCAGACCCATCGGCAGCACCAGCACCAGCACCGCCCACGCGCTGTAAAAACTGCTCTCAAGCCATTTCATCCGGCACAGGGTGCGCGCGGACACCGGCAGCACCATCCACCATCGCGTTTCCGGGGCTCGGATGAGGGTAGAGTAGGCGCTGGCAATCTGGCTGACCGCCAGCATCAGCATCACCACGAAGAGGAAGAGAAACCAGAGCCGGCTCAAGAGAAACGGCCCCAAGCCGGCCGTCTCATTGACGAACCGGATCCCCTCATACGCAAGGAGATAGAGACCGGCCAGCAGCACGGCCCACATGACGAAGATTACGCCGCACTTGACCGGGGCTTGCGCGAGCATGCGCGCGCTCGCAAGAGCTTGCCGAGCGCGCACCCAGCCAAACAGTCTCACGCCGGCCGGAGGGCACGTCATCTGCTGGAGGTCCTGCTGAGAGGTCATCGGAATGCGATGGACGCGCGGGAGATTGGACGCGCTACGGGGTGTCCGGGGTGGACGTCGTCAGATGAAAGAACACATCCTCAAGCCGCGTGCCCCCGTGAAGGTGTTTCAGCTCTTCCCACGTCCCGAGGGCCACGAGACGCCCGTGGTTGAGGACCGCGATGCGATGCGCAAGATCCTCGACGACGGAGAGTTGATGCGTTGAGAGCATCACGGTCATCCCGCGTGCGGCCAGTTCCCCGAGCAGCTGTTTCATAAATCGCAGCGTCTGCGGGTCCAACCCGAAGAACGGCTCATCCAGAATGAGCACGCGTGGATCATGCAGGAGGCTGGCGATCAAGACCAACCGGCTCTTCATCCCGTACGAGAGATGGGCCACTCGCGTCGTGAGCTGCTTCGAGAGGCCGAGCATCGCCAGGAGGCTGTCGGCGCGTTGGCGCAAGACATCCGGTGCCAGGCGATAAATGCCGCCGATGAAACTCAAGGTCTCGGCAACGGTCAGCGATTCGTAGAGAAAGGGTTGGTCCGGCAGGAACGCGAGCAGGCGTTTCGCGGACAGCGGCTCGCGCCGGACATCATACCCGCCCAGCTCCACCGTCCCGGACGTCGGGGTCAAGAGCCCGACCAGGAGTTTCAGCGCGGTCGTTTTGCCGGCCCCATTCGGACCGACCAGGGCGAGGATCTCGCCGCGCGGAACCTCCAGCGAAAAGTCTTGGAGCGCGATCATCTCGCCATACCGTTTGGTTAATCCGACGACTCGAATCATGGCACGACCTCCGTCGCGTCTGCGCCATGGATGACCTCGAGCACCCGAAAGCGCAATTTGCCGATGAAGTGCCCTAACGTGACCAGCCGTTCATCTTCCGCTTCGGTCAGCCCCACATGGGTCACGTCCGCGATGAGCTGGCCCAGCGTCGGATCAGTCGCAAGCCAGGAGCCCACCCACACTTCCGGCCATGCGTGGTAGTAGAACTGCCCGTGCTGGTAGACCAGGCCGGCCACCATCCGTGTCGGGATGCCAAGACTGCGGGCCAGCGCCGTAAACAGGACGGTGTGCTCGTGGCAATCCCCAACGGGATTCGCCAAAATGTCCACGGCGGAGGGGAACCCAATCGTGAGCCGTTTCACGAGGGTGCGATGGACCCACGCATTGAGCGCGATCACCTGCCCCCATCGATCCGTGTGCGAGCCCGCTATCTCGTGTGCTTTCGCGATGATGCGCGTATCGCTGGACTGGACAAAGAGGCTGGCCTGTTGATACC
>JGI1358J11329_10004329_pt1 | contig 10277 bp, 7 predicted proteins | sample Subgroupgradi54m_FD_11329 | JGI IMG/M metagenome (IMG submission 11329)
GTCGTGGCCGGGCTTGTCCCGGCCATCCACGGGCGATGACCGCAAATGACGGCGACATCAAACCTGACGCCACACCGTATCGAGGCGACAACATCGCAGGTAACACGGATGAACACGGATACAGCCGTCAGAACCGCAGTTTGTCGCTGAAACGACGACCGCCGGCAGTCAAAGCCTTTTCAAGGCCGTCAAAACCTGGAGAACCGGGGCGAACTCGGCCAGGTCGACAGAGAGATTCGGCTGTTCCCAGTGATGACCTTATCTGCGTTCATCCGTGGGTATCCGTGTTCATCTGCGTTACCTGCGATCTCTCCGACCGCAACTCACTCACCGGGGCGCATTCGGTTATCACCCTCCGTGCCGCCCCCCATGCAGGCGACAGAACACCGCCCGGGCGGCGGCACATCGCGTGATGCTGCGGTGCGACCGCGGACGAACGGTACGGCGAATGGGTGCCGTGGCGGGAAAGGCCGAGCCCCCCAGCCGCTGCCGCCTCGCCCGGATGAGGATATGGTGATCGTTGCCGGCCGCCTGCGGCATCTCGTGCCAGAAGCTGACGACACCGCAGTAAGGACACCATACCAGGGTGGCATCGGCATCGCGGACCAGACGAAGATCGTGCTGGCAAACCGGACAGATCCGATCTTGGGAGATAGTACCGAGCAGCACACTCCCCTCCCTTATCAGCCGCTACGAAAGACCTTCCTGGACCGTATACCTCTCCCCGACCGACAAAAGCTACCCAACCAAAGGTAATGCCTACATCTGACGGATATCGCCCAGGAACTTGCCGGCGTGACCATTGAGGGTCTGAGCCTGGGTCGCCAGACTTTCGGCAGCGGCCATGACCTGCTGCGCTGAACGCCCGGCACGCCGGGCGGCCTCCTCCAGGCTGGCGATACGATGGCTCACCACACCGGTGCCGTCGGCCGCCTGCTGGACATTGCGAGCAATCTCCTGGGTTGCGGCCCCCTGCTCTTCCACGGCGGCAGCGATGGCCGAGGCGATCTGACTGATGGTCGAGATGGTCTGGCCGATACCGCGAATCGCCCCCACCGCATCGCGGGTCGCCGACTGCACGGCATTGACCTGGGCACTGATCTCGCCGGTGGCCTTGGCGGTCTGATTGGCCAGCACCTTGACCTCGTTGGCCACCACGGCAAAACCCTTGCCGGCTTCTCCGGCGCGGGCCGCCTCGATGGTGGCATTCAGGGCCAATAGATTGGTCTGGCTGGCGATGTTGTTGATCAGCTTGACCACTTCGCCGATCTTGCCGGCAGAGGCGGCCAGCCCCTGCACCAGGGCGTCGGTCTGCTGCGCCTCATGCACCGCCGACGAAGCGATGGTATTGGACTGGGTAACCTGGCGGCTGATCTCCTGGATCGACGCGGCCAGTTCCTCGGCGGCGGCGGCCACGGTCTGGACGTTGGACAGGGCCCTCTGCGCCGCTTCGGCGGCCGAAGCGGTTTCGCCGGCGGTCTGGTCGGCCGTCGACGTCATGACCCGGGCGGTATCGTTCAAAGCATTCGCCGACGCGGCGAGATTGTTGGACAGGTGACGGATGTCGCGTTCGAACGCATTGGCATGGCCGGACAGGGTCGACTCGGCGTTGTGCCGCTCCACCGCCAGATAGGTCGACAGCACCACCTCGCCGTCGAGGAATACCGCCTTGTTGATGGCCGAGATCACCGCGACCATCTGCTCCGGCTTTTTGCGGTAGGCTTGCGCAGCGACGGCGATCAACTGGTTCAGCACCTGGCAATAGCCGCCCAGATGCCAGCGCGGCTGCAAGCCGACACGCACATGAGCCTCGGCAATGCGAACCACATATTCAAAATACGCATCACCGAAATTGCCGGCGAACACGTATTCCAGCCAGTGGCGGCGCTGCGCGGCGCGGGCGCGCTCCAGCACCTGACGGTCGGCGATCAGTTCGCCGGGGGCGAACCGGGCCACATGGGCGTAAAAGCCGTCGAGCAGGCGATCAATATGGGCTTCCAGCACGGGCTTGAACTGACGCAGGGTAGCCCTGGTCGCCTCGTCGATTCCCAGAAACGCCAGGCGGTTTGCCGGATCGGCGTCGAATCTGAGCTTGCCGGCCGTCGCGTTCATCGCTGTGCTCCAAACTTTTGGCTATGGGGTGATCCTATCCAAAAGGGTTAAGAGTCGCATTAAACTTCTGCATAATCCCGATGGGGAACTCCATTTGCTGTTGGTGGGATTTTGCCTGTTTCCTCCAAAAAGCCTGTGCTATAGAACGTTCCCTCCGGCGGGCGGCCGCCCGATTCCGGGGCGCGCGGGCGTGGTGGAATTGGTAGACACACTGGATTTAGGTTCCAGCGGCGCAAGCCATGGGGGTTCGAGTCCCTTCGCCCGCACCAGCTATTCCCGCGGCCCTGTTTTTTGATCACCTAGTGGCAGGACTTCCATGCACATCACCGAAACCAACGCAGATGGACTGAAGCGCGAATTCAAGATCGTGGTGCCCGCCGGGCAGATCGCGGACCGGGTCGAATCCAAGCTGAAAGAGCTGGCGCAGACCGTTCAGATGCCGGGCTTCCGGCCGGGCAAGGTGCCGCTGCCCATGCTGCGCAAGAAGTACCGCGCCTCGATCATGGGCGAAGTGCTCGAGTCGGAGGTCAATACCGCCACCGAAAAGGCGATCAGCGACAGCGGCCTGCGCCCCGCCTTGCAGCCGAAGATCGAAATCACCTCGTTCGAAGACGGCAAGGATCTGGAATTCACGGTCGCGCTGGAGGCTCTGCCGGACGTGGAACCGGTGGATTTTTCGACCATCACGCTGGACCGGCCCAAGGTTGAGATCGCCGACGCCGAGATCGACTCGGCGCTTGCGCGAATCGCCGAACGCAATGAGCAGAGCGAGCCGCTGCCGGCCGAGCACAAGGCCGAAACCGGCGACATCGCCGTGATCGACTTCACCGGCAAGCGCAATGGCGAGCCCTTCGACGGCGGCGCCGCGCAGAACTACCAGCTCAAGCTGGGCTCGGGCAGCTTCATTCCCGGATTCGAGGAACAACTGGTCGGCCTGTCCGCCGGCGACGAGCGGACCATTCCGCTGACCTTCCCGGCGCAGTACCACAACGCCGAACTGGCCGGCCAGCCGGTCGATTTCGACGTCAAGGTGCACGAGCTGCGCCGCCCGCAACTGCCGCCGATCGACGACGAGCTGGCCAAGAAGCTGGGCCTCGACGACCTGGAGGCGCTGCGCACCGCCGTACGCGAGCAGATCGAACGCGAATACGGCGCCCTGTCGCGCACCATCGTCAAGCGTCGCCTGCTCGACGCCCTGGCCGCCGCTCATGATTTCGCCGTGCCCCAGGGCATGGTCGACGTCGAGTTCGAACATATCTGGAAGCAGGTCGAAGAAGACAAGCAGCACGGCCGCCTCGACCCCGAGGACCAGGGCAAGGACGACGACACCCTGAAGGCCGAGTACCGCGAGATCGCCGAGCGCCGCGTGCGCCTGGGTCTGCTGCTGTCCGAAGTCGGCCGCCGCAACACCATCACCGTGACCCAGCAGGATCTCAACCGCGCCGTGGTCGACGAGGCCCGCCGCTACCCGGGTCAGGAAGGTCTGGTGTTCCAGTACTATCAGAAGAACCCCGACGCCATGAATATGCTCAAGGCGCCCATCTATGAAGATAAGGTGGTCGACTTCGTGCTGGAACTGGCCAAGACTACCGATACGCCGGTTACGCCCGAGGAGCTGAGCAAGCTGGCCGAGGGCGCCGAAAAGGGCCAGGCATAATCGCCTGAAGGAACTGCACGCCCCGTGTTCCGGCGGAACACGGGGAGGGGGCGCAAGCAGGGAAGGGCTCAACCTTACCAAGGGAATGACGATGAGAGAACGGGATCCGATCGACGTCTACATGAATACGCTGGTGCCGATGGTGGTCGAACAGACCAACCGCGGCGAGCGTGCCTACGACATCTATTCCCGGCTGCTCAAGGAACGGATCATCTTCCTGACCGGCCCGGTGCATGACGGCGTTTCCAGCCTGGTCTGCGCCCAGTTGCTGTTCCTGGAGTCCGAGAATCCCAGCAAGGATATCGCCTTCTACATCAACTCGCCGGGTGGCGTGGTGACCTCGGGCATGGCCATGTACGACACCATGCAGTACATCCGCCCCGACGTTTCGACCGTGTGCGTCGGCCAGGCCGCCTCGATGGGCTCGCTGCTGCTGACCGCCGGAGCCAAGGGCAAGCGGTTTGCACTGCCGAACGCCCGCATCATGGTGCATCAGCCGTCCGGCGGTGCCCAGGGCCAGGCCACCGACATCGAGATCCAGGCGCGGGAAATCCTTGCGCTGCGGGCTCGGCTGAACAACATATACGTTCATCATACCGGACAGACCCTGGACGTCATCGAACGGGTTCTGGAACGCGACAAATTCATGACGGCGACCGAAGCCAAGGAGTTCGGCCTGATCGACGAGGTGGTGACAAACCGCCCGGCCCGCGAGTCTGGGGATGGGACTTCCATCTGATCCCCTTTTTCGCAGACCAGTGTCCGGGCCGATCACGCCGCGGTGAGACTATAGAGGCGGTTTTTGGCGTTGTGCGCCGGCCGCCTCTGTGGCTAACATGGTCGGACAGGCCGCTTTTTCGAACGGAGTACCGATGACCAAGTCCTCAAGCGGCGACTCGAAGAACACCTTGTACTGCTCGTTCTGTGGAAAGAGCCAGCATGAGGTGCGCAAGCTCATCGCGGGCCCGACGGTCTTTATCTGCGATGAATGCGTCGAGCTCTGCATGGACATCATCCGCGAGGAGCACAAGACCCATCTCGTGCGTTCCCGCGATGGCGTTCCCTCGCCGCGCGACATCTGCGCAGTCCTGGACGACTATGTGATCGGCCAGCCGCATGCCAAGCGCGTTCTTTCCGTCGCTGTGCACAACCACTACAAGCGGTTGTCGCATGGGTCGAAGAACAACGACGTCGAGCTTGCCAAATCGAACATTCTGCTGGTCGGCCCGACCGGCTGTGGCAAGACGCTGCTGGCGCAGACCCTCGCGCGTATTCTCGATGTGCCCTTCACCATGGCCGACGCGACCACGCTGACCGAAGCGGGCTATGTCGGCGAGGATGTGGAAAACATCATTCTCAAGCTGTTGCAGGCGGCCGACTACAATGTCGAGCGGGCGCAGCGCGGTATCGTCTATATCGACGAGGTCGACAAGATCAGCCGCAAGTCCGACAATCCGTCGATCACACGCGACGTCTCGGGCGAAGGCGTGCAGCAGGCGCTGCTGAAGATCATGGAAGGCACCGTGGCCTCGGTCCCACCGCAGGGCGGCCGCAAGCATCCGCAGCAGGAATTCCTGCAAGTCGACACCACCAACATCCTGTTCATCTGCGGCGGCGCCTTCGCCGGTCTGGAAAAGATCATTTCCAGCCGCGGCAAGGGTACCTCGATCGGCTTCGGTGCCGAGGTGCGCGGGCCGGATGAGCGTCGCACCGGCGACATCCTGCGCGAGGTCGAACCCGAGGATCTGCTGAAGTTCGGCCTGATCCCGGAATTCATCGGCCGTCTGCCGGTCATCGCCACCTTGCAGGATCTGGACGAGGCGGCCCTGGTCGACATTCTGTCCAAGCCCAAGAACGCGCTGATCAAGCAGTATCAGCGACTGTTCGAGATGGAAGACGTGAAGCTGACCTTCGCCGAGGACGCCCTGAAGACCATTTCTCAGAAGGCGATCCAGCGCAAGACCGGTGCCCGTGGCCTGCGTTCCATCATGGAACAGATTCTGCTGGAAACCATGTTCGAGTTGCCCTCGCTCGACGGCGTCGTCGAAGTGGTGGTCAACAGCGAAGTCGCCGAAGGCCGTGCCCAGCCCCTCTACATCTATTCGGAACGTCGCGAGGATGTGGGTACCAGCGCCTGAGGCGGGTGCCCACATCCCCCCCTTTGGGGGGCGCCCCCCCTTGAAGTGGAAGGAAGAGGGGACCAAATAAGTACTTAATGGACATACCAAGGCTAGCCCCTGAAGGGGTGGGCCGCCTTCGAAAGAGGTATCATGGTCGAGATTGCGCGTGGGGACGTCTTCCCCGTCCTTCCCCTTCGAGACATCGTGGTTTTCCCCCACATGATTGTTCCGCTCTTCGTGGGGCGCGAGAAATCCGTACGCGCTCTTGAAGACGTGATGAAGGACGACAAACAGATCCTGCTGGTGGCGCAGAAAAATGCCGCCCAGGACGATCCGGGGGCCGACGACATCTATCGCGTCGGCACGGTCAGCACGGTGCTGCAACTGCTGAAGCTGCCCGACGGAACCGTCAAGGTTCTGGTCGAAGGCGGTCATCGTGCCCGCATCACGCGCTTCGCCGACAACGCCTCGTTCTTCCAGGCCGAAGCGGTGCTGGTCGACGAGGAAACCGGCGACAATCAGGAAATCGAGGCGCTGTCACGGTCGGTGGTCAGCCAGTTCGAGCAGTACATCAAGCTCAACAAGAAGATCCCGCCCGAGGTTCTGGTCTCGATCAATCAGATCGAGGATTCCGGCAAGCTGGCCGATACGGTGGCGTCGCATCTGACGCTGAAGATCGCCGAAAAGCAGGAGCTGCTGGAGACCCCGACCATCAGCGAACGGCTGGAAAAGGTCTACGGCCATATGGAGGCCGAGATCGGCGTCCTTCAGGTGGAAAAGCGCATCCGCAACCGCGTCAAGCGGCAGATGGAAAAGACTCAGCGCGAATACTATCTGAACGAGCAGTTGAAGGCCATCCAGAAGGAATTGGGCGAAGGCGAGGACGGCAAGGACGAAGCCGCCGAGCTGGAAGACCGCATCAGCAAGACCCGGCTGTCCAAGGAAGCCCGGGAAAAGGCCATGGCGGAGCTGAAGAAGCTGCGCAGCATGAGCCCGATGTCGGCCGAAGCCACCGTGGTGCGCAATTACCTCGACTGGCTGCTGACCATTCCGTGGAAAAAGCGCTCGAAGATCAAGCGCGACCTGAAGCTGGCCGAGAAGGTTCTCAACGACGACCATTACGGCATGGACAAGGTCAAGGAACGCATCCTTGAATATCTTGCCGTGCAGGCGCGGGCCAACAAGGTCAAGGGGCCGATTCTGTGTCTGGTGGGGCCGCCGGGTGTCGGCAAGACCTCGCTGGGCAAGTCGGTGGCACGGGCCACCGGGCGCAACTTCGTCCGCATCTCCCTGGGTGGCGTGCGGGACGAGGCCGAAATTCGCGGTCACCGCCGCACCTATATCGGCTCGATGCCCGGCAAGATCATCCAGGCGATGAAAAAGGCCAAGTCGTCGAATCCGTTGTTCCTGCTCGACGAGGTCGACAAGCTGGGTGCCGATTGGCGCGGCGATCCGGCCTCGGCGTTGCTCGAAGTGCTGGACCCCGAACAGAATTCCACCTTCGCCGATCACTATCTCGAGGTCGAATACGACCTGTCCGACGTGATGTTCGTCACCACGGCCAACACGCTGCGCATGCCGCAGCCGCTGCTGGACCGCATGGAGATCATCCGCCTGTCAGGCTATACCGAGGACGAAAAGGTCGAGATCGCCCGCAAGCATCTGATCGACAAGGAGCTGAAGGCGCACGCGGTCAAGAAGTCCGAATGGTCCATCTCCGATGGCGCATTGCGCGACCTGATCCGCTATTACACGCGGGAGGCCGGCGTCCGCAATCTGGAGCGTGAACTCGCCAATCTGATTCGCAAGGCGACCAAGGAAATCATGCTGAAGACGGCCACCAAAGTGGACGTTACCGATGAGAACCTTGAAAAATATGCCGGCATTCAGCGCTATCGCTTCGGCGAGGTCGAGGCCGAGGATCTGGTCGGTGTCGTGACCGGCCTGGCCTGGACCGAGGTCGGCGGCGAACTGTTGTCCATCGAGGCGGTGGTGATGCCCGGCAAGGGCAGCTTCTCGCACACCGGCAAGCTGGGCGACGTGATGCAGGAATCCGTGCAGGCCGGCCGCTCCTATGTGCGGTCGCGGGCGGTGATCTACGGTATCAAGCCGACCATCTTCGACAAGAAGGACATCCACGTCCACGTTCCCGAAGGTGCCACGCCGAAGGACGGGCCGTCGGCCGGTGTCGCCATGATCACGGCCATCGTTTCGGCACTGACCGGTATCCCGGTGCGCCGCGACGTTGCCATGACCGGCGAGATCACCCTGCGCGGACGGGTTCTGCCCATCGGCGGATTGAAGGAAAAGCTGCTGGCCGCCCTGCGCGGTGGGCTCAAGCTGGTCATCATCCCCAAGGAGAACGAAAAGGATCTTGCGGAGATCCCCGACAACGTCAAGCAAGGCATGGAGATCGTTCCGGTTGCGACGGTCGACGAAGTGCTGGCCAAGGCGTTGGTGGCTCCCCTGGTTCCGATCGAGTGGGAAGACCGCTCGGATGAGGTTGCGCCGCGCAAGACTGAAGAAGCGGGAGCGACCGGCGTCATTACCCATTGATCAAAGTCAATGTAACCTTCGACCTAAGGCCGTCGCCGTCGCGACGGCCTTTTTTTTGGCTCAAACCACCCTCCGACTCCCCTCAACCCCAGGCTTTTCGGCCGTTGACGGGTATCCGTCCCGCGATTTACACTACCCCGAAATATTCAGGGGTTAATCAGCCGAACGCGCTATCCGGGTTCATCCAAAACAGGGGGTATGGGACGTGAACAAGAATGAACTGGTTACGACTGTGGCTACCGCCACCGGCCTGTCGAAGGCCGATGCGGCCAAGGCGGTCGATGGTGTTTTCCAGTCGATCACCGACGCTCTGAAAAAGGGCGACGAGGTGCGGCTGGTCGGCTTCGGCACCTTCAACGTGGCGGAACGGGCACAGTCCGAAGGTCGTAACCCGCGCACCGGCGAAAAAATTGATATCCCCGCATCCAAGCTTCCCAAGTTCCGCGCTGGCAAGGGCCTCAAAGACGCCGTCCAGTAAGACAAAGCCGGACATGCCAGTGATGGGCCGGCACCCGACGCGCCGGCCCTTTTGATTCACCGCCCCCCTGCCCTGCCCCCATCCCTTGCACCGCGCCCCCTGATCCCCTTACTCTGCCGGCATGATCCCTGCTTCCCGCCTGATCGTCGGCCCGTTCAACCGTGTCGAGGGCGACCTCGAAATCTCGCTGGCGGTGGCTGACGGCGTTGTCAGTGACGCCCGCGTCACCGCCCCGCTCTACCGTGGCTTTGAGCACATTCTGCAACACCGCCCGGTTTCCGATGCCCTGGTGGTGGCGCCGCGCATCTGCGGCATCTGTTCGGTCTCCCAGTCCCGCGCTGCTGCTGCCGCCATCGCCCGATGGGCCGGAGCGGAGGCCACGCCCAATGGCCGAGTCGCCGCCGACCTGATGCTGGCGGCCGAAACGGTGGCCGACCACCTGACCCATTTCATCCTGTTTTTCCTGCCGGATTTTGCTCGCTCCGACTACGCTGACCGGCCGTGGTTTTCGGCAGCGGCGACTCGCTTTCGCGCCCTGCACGGCGCGGCGACTCAGGACTTCCTGCCGGCCCGCGCCCGCTTTCTCCATCTGATGGGGCTGCTGGCCGGCAAATGGCCGCACACGCTGGCGCTCCAGCCGGGCGGCTCGACCAAATCCATCGACAGCGGTGAGCGTATCCGCCTGTTGGCCATCCTCGCCGAGGCTCGCCGCTTCGTCGAAACCCAGGTGATCGGCGACGACCTTGAACGGTTCGCCGCCCTGGCCACGCCCGACGCCCTGGCCGCCTGGGGGAACGAGTCGGAGGCCGGCGATCTGCGCCTGTTCCTGCGCATCGCCGACGACCTTGGCCTACAGCAACTTGGCCGCGGACCGGGAACGCTGATGAGTTACGGCACCGCCCTGTGTTCACCGGGGCTGTGGCGCGACGGAGTCGTGGCGCCGCTTGATCTGACCTCGGTGCGCGAAGACGTCAGCCATGCCTGGCTGGCCGGCAGCGCCCTGCACCCCGCCCAGGGCAGCACCCTGCCCGATGCCGACAAGGAAGCTGCCTATAGCTGGTGCAAGGCGCCGCGCCTGAATGCCCAGCCCGTCGAAGTCGGCGCCCTGGCCCGTCAGGTGGTCGACGGACAGCCCTTGTTCCGCGACCTGATTACACAGCATGGTTCGAACGTGCGCGACCGGGTGTTGGCCCGCCTGTTCGAGACCGCCCGCCTGCTGCTGGCCATGGAGGAATGGGCCCGCACCCTGCGCCCGCGCGACCCATTCTGCGCCGATATCACCCTGCCCGACTCCGGCAGTGGCGTCGGGCTGATCGAGGCGGCCCGCGGTGGGTTGGGCCACTGGCTGCGCGTC
>JGI1358J11329_10004331_pt1 | contig 10271 bp, 9 predicted proteins | sample Subgroupgradi54m_FD_11329 | JGI IMG/M metagenome (IMG submission 11329)
GGTGGTGCAGGTCGAGCGCGCCGATGCCGAGCTGCGCCGGGTCGGCGAGCGCCGGGCACAGGCCGACGAACTGCGCGCGGCACGCGCCAGGCGCGAACGCGACGGGCGGGTGGCCAAGGCACTCGCCAACCACCTGCGGGCCAACAACTTCGAGCGCTGGCTGCTGGCCGAGGCATTGGACTCCCTTGTGGACGGTGCCTCGCAGATCCTGCGGGAGCTGTCGGCCGGCCAGTACGACCTGTGCCACGACAAGGGCGAGTTCTCCGTGGTGGACCACCACGACGCGGGACTGCGCCGAGCGGTACGCACGCTCTCCGGCGGCGAGACGTTCCAGACCTCGCTGGCCCTGGCGCTGGCCCTCTCCGAGCAGTTGGCCGGCCTGTCCACCGGGCCGGCGAGCCTGGAGTCGATCCTGCTCGACGAGGGGTTCGGCACCCTCGACGCCGCCACGTTGGACACCGTGGCCGCCACCCTGGAGAATCTCGCCGCCCGCGGCGACCGGATGGTCGGCGTGGTGACCCACGTCGGCGGGCTCGCCGAGCGGATCCCGGTCCGGTTCGAGGTACGCAAGGACGCACGCACCGCGTACGTGGAACGGGTGGGGCTGTGAGGATCGACATCGACGGGTGGGACCGGGGGTACGGCACCGGATTCGACGCTGCCGGGGCCGGCCCGGGCCCGGAGAGCACTGCACCGATCGACGCTGACGTCGAGGCGCCGGCGGCCGCCTGGCAGGCGCTGCACCCGCCCGGAGATGTCCGGGCTCCCGAGACTGTGCTCCTCGTCGACGGGGTCCGCCGGATCGACGCGAGCGCCTGGGTGACCAGCGACGACGGGGTGACCCATCGGGCGCTCGCCGCCTCCTATGCGGCCGGGGTGGTCCGCTGCGACCTGCGGCGCGGCGCGGCCGAGGTGGCCGTACCCCGGATCGCCCGCGGACTCTTCACGGTCAGCCCCGACGCGGTCGACCTGGTCACCAGCGCCGGGCGGTACGTGGCCCACCGGGTCACCAGCGACGACAAGCTCGAGATCGGTGTCCAGGAGCACATGGACGCGCTGGAGGTTGGCGCGGCAACCCAGGCCCGTGGCAGCGCCGACGACCTGCTCGTCGTCGACGGTCCGCTGCGCCGCGGCCGGCTGCACCTGCCCCACACACTCGGCTACGTCAAGACCCACCCGGTGCCCTACCTCCCCGCACCACTGTCCACAGTGGTCGCTGGGCTCGGCGCCGGGCAGCGGACACCGGTCTTCGGCATGGGTACGAAGTGGCGACGCTTCGCGTGGTACCTGCGGCTGCCCGGTCCCCCCGGCGGGCCGTGGGCGGGGGTGGTGCGGGTCGAGGTCTCCCGCGAGCTGCCGATCTCCGCAGCGGTGGCGCTGGCCGACCTCTCCGCGGTGACGCTGCCGCGCTTCGCCTCGACCGCGTACAAGGACCCGCGCGCCCCGCAGAACCTGGTACCCATCGCTGGGCTGGAGCGGCGCCTGCGCGCCCTGCTCGGCGACGCCCGCCTGCTGCACCGCAGCCTCGTGCTGGCCGCCCAGCGTCCCCGGGTGCCGGCGTGACAGCTGACGCGTCACGAAAGCTGGCGCCGCCGGAGCGCTACGACCTCGCGGGCACGCTGGGCGCACTCGCCCCGATCCCGCACGACCGCACGCTGCACTGCACCGCGTCCGAGGCCTGGTGGGTGACCCGTACCCCGGACGGCCCCGGACGGCTGCAGGTGGCCCGCGACGGCGCCGCGCTCCTCGCGACCGGGTACGGCCCGGGCGCGGCCTGGTTGCTCGACTCCGCCGACGCGATCACCGGGCTACGCGACGACCTGACCGGCTTCGCCGAGGTGGCTGCCCGGCACGAACGGGTCCGCCAGCTCGCCCGTGTCCACAGTGGACTGCGGATACCGGCGAGCGGGCGGGTGTTCCACCATCTGGTGGCGGCGGTGCTCGGGCAGAAGGTCACCGGCAAGGAGGCGTACCACTCCTACGCGGCGGTGCTGCGGCACTTCGACGAACCGGCGCCCGGGCCCGGGCCGCGGATGCCGTTGCCGCCGGACCCGGCCGCTGTGGCGGCCACGCCGTACTGGGTGTTCCACCCGTTCGGCGTCGAGCAGCGCCGGGCTGACACCCTGCGGGGCGTCGCCGCCCGGGCCGGCGCACTGGAAGCCGCTGCAGACGCCGCCCAGGCGTACCAGCGGCTGACCGCGCTGCCGGGGATCGGCCCGTGGACCGCAGCCGAGGTGATCCGCCCGGCGTACGGCGATCCGGACATCGTCACCACCGGCGACTTCCATCTGCCGAACACCGTCGGGTACGCACTGGCCGGCGAAGCCCGCGCCGACGACGCGCGCATGCTCGAACTGCTGGAGCCGTTCCGCGGTCACCGGGGCCGGGTGTGCCAGCTGCTCCGCGCCGCCGGCATCGCCGCACCGCGGTACGGGCCACGCCGGACGATCCGCTCGTTCGCCGGTTTCTGATCCTGCCTCTTCGGACGGCGAAGCACCCGCCCGTCATCCGCGGCGTCGGAGGCAGTGAACTCCGGGCAGCCAGCTGGCTGCCCGGAGTTCACTGTGCCGACCGGACTACGTGATGACGAGTCGGTAGAGCCCGACGTAGTCGTTGCCTTCCACGCCGGACGAGCCGCCGAAGGACTTGAGCGGGGCAAACTCGGCCAAGGCGTCCCCAGGGGCGTTGAGGCCACGGATGAGCGACTGGATGTCGACGTAGAACGCCGCGTCGGGCTTGTCGGGGCCACCGGCCAACGTCTGCTTGTAGAGCGGCACGTCGGAGAGGGCGCCGCTGGGTGCGTACCCCCGGGTCGTCACGTCGATGCGCGAACCGTTCTTCGCCACCGTGAAGTCCGAGGTGGTCAGTGCGCCCTTGGCGTCGAGAACCTTGTTCGCTGCGGCGTCGCTACCAGTGTCGGCGGAGAAGCGCAGTCCGGGGACGCCGCCAGCGACACTCGTGACGGCCAGGCTGAACACCTTGGAGCCGAGCAGCGCCCGCAGGGCGTCCTGGACCTTGCTCTCCGACGCGGTGGTGCCGCGGTTGTCGTACCGGTCGTCGACAGAACTGCCCAGCGAATCCGCGGCGTCGACGAGGGCGCGGGAGGTGTCGGGATCGGGACCGAGGGCCACCGCGATGATCGAATTGCCGGGCATCGCGTCCAACGTCGGACGGACGTCCGCTCCGGCCTGGAACGGCTTCGCTCCGCCACCGGCCCGGACCCTCATCTCGAAGCCCTGATCAGTGGCCTGGACTCCAACAATGGCCCACCCCAGCCGATCCCCGAACGGATCCTGGCTGGCGCCGCCACTGGACGGCCGGGTGATCGTGCTCAGCGCGCCGCTGTAGAGCTGCCGGGTCAGCCCCTGCGCCCGCAGCGCCTCCACGTCGAGCCAACCGACCAGCAACTGGCCACTGGGCAGCTTGTCCAGGGCGGCCGAGTACCGCTTGTTGTCGGAGAGCGGGCTCCGCTTGGCCTCGGCCGCCGCGGCGTCGGCAGCCTCCTGGCCGCGCTCCGATCCCTGGGCGATCAGTGCCCAGCCGTTGTTCACCACGAAGCCGAACTCGCCGTCGTGGTTGGCCTTCACCTTGTCCAGGGCGGTACGCGCCTTGGCATCGTCGGAGCTGGCCAGGACGATCAACTCATAGGTGTCCTTGTTGCTGTCGGTCCAGGCTCCGCTGCCGATCTTGTGGTTGAACCACGGCTTCACGTCCGTCTCGTAGTTCAGCACGTCCGGCTCGAACGAGGCGAACATCTTCCGCTCGAGGTCGGCCAGATCCTTGCCGGTCTCCGCCTCGGTCTTGGGGAACTTGTGCAGCAGCTTCAGCATCTTGGCGCCCTGGTCCAGACTGGGGTCCAGGTCGATGCGGGCAAACCCGAGCACCGAGGCCGGCAGCGCCTGCTCCGGCTCGGGGCCGCTGCCGTACCAGAACTTCACGGCCGCCCAGGCGCCGGCGCCGACGACGAGCAGCAACGCGACCACGGCAGCGATGATGATCGGAACCTTGCGCGACTTGCGGGCGCCGATCGGGGCCATCGGCGGGCCCAGGTACGGCCCGAGCTGGTCGTAGCCCGCGGTCTGGTCATAGGGTCCGGCCGGCCCGTAGCCGGGTACGCCGGAAACCGGCGGGTAGCCGGGCACTCCCGAAACCGGCGGGTAGCCCGGCACTCCCGAAACCGGCGGGTAGCCGGGCACTCCCGACACCGGCGGGTAGCCCGGCCCGCCCGACACCGGCAGGCCCTGAGTCGGCGGATAGCCCGGCGGCGGGTAGGCCTGCTGACCCGGGATCGACGGATAGCCCGGCCCGCCGGAGACCGGCGGATACCCGGGTTGGCTCGGGGCGGGCGGCTGACCGGGGTGACCATACGGTGGCGGATAGCCCGTACCGGGGTCAGTCGGGTTATCACCGTATCCGGGTGTGGTCACTGTGTTTCCTCCCGCCGTGGTTCACGACAACCTGGATCCTCTGCCGGCGGGATGCCGCACCTGGGCATCGGGACATCGACATCGGGCAGAGTCAACATGGCTCGACCTGACACGCTAACCGGTCCGGTCAAGTCGTCGACACCCTCCGTCCGGCTCATCGTGAAACTCACTTTTACCCACAGTTCACCCTCATGGTTCACTAGCCGGGTGGACCTGCCGGTGCTGCCGCCGATCGAGCCGATGCTTGCCGCCTCGGTACCCGCGATCCCCATCGACGACGGCATGACGTACGAGCCGAAGTGGGACGGCTTCCGCTGCATCGTGTTCCGCGACGGTGATGTCGTGGAGCTGGCCAGTCGTGGCGGCAAGACGCTGACCCGCTACTTTCCCGAGGTCGTCGAGCAGATCCGGGCGCAGTTCCCGGTGCGCTGCGTGATCGATGGCGAACTCGTCGTGATCCGCGAGGACAGCCAGGACAGCCACGACAGCCACGACAGCCCGGGCAGCCCCGACGACCCGGACGGCCCGGGCGGCCCCGACCGTCCAACCGGCCCGCCGGGGTTACCGCGGCTGGACTTCGACCTGCTCGGCCAACGCATCCNCCCGGCAGCCTCCCGGGTGGCGATGCTCGCCGCGACAACCCCGGCGAGTTTCATCGCCTTCGACGCGCTGGCGCTGGGTGGGCGCTGGGTGACGAGTCACTGCTGGAGCACGGGTACGCCCACCGCCGAGCCTGCCTCGAAGAAGCACTCGCCGGCGTGGTACCCCCGATTCATCTGACCGCGGTGACCACCGACCCGGCGGTGGCAGGCGAATGGTTCGCGGTCCTGGAGGGCGCGGGACTGGACGGGCTGATCGCCAAGCCGGCCGGGATCCCCTACGCCCCCGGCAAGCGCCTGATGTACAAGGTCAAGCACGCCCGTACCGCCGACGTGGTGGTGGCCGGCTTCCGCTGGCACACGTCGAGTACCCCGACCAGCCCGGCCCTGGGATCGCTGTTGCTGGGCCTGTACGACGACACCGGAAAGCTGCACCACGTGGGGGTCTGCGCCTCGTTCAGCGCGCAGCGCCGCCGCGAACTGATCGGGGAACTGGCGCCGTACCGGGTCTCGGCCGAATGCGATCACCCGTGGCTGTACGGCGCCACCCCGGACGGGAACCAGCGGGTGCCGGGAGCGCCCAGCCGGTGGTCGGGCAAGAAGAATCTGGAGTGGCTGCCGCTGCGCCCGGAGCTGGTGGTCGAGGTCGGCTACGACGCGATGGAAGGCGACCGGTTCCGGCACACCGCGCAGTTCAAGCGCTGGCGCCCGGACCGCACGCCACCGTCGTGCACCTACGCCCAGCTCGAGCGACCGCTGCGGATCGACGTCACCCAGGTACTTGCCGGCCGCCTGTAAGCTTCGCCAGGCTCTGCCGACGCTCCACGCGTCGGCTGAACGGCTCTGCCGAAGCTCCGCGCGCGTGGACTGACGCGCGCAGTGACGGATGCCTGACAACGAAGGGGGTCGTTGGTGGCTCGACACCGGATCGTGGCAGTACTCACCACCGTGCTGCTCACGGTCACCGGCTGTGGGCCGGTCGCGGGCACCGGCACCGCCGGCTCGACGTCCGACCGCAGGTGGCGGGCCTGTCCGGAGGTGGCCCAGGAACAGCTCACCAACGTGCCAGCCACCCTGAAGTACGAGTGCACCACCGTCTCGGTACCGCAGGACTGGGCGAAGCCCGACAACGGCAGGACGTTCGACATCGCGCTGCTGCGGGTGCGGTCGACCCAGCAACGCAACCGGATCGGCTCGCTGCTGGTCGACCCGGGCGGACCGGGCGGCTCCGGAGTCGACTTCGCCGCGCAGTTCTCGACCGAGCTGCCAGCCGAGATCCTGCAACGATTCGACCTCGTCGGCTTCGACCCCCGCGGAGTGGGACGCTCGAACCCGGTCAAGTGCTTCACCGACACCGACCTCGATGCCTCGTTCAGCGCCGATCCCGACCCGGTCAGCGACTCCGAGTTCGACGCCGCCGTTGCGCTGCAGGCACGGATGGCGCGCGGCTGCGGCGCCAGGTACGGCGACACCTTACGGCTGTTCTCCACCGTGCAGACCGCCCGGGACATGGACGCCATCCGGGTGGCGCTGGGCGACGCCAAGCTCAGCTACCTCGGCTTCTCGTACGGCACCCTGCTCGGCGCCGTGTACGCCCAGCTGTTCCCCGACCGGATCCGGGCGATGGTGCTCGACGGCGCCATCGACCCGACGCAGAACAGCCTCGACTCGGCGCAGTCACAGGTGCGCGGCTTCGAACGGGCCTTTGACAACTTCGCGACCTGGTGCCGGACGACCCCCCGGATGTGCCCGATCGGTCCGGACGCCCGAGCCACGGTCAACGACCTCATCCGCCGGGCCCGTACCGCGCCGGTATCGACGCGGGGCCGTGCGGCGACCGCCGGCTGGATCCTCACCGCCATCGGGGCCGCGCTCTACGACCGGCGGTACTGGCCGATCCTGGCGACCGCCCTCGACAATCTGCGCCACGGTACGGCGACCGACGTCTTCACCCTCGCCGACTCGTACGCCGACCGCGACGCCACCGGGCACTACGCAAACCTCTTCGATGCGTTCGTCACGATCAGCTGCAACGACGATGCGGGCAGCACGCTCAGCCGGGACAAGGCCCGCCAACTGCAGGCCGACTGGCGCACGGCGTACCCGCTCTTCGGGGCGTCCGCAGCCGTCGGCCAGCTCGGCTGCGCCGACTGGCCCACCCAGCGCGACCCGTACCCGACGGGCAGGGCGAACGGGGCACCGCCGATCGTGGTGATCGGCACCACCGGGGATCCGGCGACCCCGTATGAGAACACCGCACGGCTGGCGGAGATGCTGGGCGTCGGCGTGGTGCTCACCTGGCAGGGCGAAGGGCACACGGCGTACTCGAAGACGCACTGTGTTTCCGATCTGGTCGACCGGTACCTCGTCGACCAGACCGCGCCGAAGACGGGCACGATCTGCCCGCCGGGCTGACGCGCGGTGCGGCCGGCCCGGCCTGGGCTTCCCGCGCGGGGCGGCCCGGCCCGACCTGAGCCGCTACGCTCTTGGCCGTGCGCCATGGCTCCCCTCGACCCAGCCTCCCGCCACCGGTCCCCCAGCGACGCAGCCGCCACGCAACAACCGTGGCGTCGCGCCGGGCCGTCGCCCGCGTCACGATGGCCGTAGCCGTCGGCGTGGTGGCCCTGCTCATCGGAGCGCACCCGGCCGCGGCGGCTGCGCCGCTGGCGCCGAGGCTGGCCCCGGCGGCGTGCCATCCCGTGTCCACCAGCACCGTGCCGTTCCCCCCCGAGACGGTGTGGCCGTTGCGCCGGCTGCAGCCCGAGCTGGCCTGGCCGCTGAGCACCGGCCGCGGCGTCGTCGTCGCGGTGATCGACTCAGGGGTCTCCGACGACCCCCCGTGGCTCGCGGGAAAGGTCCAGGATGGCGTGGACTTTGCCCCTGATGGCGCCATCACTGGTGGCGTCGGCAAATGCGACGAGAGCGACGCAGGTCACGGCACGCTGGTAGCGAGCATCATCGCCGGGCGCCGCATCCCTGACGACGACAAGTTCTACGGCGTGGCCCCCGACGCGACGATCCTGCCGATCCGGGTGACCCAGAAAGACACACCGTCGCGGCAGGATACCTTTCCCGGCCTGGTGGCCCAGGCGATCACAAAGGCGGTCGACAAAGGCGCCAAGGTGATCAACCTGTCGCTGGCCAGCGCACCCACCGCCGAACTGCAGAATGCGGTCAACTACGCATTGAGCAAGAAGGTCGTACTGGTCGCTGCCGCCGGAAACGGCGGAAGCCAGGGGCAGCAACCGGCGTACCCGGCGATGTACGACGGCGTGCTCGCCGTCGCGGGCATCGACGAACATGACAAGCAAGTCCTGACATCGCTCCCCGGCAACTACGTCAAGGTCGCCGCTCCCGGCGTCAAGATTGTCGGCCCGACCGCGCTCGGCGGGGGGTGCCTCAACCGGGTCAACGGTGGCACCAGCTTCGCGGCACCGTACGTCTCCGGTGTGGCCGCGCTGATCCTGTCGTACGACAGCACCGCCACGCCCGAGGAGGTGATCCGCCGGATCATCCAGACCGCTGACCACCCGCCCGAAGGCTGGAACCCGGAGGTCGGGTACGGCGTGGTCAACCCGTACCGGGCCGTGGCGTCGATCATCCCGCCGAAGGACTTCGCCCCGGTCGAGCCGACCGGCGCACTGCCCGCCGCCCCGAACACCCACGATCCGCTGCGGTCGGTCAAGCTGGCCGCCACCTGGATCGCCGTACTGGGCATCTTCGCTGCCGCCTTCGTGCTGGCTGCAACGGCAACGGCACGGCTGGGACGGGCCCGCGGCTGGCGCCCCCGGTAGCCGCGGTCCCCCACGGGCGGCCACCTCCAGCACAGCAGAACGCAGTGTGGCCCAGCTCCCGCGCGGGAGCTGGGCCACACTCAGCGGCTCGACCGGCCGATCACTCGACCGGTGGGTCAGGAGAAGCGGTTGACGTTGGCCTGCGTAGTGGCGCGGTAGTTCGCCAGTGCGTCCCGAAGCGCTGTGGCGATCTGCGGCAGGACCAGGCGCATGTCCTCCACCGACTGGTCCCACTGCCGCTGCAGGGCGTTGTACGCGTCGCGGTCCGCGGCCTCCCACTGCAGCTTCTGCAGCCGGCCGCGCAGATCCTGCAGCTTCTCGTCGATAGCGGCGGCAATCCTCGTGATGTCGTCCGGCGCGGCCTCCAGGACCGGCTCGTTGACCTTGATCATAGTCATCTGTTCTCCACCCGTACTCTCATGTCAGGTCAGCCGCCGAGCCCTGCGGTGATGTTGTTCACGGCCGAGTTGCTCTGGTCGTCGGCCGCCGCGTGCGCGGTGCCCGACTTGTCGAGCATGTCGGCGATGTTGTCCAGCGCATTGACGACCCGCTGGGCGTCCTCGGTCCACCGCCGCAACAGGGTCTGGCACGCGGTGCCAGCGGCGCCCTGCCAGCCGCCCTCGAGGGCCTGGCCGACCTCGCCGGCGACCCGCCCGACGTCGACGCTCACGTCACCGCGTGCGGCCCGCACGTCCTTCGCCGCCTGATGCAGCGTGGCTGCTTCGACACTCAGTTGGGACATGGGTTCACCACCCTTCGTCATCTCATCTCGTGCGGGATGACCTCGGACCAATGAAGCACCGGGCCCATAGCCAATCCCCCGCTGTTTCCCGCGACCTTATCCGACCGGAGCCACCCGCGCAGTCCCGCAGCCATCGACGGCTACCCCCACTCTGCGGTACCGACACCTTCGACGTACGCCGATCAGCGCAGTGTTACGTCATCGTCACTGATCGATCATCGCCGTCTGGATCAGCTGGACCCCGTCGCTGCGCCGGACCAGGGAGCCGCGGCCGGGAGGCTGCCGGCTGGGCTTGAGGTTGCCCAGCAGGACACCCTCGTCCTTGTTGCCGGACATCAGCAGGCCGGGGGCGTCCAGCTCGCGCAGCCGCTGCAGTACCGGGTCGTAGAGCGCCCGTGCAGCCCCACCGACCCGCCGGGTGACGATGAGGTGCAACCCGATGTCGCGGGCCTGGGGCAGCAGGTCGACCAGCCCGGTGAGCGGGTTGCTGCCACTGGCCACCAGGTCGTAGTCGTCGACGAACAGGTACAGCTCCGGCCCGCGCCACCAGCTACGGTCGCGCAGCTGCTGCGAGGTCACGTCAGGACCGGGCAACCGCCCCAGCATCGCGGTGCGGACCGACCCCACCATGTCGGTGAGGACCTGACCCGACGCGGCGTACCCGAGAAGGTGGTCGCCCTCGACGACGCCGAGCAGGCCCCGCCGGTAG
>JGI1358J11329_10004332_pt1 | contig 10268 bp, 8 predicted proteins | sample Subgroupgradi54m_FD_11329 | JGI IMG/M metagenome (IMG submission 11329)
CGCTCCGGCCGACATCCGCGCCCATGTCCCGGTCTTCCAGCCGCTGCCCGAGCCGCTGCGCAAGCTGAGCGAGCGGGTCAAGGAGGCGTTCGATCCGCAGCGCATTCTCAATCCGGGGCGGATGTATGCGGGGATGTGAAGGGGGAACGAGACAGTAAGACCGGCGAGCGAAATGTTTGCACATGCTCGAACCGGTGCGCCGGTCTTCCAGCGGCCATTGAGGCCGCGGCCAAGCGCGGAGCGCGCCCGGCGAGGGCATGGATGAGCCTTCAGGCTCATCGGTATAAGAAGGACAGGCCGCTAGGACATGCAGACCCACTTTACCCCCGACCAGCTCCACGACCCGGCCATTGCCGTTGCCGACGGGATTCTGCGCAAATGCGTCCATTGCGGCTTCTGCACGGCGACTTGCCCGACCTATGTGGTGCTGGGCGACGAGAACGACAGTCCGCGCGGCCGCATCTACCTGATCAAGGACATGCTGGAGAGCGCCAAGCCGGCCTCGGCGGCGGTGACCCTGCATGTGGACCGCTGCCTGTCCTGCCTGTCGTGCATGACCACCTGTCCGTCGGGGGTGCATTACATGCATCTGGTCGACCTGGCCCGGGTCCGCATCGAGGAGACGGCGCGGCGGCCGTGGCATGACCGGCTGCTGCGGCGTTTGCTGCGGGCGCTGCTGCCCTATCCGCGCCGGTTTGCCGCGGCGATGGCAATGGGACGGCTGGGGCGGCCGTTTGCGGCGCTGTTGCCGGCGCGGCTGCGGGCGATGGTCGAAGCAGCCCCCGCGGCGCGGCCGACGGCACCGCTCAAGCCCCAGGTCTTTGCCGCCGAGGGGCCGTTGCGCAAGCGGGTGGCCCTGTTGGCCGGCTGCGTTCAGCAGGTGGCCGCTGCCGAGATCAATGCCGCGACCATCCGCCTGCTCACCCGCCATGGCTGCGAGGTGGTGGTGGCGGCCGGATCGGGCTGTTGCGGCGCCGTCGACCATCACCTCGGCGGCGAGGCGGCGGCTCTGGACTTCGCCAAGGCCAATGTCGATGCCTGGATCGCCGAGCAGCGGGCCCATGGCCTGGATGCGGTGGTGATCAATGCCTCGGGCTGCGGCACCGTGGTCAAGGACTATGGCTTTCTGCTGCGTCACGAAGCCGCCTGGGCGGCGCGGGCCGCCGAGATTGCAGCGATGGCCGTCGACGTGTCGGAACTGCTTGCCGACCTGCCCCTCAAGCCGAACGGCGCCGCTGGCGGTCTGGTGGTGGCCTATCACGCCGCCTGCTCGTTGCAGCATGGCCAGCGGGTGCGTGACCTGCCCAAGGATCTGCTGCGCGCCGCCGGCTTCCGGGTGGTCGAGCCCACCGAATCGCATCTGTGCTGTGGCTCGGCCGGAACCTACAGCATCCTCCAGCCCGAGTTGTCGCGCACCCTGCGCGACCGCAAGACCGGGCATCTGCGCGATACCGGGGCGCAGGTGGTGGCATCGGGCAATGTCGGCTGCATTCTGCACCTGAGCGGCGATTCCAGCCTGCCGGTGGTCCACACGGTGGAACTGCTCGATTGGGCAACCGGCGGGCCCCGACCGAAGCGTTTGTGAGTGCGCCACCGGTCTGGCCCGCCGGTCCTCCAGCCGCCATTGAGGCGGCGGCCAAGCGCGGAGCGCGCCCGGCGAGGGCGTCGATGAGCCTTCACACATGCTCGAACCAGTGCGCCGGTCCTCCAGCCGCCATTGAGGCGGCGGCCAAGCGCGGAGCGCGCCCGGCGAGGGCGTCGATGAGCCTTCAGGCTCATCATTATAAATAGCCGGAAGCGGTACGCCGCACGACCTCGGCCGATCTGTCCATTCGGCGCCGGCCGGCGGTCTTGGCAAGCCCCGGCTCGCCTCCCAAATCCCCCGTCATGCCCAAAATCTTCCTCGCCTTTGCGCTGATCTTCGGGTTCATGTCGGGATGTTCGGATGTCGGTTCCGGGCCCGAAGCGACCGCGCGCCCCGATCTCGACAGCCTGTTCAACAGGCTGCGGGCGGCTCACTCCGCTGAGGAGGCCGAGACCATCGAAGTGGCCATCCTGGGCGTTCTCGCGGACTCCGGCCAGGACGAGGTCGATACCATGACCGTCGACGGCCTGCATGCGCTGAACGATGGTGACCTGGATCAGGCGCTGCGGCTGTTCAATCAGGTGGTCCATCGCGCCCCGGCCTTCGTCGAAGGCTGGAACCTGCGCGCCACCGTGCATTGGATGCGCGACGACTATACCCGCGCCATCCAGGATCTGCGCCATGTTCTGACGCTGGAGCCGCGCCATTTCGGTGCGATGACTCTGCTGGGCCGCATCTTCACCGAAATGAAGCAGCCGAAAGCGGCGATGATGATGCTCGAACACGCGCTGCAAATTAATCCCCATCTCGACAGTGCCCGCCGACAGATCGAGCTGCTGCGTGATCAGGTGGCCGGGCTGCCGGTTTAGAGCGTGATGATCCGATCAAGTTGGATCACGCTCCAGCCGCCATTGAGGCGGCGGCCAAGCGCGGAGCGCGCCCGGCGAGGGCTGAACAAGAAGAGCGTTTTTCGACTTGGTCGGAAAACGCTCTAACGGCGTCGGCACCCGGGATAACCTGACTTTCGCGGCTCAATAGCTAATGCACTCCCCTGCCGACGCTTCACGCGGGGATCGCCGCGCGGGACAAGATCATCGAGAGCCTGCTGGCGCGTGTGGCGGAATTGGAGCGGCGGCTCGGTCTGAACAGCTCCAACAGCGGCAAACCGCCGTCCAGCGATGGGCTGAAGAAGCCGCCTCGGCCGTCCTCATTGCCAAGCTGACAACCGCCTGACAGCCCCGCTACCTGGGCAGTTACAAAATATTCCGGTGGAATATTTTTAGAATATTTATAAACTGCTATTCCACAGGAATAACCCACTGCTCCCCAGACAACAGCGCGTCAATAGCGTCCCGCAAGGCCCGTAGCCGTTCACGCTGGTCATCGGTGAGCCCGTCGGGAGCACATTTTTCAATGCGAGCGCCCAGCCCCGCGATGGCCCGCGACATAAGGTCGCCCTTGGCAGCACGCCGCCTCGGTGAAGCATCCGCTTCGCCGTCCTCCGCCATCGTCGCACCATCCGATGCCTCAATGGCGGTGCCGCCCTTGATGCTCAACCACAGAGCCTCCTGCTGCGCCGCCTCGGTCACTGCCAAGCGGTACAATGCCGCCCGGGTCACCTCCGGCAACAGTGCGGCCTCGTCAAGCAGACTCGTCGGTAGAGTGAGAAGGCGCATCAGCTTGGAGATTTCGCCTTGGCTCTTGCCGATTGCCGCCGCCAGTTCCTCTTGGGTATAACGATGGCGCTCGGCCAGCCGCTCCACGGCCCGAGCCAGATCGACAGGGTGGAGATCCTGGCGCTGGACGTTTTCGATCAGCGCGGCCTCGTCGGGATCACGTCCGGTCACCACCGCGGCGATTTTCGGTTGCCCCAGCGCCTTGACCGCCCGCCAGCGTCGCTCGCCAGCAACGATCACCCATTGCCGCCCGTCCCCGCCCGGCTCGGCGGCGCGCACCAGGATCGGCTGCAGCAGCCCGATGCGGGCAATGCTGGCCGCCAGCTCCTCCTGATTGCGCGCGTCGATACTGCGGCGCGGTTGCTGGGGATTGGCCGAGATATCGTCGATGGCAATGAAGCTGATGCGCGGCGCGTCGGCCGGTAGCCCGTACATGCTCTGGCCCAATCCACCGCCGGGAACGGCCAGACCAGCCGACAGGGCGGAAACCGCGGCCCCCATGGTCCGCTCGGGCGGGCGCCTAGCCATGCATCGCCTCCCGCTTCAGCCGGGCAATCTCTACCAGCCGCTCGGCCACCACACCATAGGACTCCAGCCCCTTCGCTTCCGGCACCATCTCGAAGGCAATGCGCTGAGCATCCACCGAGGTCGGATAGGCGGTGGTCTGTGGTACCGGCGGAAACACGGTATAGGTCTGGCCGTACTGGTTTTCGATGTACTCAAACCAGTACTGGTCGGTGCGGTTGCGGGCCTTGAACATGGTGGGCAGGATGCCGAGCACCCGCAGATCAGGATTGGCGGCGGCGGCGATCAACTCGATATGGGACAACAGCAAGGGAATGCCGGTTACCGACAAGGCCTCGGTCTGAGTCGGGATCAGCACCCAGTCAACGAAGAACAGGGCGTTGGTGGTGGCGATGGACATGGATGGCGGGCAATCAATGATGATGAAACGATAGCGATCGAGCACCGGCTTCAGTGTGCGCGCCAGCAGACGTTCCCGCTCGATGGCAGACACCGCTTCGATCTCGAAGCGGGCCATGAACTGGCCGTTGCCCAGCACATCAAGGCCCTTGGCGTCCTTGACCGGATGGATTGCGTCGATGACCGGCTTGCCGTGCAACATGGCGTGATAAAGGGTGTGACCGGTAGCATCATTGTCGATGGGGCTCTGACCCACCGAAATGGTGGCGTTGCACTGCTGATCCAGGTCCACGACAAGAGTGGGATTGCCGGCTGCGGCCAAGGCGTAGCCCAGATTGAGGGAACTGGTGGTCTTGCCGACACCTCCCTTCTGATTGGCGACGGCAATACACAAGGTGCGGGTGACCACCTCAGGGGTCCGCATGCATAGGGCGACCAGGGACGGCACGTCCTCCTTGCCGGACTCCCATTTGCTGACTCGGGCCTTGTCGAAGCGCCGACCCAGCTTGTCGTTGAGCAGATCCGCCAAGCCCTGCTGGCTCAGCCCCAGGCGGGCTCGTTCCTCCTTGAGATGTTCGGGCGCCATCGCCACCATTCGTCTGCTCCGATGCCGGGGGGTAGTTGGTGAAACTATCTACCCCAGACGGCAATTTTGTCAAGAACCGAAACCCGGCTTTTCCTTGGCAGCCAACCGCGGTCCAAGGAACACCCGGAAAAACAGATCGGACACATAGCGGCCGGCCAAGCCGTCGCGCTCGTACTCCTCGGCAGTGACCCGGCCCCAGCCAGGCGGCGGCCGCTCGAGGAACTCCTTGACGAGCCGGGCCCTGTCCGACGCGGGCAGGGCGTCGTAGCGGGCACGCCGCTCGGCGATGACAACATGGCGCCGTTCGTCCTCGGCCCGCCGCTCCTCGCGGCGGACCACCTCGGCCGCCACCTGCTCGCGCAGGTCGGCGCCGTAGTCGTCGCGCACAGCACGGATCACGTAGCCCTTGCCATAGTCCTTGCCGGTGCGCACTTTCTGCTGGCGCACATACGCCAGCGCCGCCTCGATCTGCTCGACCGCCACGTCGCCGCACAGGGCGGCGGAGTCTCGCTGGGTTAGCCCAAATTCTTCCATGAGAACCGCCATCACCGATGCCTGCGCCGCCGCAACCGGCGCGGCGCTGGCGGCATGATCGCCGGGCACGCAGTCGCCGGCCAGGCAGGCCCTCATATAGGCGGTGCGACTGCGCGGCTTGTAGCCGGCGGCGATATCGGCATCCACCTGAGCGACGATCGCCTCGACGGCGTCGAGGCCGCGCTGGTCGATGACGTCGGCGGCCACCGTGCGGCTGATCTTGTAGTCGGACAGCCGCTTGAGCACCTGCTCACGCTCCATGCCGGTCCGCTTGGCTTGCAGCGCCCGCTCCAGCAGCTTAGGCAGCTTGTCGCCGGTGGCCAGGTCGAGCTGCAGTTGGAATTCCCGCTTGCGGGTGGCGGTGAATTCCAGGGCATAGACGGCCTTACCCTTGCGCAGAGGCTTAACCTCGATGGCGAATTCCGAACGCTGGTTCACTTCCTCGATATTGGGTTTGAGGATGTATTTGTTGAAATCGCCGAACACCGGATAGCCGTCGACCCCCAGCAGCGTGCGCAGGAATTCCACCGTGTAGATCTGGGCGATGCCGTTGGCTCCAGCCTGCTTTTGGAACAGACTCTGGAACACCTCATAGAGGCGGAACGAATAGGGCCTCTCGAACTGGCGTTGCATCAGCACATGGACATTGGTCAGCGAGCGGCGAGCGCGGATGATATCGTGGATGGGGTCGCTGAGCTTGTAAAGAATGTAGCCGCGCTCCGGATCGACAGTGCCGTCACTGCGGCTGCGATAGGCTGCCTTCTGCAGGAAGGGGACGATGACGTTGAGGCGGTCGGGCTGGTCGGACTTTTTGTCACCGTCCTCGCTGTCCAACAACTCGCCCCATTTGATCTTGATGGAGACCAGCTCGTCGAGCACTTTTTCCAGGAAAGCGGCGTTGTGGCTACGCTCGGCGCCAATCAGCAACCGAACGTCTCTGATCGATATGCGGCCTTCCTCGTTGGCCTCGTGGGCATTGATCCGCTCATTGAGCAGGACGGCATTCAGCATGTAGCTGGCCGCTTGGCTGACCAGCTGGGGCGAAAAGATGAGGTCGTCGGGCTTCTCCAGCTGCACCGTCGCCAACTCGTGACTCATCATTCCCTCCCGATGGAATACCGCCAGGGTAAGAGGCAGCCCCCGACCCGTCAACGATTTTATGGAAGACCTCTTCCATGAATGGCGCCCTCGAGTCGCACTTGATGTCATGTGTGAAGGACAACAACGGCACCACCTGGAATCAATGCATTAGGCTAAAACCTTGGTAAGCCGTCATAACTGGCCCGCAGCCCCGGTTCTTCCATAAAAAACCCGCCCGCCGCACTGCATCGCCGAACATCTCAGCCCACCGGCTTCCATGGATAACAGCATCGCTTCCGCCCATAACCTTCCATATTTAGCACATCTGTACCGACGACCCATAAGCTTCCATAGCAAACCCTGCCGTGGCCCACCGGCTTCCATAAATAGCCGCCGCAGCCCACATCCTTCCATGATAAGAAACCCCATATCCTTCCATAGCAATTCCGTGCTAAGCCCAATAACTTCCAAGTTAATTCTGGAATTGCCCATATTTTTCCATATTAAGCGATGGTCCAACCGGCTGTTGCGGCGAGTCCCGATGGCTCGGCGGAGCGCCCTGAGAGATGTGTGTTTACTGGATATAATTTATAAGCAATTCACGACTCTCTGCAATCGTCGTCAGTGCCGGTGCCCGGCTGGACACGGGCTCGGTGGCTTATCGCGATGCGTCAAGTAACGCTTGAATCGATTGTGTCGCTGGTGTATGTTACTCGTTAATATTGATCTAGTGGTCAGAGTAATTTGGACTGAGGGTCGAGCCTTTTGAGCTTGATCGGGCATGCGTATTTCACTGGGTGCACCTCGCGCGGTGATGTCGATGAGGTCATGCGCCACAAGGTGATCCCGCTTCTGGCCGAGTATTTCTTCGAAGACTGGGCGAAGATCGCAGATGTGCTGGGCGATCTGGAACCACATAACGGCCCGACTTCAGGCGGCTTTCTTAAGCGTTCCGTTCTCAAGGCGCCGCCGGGACTCGAAGATGGTGACGCGGTACCTCGCTTCCGTTGGCAAGTGCGGTCCGAGGCTTCGATTATGGGAGGCTCGCCGGCGCACGATCCGCGAATGGGAGCGCATCGGCTACGGATCTGACGACGCCACGATCCCCGAAGCGCAAGCAGACCGCATCGCAGCGGTGGCGCGGGCCTCGATCTTTTCCGGACGCGGCGGCGAAGGGATATTGGAGCACGGGCGCAAGGGGCTGCGCGCGCGTGGTGTGGTCGGCGTCATCGCGACGTCCGGTTGCCAGCTCGAGATCCTGCCGAAGATTGAGGGCGGGGGCGAAGCAGGCGTTACGGACGCCACGTTGCGGAATCGGCTGATCCACATGCTCGCGGTGGTCCACGATTTGCCCATAGAGGCCTGGGCCATGACGCAGCTCGGCTGGCAGCGGGATACGGTACTGGAACTCCTCATCCGTCTTTTCTGCGCCAAGCTTGCTGACGCAGTGCGCCAAGGGATGCCAAGGCACTATCTCGCGCATGCGGACGACCTCCCTGCCTTGCGAGAACGCATGGATGTGACGCGACAGTTCTCCACCCTCGCTGTCTCGCCCCAAAAGCTTGCCTGTCGCTTCGACGCGCTTTCTCCCGACATTGCGCTCAATCAGGTGATGCGCGCGGCAGTCATCAAGCTCTCACGCTTGGCCCATGTACCGGACAACCAGCGCACGCTCCGCGAGTTGAGTTTTGTGTACGCTGACATTGCCGAGGTTCCTGCCAGTGCGCTGCGCTGGGACCAGATCATTCTCGACCGCACAAACCGGCGCTGGCGGAATCTCCTGTCGCTGGCCCGGTTGTTCCTTTTAGATCGGCATCAGCAGACGAGTGCAGGGATGATTGACGGTCATGCACTGCTCTTCGAAATGAACGTCCTGTTCGAGCAATACGTTGCGCGGATCCTCTCCCATGCGCTTGCTGGCACGGGCCTGCTTATCTCGGCACAAGGCGGACACCGCGACTGTGTTTACGAGGGCGACACGGGCCGGTTCCGGACGCGCCCAGACCTGATCATCCGGCAAGACGAACGGATCGTTCTCATTATAGACACAAAGTGGAAGCGCATGGCGCCTTGGATCAACGATCCCAAGCAGGGCGTGAACCAAGCGGATGTATATCATCTGATGGCCTATGGCCAACTCTACGACTGTCCCAATGTCATGCTGCTCTATCCCCACCATGGGGATCTGCCGCCTAATCCAATTCGCCAGCGCTATTCGATCGCCAAGCGAGACTCGGATGAGACCCTATTCGTGGCAACGTTGGATCTCGCTGGCCCGCAGCGCGGCCACAGAACCGCCCTTCGGGAACTGATCAACGAATGCCTGATGATTGCTTCTACGCGGTTTCCGGGCCGGTAGTCCTTCAGATCCATGAAGGTAACGCACCGGGTGCTTTGGGGAGCCCAGTCTGCCGGCCCTGCGACACGCCTCCTGCCACCACTGTAGCCCATAAACACCCATTATCCGCCAGACCTTGGCGCAAAAAGGATCACATCCCCATCAGGTCGACAGCCTCGGCGGCAGCAGCGGCGCGGAGGTCGGTATCCAGGGTCGCCAGCGGCAGACCGCGCCGCATGGCCAATTCCAGGTAGGCGGCATCGTACAGGGTCAACCGATGCCGGCTGGCCAGGCGCAGGGTGATCCCCCATGCCTGCCGGTCGGTGTCCGGATCAACCCGGATCGGCAGGAGGTCGAGGTCGGCCAGGGTGGCATCACGGAACGCGGTGTCGTTGCGCTTCCGCCGCACCCCCATGTCCAGGACGTTGGCAACCTCAAGGCGCCATAATCCTGGTACCCAGGCCCCTTCCAAGGCCAAGCGCTCGAATACGCGGCGAATGGCGTCGGTGGTCTCGTCAGCATAAATCCAGGCGAGCACGGCCGAGCTGTCGAGAACCAGGCTCATGGACGACCGGCATCCCGATCGGCCTTCAGGGCCTCCCAATCGAACCCGGCCTTAAGGCTTTTCGCCCGCGCGCGTAGCCGCTCGACGGCGGCTCGCGCCTGGTCCTGATCGACGCCGCCGGCATTGGGGATCAGACGCGCCACGGGTCTGCCGTGGCGGGTGATGACGATCTCCTCGCCGTGTTCCACGCGGTCCAGCAAGGCACCAAAGGTATTCTTTGCCTCGAAGGCTCCGATCTCCAGCATGACAGCCTCTGCAACAGACTAGCTTGATCCAGCTTACGCGACATGACGTGACCTCTGCCAGATTCGTTTTCACGGTGTGACCAAAGCAAAGGGAGGTGTTCCCATAGCGGGCCCTGTGCGACCGGCAGGCAAGGGCTCGCACAGTCGCGGAGCTGTCGAATTCGCCGAGGATATTCATAGACCCGCCCCAGGATGTCCCTGGCCTGTCCGCCTCCGGGTCTTCGGCCAGCACAGTTCGGCTTCGAAGCCGAGAGTCGCGCCGGTGCCGGTCTTTTTGGCCGGCTGAGCCGGTGCCTTTTTGGGCGGCGCCATGAGTCCCAGAAACACCAAAGAGCGGTGGACTATAACGGGTTGCGCTTCCGTGGCCAACAGCGCCGCCATCAGCGCCGATCGGTGCACTTCCGCCGGCCTGTTCCATTTCCGGTGGATAGGGCCACGCAAATCACGGTATACTTCCGCCGCGTCCGCCCGCGTTGGCGGACAGGCGGCGTGAGCCGGTGTTACCAGCACCGACCCACGCCTGACCATCACCCTGTGTGGAGGACAAGGCCATGGCTACTGCTGACTATATCCCAACGTTCCGGTTTCCAACACCACCGCGTTCGCGTGGTGGTGGCGGCATGACGGTCGGGGGCTGAAGGACGGGCGCCGACGGGTCGGGTTGATCCGGCCCTGGTGACTTCCCGCCACAGCCGCGACAACCCGGCCCGTTCGTATCGCGCCCGTCCGGCCCCC
>JGI1358J11329_10004338_pt1 | contig 10258 bp, 8 predicted proteins | sample Subgroupgradi54m_FD_11329 | JGI IMG/M metagenome (IMG submission 11329)
CGTTTGTTGGGAAAACGGAGTGCTGCCGCTTCGGTAACGGCGCGAAGTGCGGTGGGATGATGAGCATAATCTGAAATGATCGTGACATTTCCAAGTGTACCAATGATTTCAAAGCGCCTCCCGATTCCTTCAAAACTCTCGAGCGTGGGGGTAATCATTTCCTGCTGTCCTCCATAGGTAAGATATGTCGCCACTCCGGCAAGAATATTGTAAATATTATATAGTCCCGGAAGCGTTGTGTTGAATGTTCCAAGTGGCGTACCTTTCCATGTCAGATCAAAGGTTTGACCTGAGGCCGTAGTCTGAATATTTCGCGCAATAAGATCGGCTCCTTCACCCACTCCATAGCGTACGATGACACCGTCAAAGTCAGCAACGACCTCACGAATATTGGCATCATCGTTGTTCATGACAAGCAAGCCTTCTTCTCCAAGTTTTCCGACATATTCATGAAATGCATTTTTGATATCCCGAAGATCTTTGTAGTAATCAGGATGATCAAGTTCAAGATTGGTGAGTACGATGGTTTGCGGTGCAAGGTTCATCATTGCGCGTCGATATTCACATGCTTCTACGATAAAACAGTTACGCGTACCGATGCGCAAGTTGTGATCCCAGCCCGGTACTTCGGCTCCGACGATCACCGATGGATCAAATCCACCCGCTTCAAAAAGTTTCCCCATGAGCGCGGTTGTTGTCGATTTACCATGTGTCCCTGAAATTGCAATCGTATTGTAAGGCTTGGTCACCATGCCGAGTGCTTCAGGATATGAAAGTTCGGGTATATTCATTGCACGTGCGGTCATGCGTTCAATATTGGATTCACCGGCGGCGGGAGAATAAATCACCACATCCGCATCGGGAGGAACATATTCCGCATCATGACCATTGTGATATGTACCGGATGGAAGTGCATGGGTGTCGATCGTTGCCATATCTGTTCCCGAGACGATAATTCCCCGAGAAGCAAAAAGACGCAGAATCGCTGAAACACCGATTCCTCCGACACCGATAAAATGCGCTTTGGTAATACGCTCAATCTCCATGTGTGCCCCCTATACTACTCTAAATACTTCTTTTTGTTGAGCTTGTGTTCTGTAAAAGTTTTTGCATAATGCATAATTCCATTTTTATCTGATAAATAATAAAAATAGGGAGAGTCGATGGGAGTAATCGCCGCATCAATGGCGTCACGTCCGGGATTTGAAATTGGGCCCAGTGGAAGCCCCGCATGACGATAGGTATTATATGGTGAATCTTTGGCCAAATCTATGGCGGTTAATTCACGAGAGCTTTTCCCTACGGTATACATAAATGTCGCATCAACTTGCAGTCGCATACCTTGTTCCAGTCGCTTGGTAAGAATTCCGGCAACAATACGGCGATCAAGTGCCGTTGCCGCCTCTTTCTCAAGAATTGAGGCGAGGATAATGATGTCACCCCAGTTTTTTTCTTTGGTGAGGGCGGTAATTTTTGCCGAGGCGGTTTTTTGAGTAAAATTTTCTTCCAGTGCGAGAATCATTGGTCCCGACGTTGCGATGGAGTAGAAAAAGTATGTATCCGGAAAAAGATAACCTTCCTCTCCTTGTGTCTCATTTAAAAAATCTTCCTTCACAAAATGTTGGAAGTTGCGACTGAAAACATCCGCCATTTCGTCTCGCGTCATTCCTTCGGGAAGTGTGACTTTGACCATGCTGATGCCATGATTTCCTTCCGCTATACGCTGTGCGACTTTGTCGACTGTAAGCGGCTCGGTGAATAAATACATACCCTCGGGTACCGCATGTTCTTTGCCATAATGCTGCACCAGTAATTTAAAAAAGAGCGGTGAGCGAATGATTGATTTTGCTTCAAGAAGATTGCCAATTGCATCAAGCGTGTATCCCGAGGGAATTTCAATAATTGTTTCAGTGGAAAATTCTTGCGGAGGCCTCGTGTAATAATAACCAACTACAAGCAGTGTAAAAAACAAAAGAAGGCCAACAACGAAAGCCCATCGGTAAGGAAGTCTGTGTTCAGGAATATTTATGTCCGTATCGCTCATGACGGGAGCGGAAAAATGATCCATATCTTAGAGTGGAAGATTCGAAGGAGGTTCACCCTTGCGTGATTCAATGCGGTTAAATGTCGGGGTTTCCGCAACACCTCCTGGGAAGTGATAAATTGTTGCAAGTTCTTCGGTATTGAGTACGTAGGGAATTTTTTTGTAGGGAGCATAGAAGTAGGCGCGACGCACATATGCATCAAAAATTTTCTTTTTCTTTTTATTGAGGCGAATATCACGAAAATCTTGCCATGGATAATCAAAACCCGTTGTGCGCGTCGGCTTGAATCCGTTTAAGTGCTGTGAGCTATATTGGCGAAACGCACCGGTAATACCTGCGATATTGCTCGGATCATAAAATTCTTTTTTCGCGATATAAATTGCTCGAAAACCGCAGTCAAAGGCATGTTTACCGAGTGAGCGTTCAATCGCATTCATGACTTCACCTTGCTCTTTAGTCGCTTTCGACCCACCCTCTCCGGAATATTTCTCCTGAAGTTCTTTGATGAGTTTCTTTCCTTCATCTTTCCAATCATGATGGGTAAACCATGTATCCGGGGTTTTAAAACGCTCCCCTGTTGCCTGCACCAGAATCTGTATCCATATTTGCTGACCGCGTCCAATGTTGCCGAGAAATTCGATGGTTGAGGTGATCGGATCGCTTTTTTGCTCTTCTTTGGTCTGCGTGGAATCAAGTTTGTAATCAACATATGTTTTAATCGGATACGGATCCGGCTTGGTGAGCGCAAATTCGCAACCCCATAAGCCCCATTCATTTTTTTCATGAATATAGGGTGCGAGTGAAATATAATCAGCCACTTCATGGACTTCAATATCGGGATATTGCGCATAAATATGGGATTCGATCAGTTTTTTGAATTTTGCCGGCGTACGAATGAGAAACCTCACATTTCCTTCAACGGAGACAAGTTCAAGTGAGAACCATGGTTTCACTTTTCCTTGCCACCACCGTTCATACCAGTTGCCGGTACCCGATTGATACAATGCTTGGAGTACCAACTCCATCGCAAGCGGAGTTTTGTCGATGACACGCGGGATCTTCACTTCAAGAAGAATAAATTCGTAATTTTTACGAATAAAGACCATGCGCACATATTCAAGCCAAAGCTTCACCGCAAGCCAGACGAAAAGCACGGGTGCCCAGAGAAAAGCAGTGATATAAAAGATATGATATACCTGTGCGAATACGTGAAAAATCGGACTTTCCCAAAGTGATTGAATGGCAGTAAACATGATGTTCAGTATAACGTACGAGCTCAGAATAGGAAATATTCAAACGTTTCTTTGAAATAAAAAAAACAGGATTACTGTGTGATGATCCTGTTTTTTTGTATTGTGCAAAGAAAATTACGCAAGCGTATACCGACCATCTTTGACCTTCTTGAAGTATTTAGGGTTTTGAAGATTCACCAAAATGGTATTGGGCTTTACGTAACGTTCACGGAGGACTTTTTCAACAATATCTTCCTTGGTTAATGGGCCGCTCTTTTTCAAGATTTCAGTTACCACGTCACGGACAACTCCCGTCGAGTATCCCCATTCGGTCAGTGCGTAGAGTCCACGACCAACGAGCACAAAGCGCTTGTCTTTAATAAGTTCATTGTGTGTTGTTGCAACATGCGCACGCTTATCAAAGTGTGTACCAATCGCTTTTGCAACTTCGGTGAAGTGCATCGGAGAACCGTGTCTGCGCAAAACGAGAAACGCATAATCGCGTACTCCGCGTGCGGAAATATTGGGAGAAGCGGTAGGACCCCACTCACCGAGCTGATTCTTGCCGATCTTTTTTGAGATGGAGAGCCAACGACGAAGGACTTCTTCGTTTTTATAGGACTCGGAAACATCCTTTAAGTGATTGAGGAAACGCTCAATCATTTTTGATTCTTCGAGGAGTTCGTCGTCGCCCAGTGAGGCATAGAGTTTGCGGAGGGAATCGTGAACTTTGGTTGCGGTGGCAGGATCAACACTCCAACGATGGCTGAAGTCCTCATCTTCTTTATGTTTGACAAAAAGCTCACCCAAGACAAGCAAAAAATGAATATTATTCTGTGTTGACTTGTCCGATGCCACACTAGCAAGGAAGTCATGCTCGGGTACAAGTCCTCCTTGTGAGGTCATGTGTTGTTCCAATTCATCAAAAATCGCCACTTCCTTCTTGAAGGCATCGGATTTGCGAATCGTCATTAAGGCAAAATTCTCAATTTGGCGTACGCGCTCGCGCGTGATGCCGTACGTCTCGCCAATCGCCTCCAGTGTCATCTTCTTGGTCGCCGTGCCGAGACCATAACGCTTGGTGATAACATCTTGCGCTCGCTTCGGGAGTGCCGAAAGAAAGTGTTTCGCCACTAACTTCGGTTCAAATGAAATGCTTTGTGTGCTCGTAACCATGATAAAAAATTAGAATAATAGACGATATTGACAGTTTCCCTCCAATACTCGGTTATTTATAGTTTTAGCACCCTATGGATTATTGTCAAGGGATTGACGCTGGTCTTACAAAACAATACTGAGAATTTTTCCTTCAATGTAAATAACTTTTTTTGGTGTTTTTCCTTCAAGCCACTTCATGACTCCCGGGCGTTTGAGTGCTGCTTCTTTTACCTCTTCGTTTTCACTTGCTCGATTGATTTCCATGGTATCGCGGAGCTTACCGTTAATTTGAATACCGATAGTGATCGTATCGGAAAGAATTTTTTCACTGTCATAATGGGGCCATACTTCACGATGAATTGAAGTTCTATTTCCCATGTTTGCCCATAACTCTTCAGTGATATGTGGCGCAAATGGAGCCAGTAGTTTGAGAAAGTCTCCAAAAATTTGCTGCGGGATTTTTTCTTCCTTGTCGAGCATGTTCACAAAAATCATGAGCTGCGAAATAGCCGTATTGAATTTAAATTCTTCAATATCGTCCGTTACTTTTTTAATTGTCTGATGATAGAGCGTTTCGAGTGAACTTGGACATCCGATGTCCAAGTGAACGGCGCTTCCGCTTCCAAGTTTCCAGACTCGTTCGACAAAGCGGCGTGCACCAATCAAATTATCGGTAGACCACGGGATTGCCGCCCCAAAAGGCCCCATGAACATTTCATAGATGCGCAATGAATCTGCGCCGAAAGTGTCGATAATGTCATCGGGATTAATGACATTCCCCAACCGCTTGCTCATCTTCACTCCCCCTTCGCCAAGCACGAGTCCCACACCGCGCCGACGAGCAAATGGTTCGAGTGTTGAAACTACGCCGATATCATAGAGAAATTTATGCCAGAAACGCGCGTAAATAAGATGACGTGTCACATGTTCTGCTCCCCCGACATATACATCAACGGGTGCCCAGTACTTTTCTTTATCTTTACCGACGAGTGCATCAGGATTATGAGGGTCCATGAAGCGCAAGTAATACCAGGAAGAACCTGCCCATTGCGGCATAGTGTTGGTCTCACGCGTTGCGGGTCCGCCACATTTGGGGCACGTGGTGTTCACCCAAGACGCAATTGCCGCAAGGGGTGATTCTCCCGTTCCGGTTGGTTCATATGAGTCCACTTCAGGAAGTGTAAGAGGGAGTTCATTTTCAGGAATGGCAACAACACCATCTTTCGGGCAGTGCACAACAGGAATCGGCTCTCCCCAATAGCGTTGGCGTGAAAAGACCCAATCATTGAGACGGTATTGTTTTGTCATTGTCCCCCCGACAAATTCGGTAATTCTTTTCTCGCCTTCTTCATTGGGTATGCCATCGAACCCCGCTGAATTTTTCAACACACCGTCGCCGATATAAGGAAGGTGGTTGAGTGACGTTGCTTCATTGTTGTTATGGAAAGTGGGAACTACGACTTGTTTGATGGGGAGCTTGTATTTCTGCGCAAACTCAAAATCACGTTCGTCGTGGGCGGGCACTGCCATGATGGCTCCTGTACCATATCCCGAGAGCACATAATTGGCGATCCATACGGGAATTTTTTCTTGATTGGCGGGATTCACTGCAAAAATTCCCGTAGCGACTCCTTTCTTATCGACCACTTCCGCATCGAAGGTGCGCTTGCTTTCTTCTTGAAGGGTTTGTGTAATAAACATTTTTATTTCTTCACTTGCTTGCCAACCGACCTCAATCCAATTTTTTGCAAGCTCCGCAGAGATTGCAAGATACGTCACACCAAAGAGTGTATCCGGACGCGTGGTGAACACTTCAAGAGTTTGGGGAATTCCGTCTGCGTCAGTTTGCGTCAGGGCGAAGCTGATGAGCGAGCCCTGAGAGCGTCCGATCCAGTTGCGTTGTGCTTCTTTGACCGCCTCCGGCCAATCGGGCAATGTTTCGAGGTCATCAATAAGTCGATCGGCATAATCCGTGATACGAATAACCCATTGACGCATGGGCTTCTTCTCAACAAGCGTGCCGCAGCGTTCGCAATTTGCGCCGTCCAAGTCTTCATTCGCAAGTCCGGTCTGACATGTGGGACACCAATTGATGGGCTCAAAGGATTCAAATGCAAGTCCACGCTCAAACATTTTGAGAAATGCCCATTGTGTCCATTTGTAAAATTTCGGATCAGTGGTATTGATTTCCCTCTCCCAATCATATGAAAGTCCAACGCGATTCATCTGCGTTTTATAACGTTCGGTATTCTTTTGTACCGATTCACTCGGATGGACTTTATGTTTAATCGCAAATTGCTCAGCAGGTAGACCAAAGGCATCCCATCCGCTCGGGTGAAGCACGTTGTACCCTTGCATGCGCTTCATGCGCGCATAAATATCGCTCGCAGTATAAATACGTGTATGCCCCGTGTGGAGCCCTTCTCCTGAGGGATAAGGAAATTCATCGAGCACATAACATTTGGGCTTATCGCTCCCCTCTTCGGTTTGATAGAGCTTAGTATCTGCCCATTCTTTTTGCCATTTCGGTTCAATATTTTTTGGATCGTATTCACTCATGAAGCCTTTATCATAGCCTTAAATAGGGCTCCTGTGCAAATCATTCTATGCAAATCTCTATTTTTATGTTATATTATTTCAAGCAGAGTCGTTAACATATTTCTCCATTGCAATCTCAACTGGGAGAAGTGAGATGAAAAGTTTCAAATCATTGTTGTTCCGAGATGGGCATCTTTCCGGATTTACTGAGTTTATCCTCGCCACCGTCCTCGTCGTTTTTCTCGGAGGATTGTTTGAGGGGAAAGAAGGTGTCCGTCTCGCCATCGTCGCCATGGGGATTATCGGCATCATTCTGCTGATCCTTCCACAAAAACGCATCCGGAACAAAAAAAGCCGCTGAATCGAAAATCCCGTACACCACACGTGTACGGGATTTATTTTTTAAATTTTAAACTCCATCACATCGCCATCTTGTACGATGTATTCTTTTCCTTCGGTGCGGAGCTGGCCTTTTTCTTTTGCGGCGGCAAATGATCCGGCATCAAGCAGTGTTTGCCAATTGATGACTTCAGCGCGAATGAACTTGTCTTTGAAGTCGGTGTGAATCGCCATTCCGGCCACGGGTGCAGTCGAGCCTTTCTTTACTGTCCATGCGCGCGTCTCCTTTTCTCCGGTAGTGAAGTAGGTCATGAGGCCGAGTAGGTCGTATGCGGCGACGATGAGCTCGTCGATGCCATCCCCCTTCACTCCCAATTCTTCCGCAAATGTTTTCTTTTCTTCCCCTTCAAATTCATTCAACTCTTCTTCGATTTTCGCATCGACGATGACATAATGATCGCCGCGCATGTTGAAAAAGGCGAGCAACTTTTGGAAACGCTCATCGTTTGTTTCGCCTGCCTGCGCAGGCAGGTCGAGATTTTTCCCTCCGGCTTTTTTATTCAAAATATAGAGAAAGGGCTTTGTGGTGAGTAGGTTTAATTGCTTCACCATTTTTGTTTCGACCTCATCGAGCGATACACTCGATGCGAGTTGCTCTCCTTCAAGTGCGGCGCGAATCTTTGTGAGTGCTGTATGCTCGAGTATCGCTTCTTTGTCGCCGCGTTTCACATCGCGACCGAGGTTTTCCATGCGCTTTGTTACCGTCTGCAGATCAGCAAGGATAAGCTCGAGATTGATCACTTCAATATCGTGTAAGGGGTTGATCTTGCCATCGACATGGATAATCTCGCTGTCTTCAAAGATGCGCACCACTTGCCCGATCGCATCGGTTTCACGAATGTTTGCAAGAAATTGATTTCCCAGCCCCTCCCCTTCGGAAGCGCCTTTGACGAGTCCGGCGATGTCCACAAATTCAACGATCGCGGGAACAGTGCGTTGTGTTTTTGAAAACTCGGCAAGTTGATAAAGCCGTTTGTCGGGNACGGTAACGACACCCACCGATGGATCGATGGTGCAAAACGGATAGTTCGCCGTCTCCGCCCCCTTTTTGGTAAGCGCATTAAACAGCGTTGATTTTCCAACGTTTGGTAACCCCACGATACCTACGGATAATGACATTGCATTAATATAATCTAATTATGCGTAAATTGCGAATTTATCGCTCAAAAGGAGTGCTTTGTCATTGACAACTTGCTATGTTCATGTAATATTACATTAGAGTTTCAACAACCACAACGGAGTTTGCCATGTTCAATTCTCTTCTAATCACGATTTCTTTATTTTCGGCATCGCTAATGACCTTGCTGGTGCTTGCATACTTTGTAATCTTCGCACTCCTCTTAGGGAAGAAGGTCGGGTTGGGTGGATATACTCCTGGCGAGCGAGCGTTGGCTTATGCGTTTGTTGTTGCATTTGCAACAATTTGCACAATTCAGATCGATCTTGTCTTGTACCTCTTTTTTTCGATGGTCATGCATACACCCCTGAGTGCAGCGCAACCGGTCGTCGGAGCAATTCTTGGCGGTACGTTCGCAATCAACACAGTACTTTTGCTTGCATTGTTTTTCTGCGGAAAGCATTTTAAGCCAGAGCTACGCCTTGGCGCAATCGGACGATTCGCATTCGGTTGAGCATAGTTCTTTGCGGATCCAACCCCCACTCATAGTGGGGATTCTTTTTGCTTAAAATCGCTACCTTAGCTTACCCGAAGGAATATTTAAAATGAGTTGCCCATTTGCCAATTCTTTTTTTGGCAAATCGTAAATGCGCGGTTTCATTGACATATTTATTTATATGTGGAAGTCTGAATACAGAGTTTTTTGACTATCCTGCAAAAGGAGAATATTTGTGAATACACTCATTGATGATGTTGATACCGTATCGGCGCACACTTCCGATGACACGGAATCCGAGCGCGCGTTTAAAGAAAATGAATTCGATGTACTCAGGTGGTACAATTCTTGTGTTTTGCGTTTCTCACTTCTTTCCCCTGAAGAGGAGGCGGAGCTTGGACGAAGAATTCGCGATCATCATGACATGGAAGCGCGCAACACACTTGTCGAGCACAATTTACGCCTCGTGCGATGGATTGCCACGAGGTATGCGTGGAGCGCTCTTCCTTTTGAAGATCTGCTTCAAGAAGGCAATATCGGTCTTATGATGGCTGCGGATAAATACGATCCCGCGCAAGGACGGTTCATTGCTTTTGCGAGCTATGACATTCGGCGAGAGATATTGAAACTTATTTTCAATCAATCGCATCCAATTCGTATTCCCCTTCATGTATTGAAAATACAAAGAAAAATAAACCACGCAACGCAGGAATTGGAAAGCGAGCTGAAGCGGGAGCCGCGGATAAACGAAGTTGCTGCAAGGCTTGATATTGATGAACGCGTTATTCGCGATACCTTACTGCTTATTGCGGGAACAAACACCGGTTCGCTTGATGAAATCATCCCGAGCAATGATGGTGCGAGTAATCTCACTCAAGGAGATGTGCTGAGGGATAATAATTCTTTTTCTCCCGAGCAAATTCTTGAAGCAAAAGAAGCATTTGCGGCGACGCGACAAACAATGGATGCAATTCTTCATGTGGTGAGCACGCACCATTCCCCCTTCGCCTCACGCAATGCTGAAATCTTCAAAATGTTTTATGGGTTGGAAGAGTCAGCTCATTTGGCCCCGGAAGCAATTGCCCGAGAGTTCAACATCAGCCGCCAATGTGTTGATCAAATCATCGGGCGTCTTTGGGTGAATGTGAAAAAGGCGGGAATAGCAATGGACCAAAAGAATTTTCGAAGCGAACTTGCTCGTATCGAGGAATTGGAAAAATTAATTGCCCGATAGTCGCATTCTTAAAACAGGAATACTTTATTGTATTCCTGT
>JGI1358J11329_10004340_pt1 | contig 10252 bp, 14 predicted proteins | sample Subgroupgradi54m_FD_11329 | JGI IMG/M metagenome (IMG submission 11329)
GAACGCTCGGGCGGGCAAAAAGAAAGGGGGTTGGGGGGAAGGAATTTTTGCCTGCCCTCGCTTTTCCGTCGCCGCCGAATTTCGTGCCAGTGAAACTGGCGCGCCGCCTACTGAATAAATTTTACAAACTTCAAAAATCTTACTCCTTTTTCAGATACCTTGAATAATACACCGTTTTGCTCAATTAAACTATTTATCAATAAGGCATTAAAAATTGCTTCTTTTTCTGCTATCGGATTGATTATCTGCGGCGGTAATACAAATTGAAGCGCAAAATTTTCTTTCGTTGAAGAATTAGACGGCTGATAATAAAACCATAAAAGAGTGAGCTTGGAATTATGCACGAGATAAAGAGAAAGATAGGCAAATTCGTAAAGCTCGGCTCTTTCGGCAAGATATTTTATCGCTTGATTTTGATTGGCTATCTCAACTTCTTTACTTTCTTTCTCTTTTGATAAGCTATTAAATAAATTATCTAGCTCTTGTAATTGCCCTTTTGATAAGCTAATGCCTTGTTCTTGTAAATTTTCTGTGATTTTTTCCTCGATTTTTTCTTCCACAGCTTTTCCTTGTCTTTGGCTTGCCTCAAAGGGTCCTACTTTTATTGAAGCAATGTTTTCAAGAAATACTTTGATTGACTCTTTGAATTTACAGACAAAAATTAGGAAAATAACAAGAAAAACCACTGGCCAAGAAAAGATTATCTCCAAAAATTTTAAAATAATTTCTAAAATTTCTTTTGTAGTCATAATTTATCTTTTTTCTTGAGCGTTTAATTGAATCGTTTTGACCAAAAATTTTCTCCTAAAAATATATAGAAAAATACTCTCGCTATTACCCAGAACATGATACTAACAATAACAAAAGATAAAACGAGATAGAATATTTTTGAACTAAGCGAATATCTATTTATTGTATAAGTATCAGTTTTGTCCGCCCAAAATCCAGCGATATTATTAGGTTTTGCAAGTGAATCTAAAAATTCCTGTACTTCCCATTGAGAAGCATTCTGCTTTTCCATAGCTTCAATATCTGCAATAATTTGTTCCTTTCCAAGAATTCTTTCACCAGTCGTTGGAAAATTATATTTTTGCGCAACCTCCTTTATATCATCCGCCGTTGGATTCCTCTCAAATTTTACTTTAGTGCCATTGCTATAAATTACAATTCTCTCATCTCCTTTAACTGGCAAGGTATAAATAACTCTATTCCCGACTATGCTATAGGTTATAAAAAATCCCAAACCCTGTACCAATAAAAACAACAAAACGAAAAGGACTTTAACCGCTCTATACCAAGTTTTGCTATTTAGATTTTCTTTATTCATATTTTTATTGTTTGGAAATTATTCCTAAAAATTTTAGCAAGCTCTCTAATTTTCTTTGGGCATTACTTTCGTCATAATTTATGATTATTCCATTAACTCGTTTCAAAATTTGTAAAGGATTGTCATATTTTTTGACAGAAATTTTCTGTTCCTTTTTTATCGTTGGAAATAAATCCCTAACTTCATCGATCACCTTTTCAATTTTTTTCAAAGCCTCAAAAGCTTTTTCGTTGTTTTCCATATTTTTATTTTATCAAATCCTCAATTGAAACGCCCAACGCTTTAGCGATTTTCGCCATTGTTTGGACGCTTGGCTTGTTAACAGTACCGCTTTCGACTTTCATAAGCGTTGTATATTTAATGTCTGCTTTCTTGGCTAAATCATCTTGTGTTAAGCCAAGTTTAGCCCGTGCTTTCTTTATATTTTCGCTGATTGTTTTTCCACTTGTCATATAAATAAAGTTTTGGTAGTATTGTAGTATAGAAGGTTATTACCCTTATTGTTATACTACCAAATAAAATGAAAATAATCAAACAAATTTATTGGCGGCGCATTTCGCAAAGCGAAATACGAAATTCGGCGGCGACGGAAAAGCGAGGGCAGGCAAAAATTCCTTCCCCCCAACCCCCTTTCTTTTTGCCCGCCCGAGCGTTCAGTTTGGCGCGCGAAGCGCGCCATCAGTTCCGTTCAAAAAAGGTTCGCGCATTTTCAAACAAAGGGCATTGTGACATTATCCTTTAACTTTTTACATCCTATGATGATATATCAAGATTTTTCTTCGCAGATGAAAAAATATGTGCGGGTACTGGCATTCCTTCTGCTTGCGGGACTTACGGCCAGCTCCTTCGCATTTGCCATCTATTATTTGGTGTCGGCACAAGAGATGAAAGGAAGTCATGTCTCGCCCCAGCAGATCGCGGTGTCCGGCGAAGGCAAGGTGGCGGCCAAGCCGGATATCGCGACGGTAAGCGCAAGTGTAGTGACGCAAGGAGCAAAAGTGGGGGATGCGCAGGCGCAAAATAGCGCGCGATCCAACAAAGTGATGGACTTTTTAAAGAGTAACGGAGTCGCAGAAAAAGATATCAAGACCGTCGGATACGCGATCACGCCGCAGTATGAGTATGGATCTCCGTGCCCGATTGTTTTGGGCGCTCCGTATGCCCGATGTCCATCCGGGACGCCGAGAATTGCGAGCTATGAGGTGCGTCATACGATTGAAGTGAAGATTCGCGATCTTGCGAAAGCCGATGTCGTGCTGGAAGGCGTGGTGAGTGCCGGAGCCAACGAGGTAAGCGGTTTGCAATTCGGCATTGATGATTCCGCGGCGGTGAAAGCTGCGGCGCGTAAACAGGCGATTGATGACGCAGAGAAAAAAGCAGAGGTCTTGGCGCAGGATCTCGGCATACGTCTGAAGCGCATTGTATCGTTCTCCGATTCTGGAGAAGGTGGCCCGATATATCCGTACGCGCTCAAAGCTGATATGGGTGGCATGACATCCGCGCCGTCGGCGCCCCAGGTTGCTCCGGGTGAGCAGGAAGTGCGCTCCAACGTCACCATCACGTATGAATTTCGATAGCTGTGGACAGTCACGATTGTAGATACGAACAACAAGGACTATGCTATGTAGCATAGTCCTTGTTGTATGAACATCAGACGGGAACAAGCATTAAAACTGCGTCTCAGTGGGAAAAGCTATACCGAGATTCAAAGGATACTCGGGATTCCTAAGTCCACATTGTCCGGGTGGCTGTCTCGCGTTGTGATTTCTTCTGAACTGAAACGTGGTATTGAATCACGCGCAAAAGAGAAATCGCTTGCGGGACTTCTTAAGCACAACAAAAATCAAACCATCCGCGCAATACTCCGGACGCAGGAGATTCGTCGGCAAGCAGAAAAAGAGATCGGAACAATGGGCGAAAAACATCTGCTTATACTCGGTGCCGCACTATACTGGGCGGAAGGATATAAACGGCCACTCGTTAGGAAAGGCCGTACTCTCACGAGTCATGCGGTAGCTCTTACCAATTCTGATCCTTTTCTTGTACGCGCCTTTCTACGATTTTTGCGCGAATATTGTAAAGTATCAGAGCACAAGATTAAAGCTGGTTTGCGGATATTCCCGCATCAAAATGAAAATGAAGTTATATCTTTTTGGCAGAAAGAGACAGGTATCCCGCGCGAACGGTTCGGGAAGACCTATCGCGGTATTAGCAAGGCGACTACACACAAGCGACCATTCAACAGATTGCCGCACGGAATAATTCAAATCATTGTTGCGGACACCGATCTTTTTCATAGAATCATCGGGCATATTGAAGGAATTAAAGGATTGATGTAATATGCAGTCATTGCCGCGGTAGCTCAGTGGTAGAGCGCAGCCCTAAACTCTTTGGGGCCATCCCGAGTAATCGGGATTGGAAAAACCGGGTGAACTCGGGGAAAACTCTTGAGATGCCTCAAGAACAATCCCGAACCAAGACGGGAAGGGCATCGGTTTCCCGTAAGGCGTAGAGACTAGCAGGTGAGTCCCAACAATAATCCTGCATAAGCGCCCGGCGTCCCGAACATGATCGGGATGATGAGATAGTCCACATAGCTTCGGAAGAGGCTGGCGTCGTCAGTTCGATTCTGACCCGCGGCATCATGTGCGGTCATCGTATAGCGGCTATTATGCGTCCTTGCCAAGGACGAGATAGGGGTCCGACTCCCCTTGACCGCATTTTGTTTCAGTTCTCATTACACATTGATAATCGTCCGCGGACGCAAAAATCTTTTTTTCTCCCGCGAGCAGGAAAGATGTTTGGTCACGGACTGTGATTTATGGCATTTTTTGCAGGTGTCGGATCCAGTACCCGACCCGATAATTCGTTTGATGCGGGGCAAAACGCAGCAGCACAGGCCATACGGGGCATGGCGGGGCACGCGCCGGCAGGGTGTATAGTGCTCGCATCCGGCATATACGATCAGGAAGCAATGATCAAAGGTGTNANGAGTGTCGCAGGCGACATCCCGCTTGTCGGATGCACCACGTCAGGAGAAATTACGACCGACGGGCCGCAGACAAAAAGTGTCGCGGTCTTGCTTATGGCAGGGGACGAGGTGTCGTTCTCGTCCTATGCGATAGAGAACATCTCGCGCGACATGCGCGAAAGCGGCCGCGCGTTCGGCCGCCGCGCGCAAGGAGGGGAAAAAGGAAAAGGTGAACTTCTTTTTATCTTCTCCGACGCGCTCTCGGGCAACGGCACGGAACTCGTGCGGGGAGTATTTGAGATTCTGGGCGCAGGGTATCCGCTCGTGGGGGGTGCTGCGGCAGACGACATGAATTTCAAAAAAACTTCCCAGTACTGTGACGATCGGGTCCTGAACGACGCCGCCGTCGGGCTTCTGATCCGCGGCAACATAAAATCAGTCGTAGCTGCGGGCCACGGGTGGCACCCCATAGGAATCGGCAAGAAAGTGACGCGCGCCAAAGGAACCACGGTGTATGAACTGGACGGCAAGCCCGCCTTCTCCATTTATGAAGAGTATTTCGGGGACCAGGCCGAGGCGTTCAAAAAAATTCTCTCGGTGGATGCGGTGAGCTATCCCTTGGGCATGAAGAACCGGGAAACTTCTGAGTACATGATCCGGGTTCCGTTGAAGATAAACGAGGATGGGTCTATTGTCTGCGGCGCCGAAGTCATAGAGGGAAGTGAGATGTTTCTTATGATGGGAACGCCGGACAAGGCCTTGGATGCGGCGCGAGAGACCGTGGCTTTATTGCTGCAGCAGGTCGCGGACATCAAGACAAAAGTGGTGTTTGTATCCGACTGCATTGCGCGCAAGATATTGTTTGCCGGAAGGAACAGCGAGGAAATCACCTCGGTGCGGGATCTCGTGGGTTCGGGTAGCGCCATATTCGGGTTTTATTCATACGGCCAGATTGCGCCGCTTAAAGAATTGCCGTCGGATGTAAACGTATGCGACCCGGGATTTTACGAGCAGTCCATTTCTCTGGCGGTATTCGGCCAGTAAAAACTTTTTGCGGCCGAGAAATAACCCCCGCGGCTATGCCGCGGGGGTTATTGGTATCACGCGACATCGTACCCTACCCGTATATGCTCTCCTTCCTGTTTTATTTTTCTCACAGAGAACCCGCGGATTTCGGATAAGTTTTTGACATGCGTGCCGCCGCATGGGACGCCAAAATTCCCTCCGAATATCACCACACGTCCCGGCTTATTGCCAGGAAGATTGTCCGGCACAAAGCGACATACAGAGGCCATATCCTCTTTTTTCATAAAGCGCACCGTCACTTCTTTCCCGTTTTGTATAACTTCGCGGCCAATGCGCTCAATATTTTCTTTCAGTTTTTCTTTGTCCGCTCCCGTCAGATTGCCCGTGTATTCCACGTACGGTCCCTGCGGAAAGTGATACCCTTTGCCCGGAGTCCAGGGGAGTGCGAGCTCGGATACGGCAAAATCAACCAGATGTCCTGCCGAGTGAATCCGGCTGTGAAGCATCCTGCGTTCCTTGTCCACGCGGCAGCGCACCGTATCGTTGATTGCAAACGCGCCCGATTCAAAGTGTCCCGCATGGCGTACCATGCCATCCGTAAATCGCACCTCCTCCACGACAAATTTCCCGGATGGCGATTCAATCACGCCGGTATCGTACGGCTGGCCTCCGCCCTGCGGGTAAAACACCGTGGCATCCAGCATTAAAACATCTCTTCCGTTTTCCTGCAGGCACTCAAAAACCTTGGCCTCGTATTCCAGCAGAGTAAAATCTTCAAGATACAGTAGCTTTGTTTCCATAGAAATGTTTGACAAGTTTGGGCAAATCGCTTTTTGACGTGTCTCCGTCGCGGAGGCGCTGGAGTAGCGCCTCGGGTGTGAGCCAAAAGTATTCTACGAAGTCCTCGGGATTATAGTGCGGTGTCTCGTCCTGGCGTATCTCCCACACTTTCATAAATGCATGGACGTCGTGCGTATGGGGCGTCAGATACCCAAGGAGCCGGGACGGTACGGCATCAGCATCAAGATTGAGTTCTTCTTGGAGTTCCCGTTTGAATGTTTGTTCATACGTTTCGCCACTCTCCACATGCCCGCCCATGCTCATATCCAGGCACAGAGGATAACTGCGCTTGTGCGCAGTGCGGCGGGGAATCCACAATTCTCCTTTGCTGTTTATGACAAACGCATTTACCACGCGGATATTGCGTAGTTTTTTGGCGTATACTTCGCTTCGCCTCGCGACGCCGATGACTCTGTCTTGCTCGTCTACCAAGTCCAGCAGTTCGTCACGCGAATGTTGATTGTCCATGGTCCGGCAATGATTTTTTACTGAATACAAACAGATAGAGGATTTCCAGAATGCCCAGCGTGTTTACCAGGAGAAGTGCGATAAACCAGTATTTCTGTTCTCGGTGCGCGGCTCGCCACAGCGCCCATGCTTTCCATGGGAGAGACCAGGCAAGGACGAGCGGGATGATCCACGGATAATGATTGATGAATTGAGTCATAGATGACAATTTCAAGTTTTTCTTTGGCGGCATTCAATTATGAATTTAATTTATCAAAAAATCAAAAAAAGAGAAAGGGCGACCTTGGCTGTTGCCTTGGTCGCCCTTGATTGCGGTTTACCGCGTGAGGAGTTGTCTGGCGCATTTCTCCACCTCGCGCTTCCACGAATCGGAATCCGTGGTGTCAATCTCGGCGAAGATTGCAAACGGAAACTTTTTGAGTTTCCACTGGCCGCCGCTCTGATTGACCCAGCGATAGTGTTGAGGCGTGCGTCGCCACATTTCGCGAACTTTCACCACCGCGCCCTTCGATTGTTCGCTTCCTTGCCACTTGGATTTCGCGCCGCCGAAGAAATCGTCAACGCGATTATGGTAGGTTGCGGTGAGGACGCGGCCCACCATGACATCGAGGTCGCAGTGAGTGCGAACGAAGACGAGGCGCACGCCTGCCTTTCGCGCTTTCTCGCGAACGCTCGCGCGCTTCTTCTCGTCCACGAAGTCGGAATCGAGAATGACGTTGCCGCCCCGCTTCACGACTTCGATGGCGGCGTTCTCGGCGATAGCGCGCGACTTCTCGTAGCGTTCGCTTTGCTTGCGAAGCTCGACACGAATATCATCGCCTTCGATAACCGTCGCGCCGATGTGCTTGGCGAGCTCTTGCGCCACCGAGCTTTTGCCGGAACCAACGAGGCCGATGACGGCTACGATGACCGGCTTCTCGGTCTTACGCTTCTTGATGTCGAGCTTCGCCATGAACGCGTCTTGAGCCGCTTGTTCCTTCTTGGTGAGTGTTTCGCGTTTGTGAACCATAATTCCAATTATACGCGGCAGAATGAACTCTGTCAGCTGCCCGAAAATTTGACACCTCCATTTTTCGCTTTATTTTCAACTGGAAAATTGGCTATACACCACTTTTCTTTCTGTCGCTATGATAGCATTAAAAAGATAATCCGTCAAGTTTTTGGGTTTCTGCATTATTTGGTTTGGATTAAAAAATTTTCTTTTCCCACAAAATGTGATTTGAGCCGAAGGCGCTAATAGCTGCTGGATGTTCTGCGTTCAACAAGAAAGATATGGATGATTTTTTCCTCTGCGATCAGTTCATAACGGACCCTATAACCGCCAATCCTTCTGCGCCATACGTTTTGCTCACCCTTCATCTTTTTGATGTCGCCGCGAAACGGATCATCGGGCAAATCGCGGATAACGGACAAAAGCCGCTCCGCATCTTTGCGGGGAATACGTTTGAGAAACCGATATACCGAGTCATCAATCTGTAAAGCCCAGTTTTTGCCGGAGATCATCAAGGGTGAGAAATTTTCCCGCGGCTCTATTTTTTCGCGCACGCGCGAGGGCTTTTTTTTCGTGGGCCGTCGCCTGATATTCCGGAATGATTCTCGCGTTCAAGAGCCGTTCGTATTCTTTGCGCGGAAGCACGACGAGATCAGTCCCTTTTGTGATATTTTTCGGTATAGTAAGAGTAGACATAATTCTATTATAACAACACCATAGAAAGAATCAAGATATGCTGGGGGCGGGAATCGAACCCGCACGGAGTTTCCTCCAAGGGATTTTAAGTCCCTCGCGGCTGCCTGTTACGCCACCCCAGCAGGCAATCAGGAGGCGCAGGAGGGATTCGCACCCTCGCATAGGAGTTTTGCAGACTCCCGTGTTAACTTCTTCACCACTGCGCCAAAGGTTTGTGCGGGACAGAGTCGCTATAGCTTCTTCGCCACCGCGCCGTTTCTTATATATCTCCTTTTTGTTTCAATTCAGCCAGAGAGTGTTCCACCCGTTCTCTGCGCTCTTCTTCCTCGTCCATATGGAAGGCAATTTTCGGCACAGGCCTCACGCGCATGCGCCGATTGACCGCCTGCTGGATATGATAAATGTTTTTTGTGAGAATTTCCAGCGCCGCACGTGCTTTATTTTCCGGCAAGACCGATATCATGGCCGCGGCATAATGCCCGTCGGGCGAGACGCGAACCCGTGTGATAGTTACCAAGGTACTTTCGGGAAACTCAATTTCGCGCGCAAGGAACGCGGCCAGTTCCTCGCGGATGAGATTGCTTAATTTTTCCACGCGGCGCGGAGAAGGCATGTCAAATGAATTTCTAAATCCGAATTTCTAATTTCTAACAGATTCTTCTTGTTCTTCCTGAAAAACCGTCAGGATGTCTCCGGCTTGTATCATGATTTTGGTCTGTATCAGTATGCCGCATTCGGCACCCGCACCCACCTCATCCGCGGGATTTTTTTCGCGCTGCAGGCGCGCGACAGTGCCGGCGCCCAGGGTTTCGCTGTTGCGCGCGATGTCCACCGGCGATCCTTTGCGGATCACGCCTTCCTCCACGCGGCCGCCCGCGATCTGGCCGCCGCTTTCTTTTTTAAAGAATTTCAGAATGTGGACGCGGCCGATGCTCACGCGTTTTTTCTCCGCCGGTATCAGCGAAAATATGTTTTGTTTCAGGGCGTCCAGCAGTTCGTAGATGACCGGAGCAGTTACGATGCGGATGTTGGCGTGGCGCGCCATCTCGCGCACCGAGGGGTCAATGCGCACCCGGAATCCTGCGATAGTCACCATGCGCGTTGCGAGCGCCATCTTCACATCCGACTCGTTTATGTCGCCGATTTCGCTTTTGAGGATTTTTATCGCGACGTGTTCGGTCGCGAGTTTCTGTATTTCGCTTTCCAGCGCTTCGCGCGAGCCCTGGGCATCTGCTTTGATGATGATGTTGAATACGGGTTTTGCTTCTTCTCCGTTGCTGTCCGGAGCAGGGGACATGCGTATCTGTTTCTTCTCCGGCTCCGGCATGACCGGCAGAGTGCTGATAAAGTTTTCCGCGGATTTTTTGTCAGGAAATGTGGTAAATGCATCTCCTGCGGCAGGTACTGCCGAAAGTCCGGTGATGATCACCGGAGATGCGGCACCTGCTTGGGCAATGGGACGCCCGAGAAAATCCTCCAGTATTTTTACCTGCTCCGCACTGCGTGCGATGACTATGGTTTCACCTTTTTTCAGAGTGCCGTCCAGGATAAGAAGAGTGGCATTGGTGCCGCGCTGGGATGTGCGTTCTGCTTCCAGCACCACGCCCTCGGCATGCGCGCTCGTGTCTGCGGATAATTCTTCCATTTCGGCCATGAGGAGCACGGTTTCCAGTAGCTCATCCATGTGCTCGCCGGTCTTGGCGCTGATGGCAACAACTGGCACAGACCCGCCGTAGCCCTCCACGAGAACTTCTTCTTTGGCAAGTTCCTGTTTGACGCGCTCGGGATTTGCCCCCTGCTTATCCATTTTATTAAGTGCCACGACAAACGGGGTCTTGCTTTGGCGGATGACTGTGATGGCTTCGCGTGTCTGGGTTTTTACGCCTTCGTCCGCCGCGACCACGAGAATCGCGATGTCAGCGATTTTGGCTCC
>JGI1358J11329_10004343_pt1 | contig 10246 bp, 13 predicted proteins | sample Subgroupgradi54m_FD_11329 | JGI IMG/M metagenome (IMG submission 11329)
GAGCCGATAGTGGCCGAAGCAACTGACCCGGACCGGATCGCGAAGGAGGCAGGGGCTATGCCCACTGAGGCTACCGAGATAGTCGCTGACGATACACCTGAGACGACGACGCTCACGGCCGAGGAGGAGACGACCGCATTACCGGCCTCCGACGAGACTGTCGCGGATGCCAAAGAAGACCGCGATAAGGCTAAAGACGAGTAGGTTGCTGTAGATAAAAATAAAGAAACCGCGCAGGCCTAGGGCCTGCGCGGTATTTGGAATGTACAGATTTGATCGAATTTATTTCGCGGGAGGAGCTGCCGCTTGCTGCGGGCTGACGTTGAGCAGCAACCCGCTTGCAGCGCCTTCGACCATGGGGCGATGACCGTCCCACTTATCGACGGCTTCCTTGACGAGCTGCAAGCGACGCCATTCGATAAGGTTTGGCGTCAGTGAGGCATCGAGTAGCTTGTTGGCCTTCGCTTGGCCATCGGCTTGTGCGATTGCCTGGTTTGCTTCGGCCTGGATCTGGGCGACTTTGTTCTGCGCCGCTTGCGCGTCTTGGATCGCCTTGATCTTGGCATTGATGGCGGCAACCACCGCTTCCGGCGGACGCGGAGCGCCAACATAGCCCAACTGCTGAAGGACGACGCCGATGTCGGCCACCTGCGCATTCACCTGTTCGCGCACCTTGGCGAGCACCTCGTCCTTCTTGGCGCCATAGAGCTCGTCAGTGGTGTACTTCGCCGCGGTCTCATTGAACGCGTCACGCGCGATATTCCGAAGAAAACCGTGGGTGAAAGTGTTCAGGTCGTCCGAGCGGAACTTGACGTAGAAGGCCGGGACCTTTTCCGGGACGAGCTGATAGGACAGCGAGATGTCCGCCGTGAAGGTCAGGCCCTCGGACGAGTTGTAGGTAATCTCGTCGTTGTCCTTGCTGCCCTCGTGCGGACTGCGTGTCCAGATCGCGGTCTGGATCGAGATCGGATAGGTGTAGATGTTCGTGGTAATCGGGTTGTACCACACCATACCGGTCGCAATCGTAGCGCCTTGGACGCCGCGATCCTTGCCATACATGTCGACCTCGATGCCGACATGGCCGGGGTCGACCTGCTTGCTACAGCCGCCCAGGATGGGCATGGCACCGATCGCCAACACCACGCAGATCTTGCCGAGATGCGGTTTGATCTTGGGCCACAGCTTGCTGCCAAGCCAGACCACGAAGCCGAGCACAGCCAGGAGGATGATGACCCCCCCTACCACCGCCAGATCGCTGTTGAGATGGAGCAGATAGGTGGCAAGGCTGATGGCGTAGTTCCCCGCCACCAGCAAGATGGCCGTCAAAACGGCCCAAGTCGCATACCTCACTTTGTCTTCTCCTTGTCATGCTGCCCTTTCAAAGAGCGGCAGCAAACTCTGGGCCAACCATACTGCCTACAAATGTAGATGTCAAGTTTTACATCAAGAGGCCCCGTGGTATGGTATGCGCACAAAACATACTAATCTATATGAACCTTCTCTACGACATCGACCCGGGCACGAGAGACGAGATGAACGCAATCATCGAAATACCCAAGGGCTCGCAGAATAAATATGAGATTGATAAGACGTCTGGTCTCATCAGGCTCGACAGAGCGAATTACTCGGCGGCGGCGTATCCGGTCGAGTATGGCTTCATCCCCAAGACCCTCTGGGACGACGGTGACGCTGTCGACGTGCTCGTGCTCGCGAGCTTCCCTATCCCGCCCGGCATACTGGTCACTATCCGCCCCGTCGCGCTCATGGAAATGATTGATACAGGAGAGAACGACTACAAGATAATCGGTGTGCCAGTCGAGGATAAGCGCTGGGAGAGCGTCCAGGACCTCTCTGATATCAATCCCCATACGTTGAAGGAGATCCAGCACTTCTTCGAGACGTATAAACAACTGAAGGGCAAGCCCGCGGAAGTCGTCATCAACGGCTTCAAGGGTAAGGCAGAGGCCCAAGTGGCGTTCGAACGGGCGCGCAAGATGTACGAAGAGAAGAAGTGAAGTACAATGGCGATATGGATACGCTCCCTCGACTGTTGCCCCCGCCACCCATCACGCCGACGCAGTCGCTCCTCCCATCGCCTAAGCAGCAATCCTGGGGCGCTCTCATCTCTATAGTCGTCATCGTACTTATGATTGTCATCGGGGCCTTCTATGCCTGGGGCAAACGCATCAATGAGACGAATCAGTATCCGACCGGGGCCACGATGCCAACAACTCCCTAATTGTCCTCTAATAATTCTCTTGTATGAATCAGTCACACCAACCACGCGCGTCCTATCTCGTCCCAATGGTCATCGAGAAAAGCCAGTTCGGCGAACGCGCCTACGACATCTACTCCCGCCTCCTCAAGGAGCGCATCATCTTCCTCGGTGGGCCTATCGATAATGAAACCGCCAACCTGATTATCGCCCAACTCCTTTTCCTGCAATCGGAGGACCCAAAGAAGGATATTTGGCTCTATGTAAATTCCCCCGGTGGCTCGGTCACGGCCACCCTCGCGATGGTGGATACGATGCATCACATCAAGCCGGCTGTGGCGACCGTGTGTGTAGGTATGGCGGCCTCGGGCGGCGCAATACTCCTCGCCGCTGGCGAGAAGGGTAAGCGCTTCGCGCTCCCGAATGCCGAGATCATGATTCACCAGCCCTCCGGTGGTGCCGAGGGCCAGGCGACCGACATTGAGATTACGGCCAAGCAGATTATCAAGCTCCGCGAGCGGCTCAACAAGATGCTCGCCGGCTTTACCGGCCAGCCACTTGCCAAAGTCGAGAAGGATGTCGAGCGCGACTTCTTCATGACTGCCGACGAAGCCAAGAAGTACGGCATCGTCGACCAGGTATATAAATAAGGACAGTATGCAGAAAAAACGCGTCAGCATAAGCCAGCGCGTTTTCGCGTATACTGGAGATCAATGACTCAATTCGGGAGAGCTCCACGGATGAAAGTAGTGCCAGACGCAGAACAAGTGCCTGAAAGTCTCAAACAAAGATTTGAGATTGAGGTAGGACGGGAGAAATTTGAATTTACTCTTCTGCCGTCAATTAAGCCCTCCGATACCCTGCTATTCCACTTCCCCGGCTTTATGGTAGATGGAGAAGAGTATGTTGAACCGATGCATTACGAGATGGACCAACGCTTTAATACTCTGACGTTCAAAGGCTACGGAGAACACTATACGAAAGAATCACTTGTGCAGGCTATCGAACAGGCGCTTCAATCGGAGCATATGAAAAATGTCGTACTACATGGGAGCTCTTTTGGCTCATCAGTCGTCTACGATCTGATTACTGATCCGCAATATCAGGAGTTTATAGAGAAGAACGGTATTGTGGGGGCCATTCTAGAAACGCCCGTATTAGGTAAGGACCACATAAACAGAAAATTCAGAATCCTACCCACCAATGTATTAATTGCTGGAGCGGTGCGATTGGCCGAGTCCAGAAAGGAGAACCCACGAACGCTCGATGTAGCTCGTTTTGCAGAAATGTTACGCGAAAAAACAGAAGATAAGAAGATATCCATTCCCCTCCATGTCGTTTTTGCAGAGCACGATACTCTTTTGGATAATGAGAAAACTATGGCAACCCTTCAACAACAGGCAGTGGATATCACTTCGCAGGTTGTCGAAAGCGCAAAAGGTAACCGGGGCCATCAGGTAGCAGATTATGAGGACATGTGGCACTCGGAAAAAGAAGTCGTTCTCAACTTTGTAACTCGAGCAGAAGAAAAGAGCAAAGAGGTATAAGCAAAACACCAATTCCGGCATTAGGCTGGGACGAGCAGACAAGTGATTGACACAAAGATACCAAAGTATATACTTTGGTAATGATTACTAACACGAAGACATTACTCACCGTAAAGATAGACAAGAAGCTCAAGGAGCGCGCCAAGAAGACGGCGGCCGAGTTCGGGCTCCCGCTCGGGACTATGGTTAACTCCCTCATCCTTAATACAGTTGAGAATCGGCGACTCGACCTGGTGCTACGCCCTAATGCCCGGCTCCTACGTTCGATTGCCGAAGCCGAGCGAGAATATAAGCAGGGGAAGCTAAAAAGCTTTGCCTCCGTCGAGGCACTATCGGCAGATTTGCGCGCGTAACATGCGCTTCATTTCTTCGACGCGTTTCAGGCGCCATTACCGCAAGCTCCCCACACATCTGCAAGACCGTACTGATGAGCGACTCGAGTTGTTATTAAGGGATCCATTCAATCCACTTCTCAACAACCATCCGCTTCACGGCGTGCGCCGCACCGATCGAAGCATTAATGTGACGGGTGATTATCGTGTGGTGTATCGAGAGACAGAATCTAGCGCATACCTTCTTATCGACATTGGAACGCACGACGATCTGTACGGAAAATGAAGAAATCCGCGCCGAAGGGCGCGGAGTTTCGCGTAATGCATCGCGCTAGCGCGACTTCAGCATCCCATCGAGGCGCGCGATGTTGATGAGAAATGCTCGCGTTGCCAAGTCCTTGAGAACTGGCGAGCACTGCGCTGGCTCGAAGCTCTGCCGTTCAGCCAGTGACTGCCAGACTGGCGGGAGCTGATGTGCAAGATGCACCATCCCGCTCGGCGGATCATCCGCGATGTGAAAGATGCGCCCAACGCCCGCAGTGATGAGCCGAGCCATACACATCGGACACGACTCGAGCGAGGTGTAGAGCGTGTAGTCCTTCATCGACGGCAACCTCAGATGCGCATCCTCGAACGCATTCATTACCACCATCTCGCCGTGCAAGTCGCTCCGGAAATGCGGGAAGAAAACGTGGTTGTGGCCGCGTGCCACGGTACGACCTTGTGAGTCGACGATAAGGCAGCCGATGCCGAAATTCCCTTCATCGACAGCTGCAAGCGCCTCTTCGATGCAGATCTTGGCCGCCGCGTCGTCCGGATACCTCGAATCCGGGACGTATGCCCGGAGCTCCGCTTGGAGCGTAAACATCGTTACTCTTTCGTTATTCGGGATCATCTCCGCACCTTTCCGTGGTCTGCCGAGACCTTACCTCAACCGGACGTTTTATGCTAGAGTGAGGGCGTACTGATTCGCCGCTTGGCTGTCCTCGACCGCTTGACCGTTCCCTACTTCTTTTGACCAAAACTGCTCCGCCAGCTGGCGGACGGAGTATTAACACAAGGGCCGTATGTCACTCCAGATCATATTGATATTGTTTGCGCTCTCGGGCGTGGGCGGTATCGCGTTCGGTTATGTGCTCCGTGTCCTCATTGGGCTTGCGAGCCGTGGCTCCATCGAGCTCGATATCAAGCAGAAGATGCTCGTCGCCAAAGAGGCCGCCGCCAAGATTATCGAGGATGCCGAGTATCGCGGGGCGGTGCTCGAGACCGAGCGCCTCGCGCCGGTCGAAGAGCGCGAAGAGAAAGCGGGCGCACGCGAGGAGCGCGTCGCCACCCGCGAGACATTCCTCGATGAACGCCAGCGCGATCTCGACTCCAAAGAAGATGAGATACGCGAGCGCGAGGAAGAGGCCGAAGAGGCTAAACACGCGGCCGACGACCTCATCAGCGAGCGCACTAAGATTCTCGAGCGTGTCGCACGCCTTTCCGAGGGGAAGGCGCGCGAAGAATTGTTCGCGCAGATAGAGCGTGAGAGCGAAGAGAATATTCTCATGCGCCTGCAGAAGCTCGAAGCGCACGGACGCGATCTCCTCGAAGAGAAGGCGCGTGCCATCCTCACGACAGCCGTGCATCGGCTCGGGAATGCGGTAAATGCTGAGATGACCTCGTTGTCGGTACATATCCCCTCGGAGGAGATGAAGGGCAAGATTATCGGTAAAGAAGGTCGCAATATCAAGACTTTTGAACGAGCGACCGGTGTCGATGTGCTTATCGACGATGCACCTGACCGTATCACGCTCTCCTCATTCGACCCCTTACGTCGCCACATCGCCAAGATAGCGCTCGAGGCCCTCATCGCTGACGGCCGTATCCAGCCAGCCAAGATAGAGGAGACGGTCGAGAAGACCAAACAAGAAGTCACTGAGATTATTCGCCAGAAGGGCGAAGAGGCCTGCTATGAGGCGGGCATCGTGGGGCTCGACCCCAAGCTCGTCGCACTCCTGGGGCGCCTCCACTTCCGGACCTCCTACGGCCAAAACGTACTTGCACATTCTATCGAGATGGCTCATTTGGCTGGGATGCTCGCGACCGAACTTGGTGCCGACGTTGCAGTGGCACGTGCCGGCGCCCTCCTCCATGACATTGGCAAGGCCGTAGACCACGAGGTCCAAGGGACCCACGTCGAGATAGGTCGGCGCGTTCTCGAGAAGTTTGGTGTCGACAAGCGTGTCATACAGGCCATGCAGTCGCATCATGAGGAGCACCCGTACGAGACGCCGGAGGCAGTCATCGTGCAGACAGCCGATGCTATATCCGCCGGCCGGCCGGGCGCTCGTCGAGATACCGTCGACCGGTATCTCGAGCGCCTCGGCGACCTCGAGCGCCTCGCGAGCGCCTTCGAGGGAGTGGAAAAGGTGTATGCCATATCCGCTGGCCGAGAGATACGCGTCTTCGTTAATCCAGGGAAGGTCTCTGACCTAGCCCTTCACAAGCTCGCGCGCGACATATCCGTGCGTATCCAAGGACAGCTACGCTACCCGGGCGAGATAAAGGTCAACGTCATCCGCGAGAACCGCGTGGTCGAATTCGCCCGATGATTTGACACTGTCAACGACCTTTGCAAGGCCTATTGCGTAAAAAATGGCGCACCCTATACTTTGTGGCGTACCCAGCCTTCGCCCCGCTGCCATAAGGCTTCGGCGGGCAAGCCGCCAGAAGTCTTGCGGCGGCTGGTGTTATCAATAATTCAAGACACATGAATAAGATGGATATCATAGAGAAGGTACATGGCGTTCTCGGCTCGACCAGGGCCGATGCTGATCGCGCCGTCGAGTGCGTCATTGACTGCATTGTCGGCGCCCTAAAGAGCGGCGACGAGGTTTCGGTTGCAGGTCTCGGCATCTTCTCCACCAAGGCCAGGCCTGCGCGCCAGGGCCGCAACCCGCGCACCGGTGAGACCATTCACATCAACGCTTCCCGCTCGGCGAAGTTCCGCCCCGCAAAAGCCCTCAAGGACGCAGTTAAATAAGTGTTTTCTCTCAAAACAGCGGCCGCGCTACGCGCGGCCGCTGTTTTGCTACTTTAAATATTTTTTCTTTTTCAACTTCTCCGGTAGGTATGATTCCGAATCATATTTTTCGTATCCCTTACCGTAGTCGAGCTCTTGCATGAGCTTGGTGGGGGCGTTGCGGATCTTTTTTGGGATGGGTAAATTGCCGAGAGCTTTCACGTCGGCTGCAGCCTCGAAGTATGCGTCATGAGAGGCACGACTCTTTTTGGCCTCCGCGAGATAGGCGACACCGTGAGCGAGGTTGATTGCGCACTCTGGATAGCCAATAGTCTCGCACGCTCTGAAAACCGCGTTTGCGACTACGAGCGCTGTGGGTTGGGCGAGCCCGATGTCTTCGGAAGCGAATATGACCATGCGACGCGCGATGAAGAGAGGGTCCTCTCCTGCCTCGACCATGCGAGCTAGATAATAGAGCGCGGCATCTGCTTGCGAGGCCCGCATGCTTTTTATAAAAGCGGAAATAGTGTCGTAGTGTTCCTCACCTTTCTTGTCATAGCGCACGTGCGGCGACTCGAGCGCCTGGTTGAGCGTCTCGGCTGTCACCCTGCCATACAAGTTTTGAGCGCCCTCGAGCATGCCGAGCGCCTTGCGCGCATCACCATTGCTGTAGCCCAAGAGCCAATCGAATGCATCCTTCCCTACCTTAAGTTTTGTACGCTTCACGATGGCCTTAAGCGCCTCCTCTGATAAGGGCTCCAGCACGAACACGCGGCAACGTGAGAGGAGTGCCGGGATAACCTCAAATGATGGGTTCTCGGTGGTCGCCCCGATGAGTGTCAACTCGCCGCTCTCCACATACGGCAACAAGAAATCCTGCTGGGCTTTGTTGAACCGGTGTATTTCGTCGAGGAAGAGCACTCTTGATTTCAGAGTCTGTAACTGCACAATCTTGCGAATATCATCCTTCCCTGCTGACACCGCCGAGAGATCGAAGAGTTCGGCCTCGAGCGCGCGCGCATAGATACGCGCAATCGTCGTCTTCCCAGTCCCGGGCGGCCCCCAGAGGATGAATGAGAAGCGGTGCTTCTTCTCTATCGCCACTCGTAGGGGTTTATTCTGCCCAACAAGGTGCTCCTGCCCCACCACCCCCGCGAGGGTGTCGGGCCGTATCCTCGCCGCGAGTGGTTCCATATCGATATGGTACTCCTCTTGCATGTAAACAAAACTCGTTAGATAATCAGTGCGGAATTCAAGAGGTGAGCTATGCACACCGTTAACACGCTAGTGGAAGCCGCTTCCACAGGGAATCAGCAGAAAGTCGAGGAATGCTTGCGAGTGGGCGTCGATGTCAACGCATTCGCGGTGATATGGTTGCCTGCCGGCCTGACCAACGCGCTCATGGCCGCCGTCCTTGCGGGCGACATGAGGATGGTCTCATTCCTCATCGATAGGGGCGCGCGAGTGAATATCAGCGTCAAGGATGGCCGTACGCCTCTGATGATTGCCATCGAGCAGAACAACATCTCGATGTTCAGCCTGCTCATACGAGAGCGCGCGGACATTCACGCGGTGACTGTCGGCGGCCACTCCGTCCTCGACATAGCGTACGCCAAGGCCAGGATGGAGATGGCTCGAATTCTCAAAGAGGCCGGAGCGCGCCGAACCAAGCATCACTGGATCCGATCGTATGTACCAGATCATCCATGCTAAGAAACGCGCCGCCTTCCGCGGCGCGTTCCCTAATTTGTGCGGACGGCGAGAATCGAACTCGCGCTATCTGCTTGGAAGGCAGAAGTTCTACCACTAAACTACGTCCGCCGCGCCCTTCGTAGCTTCACGCGAAGAAGGACTGTATCCGCGATGGTAGCATAGATGCATGGCGCGCTTCGAACCCTTCATTCTTGTCGTAGCGGCCCTCGTAGGTGCAGTTCTCATAATCCATTTTTTTGACCAGACGGCAGCGCCCCCTGCCATCTCTGTTGCCACAAGCTCGCCAGTAGCACTCGCGACGACGACTACACTCACGTCTGCGCCGCCTGTTTTGGCAACAACTACTACCTCTTCTGTACTAACGCCAAAGCCCACACTAAAGCTAGTGGTTATTGCAAAACCAGCAGTCCAGACTCCCTCGCCAGCACCGGCCGTCTCCCAAGGTGCGCTTGATGCCGCTGCTTCAGCTCTCCGGGCGGCACTCGTCAACATCATCTGCATAGCTCCCGCCGGGAGCAGATTCCATTCGATATCTGCGAGCGGTGTCATGCTCGGAGGCACTGGCTATATCCTCACCAACGCTCATGTCGGGCAGTACTTCCTGCTTACCGACCAAGGCGTCTCGTGCACCATCCGGATAGGCAGTCCGGCGAGAGTAGCGTACCGTGCCGCACTCGCCTTCATTCCAGCCCCATGGATACGAGATAATGCGACCGTGCTCGAGCAGAATGCCCCGTCTGGCACTGGCGAGCGCGATTTCGCTATCCTTGCCGTTACCAAAAGCGCGACCGCTTCCCCACTCCCCACAGCGTTCCCTGGCCTGACGCTCGCATTCTCGACATTGCCGCCTGGTACACCTGTCGTTATCGCTTCGTACGGAGCCCAATTTCTCGAATTTAATCAAATTGAAACTGCACTCTCCCCCACCGTCGTCTTCGGCTCCATCTACAAGCTCTTCACGTTTGGCACGAATACAGTCGATGTCCTGTCTGTGAGCGGTTCGATAGCAGCCCAAGAGGGCTCCTCGGGCGGCGGCGTTATCGGTGGTGATGGCATGCTCGAGGGAGACATTACGACGAGCGCCGTCACAGGAGACACTTCAACCCGTTCGCTCTCGGCTATTACTAGTGAATATATCCGCCGCGAATATGCCGCGGAAACGGGCTCCACACTCGATATCTTGCTTGTGACTCCTCTTGCCGAAGCCATAGCCACGTTTGCTCTCTCGGCACCCGCACTCGAGGCGATTCTGCTGGCCGCCCACTGATTCATCATCGGGCCCCTCGCACAGGCCTCGGGACTTCGCTCATTTCATTCGCTCGGGCCGCCGAGAGTCGAACTCGGTCTGCGTGCTCCCAAAGCACGTGTACTACCGGCATACTCCGGCCCGCCTTCGGTCCGCCGAAGCGGACCTACGGCGGGCAAGCCCGCC
>JGI1358J11329_10004345_pt1 | contig 10245 bp, 9 predicted proteins | sample Subgroupgradi54m_FD_11329 | JGI IMG/M metagenome (IMG submission 11329)
GGTTTGACATGTTCACGATAAAATTCTTTATACGCTTCTACAAAATCACCATCTCTTTTCTCGGGCCACATAAATCCAGCAAAAAGCATTCCCCCTTGGTAAAGACTCATATGTGATAGAGCAGTGCCATAATATCCATCAGAACGAGGAATCTTTTCAGCTTTCTGTTTCATAAGATAATCTCTTCCTGCTAACTCATCTAAAACATCAGGATCTACTCCCTCCGCTTTAAGTCCTGAACCATTAAGATGTTCCACTAAGTTTGCATGCCTTCCACAACCAATATCCAAGACAGGTCCATCTAATGCACCCCTCAATGTGCCATCTGGACTTAGTGGCCTAATACCTAAGTCAAATAATAATTCTAAAATGGAATACTCATTATACCTAGCCTCTGTACCGTGATATAAATGTTCTTCCATTATTATTAAAAATTATGATTTAGTTATAAATGTTTACTTAAAAATAGCAACAAAATCACATTTAAAAACAAATCAATTTTTAATATAGGTTAAGAAGAAACATAACACATTTTTTAAACCTCGCCCCATTCTTTCTTATCATGCACCACATCGCCTTCATGAAAAAATCCTGGAATCTTATTCCAAAAATTCTCTCTGGTGAAAAAACCATTGAATCTCGCTGGTATGTCAATAAAATCACCCCCTGGAATAACCTCACCCAAAACGACACTATCTACTTCAAAAACGGCGGCGAACCGATAACCGCCACCGCAGAAGTAGAAAAAGTCCTCCAATTCGAACACTACACCAAACCACAACTCAAACAAATTCTTCAAACATATGGTGGCAACCCTGGCATCTGCTTTCCAGACGTCAATCAATCATTCCAACACCTCAAAAAAAAGAACTACGCCATCCTCATCTTCCTCAAAAATCCCAGACCAATCAAACCATTCCACATCAAAAAAGCAGGCTTTGGCAACGCCTGTGCCTGGATTACCATAGAAGATATTAACCAAATCAAAATAGAATAAACAGCATAGTCCAGTTACCACTACATTTACCACAACATTTAAATACAGGTAGAACTAACTATTATTAAATGCCTCATCTCACCATCAAAACAATTAAAAGAAAGCCATATGCCTATCTAGAAGAATCAATCCGCCTTGGTAAGCAAGTCAAAAAAATATCAAAATATCTTGGACCATACACTAAAACATTACTAGTGAAAGAAGACAGTCCAGAATACAACACTGAATTCTTCAATAAACAAACCCAACTTCGCACAACTCATCTCCTCAATAATATAATATACCAATTCCCTATAACCAAAGAAGAAATACAAAAAATCGAAGAAATGAATATCCAATATCACAAAATTAAATCTCTTCTTCACCCAAAAAATATCGAAGATCTCAACAAACGTTTCATCGCCAATTATGTCTTTGAAACAAACGCTTTAGAAGGAAACTCCCTCACCCTCAAAAACGTAGGTGAAATTCTGTTTGAACAACGTGTTAGCAAAGGAAAAGATCTACGTGAAATTTACGATGCCCAAAACTCATATCAAACTTTCCTCTGGCTGCAACAAACCAAAACCAACATCACCCATGACTTCATCATCAAAATCCATACTCAATTGATGCAAAACATAGACGACCGCCTCGGCTACCGCTCCATCCCTATAATACTTCTTGGCAAACCTCTCACAAAATTAAGCACCCCTGAAACAGTATACGAAAATATGTCAAAACTTCTCATTTGGTACGAACAACACGAACATATTATGCACCCGTTAGAACTCGCTTTCAAATTCCACGCCCAATTTGAACAAATCCATCCATTTTGTGACGGCAATGGACGCGTCGGCAGATTACTTCTTAATTATATCCTCCTGAAAAAAAAATATTTCCCAATCATTATCAGAAAAAACTCCCGCAATCAATATCTCAAAACCCTCGAAGCCGCAGACAGAAAAAAATACACCCCACTGCTCCGCTTCGCTCTCATTAACTACAAAAAAACATTCCGAAACTTCTTTGAAATTTATTATAAGTATGCACANAAAATATAAAACTTAATTCTTCCTCTTATTTCTCCCGCGCAATTGCACTTCCTCAAACCGCGCAAGCACACTATCCGCAACATCATATCCTTCTCGATACCCTTCAATCACCGCATCAAACAACTCTTGATATTTTGACATATGCGTCGTCTCTAGTGCTCGATCCAATAAAAATAAATCAACCGCCTTATCCTCCACTTTCTCCGAAAAGAATGACAGCCCAAAATCAATAAAATGAATTTCTTTTAACGTCTCATGTAAGATCATATTTGAGGTCGTCAAATCCCCATGAATAATATTAGCTGCATGTAACTTCGCAATCCTCTGCCCCATCTCTCGCCCAAGATCAATCACCTGCTCTCGCTGTTCTAACACATCTCGTAGCTTCACACCTGGCACAAAATCCATAAGAATACTCATCCGTTTATCTGAAAAATCACGTAACGCCGGACTTGGAAAACCCATCTCCTGCAACCGACCTAACACCTTCGCTTCCCTTCGTGTACGAAACTTTCGCAACGATTCATCTAACGCCGACAATCGATACGCTTTCGCTAACCGCTCTTTCATAACTGCACTGCCATCTTTGTACAATATCGCTTCAGCTCCATGGCCAATTTGTAACATAGTATAAAGAGAAAATAGAGTAATTTAAAAACCTATCGAGAAAAAACCACTTCTAGAACCATCCACTCAAACACCATAAATCTTAAAAACCAACCAAAGACAACAACAAATATGACAACAACCCAATCCAATACAAACACACAACCAAAAGACCAACCCTTGCAATTAATCTTAGAATACCTCCACAGCAAACCAGGAATTAGTGTAAGTACAACCCAAAATGAATATCTATTCAACTGCGTTACGTTAACATCACATCATCTTTTTACAAGAATTCTAACCTCTCCCAAAAACCTCAACGAAAAAGTACTAGTTGACCTACTCACTCCCTCCATCCAATTAGGAACTCACTTTCCCTACGACTGGGAATCCCATCTGCGTAAAGCTCTCACGTATAATCTTGCACAACACCACAGATTAGACTACAAAGAACAAACCGGCCTCTATCTTGGGACAATCAGCCTAGATGAACTTCAAGGATATTACAACAACCAAACCCAAATTCATCTTGGAAAAAAACCAAAAAATGAACATACGTTTCTCGCACAAGAACTATTCAGCAACGAGCAACGCCAAGACATAATTGATAATCTCTATAACACCGCAACCGCATACCTCAATCTCATCGAAACAGACAAATTCCAAAAAATAAAAACATACCTCAATTCCCAAAATATCCCGCAGGGTGACATACAAAGTAAATCATTGCAAGAATTCGCAAGACATGTAACATTAAGCGAATTTTTTCTCTCGTATCCCTACACAGAAAGAAAAAATTACTTAACAGCAGAACAAAAAAGAGATATCACCTCACGTCCCATAGAGCTAGATGACGACGATTGCTTTTAAACAGTTTTAGGGTAAAAATAATCACATAAAAAAATTCTATCCTACAACTTCACCGCTTCTCGTATCTTTCCCTTCCTCTCATTCTCCCGCCGCAACACAATCCCATCCGCCATCTGCCGCACCGTATGCTCCAACACATTCGAAATATGACTTCCTTTGCGATAATCTGCCGGCCCAAACGCAAATACTCGTCCTTCCTCTTGCAACTGATACGTCTGTCGAATCGCTTTCTCTTGTGTAGGATGATACACCGCAATACTTTTCCCACCACGACGATTTAACGTCGCAAAACACGGCACATCCGTTGGCCCATCTCCTATATAGATCATCTGCGTAAACGGCACTCGTCGATCACACGCATCCACTTTACTATTCACATCAATACGTGCATCAATATTGCCGCCTTTGTTAATCAGATGAATATACTCCGTCTTTTTCGCATAGCCAATTGTACGCGCAATACCTGCAATCTGTGCTTCACCTATAACACATTCAGATGATTCTTCATCAACAACTATCTCCTCATAAAATTCAGACGCAAAAATGCCATCCACAACTTTGCCAATCTTGCTTCCAAGTATAGTCTCTTTCATCCCCGTACTAATAATATAATGCTCTAACGAAATATCACCTTTACGATATTCTTCTTTCTCAGAAACAATTTCATTCATTCGCCCAAAAAACTCCGGTACCCCCTCATAAAACGACAAATTCTTCCCTAACTCTCGTAACATTCCATTTGATAATCTTTTAAACTTCCCTTCCCGCACATAATTCAACATCGAATTCATATACGCACATTCATCATCAATATTCACACCCTGAGCTCGTATTTTATTCTGCCACTCATCTTTTCGCTGCCAGAACTCATTCCCATCAACATTAAAATGAGAAAACAACACATCCTGCATATACACAGGAGTAAGTGTTAAATCACAATCATACATCAGCGCAATAATATTCTGTTCAACTGCCATATACTTCTTTAGCCAAACTTCAATTTATAAATATTAAGTAACAAAAGTTCTCAACCAAAATTTTCAACAAAAAATCTCACTATTCCACCACCAAAATCTATTTAAACCTCCTATCCCCATTATTAATTTTTGATGAAAGATGTAATAAGTATGCGCGACTTCTCAAAAGAAGAAATTTTATTTATTCTTGACACCGCCGATGAAGTAAAGCATGCTATTCATGATAAAGAATACGACAACAATACATTCAAAAAGAAACATAATCTCAGTGTAAAACAACTTCTCAACGACACTGATATCGCCACCTTATTTCTCGAAAAGAGCACCCGCACAAATTACTCTTTTCGCAGCGCTGCAACCAAAGCCGGCGCAAAAGTAGAGGGTTTCACCAATCCTGAAGACACATCATTAGGCAAAGGAGAAACTTGGGCAGCAACCATTGAAATGTTTGCAGGATGGGGGTATAACGCTTTAGTCATGCGCACCACAACAGAAGGTATCCCTCGTTGGAGTAAACAAGCCATACACAAAAATCATCAGCATGTCAAACAACAACATGATTCATTACACCAACCCTATTCCTATCATCCGCCCATAATTCTCAACGGTGGCGATGGCACCAATCAACATCCCACCCAATGCTTTCTCGACTTGATGACCATTCGCGAAATTGCAAGATCACAAAATCAAGATTTAGACAATCTCAATATCGCCCTGCTCAACGACTTGCGTTACGGCCGAACCAACGCCTCATTGATGTCAATTGCCCATCATTTCAATTGGAAACTACATCTCGCCTATCCTCCTCGTTTTGGACCACAACAATCTCGCTTAGATGACCTCATCAACAATAATGTCCAAGTAATTGACCACGGCACAGATTTTATGGAAGCCATGACCGCTTCACTAATCGCCTACCAATCCCGACCGCAAAAAGAACGCGTCGCCAAAGGAGAAGATTTAATCACAATTGCAAATCTTGGAAGAATCACCCTCAAAATGTATGAACAGATGGGCAACCTCGCACCATATCTTCTTCATCCTCTTCCTATCGACAGCAAAACATTCGAAGAAATATCACACGACCTCCAACACCATCCAAAAAATTTTACCAAATTTCAAGCCGAAAACGGCATCTACATCAGAATCGCACTTCTCGCCATTGGCTTAGACAAAATAATCTCTCCTTACACACAACAAGAACAAAATCATACCCACACTACAACAACTATAACCCAACTTCCTTTTTCACAGAAAGAAAAACCATTAAACAATTTGCGCTCAGGTATCATCGAACACGAAGGCATCGTTCTGGACCACATTCCCGCAGGCTACGCTCGACGCCTCGCCGGTATCCTTGGCCTAGAACAACAAAATCTTCCTTTAGTCATCTCCAGTTACCTCACCACCCCAAATGGCCGACAATCACATAAAGACATCATCAAAATCCATACACAATACCAATTCACCCAACAACAATACGAAGCAATCTCCCTCATCGCCCCACAAACAACCATCAGTTTAATCAGTAATGGCAACGTCTACCAAAAAATCCGTCCCACCCTTGGCACCATCATTACAAATCGTATCACCTGCGGAAACGACCAATGCGTAACCAACATTAAAGAAGAACACGTCACCCCTTTACATCTAGTAGAACAAAATACAACAGCAAGCTACCTTCGCTGCGACTACTGTGAACAGCCAGATACAATAGATAAAATTTATGATGACAAACGATTTAAGTATATTGGTGAAGAGAAATAAATCATAACTTCAAGTCCATTGAAATTTATAAAAAATAATAATCATCAGTTAAACGAACTCAAACATTAAATTCAATCATAAACTCTTCTTCAGAACATCTCCCACAAACCCCACAAACAACGGTGCAGGAGAAACTAAACGCGATTTAAATTCCGGATGCGCCTGCGTACCTCGAAACACACCATTGGCAAGTTCCATAAATTCTACAAGCGTCGTCCCATCAGAATCAAGATACGTTCCCGAAAAAATCATCCCTTTCTCCTGCAAAATTGCATGATAGTTCGGATTCACTTCATACCGATGCCGATGCCGTTCCGTAACCAGAGGAGAACCATACAACCCACCCACCTGACTCCCCTCACGCAACTGCGTTGTATACGCACCTAACCGCATCGTTGCTCCTTTTGCAACCACCGTTCGCTGCCCTGGCAAAATATCAATCACCGGATGTACAACCACTGCCCCCTCCTCTACAAACTCCGTACTATTCGCACCACTTAAACCACACACATTGCGTGCAAATTCAATCACCGCAATTTGCAATCCTAAACATAACCCCAAATACGGTATCCCCTGCTCTCGCGCATACTGCGCNACCTGTATTTTCCCCTCGCATCCTCGTCGACCAAATCCCCCNGGAATAATAATCCCTTGCATCCCCACTAACTTCTGTCGCACATCCTCCTGCGTTGCAATATCCGTCGTATCAATNAAATGCCACTGCACATGTACATTGTGAAACGCTCCCGCATGNACNANACTCTCCATAATACTTGCATACGCATCTTTTAACCCAGTATATTTCCCGCAGATCGCCACATCAACAACCTTTTCTCGATTCTTAATCCGCGCAACCATCTCCCTCCACCTAACTAAATTCGGATTCGTCTGTAATCCCATTTTTTTCTCCAGCAATCGCCGTAGTCCTTCCTCTTCAAAAATCAAAGGTAATTCATAAATAGTTTCAGTATGCGGATCACTAATCACTGCCTCAACCCCAATCCCACAAAATCGCGCCACCTTCTCTTTCGCATCATTCAATATCTTCTTCTCAGAACGACAAATTACAATATCTGGTCGAATACCTTTCTGTAATAAACTCTCCACACTCGTCTGCACAAGCCGCGTCTTCACCTCATCAACACCAGACAACAGCGGCGCATACGCCAAATGACAAAACGTCATCCGTTCCCGAAATTCATTACTCAATTCCCTAATTGCGCGAATAAACCAACTCTCTTCAATATCATCAATTGTCCCCCCAATCTCCACCATCATCACATCCGGTTTCTCATCATCAGCAATCGCAATCAATCGCCGTTTAATCTCATCCACTACATGCGGGAAAATCTGCACCGTCTTTCCTAAATATTCACCTTTACGTTCGCGCGCAATCACCGCATCAAAAATTTTACCTGACGTTAAATTATGAGAAAATTTGCTCGTATGATTGGTAAAGCGCTCATAGTGGCCAAAATCCATATCCACTTCCCCGCCATCCTCAAGCACAAACACTTCCCCATGCTCAAACGGATTTATCGTACCTGGATCAACATTAAGATAGCCATCACACTTCACATTCACAATTTTATATGGCTCCAGAAGTTTTGCAATCGAACCAGAAACAATACCTTTACCTAACCCAGAAAGATTACCACCCGTTACAATTATCCATTGAATATTAGTAAGCGACACAACTTATGTTATAAACCATCTTTATAAGATTTACTGTGAACAAAAATATAAATAAAGAATGAAAAAAATACAAATTGAAACAAGATAATAAATTTTTCTACAACCCTTTCAGCACCGCATCAATCTTCTGCTTCAATGCCGGCTTTGGCATAAACCCCACAATCCGATCCGCTTCCTCCCCATTATGAAACACAATCAGACACGGAATCCCTGTAACCCCATTTTCCGCCGCAATCTCACCAAACTGTTCGGTATTAAGCTTTGCAAAATTCAACTTTCCACTATATTCCTTACTCACTTCTTCAAACACTGGCCCAAGCATCTTACATGGCCCGCACCATTCGGCCCAAAAATCCACAATCACGGGTAACTTCGACTTTAATACATCACTCTGAAACGTCTTATCTGTCAATTCTTTAACCATTAAATCTCACCTTTTTGATTATTTTCCTATTACATTGAAATATCTTTAAAAAATCTATTATTTATAAAACCAATGGAAATAAAAACTCCCCAACAATAAACTTTATATACTAAACCCTCTCTCCTCAGATAATCAAAAGATAGGTGAAAACATGTTCAAAAAAATATTTTCTATAACAATCATAATGTTGGCATTAATATCCTTCGTTGCCGCCGAAGAACAAACAGACCAACGCGATTGCCTCTACTACTTCTACGGCAAAGACTGTACTGGTTGCCAAACATCTAATCAATACATCCAAGATTTACAAACAAAATATCCCAATGTAGAAATAAAGAAGTATGAAATATATCACAATCAAGAAAACAAGAAAATGCTTGAAGCATATTTAACAGCATATAACATTGCGCCAGAATCTCAAGGCATTCCCGCCGTCATCACCCGAAGCAGTTATTTTATCGGCCAAAAATCAATTTCAACTTTCTTAGAAAAATACATCCAAGACAACGAAGAAATGTCCTGCCCTACTCTTGAACCAACAAATATGGTAGGCATACTTGGAGATAAAAACCCTAAAAACGTCCTCGAAATTCTTCCCACCTCTCTGTTACGATCAAATGCCCTCAAAGACAGCGTTCGCCCTATCATGTTCACATTATTAATCATTCTCTCCCTGCTCATCATCTCCATCCATGATTACAAAAAAACCATTCTGGGCAGCATCTTATTTATTATTGCCACATATACCGCATTATTATTATACGGCACAAATAACCTTAATGGCTTCACTGCTCAACGCGGATTTATCCTCTTCATTTCAATAATCAGCATCATAGTTGCCCTCCTAAAAATCATCATTTTTTTTCTGTTCAATAACGATCCTTTTTCTAATCTTGAACGAGAAGACCGTTTAAAGCTGGAAAAAGCTAAAGCCATCTTCTCCCATCCTGCCTGGTTTTTCCTCTTTGGTTACATCGCAACACTCTTCACTTTCTTTAGTCTCAATAAAAACTTTGAACTAATTCGCACTCTTCACCTTGAAGGGGCACTCTCCTCTGTGATGATTCCTAAAATAATTATCTATTGCGTTATCCTTATCATCCCTTTAGCGATTATAGCAATTACTTTAAATACTATTAAGATGAAACTTGAACTGCGATCAAAAAATGCCTCCCATTCAGATCAACATCTCAGCCAATGGAAATTACATAACCATCGCGTCTTTAATGTGGTTGTAAGTATTTTAGTGATTGCTATATCGTTGCTGTTAATCTATGCATAAGAACTTTGCAATAAATTTATAAATTTCTTTTTTATATTCCTTTCCATGCCAACCCTCAACCCTTTCTCTATTCCTCCAAAACTAACTCTTCCACAAATCACAACCATCTTCTCTCTTCTTGAACAACATCACCCCCAAACCATGCTTGAAGAGCTATCAGAATTAGGTTACATCCCATTCCAACTTCTCATCGCCACCCTCCTAAGCGCTCGTTCCAAAGACTCAACCGTCATTCCAATAGTCAAACAACTCTTCAAAACCTACCCCACACCCCAACACTTCCTCACCCTCCCCCAATCCAAGTTAGAACAACACATCTACAAAATCGGTTTCTATAAAACCAAAGCAAAACATGTAAAAGCATTAAGTGTAATTGTCGTAGAAAAATATAACAGCCAAATTCCAAATACATTTGAACAACTCACCTCGCTCCCCGGTGTCGGACGAAAAACCGCCAACTGCATCCTCGCCTACGTCTTCAACCAACCCGCCATTGCCGTAGATATCCACGTCCACCGCATTTCCAACCGCCTCGGCTGGCTCAACACCAAAACCCCACAACAAACCGAAATCAAACTCCAAACCATTGTCCC
>JGI1358J11329_10004346_pt1 | contig 10245 bp, 4 predicted proteins | sample Subgroupgradi54m_FD_11329 | JGI IMG/M metagenome (IMG submission 11329)
CGGGCGAGGGAACTCCGCCGATTGTCAGGTTGACGAGTCCGCTGCCTACCGCGCGTTTCACCGCGCCCGCGACGATCACATTGACTGCGTCAGCGCTGGCTCCGTCGTCGACCATCGCGTCCGTTGAATTTTTCGCCAAAGGCGACGCCACCATCAGCGGCCTGGCCGCGGATCACTTCACGAAGATCGGCGGCGTCACGGCGTCACCGTACACGATGGTCTGGCCCAACATCCCGGCCGGCCACTATCTGCTGATGGCCCAAACGCGCAACGCTGCCGGTGCGCTTGGACAATCCTCCGCAGTCGCGATCACGATCGCCCCCGCTGCCGGCACACCGCCTCCGACGACCGGGACCGCGCCGACCGCGCAGCTGACGAGTCCAACGCCGGGCGCTCAGTTCACCGCGCCGGCGACCATCGAGCTGGCGGCCACCGCCACGCCGGGCATCACCGGCAGCCCGATCACGAAAGTCGAATTCTTCAAGGTCGGACCGTTCGGCACCACCAAGCTCGGCGAAGCGACAACGCCGCCCTATCGCTTCAGCTGGACCAACGTGCCGGCCGGCACGTACAGCCTCAGCGCCAAGGTGACCGACGCGCAGAACCAAACCGGCGCATCGCCGCTGGTCAGCGTCGTCGTGCTGGCCTCCGGCACACCTCCGCCGACGACGCCGCCTCCGCCGACGGGCACAAGGCCGTCGGTGCAGCTGACCAGCCCCGCACCCGACAGCCCCTTCACCGCGCCGGCGACGATCGAACTCGCGGCCACCGCCACGCCGGGCAGCGCGGGCAGCCCCATCGCGAAAGTCGAATTCTTCCAAGGCGCCGCCAAACTCGGCGAAGCGACCGCAGCGCCCTACACACTCACCTGGACGAGCGTCGCGGCGGGAACATACTTCCTCACCGCGCGCGCCACCGATCAACAGCATGTGTTCGGCACCTCAAGCCCTGTGACGGTGAAGGTGTTGCCAGGGCCCCCGTCGCCTCCGGTGCCGCCCGGAAACCGCCCCATCGTGAAGATGATCAGCCCAGCGCCGGGCGCGAGCTTCACCGCCCCGGCCACGGTGCCGCTTGAGGCGTCGGCCTTGCCCGGCGGTTCAAACAGCGCGATCGTGCGCGTGGAATTCTTCCAAGGCTCCACCAAGCTCGGCGAAGCCACCGGCAGCCCGTACCAATACGCCTGGTTGAATGTCCCGGCGGGCAGCTATGCCGTGACCGCGAAGGCGACCGATGCGCTGGGCGTCACCGGCACCTCCGGCGCGCTGTTTATCCGGGTCAAGGGCGGCACGACCCCGCCGCCGACATCACCTCCTCCGACCACTCCGCCTCCAATCACACCGCCGCCCACGACGTCTCCGCCGGCGACGCCACCTCCGCCGCCGACGACAGGGCCGGTGTTGACGATCCTGTTTCCTGAGGAAGGGAAGCAGATCGCGGGCGACGTCGTGCCCGTGGCGTACGCGGCCGACGGAGATCTGCAGACGGTCGACCACGCCAGGCTGCAGTTGGACCAACAAGCCGCCGTCGATGACCTGGATTTCGACGGCATGTATGAGTTCGATGCCGTCCCGTTCGGGTCGCATCAAGTCACGGTCTGGTTGGTGAAGACGGACCAGACGACGATCGGGCAGCCGGTCACGGTCCACTTCACCACGATCGATGATACTGTCCCACCGCCGCCCACGACGCCTCCGCCGACGCCGCCTCCTCCGCCGACCGGCGGCCCGACGGTGACGCTGACCAGCCCATCGCCAGGTGCTACGTTCACGGCGCCCGCGACGATCGCGCTGATCGCCTCACCCGCGCGCGGCAGCGGCGGCTATGCCGTGGAGCTGGTCGAGTTTTTCCAGGGCACGACGAAGCTCGGCGAGGCGACGACGAGTCCGTACCGCTACGACTGGACGAACGTCCCGGCCGGCACCTATTCCCTGAAGGCGACGGTGAGAGACTTTCACGGCGACACGGGCGAATCCCAGGCGGTGCAGGTGACGGTCAACGGATCAACCCCGCCGCCCCCGACGACGCCACCACCTACGACACCGCCTCCCACCACGCCGCCGCCAACACCCCCTCCGCCGACCACGCCTCCGCCTCCGGCCAATCCACCGGTGATGATGATCATTTCGCCGACGCCGGGTCAGCAGATCACGGGGACGAGCGTTCCGGTGACGTACGTCGCCAGCGGGGACTTGAGCGGAGTCGATCACGTGCATCTCCAGCTCGATAGCCGGCCGGAGGNGCGCGACCTTGATTTCGACGGCCAGTACGAGTTCGTCGACGTCGTGGCCGGATCGCATCAGATCCGAGGCTACCTCGCCTCGGCCGATCATTCGCAGGTCGGGCAGGCGGTGACCGTCTCCTTTTCCACGGTCGCGGAGACTCCATCGCCAACCCCCACCCCGACGCCAACTCCCACGCCAACGCCGACACCGCCGCCGACGAATCCTCCGCCGACGGTGCCGCCGCCGACCACGCCGCCTCCCACGACGCCTCCTCCGACCACGCCGCCGCCGACTCCGGAGCTGATCTTTCTCGCGGTTCCCCACGAGATCCGCGCGGGGCAGAGCAGCACGCTGGTGTGGCTTGCGGAGGGCGCGACCAGCTGCACCGCGTCGGACGGATGGACCGGCTCACGCCCCACCAGCGGCACGGAAACGGTGCAACCGACGCGCACCACGACCTATCAGCTGGCCTGCACGGGTCCTGACGGCGACGCGACCGAACACGTCACCGTGACGGTGTCGAGCAAGCGCCGTCACAAACCGCCGCGCCGGAAGCGGCGATTCTTTCCGCGAGTCTGGCAGAGGGTCCCGTCAATCCGAGACGACGAGGCCTCCCGATCCCGCTCGCCTCATGACGACGAGTGAGTCGTCTCGACGCGTCCCTCCTCGCACCTCGCCGTTCTCGTCTGATTCGCAGTCAGACACCATCCGATCTCTGGTACTGGTAAAGTTTGGATGAGCCAGCGGGTGGCAAGGCGTTCGCGAAGCCGCGCATTGCAGATTTTGCGAGCCCTCGACAAGAAGGCCGGCGCAGCAAAATGTGCCGCGCGGCGAAGCGAATGCCTTGCCAGGACCCGCGGTCAAAATAACCAGTGCCCGTCTCTTCCTGCCTTTGCCGTCGTTCATTCGGTCTGTTACGATAGGAGCGAAACTTTTCACGCGATCGGAACGACCAGGAGGAGAGGGTCATGGCATTGACGGAATCGACGATGTTGGCGCTCGGCACTACCGCGCCGGATTTTCAACTGCCCGATGTCGGTACGGGCAAGACGATCTCGCTGACGAGCTTCGCCGGCAAGCCGGCGCTGCTGGTGATGTTCATCTGCCGCCACTGTCCGTACGTGCAGCACATCAAGGCCGAGCTGGCGCGGCTGGGCAGGGACTACACGGCCCGAGGCGTCGGCGTGGTCGGCATCAGCGCCAACGACGCGGCCAACTATCCCGACGACGCGCCGGAGCGGCTCAAAGCGCTGGCCCAGGAAGAAGGGTTCGTCTTTCCATTCGCCTATGACGCGACGCAGGAAACCGCCAAGGCCTACACGGCCGCCTGCACGCCTGATTTCTTCGTCTTCGACAAGGAGCGGCGGCTGGTCTATCGCGGCCAGCTCGACGACAGCCGGCCGGGCAACGGCAAGCCGGTCACCGGACGCGATCTGCGCGCCGCGCTCGACGCGGTGCTGACGGGCAAGCCGGTCGCGCAGGACCAGCGCCCGAGCATCGGCTGCAACATCAAATGGAAGAAGGGCCACGAACCGGCGTACTTCCGATAAGCTGACGGGTAGTCAGCTCCTGACGGAAATCCGAAAGGGGCAGTAAGCAGTAAGTGGTACTCGTCGCCGAGTCTGACGAGCTGAAGAGCTGACGAGCGCGCTTGTCTAAGACGAGGAGAGCTTCGAATATTTGACAAGGCGAAGGGCATGATGCAGCAGATGCAGCTGATGCAGCGCCTGATGAAAGACGAGCACTTCAAGGCATTCATCAGTCATCCGAAGGTCCAGGCGCTGTTCAAAGACCCGGAATTTCAGGAGCTGATCAAAAAGCAGGACATGGGCAAGCTGCAGGGCCACCCGAAGCTGATGGCGCTGATGCGCGATCCCGAGGTCGCGCCGCTGATGGCGAAGATGGATCCGAAGACACTGTTTGAAGGCCTCGCCTGACTATCAGTTGAGGAAACCGATGCACGATACACGATCCACGAGACACGAAGCGGACGGTTCGTGAATCGTGCATCGACGACAACATCGTCACCCCGAAACCTAGCCACCTTGCCACTCTGAGGAAATCTCCGAGCGATGCCCGCCGAACTGATCGACACCCACTGCCACCTCCACCTTGATCCGCTGGGGCCTGATCTCGACGCGGTGATGGCCAGAGCCCGCCAGGCCGGCGTGGTCCAGTGCCTCACGATCGCCACCAACGTTGAGTCGGCGAAGACCAGCGTTGCGTTGGCCGCGCGTTATCCGGGGCTGCGCGTGGCCGTCGGCGTGCATCCGGAAGAAGCGGAGTCGGCGACCGACGACGCGCTGGCCGCGATCGAGCGGCTGGCCCAGGACCCGGCGGTCGCGGCGATCGGGGAGATCGGTCTCGATGACTATTGGCGGCAGGATCTGCTCGACGCGCAAGCCCGCGTCTTGCGCGCGCAGGTCGCGATCGCCACACGGCGGAATCTGCCGATGAGCATCCACTGCCGCGGGACAAAGTCGTACGATCGGTTGATGAGCCTGCTGCGCGAAATCGGCGGATCGTTGGCCGGCGTGATCCACTGCGCGTCAGGCCCGCCGGCGTTTATCGAGCAGGCGCTGGCGCTTGGGCTGCACGTCTCGTTCGCGGGCAACGTGACGTTTCCGAAGGCTGAGGCGCTGCGACAGCTCGTGCCGCTGGTGCCGGACGACCGGTTGCTGCTGGAGACCGACGCGCCGTTTCTGGCGCCGCAGCCCGTGCGTGGCCGCAAGAACGAGCCGGCGTTTGTCGCGCACACCGCTGAGCATGTCGCGCGGCTGCGAGGCTCCACGGCCGGCGCGCTGGCCGCGCTGACCACGCGCAACGCCCGCCGCCTCTTCGGATTTCCGCCGCTCTAATCTCAATTGGAAAGACCATGTCCGCAAGGTTCGATGTGCTAGCGGGTGGCCAGAGGTCGACGACGGGGCATCTTGCCAGGCCGAAGCGGGCACGGTGCCAGCGGATCTCGGTGGCGAGCGAAGGCCTGGCGCGAAGCATGGCCCGCCACGCTGGGGCGGGCCATGCGGTGCCACGACGGCGATCTCTGGACGGGCCCCGCGGTCAAAGTTGATCGGAACGGAGAGGCTTTCCAATTGTCTGCTCCCATGAATCGTGCCATACTGACTCCGCCGACGCCTCGGGCGCCCGTCGACGACCCGAGTCGATCGCCCGACCCTCGTCCGGAGGCCCGGCGACTACCGATGCGTCGCGCCCTCATCGTCTCCATCATCCTCGTGCTCTCCGCCGCGCTCATCTGGTTCGGATGGGAACGCGCCCGCGAGCGCTACGTCTTGCCATGGGTCGGCGCGACCATCGCCCAGCACGTGCAGCGTCGCTCCGGGTGGCGCCTGAACTATCGCGGCATCTCCGGCAACGTCTTCACGGGGCTGCGGCTGTATGGCGTGCGGCTGGAGCCTGCGGTGCCGCCGCGGTGGCTGAAGAATCCGTCGACGGAGATCGCCCTGCTTGCTGATTCGATGGAGGCGCGCTATCAGCCGCTTGAGCTGTTGCACGGCCGCCTGCGGCAAGTGGAGGTGCAAGGCTGCCGCGTGCGGTTCGGCACGACCGAGCTGTCGCTGCAGGTGATGCAGATGGGCGAGCTACTGGCGGTCAGCTGGCCGACGCAGCGCCTGCCGATGGAAGCAATCTTGCCGCTGCTCGCGCTGCCGGAGCGCACGACCCTCGAGGGCGACGTGCACGTCGGCGGTGAGTGGCTCCTCAAGGGCTACCGTCCGCACCTGATGCAGATGCAGCTGCGCGCCGAGGACCTGCGCGTGCGCTGGGGCGTGCTGCTCGATGCGCGCATGGACGTCGACCTGAAACTCAGCGGGCCGCATCCGTTTCCGTCGCTGACCGGGACCGTCGATGTGACGAAGGGGCGCTGGAGCGGCGAGGCCACGCGGCCGGTCGGCTCCGTCGTCGGCGATCCGGTGCTCGTGCAGTGGACCAAAGACGTGCCCGGCGTCGTGGACGTGCACATGACCGGCAAGAACTTTTGGGTGCACACCGAGCGGCTGCACGCGAAATTTCAGGCCGACATGCTGCTGAAGAAACCGCTGGATGAGCCCGCCCGCCTGGTCGGGCGCGTCGAGGCGCTGGAAGGCACCTACCATGTGCGCACCCGCCGCTTCACGCTTCGCGAAGGCCAGATCACGTTCGCGGACAAAGTCGACGGCTCACCAAGAATGGACGCCGAGCTGGAAACGCGCGTCAAGCGCTATCGCATCCGCGCGGGGGTGCACGGCACGCTGCGCGAGTCGCACCTGCAGTTGACGTCGGTGCCCGAGCTGACGCAGAAAGAGATCCTGTCGCTGATGGTGTTTGGCCGGCTGCCCGATCGCTTGAGCATCGAAGAGAGCCAGCAGCTCACGCAGCAGGATGAAGACGCGCAGGCATTGGATCTGTTGTTCATGGGCCAGGCGGAACTGTTGGCGGCCCGCGTGCTGGGCCTGGATGAGATCAACGTCAATGTCAACGTCGCGCCCTATACCGCGATCGGCACCACACAGTCGCCGATCGAGTCCGTCGAGATCGGCAAGTACGTGATCCCCGATCGGCTCTTCGGCTCCTATCAGCTGGAGCCCAAGCAGAGCCCGACCGACACCAACAAGCACACCGTCGGCGCGGAGTATGAGCTGACCGACAACTTCTCGGTCGGCGCCACCGTCAAAGCCGCCATGCGCGACCACACGACGACCCCGCTGGACAGCACGCAACCCCCCGCCATCAGCCGCCGGCTCGAGGCGCAAGAGGCCCTAATCCGCTTCCGGTGGAAGTTTTAGTCCGGCCTTCCGGTTCGCCGGCACGCTTCTGAAATCTCATAAGTCATCGAAGAATATGTGCTTGTAGTATTCCTCCTCAAAGCTTCCGCGCAAGCTCCTCAAAGAATTCCTCGGACAGCCCTTGTTATTCTTTGACGGCGTCAGGTAGATTTTCACTAACACTGACAATTTGCATCATCCGAAAAATCCCGCGCGAGCGGGATCCCTGCTCAGGCAGGGAGGCAAACCTCGGTCCCAAGGCAGTAGTCGGGACCGACGTGCCACGCAGTGTGGCGCGCACGGTAACGTGGGGGCGCAAAGCTACGGGTCCTTTCAGAGATCCGGAAGGATTAGCGTAGAGCGTATAGCGGATAGCGTATAGGGCTGATGGCAGATCGAACTGAAAGCCTATACGCTAAACGCTCCACGCTATCCGCTAATCCCTGGGATCTCAACAGCACGGACTGCCGGGTTGCTGAAGGTGAAGATCAACTACCCATCCGTGAAGGATTGCCGGGCTACCGAGAGCAAGAACGGTAGCCCGCGTTTTTTTGTTCTCAAAAACGGATCCTCGTGGCGCCTCGGCGCGTGGCGGCCGGCGTCGCAACATGAGCGCATGACGCGGGAGTGAAGCGATGACACGTTGGATGACGCAAGCGGTCAAGCGAGTGGGCGCCTCGGTGGGAGTGGTCGTGCTGAGCCTGTGCGTGATGACCGAGCTGGCGGCGGAGGGCGTGCGCGTCATGCAGCACAACGACGCGCAGACGCCGGCGATCGATCCGGCCGGCGGGACCTTTGACGGCTCGGTGCGCGTCGCGTTGACGGGTGCTCCCGGCGACACGATCATGTACTCACTCGACGGCAGCGAGCCGGCCGAGCAGCACGGCCAGCGTTACGAGCACCGCCTGTGGATCAGCGCCAGCGCCACACTGATCGCCCGCGCGTTCCGCGCCGGCGGCGATCCGAGCGAGCTCGTCAAGGCCGACTTCATCATCAAGTCTTCCGATAAGGTCGCCACGCCCACGCTGTCTCCGGCCGGCGGCGACTATTCCGGATCAACCCTCGTCACGCTCGCGACGACCACGGCCGACGCGGTCATCTACTATACGCTCACCGGCGATGAGCCGACCGACGAGGGCCTGCGCTACCGCGAGCCCATTTGGTTGACGCAGAGCGCGACGGTGATGGCACGCGCGTACAAGAAGGGTATGGCGCCCAGCGATGCGGCCAAGGCCGACTACGAGATCGGCGCGGCGCAGGCTGTCGGCACGCCGACGATCAGTCCAGCCGGCGGCACGTTCGATGGCGGGGTTAAGATCACTCTATCGACGGGAGCGACACCCACGCCCCCGCCGACCACGCCTCCGCCGACTCCACCGCCGGCCACGCCGCCTCCTCCGACAACCGGCGAGCCGTTCGTCCTGATTCTTGAAGCCGAGTCGGGCGCATTACAGCCTCCGATGACGGCCGTGAATTTCACGAGCGCTTCGGGCGGCAAGATCGTCGCCACGACGGTCGCGGACCAGGGCTCGGTCACCTATTCCGTCACCGTGCCTACGGCCGGGACGTACTACATCTGGGGACGCATCAACGCCACGACCGACGGCTCCTTTAAAGTCTCCGTCGACGGGGGCGCCGACGATCTGTATGACATCGACGCCGGCGTCTACACCGCGGGCTTTCGGTGGACGCGCGTGACGGCCGGTGGCCAGCCGAGGGCGTACACGGGGCTGGCGGGCGCGCATACGATTACCTTCAAGGGCGGAATCGCCGGCAGTGTGCTGGACCGTGTGGCGATCACCAGCAGCGCCGACTTCCAGCCCAGCGCCTCGTCCTTGATTGCCACCCGGATCACCGATGGACATCGGTCGCAGGGTGTTCTTGGGCGTGCTCTTGATGCCGAAGTCGTCGGCGACGACGCCGTCATCTATTACACCCTCACCGGCGGCGAACCGACGCCTGACGCGATCCGCTACACCGGACCGTTCACGCTCAGCACGTCGTCGACGCTGAAGGCGGTGGCCTATCAGCGAGGCCGCGCGCGCAGCGCGGTCGCCAAGGCCGCCTTTGTCGTGCGCGTCGCGCCGACGCGGGCGATTGTGACCGTCACTGATCACCTGACCGACAAGCCGATCAAGGGCGCGTTGGTGGATCTGGATCCGCGGCCGAGCGGGTCCGAGGGTCCGGCGGTGACCGATGACCTGGGCACGGCCATCATCGAGCTGGAGCCGGCGCTCTTCGGCGGCGAGATCGACCGGACGTTCAAGCTGCTCGTCAGCGCCAAGGGCTATGTCAATGCCACGCGCGCCGTCGTGTTGCGCAAGGGCATGGACACGTCCGTGGCGATGGAGCTGACGCCGGTGCAGAGCTCCAGCGGCATCAAGCTGCTGGTCCAGCTGACCGACGCCAAGACCGGTAAGCCCGTCGCCGGCGCAGCGGTCCACGGCGACCTAGGCATGAGCATCCACGATGACGCGATCTCGGATGCCGGCGGCATGGCGGCCCTGATCTTCCAGGACAGCCAGACCACGCCGCTGCGGATCGCGACCACACCGTCGCTGACAGCGGTCGTGCGCGTCAACGCCAAGGGCTATGAACCCGCGCGGCGTGAGGTGCCGATTTCGCTGGTCGCCGAGAATCTCGCGACGATCGCCTTGAAGCCGACAGCTCCTGTTGTGACGACCAAGCTGACGGTGACGGTGACCGACAAGACGACCAAGAAGCCGATCGAGGGCGCGAAAGTCGCCGTTAGCCAACAGCTGATGGTGGAGCTGAGCACGACCAACAGCGCCGGTCTGGCGACACTGCAGATCAAGCAGTTCAACGCGGACCAGCCGGTGCGCGTCGATGTGGGCGCCGCGCGCTATGACCGTTACAACAAGACCGACCTGAAGCTCAACGCCGGCGTCGAGAACACCCTGGCGGTGGAGCTGTCGCCGCTGATGCCCTCCTCGGTCACCAAGGTCGTGGTCACGGTGACTGACGAGGCGACGAAACAGGCGGTGGCCGCCGCGCTGGTGGAGCTGTCGCTGCACAACGGCCCGCCGATGCGGACCTTCACGGGCCCCGACGGCGTCGCGGCGCTGATCATTCCGTCGCCGATGCCCAAGACGGCGTGGGATCATGGCACTCCTCCGCCGCCGGCGGCGCGGTTGGTCGTCACGGCGCGCGGCTATGAGCGGCTGGAGAAGACCGACCTGACGATCATCGACGGCCAGGAGAACAAGATCCCGGTGACGCTGAAGCCGATGCCGGGCGCGGTG
>JGI1358J11329_10004347_pt1 | contig 10244 bp, 11 predicted proteins | sample Subgroupgradi54m_FD_11329 | JGI IMG/M metagenome (IMG submission 11329)
AGCCCAGCGCATGGCCGAGCGGATGTTAGGCCTAAACCTGTATGCCCGCAGTTTAGTAAATTCCGCCAGACAAGAAAAAAGCGGCAAACGATATCACGGGATGGGCATATCTTACTATATGAATCAGTATACTCTTGCTGATGGCCGAGTATACTACGAGCAGGTTCAGGTGGAGCGTGGAGAGGTCGGAGATAGAGCAATCTTCGTTGCTCTTCGCGATGAAAAAGGAGCTTGGGTTCCGGAATCGCTCTGGAACAGCGATTCCATGTTCCTAGCTGATCTGTAGATCGCCATCTGTTGTCTTCGTTACGCGCAGGAAACCGAAATATCGGTTGTCTCCCCTGCGCGTTTTTTTATTTTAAAAAAACTGCCTTAGGCAGTTTGGCTGATTGAGCGCATGCGCTCCGAGAGAATATTTTTTACATCTTTTTTTATTATAAGAGGTATGTATTGTCTTTCTGTTGCTTTCTGGTATCCAGTAAGAACCTCTTTGTAAATTTGTTCAATCTCTTCCGGATCTATCTGTGATCCATATACCCGGATAAATGATTCCATCTGCTCTTTATGAATCTGTGGTTCATCAATAACAATCATCTTGATTGCCATGAATTTTTCTCCCGTTTAGAGACTCAAATGGTTCAAGATGTATGGTTTCCCTCACGGGACGCCTAGCTTACAGTCATCCTAAGGACTGAATTTAGTATATCATATCTTTGCCTTTTGCCTATCTATGGAATCCCAAATCTGCCGGATTGTCATCACCGGATATTCGTTCTATGCTGCCGCCTTTTTTTTCAAATTCGCGGCGGAGTTTTGCTACGCCGTGGGCAAGATCGATCGTATCTTGGGCAACTTCGCTTTTAATGTGTCCTTTGGACCAGTAAGAGATAATGAGTTTGCTGTCACCGAAGACTTGTTTGATATTTTCGCGCAGTGCGAGTATGAGCGCATACTTACAACCGAGCAGTTCTCCGTAGTTATTGGTTGCATGCTTGCCTACTAAATGCTTGCCGTGGCGGTTGATAAGGTCTTTATGCATGACAGTATGTAAAAGGTCTTTGCCTTTTTCGTCTGTGACACTGATCTCTACCCCTTGCCCTCTGCCGGTACCGGCATCAAAATAAATGCCTTTTTGTAGAGTGACTTTGGGCTTGCTGTCATATCGGCCTCCTTCTTTGAGCCAAGTTTCTGCCTCATGTTCTGTTTTGAATCCTTTATATTTGGCTGCTTTGCCCGATACTATATCTTTGCATTCGTCCCATGTCTTGGTGATTCCGTGTTTACCGGTTTGAAGAAGGATATAGGCGTAGTAGTTCTTTTTAGCGGTGGCCATAAAGAATTTTAAAGGCAGGTGGGGTCAATGTGGACGATGAAGTCTGCAGTTGGATTACTTTTTTCGTAAAAAGAAAATAATATTCCGGTGCCGTAGCGCGGGTCAATGAGGCTTGTTTTGCCCGGCGCGATGGAGGGATACAGAAATCCTTTTTCTTTTTGCGGATCATAGGGGCCAAGGCGAGGAATTATATTTTGATCACCCGCATTTTGTATTTCCACAAAGCATCCTGTTTCGTTTGTGATCGTAACTTCATGCGGGGTAAACATGCCGTGCTCATAGCGGACTGCGGTATTGTTGCCTGTGTTTTCTTTTATTTTCATGGGACTTCCGTTTTGCGGGATAAATTCTATGGGAATATCTGAAGAAGATTCAGAAGGAGAAAGACTGGGCGTGCTTTGCGTATTTTCTTGATGCTTTTTATTTCCAGTAACTAAAAAGAGTACGGCTACAAGTGCGAAGAAAATAACTGCTGATCCCAAAAGTATATTTTTTTCAAAATAATATCTCATTTCAAAAATGTGGTTATCTTACCTAGAATAATAGCATAGTTTTTATGTTTTTAAAAGGTTGTTTATGTGCGTTGACAAAGGGATTATCAGTTGTATGATAATCTTCATACTACGTAAAGTAGCTTTTTCGCCTTGTGGCGAGCGTTCTTTGCCAACTCCAAATAGAGATAATAAGGAGCATGTGTGCCTCTTAATCTGATAGTAGAACCGAATACTCCTTCCCTATCGCGTAAGGAGTTCTGCGATACGAAAAAAGGGCCTGCTATCGCTTTGGATGGCTATGTCTATGGTGGCCCTTTTTATTGCAGGAAGGGACCGCATATTAATTTCAACCATCACGAGCGAGTGGATAGGCTTGCGACGCGTGCTACATGCGCGCAGGTAATGCTCGCTATCTGCCAAGGGCTTTTTCATACGCTTGATGATGATAAGGGTGAGCCGCAGGGAGATGTATATGTCAACGATTGTGATGAAGATTGCTGCACTTCATGGATGCTTTTGAAGCATGGTAAAAAAATTCTGAAACTTCTTGATGAGACGGATCTGGAGCGGCAGCACGTCATTACCCGCCTGAATAGGCTCGTATGGAAAGAAGATTTGCTTGATGCGACTGCAGGCGCATACTGTTTTCGCCCCGAGAGGCCGATTATCCAGAAGATTGCGTGGATATTTAAACCGTATCGCATATTCCGTCTTGCCGGCGGGACGCGCGAACATCGTGATGCGGATAGTTTTCGCGCCGTTATGGACGCGGTTGAGAATCGGATTCTGCAATATATCGAAGGGCAGGGAAAGTCGATCATATTGGAAACGAACTACGAGCGTATCGGCGGAGGCAAGAATTGGGTAATGGTTCGAGAAATCGGCATGCATGCGCGTACGGGCATGTTTGTTGATGGTATCCGCGCATATGTATCCGTGCGCCGTAGGGCCAACGGGATGCATGATTACACCATAGCCCGCATGTCGCTTTTCATTAAATTTCCCGTTTCGAGATTTCAGAATCGCTTCAATAAAATAGAGAAATGCGAGAGAGATAAATGGGGCGGTTCAGATATTTGTATCGGAAGTCCCCTTGTAGCGGGAAGTAACTTATCTCCCGCATTTGTGGAGAAGGAAATAAATCGCATACTCGCGAGAATATAAATTAAAACCCATCCTTTTCGGATGGGCTTTATATTATATATTATCTCAAAATAAAAATTATCTCATCTACGGGGCAATTTTTATTTGGCGATTATTTTTTCGATCTCTATCTCGGTCATGTGCTGGCGATGGCCGGCTTTTTTGTGATGGCGAGTTTTTTGCTTGTATTTAAAGACGATGATTTTTTTGGTGCGAAATTGGCGGAGCGCTTTTGCTTGCACCGTTGCTCCTGTAACGGTTGGCATCCCGATAGTAGCATTGTCTTCGTCTGCTATGAGAAGCACATAGTCAAAGACCACCGGTTTTCCAGCTTCAACTTCAAGCTTTTCTACTTTAATTTTTTGGCCCGGGGTAACGATGTACTGTTTACCTCCAGTTTTGATGACTGCAAACATAAATAATATTGAAATTTAGTAAACAAAAAGTGCTGTATTTCAACACTATTGATGATAGCGCACTCTTTAAAAGAATGCAATAGGAGACCGATGAAAAGAATTAAAAGTATTTTGGGATGGTGGCGTTACTGTTATATTGTAACGCCACCATCAGGATCAGGGTGTGCCGGTCGATGCGCTAGGAGACTACTGAATAATTGGCATCCGGTCCGGAAGCCCTTGCGGCGGCCAGGGTGATGATGTCCATTTCAATCGTTAATAACATGGTATTACGACTCCAAGGCGGACTTTTCATTTTGATCACCTTTCTGTGGAAATGGCACAGCATTTTGGCAGAAATGTCGTGCGATGATGTATGTTGGAAAAGGCCATATCCCAACTTTTATAGTATAGCGAAATAATATTTTTTTGTCAAGTAAAAGCCTCGGACAGGTGCGTCCGAGGCGGGTTGATCTGACTTAAAGGAGATCAGATGCCAGTTTAGCAAGAAGCGAGCGTTCTTCGCCTCGTTTCATGATGGTGTAGCCGAATATCTCTTGTCCGATGAACTTCGAGATAACATGCGAGAGACCATTGGAGGTTTGATCTAGATAGGGATCATCTATCTGACTGATGTCGCCCGTGAGGATGACTTTCGATCCTTTGCCGGTGCGGGTGATTAGTGTTCTGACCTGATGCTGGGTAAGATTCTGCGCTTCATCTATGATGATGAACTTATAGTGCAGGCTACGCCCACGCACATGGTTGATTGAACTTATTTCAATCATTCCGGAGTCAACGAAGTCGGCTACTGGATTTATCTGCTTTCCCCCTCTGGGCCGTGTTTCCGAGTCGTGGAGAATCAAATCTAAGTTGTCGAGAATCGGATACATCCATGGCTCGAATTTTTCATCTAGATCACCGGGAAGAAAACCCAGAGGATTCCCCATTTCGACATTTGGTCGGAATACAATGATCTGGTCGCACTTTCCATCAGATTCTGAATGACCGCGTTCAAACTCGGTCATTAGATGGTCTTTTGCCGCAAGCAAACTCATAAGCGTTTTTCCCGATCCGGCGCTTCCTACGAGAGCTACAAGTTTGATTTCGGGATCCATGAGAAGCGAGTACGCAAAAGCCTGTTCGCAGTTCTTGGGCACTACCTCCATGGATATAGCTTTGCTATGACCGTTTGTTTTGGGTTTTGGCACATGGCGGAAGCCTTGCATGCCATGCTTGTAGATGGCGAGTGTTTCTTTGTCTTCATACGTGAAGCGGACGCATTGGTTTGGTATGAGTATGCGGGTATCGAAATCAGTCGTACGCTCTACCACGACAGTGCTCATGTAATTGCTTCTATGGAGTTCGGTCATGAGAATGGAGTTTGGAAGAGCTATTTCCGAGCATCCGGGAAAAATGGCGTAAGGGTCATGTACTCCCCCTTCGCCTTCGTAATCTCCTGATGAAACTCCCAGCATACTTGCTTTGATCCGACGGTTGATGTCCTTGGATATAATGATAACCGTCTGTGCTGAAAATTCATTCATCAATCGCTTAGCCAAGAAGATGTTCTTGTTGGCAGCGTTATGATCAGTACCTGTAGGGATTTCTACTTCGTTTTCAGCTTTGAGAGTACTGCCATTTGGCATGGTTATACCTTCGGTAAAGTCACCGCCGGCGCTGTATTCATGGATCTTGCGTAATGCTTGCAATGCATGTTCTCCGCGCTCACCCTCGCTTCGTTTGAGCTGATCCAGCTCATCGATTGTCCACGGCGTAATAATAATCCTGTCGCCGGGAAATCCTTCGAGGGAGTTGGGATCGTGCACGAGCATACTGGTATCCAGGATCAGAATCCGGGGTCGTATGTGCGTTACCAATGGGGGCTCCTTTATTGGGATTGTTAAAGGTACACTGGATTTACTATATCTATAACATGATAATACTTCAACCCATTTGAATAAAACGTCCAATTACGGTACAAGGGTGTATATGAATGGCAAAATCTCTGTCATTGTGATCGTGGGACCTACGGCTTCGGGGAAGTCGGATTTGGGCGTAAGAATTGCCAAAAAATTCAATGGAGAAATCATTTCCGCAGATTCTCGGCAGGTGTATAAAGATTTAAATATCGGGAGTGCGAAAGTAAAAGGCAAATGGAAGAAAGGAGTTTTTATGTGTGAAGGTGTTCCCCATTTTTGTATTGATATGATATCGCCTAAGCGAATGTATACGGCGGCGGAGTTCAAGGAATCCGCCAAGGATGCGATTCTGGATATCGCATCAAGAGGCAAAACCCCTATTGTAGTCGGCGGAACTGCGTTTTGGGTCGATACTCTTATGTATGATCTTGATCTGCCAGAAGTATCCCCGGATCGGGTGCTGCGTAAAGAGCTTGAGAGAAAATCAGTTGATGAGCTTTTGGCAATGCTTAATAAATTGGACTCGCGTCGTGCCGCGCGCATTGAACAAAAAAATCCTCGGCGTCTTATTCGCGCGATCGAAATTGCGAATGCCCTGGGTAGCGTCCCTCCTCTTTCAAAAAGAAATCCTTATCGTACACTTTGGATCGGCATCATGCCGAGCGAGAAAATCTTGCAGTATCGTATTGCGCTGCGCTGCAGAGTAATGATCAAGGCGGGGTTGATACGAGAGACCAAAAAACTCCTCTTAAAAGGAGTGAGCAAGAAGCGTATGCGCGAGTTCGGGTTTGAGTATGGCGATGCGCTTGATGTGATCGAAAAAAATGTTGCGGGGCGTGATCTCCCGTCTAAGCTCACGAGAGATACGTCAAAATATGCCGTACGCCAGATGCGTTGGTTTAAGCGCAATCACGATATTACATGGATATCGCGAGCCGACAAAGAAACTGATCTTGTAAAAGCATTTCTTCTGAACTCTATTAGGTAACAGATCTGTTACCTAACTGTTTCCCCATCCCATCGATAGCCATTTAGAAAAATTTGCACATCTGCCTTTTTCTTAATTCCTGAAAACCATGCATCCGAATTGAGATGCAGTTTTTCCAATGTGTTATGCGCTACTTCCCGTCTGCTTTCAGGAGCGAGAATGATATCATGAAAATTGCTTGCGCTAAATCCGTACATGAGGTTTGCGGCTTTGCTGACATCTGTTGATGATGCAAGTGCCGTGGCGATATATTCTTCTGTTTTTGCATCAAAATCAGACATGATACTCCTGCCTTTTTGAGCAAGGATTTTGTCTTCGATCAATGCGGCGAGCGTACTTTTTCTGATTGCGTAGGCAACTATCGGATTGGGATCAAACACAGTTCCTGCAGCTTTTGCCTGCATGGTGAGAGCATGTGATGTTCCCTGAAGAGACAGGTTCCATGTGCGGTACCAGATAGGTGATCCGTTTACCATTGCAACGGGATAAAGTTTCGCAAAAGAAATAATCATGAATATGCCTATCAAGGTTATTCCCGAAATTATAATGTATAACTTTTTGCTCATTTTTTAAAAATGGAGGTTATTTTCTCCCAGAGTGTCATAGGAGGAATGGTAGTGGCATTATTTTTTTTCTCTGGAACTACAACGACCACTTCTTCTCCAGTTTTTTTAAGATTTAGGCGTTCTTTTGCTTCCCGTTCAATTGCTTCCTTGGTGTGAAGTTCAACAACTCGCGCTTCGAGTTGTTGTTTTTTTGTTTTCAACTCTTCGATTTTTGCTGCCATCTCGGCGGACTCTGTTTTGGTGGCAAAGGCGCTCTGTACCATACGAGAGGCGCTATATGATATGACAACGCAAATAAGGATAAGGAGGATGTTGACTGCGAGAGTTTTGTGGGCTTGTTTCATTTTAAAAATTTGATTTATTGGCAATGTTGCTTTATGATTAAAGAATGCTTAAGAAACGGAAATACATCAACGCAATTTGGGTCACTGTAAGCATTTTTGTGGCAGCTTCCATGGTGATTTATCTCTTGGTACCTATTTTTCTCTATCGGTAGACTTGTTTTTATTATAGTAGCAGAAAACCAAACGCACTGTCTATGCGTTTTTTCTTAGAGCCTGTTTAATAATTCTCTTTCGTCGTGAGATTCCATCATTTCGAGCGAAAACCATGAGGGGCGAGGAGGCGTATGCAGTGCATACGTCGACGAGTCCCGAATGGTTTGCAGCCGAAATTATGGAATCGCAGCAGAATATGGAATTATTAAACAGGCTCTTATAGACAGTGCACTCTGACGGTGTTACAACGGCAGTAACGTACCTTTCCATCACTTATACAGACTTTCTCATAAGGACAGCAGATCATGCCAAGTGACCTTCTGACTAATATCTTGACTCGCATTGTAGATGCGGCAGCATGCAACTCGTTTCCTGACTGGTATGTTGATGAACTCTGCGATCACGACAATCGCTGGTCAACCGCGTTTCGCGTTAAAGTGACAGATCCTGATGATGCCGCCAAAAGAATATGGCAGTCATTCAAGGCCGTACGCGTGTGGCACCGCCTTCCTGATAACAGATGGATCTACGGCGGAGGCTGGCGCCATCATCCGAGCATTACGCTCTCTATGATGGAAAGCCATGCTATTGAAATGTCGTTTAAAGGCTGGATCATGGGAATTCCCCATGGCGGCGCTAAGGGCGGGATTGCATTTGATCCACGCAAGTATTCGCGTGATGATATTACCGCGATAACGTGCAAGGCTGTTGATAAAGCTCTTGAGCATAATTGCATCGGCCCGTATTTGGATCGCTGGGCGCCTGATGTCGGCACGAATGAAAGAGATATGAAGTGCATTCAAGATCATTATGCTTTTCGTATGCGTCGAGATGGCAGAGTCGAGCCTGCGGCATGCGTTACCGGCAAGCCCGTAAACGCAGGCGGAATACCGGGTCGGAAAGAAGCCACCGGCCGTGGCATGCATTACGCACTTGAAGTATTTCGTAATCAAGGCGCAGTAACACTTCCCGAACATCCGACGGTTATCCTTCAGGGATTCGGCAACGTGGGATATCACTTTGCAAAACTCTGCGGTGAGTTCGGTATCAAAATAATCGGCGTACTGGATCAATACGGCGGTGTGTACCATCCCGATCTGCCAATGGTTGATTTGCTTGCCTATGTGGATCGTGATCCGCGCAAAAGTGTTGCCGGTTTCCATACGGTATGCGGAGGAGATGAGCTTAAGAATGAAAAAGAGCTTTTCTCCATTACCGCAGACATCGCGGTTCCCGCCGCACTCGAAGAAGTAATCACGCCCGAGATCGCAAGGTCATTGAAGATTAAAGTACTTCTCGAGGGCGCCAATGGCCCTACAATGCCCGAATCAGACTCTATATTGGCTGATCGCGGCATAGAAGTCATTCCCGACATCTATGCGAACTCCGGGGGCTATCTTGTGTCGTATTTTGAGTGGTGGCATGACACTCATGTCGATCCGTTTGATTTGCAGCTTCATCCACCCATCTATCGGGATGAGAATTTTGTGTTCGAATCTATGCATGGAGCGTTCGTGCGCAACGGAAAAGCGATTATTGATATCAGAAAAAAAGTCATAGCGGGCGGCCGCAATATCAACAATCGCCTGGCGAGCTATGTGTATGCCATGGAACGCGCATTGCCGATCTACGCCATGAAGCGCAAAGAAGATTAAGTAGCTAAAAACAAAAACGCCCCGTTCAAAGGGCGTTTTCTTATTTTAAAAATCTATTCCATTCCAATCCAAATCTTTGTAAGTGCCATCGTTCATATCTATCAGCCAAATATGCAATTCCGGAAAGGCTTTACCGATTCGTTCCCATGCTTCACCATATTGTCTTGCTCGGGCTGGTAGACCTTTTCGCCATGGATCTGTGAGAGCGATAACACATATTTTTGCGCCGTCTTTGATACGCGAAATTATGCGAAAAAAAACTTCAAAAAAATCTCGGGCGCGGGCGGAACCTGATTTTTTGTATCCAATAACTTCGATGTGATAAATAGTAAGGTTCTTTTCTGCAATTATATCAACGCCATTTTCTCCACGTTTTCTTATTTGACTTGTCTGAAATCCATCTTTTTTCAGGATTCTTCTTAATATTTTTTCTGTTTTTTTATTGGTTACAGCCATATAAGAAAAATTACTTCTTAAACATCTTCAGAAATACTTCCGGAGGGATGTTTACGCTTCCTGATTCTTTGAGGCGTTTTTTGCCGCGGGCTTGTTTTTTCCAAAGTTTCATTTTGCGCGTGCGGTCTCCTCCGTAGAGATATCCGGTTACGTCTTTGCGCATGGCGGCAATTGTTTCGCGGGCAATAATGCGGCCGTCTACTTCAGCTTGCAGGGCTATAGCAAAAAGTTCTCTTGGAAGCAAATCTTTGAGTTTCGCAAGACGTGCGCGTGCGATGAGGTCTACTTTTTGGCGCGGTACAACCTCGGCAAGCGTGGGGATGCGATCCCCTGCTACCATGATATCCATGCGGACTAAATCAGTCTCGCGATAGCCGGAAAGTTCATATGCCATTGAGGCAAAGCCCTGCGATACGCTTTTGAGCTCATCATAAAAATCAACGATAATTTCTCGCAATGGCGCTTCAAAGTGAAGCATAAGGCGATCACCACTCAAACTATCCGTATCAACAATTCTTCCGTCATGCTGATGGATAAGCGAGGTAAGCGAGCCCAAGTATTCTTGCGGGGTGATGATTTCAACAATAGTACGCGGTTCTTCGATACGAACGATATCATGCGATTCAGGCATTTTCGATGCCGAGTAGATAATGGATTGTTCCGGTGGCTGTTGGCTGCCTTTGTGATGCGCGGTTACACGAAACGCCACGGACGGATTGGAAAATACCAGCTCAAGATCATATTCGCGTTTTAAACGCTCGGAAATAATTTCCATGTGGAGCATGCCCAAAAATC
>JGI1358J11329_10004350_pt1 | contig 10238 bp, 8 predicted proteins | sample Subgroupgradi54m_FD_11329 | JGI IMG/M metagenome (IMG submission 11329)
GGGGCTTGAAAACTACGGGGGGGGGGAGCTACAATGCAGTCACATTACTCATAACAAATGACCATATGGCAGAGACAATGCGTGAAGTACCGCCAGATGCGAATAAGGAAAAAGAAGCCATTAGCACCTCCGACCCATACGAGGCCATCACAAAAGCGGCTGAAGGAGAAAAGGTGGTTTTTGCCTATAGCGAACACTACGGTAGTTACGTCACGTTTGAGCCGAACGGAAAGGTCACCATCGACGCCCAAGAGGTGCCCGTGTACGAACACAATATGGGCGATGCTGGCTCGTCCATGGACAGCTATGTGACGGATATGCGCCGCGCGATTGAAACGGTCAAAAAGGCGAAGCTTGCCGTACCAGTAGGCAACGTCGAGCGTTTCGGTGGGATGAAAAAAATCGCTCAAGATATCATGGACACCAGCCAAGTTGAGGCATATATCAAGTCATACGAGAAAATGACACCAGCCGAACAGGACGAGTACCGTAAGACAATGACCGACAAACGAGAATAATAAGAAATATCGGCCAAAGCACCTCCTAGCGGGGGTGTTTTGTATTCCGTTGGCTTGTTCGGTGATAACATGGCCATAATGCTATGGAACAGCCAACCACCGACATACAGCGGGTATCGGAGCTCGTGGCACGCCTACAGGCCAGCGTTGCCGTCAAAAACCGCATGGGCGACGCGGAGGGCGCGGAGCGTTTGAAATACGTCATCTACGTCCGCAAGAGCACCGACACGGCGGAGAAGCAGGAACGCTCCATCGGCGACCAAATCGGGGAGTGCAAGACGCTCGCCGACCGCCTCGGGTTGCGTTGGGTCGAGGTTATCCACGAGGAACAGTCCGCCATGGTGTCCGACGGACGCCCGAAGTTTCGCGCGATGCTGAACGACCTCAAGGCGGGCATCAAATACCAAGGCATCATCGCGTGGTCGCCAGACCGCCTTTCTCGCAACATGCGGGAGGGCGGCGAAATCATCGACATGCTCGACCACGGCGACATCATGGACATCAAGTTTGCCAACGGGTTCGTGTTCTCGAACGACCCGTCGGGCAAGATGCTGCTCGGCATCACGTTCGTCATGGCCAAGCAGTACAGCGACCAACACTCCCAGAACGTCACCCGCGCCAACCGTCGGAAGACCGCCGAGGGGAAATGGGCGGGGAGCCATTTGAAGCACGGCTACTACAAGAACAACGCCCACTATCTCCTCCCCGACGGCGAGAACCACGAGCTCGTCATGGACGTGTTCCGTCTCCGCCTCCAAGGCACGCCGCAGAAGGACATCGCGGCTCACCTACGCGAGCGCGGCTATCCCGTCGATACGGCTCACACGAAGCACCGCAAGCTCGTCATCGACGACAAGTTCGTCTCGGACATCCTCCACGACGTGTTCTACGTCGGGGCGATGAAGTTTGGAGGGCACTGCGTCAACCTGTTTGAAAAATACGATTTCACGCCCGCCGTCTCCATCGAGGATTTCGAGCGTCTGTTCAAGAACGACGGCGAGAAGGTGGGCATCGACCTCAAGAAGATAATAAACCCACGCACGGACACCAAGGCCGCGCTCATGCGGCAGTTCGTTATTTGCGGGCATTGCGGCAAGTTCATGTCCACGGGCATCACCAAGGGCAAATACTATTTCCGTTGCGACACGCCGAAGAAGGTTTGCCCGATGCATGGCAAGTCCACCCGCGCCAAGGTCGTGCTCGACGCTCTCTACGTCTATTTGGAAGGCCACCCGCTCACTACGGAGAAGGGCTACAAGCACTACGTCGCCGAGATGGGACGCGTCCTGTCCGAGCAGGGCAAGGAGGCCGAGCGGGAGCTCCGTTCGCTCGTGGCGCAACGCCAGCACGCGGAGGAACGGGCGGAGGACATGAAAGACCTCGCACGCGGGGCGAAGGGCGACAGGGTGCTCGTGAAGGAGTATCAGGTGGACATGAAGAAGCATCTTGAAAAGGCGAAGGAGCTGGCCGAGCAAATCGCAAAAATCAAATCCGAGCGGCTGAACGCGACCGACGCGATTGCCACCTACGAGGATTTCCATGAACTATTCGGAAACCTCGCCAACCTCATACAAAAAATCGACAGCATGGCCGACCTCGAATACATCATCAGAAAAATCTTCATGAACGTCACCGTCACCGACCAGAAAGTGGCTGATATAACACAAAACTCCCCGTTCAGGGAGCTGTGTGTGGACGCCGAATCGGCGATGGTGACCCCACGGAGAATCGAACTCCGATTTGCAGGATGAGAACCTGCCGTCCTAACCGTTAGACGATGGGGCCGTCTTAGGGCCTGTCGCCCTAGTGTCGGCAAGATATCATGGACTGACCACCTTGACAAAAACCCCATTTTCTGCTATATTATCTGGTCCCGTAATGCTACACTAACCCGTAGGAGGTGTCCGATGTCCGCGACTCTCAACGCCAACCTTGGTGAGCTCATCAGTCTGTTCTACGACGAGTTCATGGAGCTGTATGGCGATCCGGAGCTCGCATCCGTCGCCACCGCCGCTGTCATCAACGACTTGCTCGCTGAGGCAGCCCAGCCGACCGCCGACCAGGCTGCGGCTTGACGCTTCTTCCCGCTTTTTCCCCACATCTTCTACGAGGTGTGGGGATTGCGCGTTTATAGCCACTCCTTTTCCTGCCGCACAAGCAGCTCGTTCGCTCGCTCCGGCTGCGCCATCACGTCCAAGACCGCCTTTTCCATCCGCGCACCCTGCGAACCTTTGATGAGCACCACGTCGCCCGCATGAATCTCATGATCCAAATACCGCCCCGCCTCCTCCGGCCCCTTCACTTTCACTATCTGTTCCTCCTTCATGCCTGCCTCCATGGCCCCGCGGCAAATGTCTTGCGCAATCTCGCCCGAGCAAACGAGCAAATCCACATGACTCTCTGCCGCCTTCCATCCAATCTCACGATGTAAACTTTCCGTAAACGCTCCGAGCTCTGCCATCTGCCCTAAGACCGCAATACGACGACCCGACTGCCCAAGCGGCATTTCCTTCAATACATCGAGCGCGGCTTTTGTTGAGCTCGGCGCCGCGTTGTAGGAATCATCAAGCAAGAGTGAGCCTTTGATGCCAGCGAGTGGTTTGAGTCGACCTGATGGCGAGACATATTTTTTGAGCGCTTCTGCGCCATCAACAAGTGAAATTCCAAAGTACGTTCCAACCGCAAGCGCCGCAAGTGCATCAGCGGCTTGATGCTTCCCCATCGTATTCTCGAGCACAACTTCTGCCTGTTCACTTTTGAGTCGATTATGAGCCGTAAAGCGCATGCGAATCTTCGGTTCAGTTTCGAGCTCATATCCTTCGCCGTGAATTTCTGCTTTCTCTGCAAATCCATATGTCACCACCGGGGCTTGCGATACAGATTTCATCTTCGTCACCAACTCTTCGTCTGCATTGAGCACAGCGAGTCCATCATTGGGTAGCGCTTTGACGAGTTCTGTTTTTTCCGCAACAAGCGCTTCAAACGAAGGATAGTTTGAAACGTGGACGTGGGTGATCGGTGTCACCACGCCAACAGAAGGCGGCGCAAGGCGACATAAATGCGAAATGTCCCCCGGACGATCCGCGCCGAATTCCAGAACTAAATGGCTGTGATAAGTCCTATAAGACTTATTGGGCCAATAGGACCTATACAAGGCTCGCAGAACGACAAACAACCAGCCTACGTCAGTCACCGGCTTTTCTATTCCCAAAATCGTGAGCGGCACGCCAATCTCTGTATTAAAATTTTTCTTCGCTGTGCGTACATCGAACTGACTACCCAGCACAACCGCAATCGCTTCCTTCGTAGAAGTTTTTCCAACCGATCCTGTCACCGCAATGATGATAGGTTTGTGGCGCTCAAGAACACGCCTCGAGCACCAGGTGAGCAGATGAGTAACCAGTGATTTCATATTATCTTTGAGGAGGAACCTCAAAATACCTTAGCAGAAACTCGGCTAACTGACCAAACACTGGCGCGGCAGAGGATTCGGCATAACGTACAGCGCGTGGATGATCCAAACGCACGACCATGGCAAACCTTGCGTCTCCTACAGGACCATAACCCGCGAATGATCCGACCGTTGCGTCTGTTTGATAACCTAAACCATCTGCGCGTGGAATTTGCGCCGTTCCTGTTTTACCTGCAATGTAATAACCGGGCACAGCCGCTTTTTTCCCATGACCGTTTTCCACCACGGAGATAAGCATCGCGCTAATCAATCGCGCGCTGTGATCGCTTATCACCTGCCGCACTTCATGCGGCGTTGTTTTTTTGACCGTCCCATCTGGAGAACGCACTTCTGACACCACATACGGTTGCATAAGTTTTCCATCATTGGCCATGGCCGCGAACGCGGAGGCCACCTGCAACGGCGTCACCGTGATGCCTTGCCCGAACGAAGCTGTTGCCGCATACGACTTCGCTGCTTCTTTGAGCGAGCTCACATTTGCCGCAGACTCGCCTGACAACTCAATCCCTGTGTACGTGCCAAATCCGAACGCCTCCACATATTTTTCAAACGTCTCCTTGCCCATTTGCTCCATGGCAAAAATCGCTCCCGTATTAATAGAATTCTCGAGCACGCTTGTCATCGTCTGCTCTCCATACACTTTGTCGTCCGCGTTTTTGATTGTGTACTCATCCACGACAACCGAACCTGTATCCACGAACGTGGTTGCAGGAGTGAGCACGCCGGCATCGAGTGCCGCAGCCATCGTGACGGGTTTAAAAATCGAGCCAGGCTCGTATGCATTAAAAATCGCCGGATTTTGAAACACGTTAATATCTTTCACGACGTTGTAGCTGTTGGGATCAAAGTCCGGATCTCCACACATCGCGAGCACAGCGCCGGTCTTCGGATCTAAAACCACAATCGAGCCGCCGTCAGCCTCATATTTTATGACCGCGGCTTTGAGTTTCTCACACGCCTCAAACTGAATCGTGCGATCAATCGTGAGCACAACGTGAGACCCGTCCACAGCTGGTTCAAACGCACGATCGCCCGAGGCAATAAAACGCCCGGCCACGTCGCGCTCTGAACGAATAAATCCGGCCGTGCCTGCAAGGGCTTTATCAAATGTCCCTTCAATCCCGTACTTGCCAGAAAATGAACCGTCATCATTGCCACCCACAAACCCAAGGACCTGACCGCCAAGCCCCGTTTCCGGATACGTCCGTACGTCTTCTCGCACATAACTTATTCCTGCCAAGTCTGCCGCATCTATTTGCTCCAAAATCGCCTCTGGCACGCGCCGTTTGATCGGCTCATAGGGATCATCTTTTTTGTCGAGCTTCGTTTCGAGCGTTGCAATCTCTTCGGGCGAAAATACAAGCAATCCCCCAAGCGTCACTGCCTCTGCATGGACATCTTTCACATGGCGCGGATCGGCAAAGACAAATCCCATTTGCACATTGGTGGCGGCGGCGTAAGTCGTGCCATCTTGCAAATCTTGCACCAGAATATCGCCGCGCTGGGGGAACAAATCTTGATAAAGTGTGTACTGGCCTTTTGCAAGTGCATCGTAATAAGAAGCATCAACCACCTGCAACATAAACAAACGCAGGATGATCGCTGCAGAAAAAAGTCCGACAAAAATGCGCAGAGCGTTGAGCCGAATATGTGAGTTCATACTTTAGTGATCTAAACCAAATCCAAACAATGATCCTGTTCCATTTGGATTGCGGCCGGCCGTGACTTCGGCGCCGTCGGAAACTCCATCCCCATCGGTATCTTGCACCAGCGGATTTGTCCCATAAAAAAGTTCCAGCTGATTGCGCAGACCATCGCCGTCTGTGTCGTTGGGATTCACCGTTGTGCTTTCCATGCCAGCCCGCGCACCTGGAATCGAAAAATCCAAAAATGGAATAGTGATCGAGCCTTTCAAACTGCTCTCACCTGGCAATGCGGCCACGTTGAAACCAAGCTCTTGAAAGAAATTTAAAATACTTGTGCTATTTTCATGGGATGATTTTACCAAAGGCTTGTTGAGTTCCGAAAAACTCAGATCAAGATCCCAATCTGTTGAATGCAACGTGAGCTCGTGCAACAGAAAACTTGTGCGACCAATCCACATTTCCCCTTTTATGGTAGGTAAAGCCCTGACATGCGCTTGAATCGCTCGATACGTTTCAAGATCAATTTGCGCTTTATGCTGTCGCTCCCGCAAAAGCGTCAAAAAAGAAACGAGCCCTTCTTTGTTCGGCACAAAGGTGTAACGCAACGCCGTGTCACCATCAAATACTTTTGTAAAGTCCACCCTCTCCACATGGACTAACTCAATCTTGCTCAAAGCATCTTTCAAAACGGCCCAATCCTCTGCATCAAACGTCGGCAAGGGTTCAAGTCCGAAAATTTCTGCAAGCGAAAGCTCGGAGGGAATACGAATCCATTTCCCTTTGAGCGATGATAAATTCACGTCTGCATACTCTGGTGCAACTTCCAAAAAAAGAAAAGCGGAATCTGCTTCCTGCGCCCATGTGCCACCAAGGTCCACGCCATTTGAATCCGCTTGCACACGAAAAAGCGTTTCGTGGATGAGTGATGGGAGCGATTGCAGATCAAGCTGTGTGCGCAGACCAAAACGGATGGACTGACTCGCCTTAGGAAGTTGAAACAACGGGACAGATGTCACGTTTTCAACCGTGCCCTTTGTACGAATAACAACGGACTGCTGAGCAAACATCGTGCCCATCATACGCGTAACATCATCCCCAAGTGAGCGGCCAAGGGTCAGCCAGGAAACAAGAATGGCGGCGCCTATTAGCGCCGCCGCCCCTGCAAATCCCCAAACAAGATGTGTTGGGTTCAATCGCATAATGGAAATTACAATGCACGCACATCATCTTCCGTCATGGCTTTGCCGATGAACCAGGACTCTTCGCGATCCTCAGCGCGTGTAAGGCGGCGCAGAATCTCTGCATGACTCCCATCATACTGCTTCATGAGAAAGGTGTCATGTTCCTCACGATCGGAATCGCCCTCAACTTCCAAAATCTCAGCTTGATCTTCGTAAGACTCCTCGTAACTCATGCCCCGGTACGTCGCAAAATTATCTTCTTCTTCCTCGACCTCTTCATCAACCGCCTTGAGCAAAAAGAGTTCGTCGCCGGTTTCGTCCACGATAAACCAGTCGCCGCTGTCAGACCACATCCACACAAGCGTGTCGCCCGAAGCGAGCTTCACGTGTTCAATGGCCGTGACGCGAAACTTCGTGTCATCAACAAGGACGGTGGCATCCACGGTTACGCGTTCAAGAATTTCTTCAAAAGTCATAGATTTAATTTCTGGTCGGGCTGGCGGGATTTGAACCCACGACCTCTTCGTCCCGAACGAAGCGCGCTACCAACTGCGCTACAGCCCGACAATGATTACGGTGAAACCTGATACTGACAAGCGCGCTTCCGGTGCAAGCCGATCTCGCTTTGCTCGATATCGTCTTGCCCGTTCTCGCCGTCGCAAGTGAAGCAGTTCACTTGCTAACGCTTCGCGTTTCGGCTTGAACCCAACTGCGCTACAGCCCGTTGTTTCAACATGGCTGAAGATACCTGAAGTCTTTCAAGAAATCAAGAAGCCGAGCGCATGCTCGGCTTCTTTCTACTTCTTCATTACTTCGCGGCCTGCGCTTTATCTTCTTTTTCCTCTTGTTGAGCTGCACGACTCTTACCAAGTGCCATTGCCTCATACGCAGCTGCATTGCGCTTCGTCGCCTCTTGTCGAACGAGCTCTTGCCGTGCACGTTGTTGTGTCACCTCTGGCGCGAGCGCTTCCGAAATTTTTTGTCGAGCCTCTTGTTGCACAGGCTTTGCTCCACGCCACCAAGAGGTAAGACGAGACCAAATACCTGATGCAGGAGCAGGGGCGACGTACGGCTTTGCATACGATGCTCGCATCTCTTCCCCACGCCGCTTTGCTTGTGCAAACGCTTTTTCCCGCGCCTTGAAAGCATTTTGCTGCTGAAGCAACGTTGATTCTGGCATCACCATTTTCGGTGTGGCTGAAGGCGAAGAAACATATCCCAAAATCTTCTCACGCTCTTGCGTAAGCTCTCTTTCTTTTGCGTTGATCACACCGGCTCGCTCGCTCCAAGCTTCGCCCTGCAAATCTTTAAGCCCGCCCTCGAGCTCTTCGATTTCTGCCTCAAGGCGTTTTTCCGTGTCTGACTTCACGATAAAAGGCTGGTCTGCACCTGTGCCTTCGCTGTGTTGATTCATAAAATAATCTCATGGATGAGTCAATCTATTATAAAAAAAGCATACCACAGGCCGCTGTTTTTAATCTAGACAAGCGGATGAGTTTCTGGTACGGTCGCGTCGCCCACTCACCCCTGGAGGCATCATGTCGTTTTCTCCCTACCCACCTGGACCATTCACCTCTGACTGGCTACTCGCGACCGCCAAGCGCGCTGCCAAAGGAGAGCTGTCCCCGCATGTCACCATCACCCACGCTCTTGACAACGCCGTGCGTGATCAAGATGACGTTCTTCGTGCGCGATTGGGTTTCACTGGCGGACCGCCGGCGCTGACCATCTACGAAACGCCCTATGGCCGCGTCCTCCTGAGCGAAAGCGGAAAAAAAAATCCGAACGATCTCACCCGTGTCCAATGGTACGACCGCTACGCCAAACTCGCGCGGACGATGCTCGACACGTTCAAGCCCAAGAAGCTGGCGATCGTGATCGAGAACGAGGCTCCCCTCGAGCTCGTCGCTGAAGCCATCACTTGTGCGATGATGTCGGCGCACATCTTCAAGACGGGCAACAGCGAAGACACCTACTACGGACCCGATGCTCTGTATCTCGTCCACACGGGGGTCATCGAAGAAGGAGTCGAGTTCGCGTCGCGGCTGGCCGTCGGTCTGGAACGCGGCGACTTCGAAAACCTGGCGCGCTTCCTTTCGTCCTGTCCGCTCAACGTCATCGACGTCGACAAGGCGGCGGAACTCGTCTACGCCATGGTCTCCACCAACGAGCACGTCAAGATCCATGAGCCGACGCCGGAGGAGTATGCCCGCATGGGTCTGCTCAATGGAACGTGTCTGGGGTCTGGTCGTCCTGGCCGCGTGATCGCCATCCAGATCGATCCGAGCAGTGGTACGACGACCGAAGTCGATATCGATGTGGCCAAGGGGCTGGTCTTTGACGACGGTGGCGCCAACTACAAGAACGAGCACGTCGACCAGATGGAGAAGGACAAGAGCGCGGCCATGCGTAAGCTCGCCAAGGCTCTCTACTTCATCCTGCATCCTGAACGGCTCAAACGGACGTTTGTGGCCACGCTGGTGCTGGCGGAAAACCGCATCGACGGCGACGCCTGCATGCACGGCGACATCTGGACGGCCTACGACGGTCGGACGATGCAGGATCAGAACACCGACGCTGAGGGTCGCAAGGTCCTCGCCGACGCCATCGCCTGGCTCGTCGAAAAGTATGCCAACCGCATCAACCGCCTGCTGACCACCGCCACCCTGACCGGCCACTGCGTCCTCGCCTTCGGCAAAAACGTGAGCGGCCTCATGGTGCGCGGCAACGATCGTGCCGTCTTCGACAAGCTCGAGGACATCGGCCTCGCTTGCGCCGATCGGGTCCACCGCCTGGTGGTCGATCCCGAAGACGACAAGACAATGGACGCCGAGCTGGCCGACATCCGCAACGTCGACGGTGTCCGTGATCGAGGCGCCATGAAGGGTGCGGCATTCCTGTGGAAGTTCGTTCCGCCCTCGGTCAAGCTGGTCGTCCACCTCGACATCGCCCGCGTGGCCGACGAAAAAGGCAAGAACATGGCCGACGGCATCGCCCCTCCTGGCGGATTCTGCTGGGACATCGAGACGCATCCACAGTAGCCAAAAACGACACTCTCTATCGCAACAAGGCCCCGGGGTTCACCCGAGGCCTTCTGCTTTTAAAAATCCAATCCTTCTCTCGCACCAACTCCAGAATAAAAATAATGCTTGCGCAAAACGACCTCCGAAACTAAGTGGGCTTTTTGTTTGAAGGACTCTGGTGCGTTACGGCCGGTTAAAATAATTTCTAGTTTGTCGGATTTTTTTTCTAAAAGATCGAGAACTGCTTGCTCTTCCAAAAAACCAAGCGCGCAACTTGAGTTGACTTCGTCTAGGACCAATAAGTCATATAGGTCGGATTGGATTAACTCGAGGGCTTTGATCAAACCTTGCCGACCAAGCTCGCGGTCTTCATCCGTAATCGAAAAATCAAACCGCCC
>JGI1358J11329_10004363_pt1 | contig 10221 bp, 9 predicted proteins | sample Subgroupgradi54m_FD_11329 | JGI IMG/M metagenome (IMG submission 11329)
GCCTTTAGAGGAGAAAAACTTATTAAATAAAAACTTTTTCATTAATGCAAATTATAATCTCTAACTTAGTTAAACATAATAAACAAGTCTTGTCAAGGGGGTATAAATAGCTTCTGCTTATTTTATAACAGAGGTAATCTGGTAAATTGGAGTAAGAATAGAAATGACTAAAAATGCAACTCCAATACCTAGAACTATAAGGATAATTGGCTCCATTGCGGTTGAAAGAGTTTTGACAGTCTGATCTACTTCATTCTCAAAATACTCAGACCCCTTGACAAGAGTTTCATCCAATTTACCTGTCTGCTCTCCGATTTTAACCAACTCAACCAAATTTGGAGGAAAAAGGTAGTACAGACTCATAGCATCTCCGATACTCACTCCTTTCTCAACTCTTTTTGCAACATCATCTATTGCGTTTTTGTAATGAATGTTGCCTGTGATATTTGATACCTTATTTAGAGCTTCTACAACCAAGGTTCCTGATCCAAGAAGTATTCCTAAGGTTCTTGAAAATTCTGCCAGTATTGTTTTTTTTGTAAGATTTCCGAAAATTGGGATTTTCAAAAATATACTGTCAATTGTAAGTCTGCCTTCGACCGTTTTATACCAACGGTTATATGCAAATCCGAGAACTGCCAAAAATATTAAAGGAATTAGCCAAAAAGAAACAAGAAAATTAGAAAGCTTTATCAATATAAGTGTTGGGAGAGGCAAAGAAACATTCAGGCTTTGGTAAAGAGAGGAAATTTGAGGAATTACAAAAAGCATCATAATTACAACTACAATAATCATCATGGCAATAACAATAGCAGGATAAGTAAGCGCAGATTTTACAGTACTTCTTAATTTTTGTTGCTTTTCCAAAGTATCAGCAAGCCTTAGAAATGCCTTATCCAAAAGTCCTGATGCTTCAGATGCTTCAATAAGGGCAATATAAACAGGTGAAAAAACCTGAGGATACTTGGAAATTGCGCGTGAAAAACTTGCTCCTTCCTGAATATCTTTTATAACGCTGTCTATTATCTCAACCAAAGCTTTATTTCCAACCTGATTTTTCAAAATTTCAAGACTTCTTAAGAGAGTAAGTCCGGAAGATAGCATTGCCGATAATTGCCGGGTAAAATTAACTATATCGTTTTTCTTAATTTTATTTCCAAGAAAGGGGATAAATTCTTCAATTTTGCTTTTTTCTTTTTTGACTATTTTGATCGGGACCAGCTCTTTGCTTCTTAGATATGCTGCTGCCTCAGAGGGATTTGCCGCATCTATAAATCCGTCTATAGATTCCCCTTTGTTGGTTACGGCTTTGTAGTATAATTTCATATTAACTGACCATTCGCAAGAAGTCTTCGGGATGTAAGGAGTAGCTTTTGCCCATTTCCAAACTAATATTTCCGGATAAAACCAGCGCAGCCAACGATGCATCTATGCCAATCATGCCTTTGTCTTTGGAAGTCTGTATTACCGAATCAATAAGATGTGTTTTTCCATCTCTTATAATGCTGGAAACCGCAGGAGTTCCCAAAAGAACTTCTACAGCAGGAATTCTTCCGCCATTTATCATAGGCAAAAGACGTTGTGAAACAACGCCCTTAAGTGTTGCTGCAAGCTGAATTTTTATTTGTGATTGCTGAGTAGCAGGAAACGAATCGATGATTCTGTCTATGCTTTGGGCTGCGGAGTTGGTATGAAGAGTTGAGAAAACCAAATGGCCGGTTTCTGCAATCGTAATTGCAGCAGCAATTGTTTCTGAGTCTCTCATTTCTCCAACCAAAACTACATCCGGATCTTCCCGAAGGGCAGAGCGCAAAGCAAAATCCCAAGAATGCGTATCTACACCCATTTCCCGCTGAGATATGATGCTTTTCCCTTCAGAGTACACATATTCAATTGGATCTTCAACAGTTATTATGTGAGCCGCTCTTTTCAGATTTATTTCATTAATAATTGATGCGAGAGTTGTAGATTTTCCGTGCCCTGTTGGACCTGTAACCAAAACAAAACCTTGGGTCAAATTCGAAAAAGTATGGAGCACCTCAGGCAAACGAAGTTCTTCCAGGGTCAATATGCGCGGAGGAAGAAGACGGAAAGCACCTGACAGATATTTTCTTTGATAATATAAATTTGCACGAAAACGGCCAAGATTTCCATAAACTCCGCCGCCAAAACCAATTGAAAAATCTAATTCTTTATTTGCTATTAAGAGTTCTTTTTGGGCAGGGGATAAGAGAGAAAATATCATTTCCTCTATTGCATTAGGTTCCAAAACCGGGTATTGGGTCAAGTACCTTAAGGAACCATCTACTCTAATTGTTGGCGCAATTCCCGCCAAAAGGTGTAAATCAGATGCTTTTTCCTTAATTGTTACTTGAAAAAGTTCTTGTATATCCATAATCAATTTTGTCATTCTGAGTGAAACGAAGAATCCCATGGGATCCTTCACATGCGTTCAGGATGACATTTTTAACTTACTCTTGCGCTACTCGCAATACTTCTTCAACTGTAGTTATCCCTTGCAAAACCTTGAGATATCCATCCTGCTTCATAGTAATCATTCCCTCCAAAATTGCTTCTTTTTCTATTGTAGCACTGTCAGCATTCTCCAAAACCAAACTAGCAATTTTGGGCGTAACAGGAATAGTTTCAAAAATTCCGATTCTCCCCAAATAACCGGATTTCCCGCATTGGTCACAGCCTCGGCCTTTGCTTAATTTTAACTCGGGCTTGTTAGGGAAAATTTTCCCTAATGTACTTTTAATTTCTTCAAGAATCTGAGGTAGAGGAGCATATTCTTCCTTGCAATTATCACATATTTTTCTAACAATTCTTTGCCCTAGGATTGCATTTATTGTTGAAGCCAAAAGAAAATTTTCTGCTCCCAAATCCAAAAGACGGGGGAGTGCTCCTGCGGCATTTGAAGTGTGAAGAGTTGAAAAAACCAAATGGCCGGTCAAGGCAGCTTGTAACGAGAGTTCATTTGTTTCTTTGTCTCGAATTTCTCCAACCAATATTATATTCGGATCCTGACGAAGAAAAGCTCTAAGTCCGGTTGCAAAAGTAAGGCCTACCGCCGGATTTACAGCAACCTGATTTACTCCTGCCAACTGGTATTCAATAGGATCTTCAAGTGACATAATATTAACTCTTGTTGTATTAAGTTTTGCCAAAATAGAATAAAGAGTGGTTGTTTTCCCCGATCCTGTCGGGCCGCAAACAAGAATAATTCCATGAGGACGTAGCATTGCAGTTTCCAAATTTCTAAGTGAACTGCCGTTAAGACCCAACTCATCCAACGATGGTATTCCGCCTGTTTTCCGAAGTAATCTCATAACTATTTTTTCACCAAACGCGGTTGGCAAGACAGAAATACGCAAATCCACCTCTTCGTCCGAGACTTTAAAATTAAACCGGCCATCTTGCGGAGTGCGGTGTTCATCTATTTTCATCTCCGAGAGAATTTTTATACGCGACACTACAGCATCCTGAACATTTTTCGGAAGACTTAATTTGTCGTACAAGATTCCGTCTATTCTGTACCTGACTCTGACTCTGTCTTCCTGAGGTTCAATGTGCACATCTGAGGCGCGTGATGTCACAGCATATTCCAAAATGGTTGAAACGATTTTTGCAATTGGAGCCTCTTTAATTATTTCGCCAATTTGCTTACTGTCAACCGTTCGGGTTTTTTTGTAAGCTTCTGTTTCCGCCAAAGCCTCACCGACTTCCCCTACAATTTCCTGGCTATATTGTTCACTTATTGCCTTTTTTACTTCTGCCTCTGATGCGGCAAAAGATTTTATTATTAATCCTGTTTTTTGAGCGACAAACTGTAATGCCTCCAAATCAACAGGATTACTCATTGCAATTGAAAGAGTTCCTGTTTTTTCGTCATACAAAAAGGGGATTAGAGAAAACCTCTCAACAACTGCTTTTGGAATAAGACTTATAGCTTGAGGAGCAAAAGATGTTGTTTCCAAAGATATGAAAGGGACGCCTACAAGCTTTGCTTTTTCCTGCGCTAAGTTCTTTTCATCTATTATGTTCATCGACTCCACAACACTTGCGCTTGATACTCCTTGACTAGTACTTCTTACTTTTATGTCGTCGTATTGCTCTTTTGTAATTAAATTATCGGATAGCAAAATATCCAGAAGCGTCTTGTGTTCCGGCAATTGCTGGATACTCTGATCTGAAGTAGGCATTACTTTAATAATAAGGAAAAATAAACTATAATTCAATAGAGAATCCATATGCATAGTTTTTTGATCGTTACAAAGAATAAGAATAAGGCTTCTTCCTACATTTCAAATTTTCTAAAAGAAAAGGAAATTCACCCTATCGATATTAGTCTTCACTCTTTTGAAAAGGCAATGGGAATTGAAGATGTAAGAAATATTCAAAAAACAATTATATTAAAACCTTTCAAAGGAAAAGCAAAAGCTGTTGTTATCGAGGCTTACGAAAATATTACAATCGAAGCTCAAAATGCACTGCTAAAAGTTCTGGAAGAACCACCTGCAAATACGCTAATAATAATTTCTACATCAAAAAAGGAACTTTTACTGCCAACAATTATCTCCCGCTGCAAAATTATAGAGCTTGAGGAAGAAATAATCTCAATCAGCAATGATGATGCTTCAAGTCTTAATGATTTGTTGAATATTATATTGAGTGGAAAAACAGGGGATAAGTTAAAAATTGCCCAAGATATTTCAAAAAACAAAAACGAAACTTTCTTGTGGCTTGAAAAAATGGCTATTTTTGTTAGACAGAAGTTAATTGAGAATTATAATGATTACAAATACTCAAACTTCTTAAGACAGCTTCAGAAAACTTATGCCGTTATAAAGAGCACCAACGTTAACCAAAGAATCGCCCTAGAGAATCTATTTCTCTCCTTTAATCCCTATGTTTGAACGTAGACAACCCCCGGTGTTGATTAGCTTTGAACATCGGGATACCACATCATTCAAGTACAAGATGCTTAATCTTATCTAACTCTAGTTGATAAGATGCTTGGTCAAAAATAAACTTCAAATAATCTTTTCTATTCTTAAAAAAATTCAACACAACTTCCGGATCAACAAAATAATTGTCTCTACTGAAATCCTCATCTAGATAATCTTTCAATGATGACCAAGTAAAATCCTCAAGATTTTCTGGCTCCACTATGTAGGCTGTTGAGGGATTCAGATGAATGTATCTTGATACATGAAGCAATTGCTCGTCATTTTCGATTCTCACAGCTTTAAACATTGATTGAAACAAAGGACCCGCCCTCTCATTTTTAATGTTAAAATACTTGACATAACCATTCTGAATATTCTTCATGAAAATAGAAATTCCCTTATCTGTTTTTTGTTTTAAAAGTAAATGAAAATGATTCGGCATAAGACAATAAGTCAAGATTTCTACATGAACAGCTTTTTCTTTTTTTAATTCTAAAAAAATCTTCTCCCTTTCTTCCTTTTCTAAATTCATTAACTTAGAAAAACTAAGCGGCGTATTCGAGAAACGATAGTAACGAACTAAATCGAGGAATCTCAGATAATCTCTGGTATTAAAAAATATTGGCATTGCAGCTACTCCCCGATTGAATACATGATAAACTTCCCCAGGAGCTAAAACTACCTTCCTGTATGGCATACCTCAAGAATAGTATTTATTACGCCTATTCGCAAGAGCTAATCCCTATGTTTGAACGTAGACAACCCCCGGTGTTGATTAGCTTTGAACATCGGGAATTTCTACAAAAAAATCAGGCTTGAACTCTTAAAACTGCTATTTAGACTGCTTTCTGCTAAAATTAGAAGGTCGAATGATTAAGCAAATCAAAAAACTACTTTATTTTCCTATTGCCTATTATTTTAGATTTTGGGCTCAAATTCAGCTTTTTTTGTGGAAGACCAAGATTATCGTAGTCACGGGATCATCTGGTAAAACAACGCTCTTGCATCTGATTGAATCTCAAATTGGCAGCAAGGCTAAATATTCTCACCACGCCAATAGTTCATATGGAATTCCGTTTGACATTTTAGGATTAAGCCGTAAAGATCTTACTCCGGATGAATGGATTTTTCTTTTCTTGCTTGCACCTTTTAATGCCTTTAGAAAACCGCCAAAAGAAAAACTTTACATTGTCGAGGCAGACTGTGATCGTCCGGGAGAAGGAGAATTTCTGGCAAGTCTTTTGCGTCCTGAAATTACCTTTTGGGTAAGTTCAGGTCTAACCCACAGCGTTAATTTTGATTCATTAGTAAAAAATAAATGTTTTTCATCTGTGGAGGAGGCAATTGCTTATGAATTTGGATATTTCTTGGAATATACCAAAAAACTTGCGATTGTAAATGGGGATTCTGTGTTAATTCAAAATCAGATTGACAGAGCAAGAACTTCTGTCAAAAAAGTATCACAAAGAACCTTAACTGATTACAAAATTAATAAAGAGCGCACAGAATTTGTTATCGATAACAAAAAATATTCGATTAATTTTGTTGTTCCAAAAGATGTTTCTTACTCTATCCAGATGGCTAATTTACTCTTAAAAATATTAGATTTGCCTTTCGATCCGGACTTTACGAACCTTGCTCTTCCTCCTGGAAGAAATTCTATCTTCAAGGGTATTAAAAATACTACTATTATAGATAGCACCTATAACGCAACTCCTGATGGGGTAAAAACTATTCTGGAAATGTTTGAAAAATATCCCTCTGAAAATAAATGGATAGTCTTGGGCGACATGATTGAGCTTGGAAATGAGGAAAAAGAAGAACACGAAAAGCTAGCAGAATTAATAATCCCCATGAATTTGTCAAAAATAATTCTTATTGGCCCACGTGTTTCAAAATATACATATCCAAAATTAAATAACAAACAAAACGCGGAAAAATTTTTAATGCCAAAAGATGGCCTGGATTACATTTCGAACAATATAAAAGGCGGAGAAACAATACTTTTTAAAGGCGCAAGATTTTTGGAAGGAATTATAGAACATCTATTATTAAACAAGAGTGATTCTAACAAACTTGTAAGACGGGAAAAAGCCTGGCAGAATAGGAGAAAGGCGTGGGGATTATGAAAAAAGTAATTATTTTGCATGGGTGGACTTATTCAACAGAAAAATACGAAACCATAAACGAACTTCTTAAGGCAAAGGGACTCAAAACATCTATACTTAAAGTGCCTGGCTTCACAAAAAAACTATATACAGATAAAGCATGGAATTTAGACGACTATATCAATTGGCTAAAACAAATATTAGATAAGGAAAAAGAGAAAGTCACTCTAATTGGTCATTCCAACGGTGGGCGTATTGCGCTTAACTTTGCAGTTAAATATCCGCAAAAATTATCTAATCTAATTCTAATAGACAGTGCTGGAATTTATCATAACGAGTTAGCTATTCGACTGAAACGATTATTTTTTGGCACCTTGGCAAAAATTGGTAAAAAATTAACATCATCAGAAAAACTAAGAAGCCTTTTGTACAAAATGACCGGCGAGAGAGACTATAGAAATGCTTCTTCTCATATGAGAAAAACTATGGTTAACCTTATGAAATCAGACATGTCGCTTAATTTAGAAAAAGTTAACGTGCCAACTCTAATTATTTGGGGAGAAAAAGATAAGACTACGCCTCTTTCCGATGGGATCCTATTGAACAGACTTATCAAAAACTCAAAACTAGAAATAATAAAAGACGCTCATCACTCTCCGCATTTTACAAATGCACAGGAGGTAGCAAAAATTATTTATGAGCATATTTAATTCTTTAGGTTCAAATTACAATTTAGAATATGTTTTGAAATCTTTATTCGCAAATGGCAGCGGCCAAGACCGAAAATTAAAAAGCATACTTTCGGAAAAATATAACGGCAAAGCTATTCTGACCTACAAAGGACGGGAGGCGTTAACTTTGGCTCTTAAAATTTTAAATTTATCAAAAGAAAGTTGTATTGCAATTAATGGATTTACATGTTTTGCAGTTTTTAAAGCAATCGAAACTGCCGGTTGTAAACCTGTTTGTTTGGATTTGGAAGAAAAAAATACTGACTTAAATTTCTCGGCTGAAACTTTGGAAAAAACACTAAAAGAAAACAAAAATATAAAAGTCGTAGTTATCCAAAACACATTAGGGTATCCAACTGACATTGAAAAGATTGCAAAAATTTGCAATGAAAAAAATATTATTCTCATTGAAGATCTCGCTCATTGTGTCGGAGCAAAATACAAAAACGGTAAAGAGGTGGGAACAGTAGGAGATTTTGTTGCATTATCTTTTAGCCAAGACAAAGTAATAGATGCCGTATCCGGCGGAACATTAATAATAAGAAATAAAAAATATCAAAACTATAAAAATGAACTTAATTTTAAAACACCCAAAAACCAGCTAAAAGACAGGTTCTATCCCTATTTAACTTTTAAAATAAGAAAAAGTTATGATTGGGGATTGGGAAAACCATTGCATTTTCTACTCAAAAACTTAAATCTTTTATCAAAACCTATGCAGGAAGGTTTATACGATTTTTATTCGCTGCCAAACTGGTATTGTAATTTGGCACTCATTGAATTTAGTAAATTGACCAAACAATTAAATCACCGAAAAGAAATTGCAAAAATTTATGCAAAAAATTTAGACAAGAAAGTTCTGCAAAGTAGAATAATAAATAATATTTCCATTTCTTCAAACTTGAGATTTCCAATTTTTGTTGAAAATAGAAACAGTTTAATAAAATTTCTCAAAAAATATAAAATTTTTATTTCTGATATTTGGTACGATGATATTGCGCCGGAATGCCCAAATGCAGTTGAAATATCTCATGAGATTTTAAACTTACCAACGCATATAAATGTAACTAAAGAAAATGCTTTGAAGATTTCAGAAAGGATAAACGTATGGTTAAAGAAATAGTAAGTAAAGGAGAATGGGAGTCATTCTTAGAGAAACACGATGAGGCTAATTTTCTGCAAAGCTGGAGTTGGGGAGAGTTTCACAAAGCCTTAGGAAAAACCATTAATAGATCGGGGTTTTATGAAAATAATAAGCTTGTCGGGGTAATGCTTTCTGTTGTCGAACCTGCAAAACGCGGAAAATATTTAACTGTTCCCGGAGGACCTATTATTGATTGGCAGAAAAAGGATCTGGTACAAACTTTCTTCAACCGATTAAAAATAATCGCAAAAGAAAATAATTGTGTTTTTGTTAGAGTCAGACCTCAATTAAAATCAGACGACTATTCAAAGAAGATTTTTAAGGATTTGGGATTTATAAAAGCACCTATGCATTTGCACGCGGAATTAACATCGCAATTAGACATTACAAAATCGGAAGAGCAATTGTTGGTACAAATGCGCAAGACAACAAGATACGAAGTGAAAAAAGCAATGAAAGAAAATGTAAAAATAATTACTTCAACTAATCCCTCTGACATAAAAAAATTTTATGAACTACAATTGCAAACTGCAAAAAGACAAAATTTCGTCCCATTTTCTTATGACTTCTTGTTGGAGCAGTTTAAAGTTTTCGCAAATGAAAATAGAGCACTTCTTTACAGCACATACTATAGTAATAAGCTTTTGGCGCAGGCTTTTATAATTTTCTATAACGTCGAGGCAGTTTATCATTATGGAGCTAGCACAGAAGAAGGACGAAATCATCCTGGAGCATATCTTATTCAATGGGAAGCCATTAAAGAAGCAAAAAAGCGTGGAATGACAAGATATAATTTTTGGGGAGTCTCCCCACTTGACAAGTGGGAGCACAGATTTTCAGGATTATCTTTATTCAAACGCGGCTTTGGAGGAGAAGATTTCCAGTATCTCCCCGCCCAAGACTTGATAATAAATAAACCAAAATATTTGATAAACTACCTTGTCGAGTCCCTCCGCAACCGTTTGCGCAACCTCTAAAAGTACTGGAAATTGGGGCTTTTTTGTGTTAAGATTTAATGTATGGCAAAAAAATCCAAACCAAAATCCCAAGTAAAACCCAAAACCCCCAAGCCGCGTGAAACTCGGTCAGATTATTCGGCAAAACATATTCAAGTTTTGGAAGGCTTGGAACCGGTTAGAAAACGCCCGGCAATGTACATCGGATCAACAGATGTAATCGGACTTCATGAATCTTTGCGAGAAATTATTGACAATGCAGTTGACGAAGCATTGGCAGGATTTGCAAAAAACGTTTGGATAACTTTTAACAATGACGGGTCAGCAACT
>JGI1358J11329_10004371_pt1 | contig 10206 bp, 10 predicted proteins | sample Subgroupgradi54m_FD_11329 | JGI IMG/M metagenome (IMG submission 11329)
TTATCAACATTACTGCTTTGGCTTTGCCGGAGTTTAGAGAAATCATTCCGCGCTAGCCTTTGGCGATTACCAATCCGTAAATTTCTTTAACTCCGGCTGTTTTCAAAACTGAAGCGGCTTCTTCCAAAGTGGCGCCGGAGGTTGAAACATCGTCAACTAAAATCATTCTTTTTATAGGTTTCGTAAACCTATAAAATTGGGGATAAGATGGGGATAAGATAAAAGCGCCGGAAACATTTTCTTTTCTTTTTTGCCAATCGGGAATTTCGGCTTGGGGGATGGAAAAACTTTTTCGTTTCAAAAAATTGGCCACCGGTAAATTCAAATATTTAGAAATTTCCATGGCCAGAAGTTCGCTTTGGTTAAAACCGCGGGTTGTCCTCCGTCTTAAAGTAAGCGGAATCGGTACCAGAATTGAACCGGCAAACTTATTTTCAAGATGTTCTTTTTTAATATATTTAACCATTAATTCCGCCAATGTTTCTTTAAGGGATTCTATGGAATGATATTTAAAAGCGTGGATTGCTTCTCTTAAAATTGGGTCGCTATAATGGCCGGCTGAAAATATAATTTTTAGGTTTGTCTTCTTCCGGCAATTTTTGCAGACGCCTTTGTTGTTTCTTAAGCCGCAAATGTGGCATCTAACGGCGGAATTTAAAATAATTTTGTCAAAACAGGCCTCGCAGATAAGCGAGGCCTGTTTTGACGGAACTTCTTTTTTACAACCAAGGCAATGGCGAGGGAAAACCAGATCAAGCAAAAGATTTTTAAAATTCATGTAATAATAACCCTGTTATTTCTAACGTTAATAGCTATTTCTTTTTTTCCGAGATTTTTTTTCTTAAGGAGAAATTCTGCCAGGGGATTAGCAACTGATTTATTTATTAAGCGCTTTATTTCTCTGGCGCCGTTTTGATGAAACTTGGCTTTATTAATTATAAAATTAAAAACGCCATTTTTTATATCAATTTTAGAACCGATAATTTCTTCGGTTAATTTTTTAAGTTCCAGCGCGGTAATTTTTCTTACCTCATCTGGTCCTAAGGGATTAAAAATAATAATTTCATCAAGCCGCGACAAAAGTTCAGGAACAAAATGCCGGCGCAACGCTCTTAAACTGGTCTCTTTTATTTCATTATACTTATCATTTAACGATTTTTTATGATTTGATATAAAACCGAACCGCTTGGCTTCGCGGCTAAATTCTTTTGATCCAAGGTTAGACGTTAGTATTATAATAGCGTTTTTAAAACTAGTTCGACGACCATGGTTGTCGGTTAGATTTCCTTCTTCAAGAATTTGAAGCAAAATGTTGGCAATTTGGGGATGGGCTTTTTCAATTTCGTCAAAAAGAACCACGGCATAAGGATTGCGCCTTATTTTTTCCGTAAGATTACCTGGTTCTTCATAGCCTACGTATCCCGGCGGCGATCCGATAAGCTTGGCAATTGAATGGGCCTCCAAAAATTCGGACATATCAAATTTAATAATTTGGGTTGAGGGCGAAATTTCTTGATGCAAAATTTTAGCCAATTCTGTTTTGCCGACCCCTGTCGGACCGATGAACAGGAACGATCCAAGCGGCCTTTCTTTACTATTTAAACCGGCGTCAGCGAGCCTTAAGGTTTCCGAAATAATTCTTATCGCTTCTTTTTGGCCGATGATTTTTTGGCCTAATTTATTTTCAATTTTAAGCATATCGGGCGCCACTCTTAAATCATTTTTAAAGCCGGCAAGATTTTCAATTGAGATTCCCGTAATGATATTTAAGGCCTTGGCAACATCGGCGCTTTTTAAAACAGCGGACGACCGTTCGGTTTCAAGCGATTTTAAAGCGGCGGCTTCATCAAGCAGGTCAATCGCTTTGTCTGGTAAAAATCTTTCGCTCAAATATCTTGTCGCCAAAATTACGGCGGATTTAACGGCTTCGGGCATAATTTTTAAGTTGTGATGTTTTTCTAAAACCGGAAGAAGTCCCAAAAGGATTTCTTCGGTTTGGATATGCGTCGGCTCATCAATTATTATCGGCTGAAAACGTCTTTCCAGGGCGGCATCTCTTTCAATATGTTTTCGCCATTCGCTTATGGTAGTGGCACCGATGATTTGAATTTTACGTAAAGATAACAGCGGTTTAATTATGTTAGCGACATCAAGTGAACCTTGAGCGGCGCCGGCGCCGATTACTGTATGGAATTCGTCAATAAAAATAATAGCGTTTTTTTCTTCGGCTTCGTAAAGAACATCTTTTAGTCGGGCTTCAAATTCGCCCCGGAAAGTGGTGCCGGCAACAATCGCCCCAAGATCAAGCTGATAAATACTTTTTCCCGATAAAAAAGGCGGCGCGTCGCCGGCCGCGATTTTTTGAGCCAAGCCGTAAACTAAAGCGGTTTTTCCAACGCCGGGTTCTCCGATAAGCATCGGGTTATTTTTGCTGTGCCGGCTCATTATAGTTATAATTCTTTTAATTTCTTTTTCTCTGCCGATCGTCGGATCAATTTTCCCTCTTTTTACCGCCTCAACGAGTTCCGTGCCGAAAATTTCAAGAGCCGACGACCCTTCTTTTGAATGGTCGTCATTTAAAATATTAGGCAGATTCGCCAGATTTTTATAAGCATCAAGAATTAATTGGTCAAAAATATTCTGGCCATATAGCCTCGACTTTGGGAGATTGGCATATGCTAAATTATTCATTCTTCCTGAAACCGAAAAAATTTCTTTAAGATGGTTTTCGGCATCTATCACCATTTGAAGCTTTTCAGTTTTGACACAGCGTTTCATTTCCTCTAAAACGCCCCAAAGCATGTGTTCGGTGCCGATATAGCTGTAATTGTATTTCATTGCTTCTTCCAAAGCGGTTTTTAAGGCCGATTTTAACGGTAAGGCGTTTTTTACGTGAAAAGAAAAATCATTCAAATTAAGGTTATGGTTTTGTAAAATATTGTAAGCTAAACTGCCGCGAACCGTAAAAATGGCTTCTAAAAGATGCCGACTCGTAGCGCTTTTGTAAGCCAAATTTTCGGCGAATTTTAAAACGTTTTCCGCTCGCGATGTTAATCTATTTTTGAATGACGGTGAGAGATTCATTTGATCGTCCTAATTTTTTATAATGTGGATAAGTCCCTTTACTTTGGGTTTCATTTTTTATGATATAATAGAATTAAATTTAAATTTTGTCTATGGCATCATCTTTCAACATATTCGGCTTGGGGAAAGTAAATAGTTACCTCGGCGTTGATATCGGTACCTTGTCAATAAAAATAGTTGAACTTTCAAGCGAAAACGGCCGGCCACAGCTCCAAAATTACGGGATTTTGGAAAATTATCCGCTAGCGGCAGTAAGTTCGGTTCAGGATTCTACGGCGCAAAAAACTCAAAAAATTTTTGGCGGCGAAGCCGCTTTGATGCTAAGACGGCTTCTTAAAGAAAGCGGAATAGCCGCGCATGAAATCAATATGTCAGTGCCGATTTTTTCAAGTTTTCTTACGGTTATGGAATTGCCGCAAATGTCGGAAGCAGAAATTACTAGCGCCGTTCAATTTGAAGCTAAAAAATATATTCCGGTTTCGCTTGACAGTGTTGTTATTGACTGGTCTTTAATCGGTTCAAATGGCGACGGGAAAATACTTATTCTTCTTGTGGCTATTCCGAGAGAACTGATAAGTGAATATGCCGTTATCGCCAAAGAAACCGATTTAAAGCTTTTAACGGTTGAACTTGAGACCGTTTCAGCCGCTCGGGCCTTGATGGGAAACGATCCGACCCCGACGGTTTTAATTGATATGGGTTCTCGCGATACCACCATCAGTATTGTTGACGGCGGATATCTGCGAATAAGCCATTCTATTGAAACCTCCGGCGAAGACTTGACAAGAGTCCTCTCAAATAATCTCAATGTCAGCTGGCGTCGGGCCGAAGAAATAAAAAAGGAAAATGGATTAAAAACTTTAGACAATAACTTTCAAATATCCGCGGTGCTTACTCCGCTTCTTGATGTGGTTGCCCTCGCCGCTAAAAATATTATTGAACTTTATTTTGCAAAAACAAAGAAAAAAATTGAAAGATTGGTTATTTACGGCGGTGCCGCCAAAATGCCCGGTCTTATGGAATATTTGACCGACCGCTTAAAAATCGACGCAGTGGCCGGCAATCCTTTCAGCCGTATAGCTTATCCCCAAAATCTTAAGCCAGTAATTGACGAAATAGGGCATGAATTTACGGTAGCGGCCGGCTTGGCGTTAAGATCGCTTCAATAAATATGGTAGAAATAACACCGCAAAAATTAAAAAGTTATACAGTAACCTGGCGATGGCCTCTTTGGGTTTCTTTAATATTGTTTTTTCTCGGCTTAGTTACGTTCATATTTTTTAAAGTTTATTTATCTCGGATAGAGGCGGATATAGTTAATATCAATAATCAAATAAAAGTTGAAGCGGCAAAAGTCAACGCTGACGATGAAACCACTATGGTGCATTTAAGCGATTCTTTGGCCGCTTTTAGCGGACTCGTGGCAAATCACAGTTATTTTTCAAAGCTTTTAGAACTTGTCGGCTCGCTTACTTATTCAAAAATGATTTTTACCAAATTTGACGTTGATCGCGAAAAAGGCACCATGCAGCTTAAGGGATCGGCCCAAAATTATACCGCTTTAGCTAAACAAATGGTGGCTTTGCGCGAAAATGAAAATATTAAAAGCTTGGAAGTGAAAGGTATTAATTTTGGAACTAGCGGCCTGGATTTTGAATTAATGATGTTTCTTGATCCAAAAATATTTATTAAAAAACAATAGGCATGGGCATAAATCTTTTTAAATATATAATTCTTCCCATATTCTTATTTCTCGCCGCTTTGGCGATGGGCTTTTGGGTTTTAATGCCGCTTTACGGATATGCCAACGCCGCGCTTGAAGTAAAAAAGCAAAATGATGATAACTTGGCCGAAAGAAAAAAACTGGTGGCAAATTTAGAGCGTCTGGTTAATCAATATAATGAACGGAATAGCGACATTGCTTCTTTTAATGAAGCCATTCCGGCGGGTCAAAATACCCCGGAGCTTCTGATAAATCTTGAAGCTCTGGCTTCGGAAAATGGTCTGACATTTTCGGGAGTTAATTTTAAGCCGAAAGATTTTAAAGGCGGTAATATCAAGACGCTGATAATGGAAATAAAAATTAAAGGTTCATATCCGAATTTTCAAAATTACCTTAAGGCTATGGAAAAAAGTTTGAGAATTTTTGACGTTGTCAGCGTTTCTTTTGTTGGCGTGGGACCGGGCCAAATTGGCGCTCGAACCGATAATTTGGAGTTTAATTTAATAGTTAATACTTATTATCAATAATTATGGTTAATATTCCTCACACCATGTCGTCGGGCACTTTCGGGGCTTTCAGGCCTCCAGTGTATCCCAAAAAATCTTATCTGCCGTATTTAGTGGTGTTATTTGCTATTTTGGTTTTTGGAGCTGGCGCTTATTTTTTCTTTTATAAAGGAATCGGTTTGTCTTTGGAGGCCCCGGTTCTTTCACCGGCGCCGCTATTAAACTCGCTGGAATCCAAAGTTATTAAATTGCCCGGATTTTCTTTTGATGTTTTTGACGGTGATTTCTATAAATCGCTCAAAGTTTACGGAAGACTTCCAATAGTGGCCGACTCGCTTGGACGAATCAATCCGTTTGTTCCATATTAAAAATTATAAATATGGCGGATAAGCTACAAATCGATAGGGAACAAAAAATACCGCCAGATGTTTTGGTTTTAATCCCAGAAGAAGCGGCCCGGTATTACAAAATGATTCCTCTGGCCATTGATCAGAACGTGCTGGATGTCGGCTTAGTTGATCCTGGTGACGTTAAGGCGCAAGAAGCGCTTAATTTTTTAGCATCGCGGAATGGTTTGGTAGCCCGGGTTTTCAAAATTAGCGAAGACGATTGGTCTCAATTTATAAAACAATATGCCGGTTTAAAAGAAGAAGTAGGCGAAGCGCTAGAAAGCTTAAGAAAAGAGCTGGCCGAAGAAAAAATTAAACTGCCCGAGATGGCGCCGAAAGCCGGTAAGGCCGAAGAAGCGCCGATAATTCGGATGGTGGAAACGATCTTAAAGCACGGCATTGAATCAAGGGCATCCGATATCCATATTGAACCGTTAATGAAAAAACTTCGGGTCCGCTTCCGGCTTGACGGTGTTCTTCAAACTGTTGTAATTTTGCCGGTTGAAATTGCGCCGTCGGTTGTGGCCCGGGTAAAAATTCTTTCCAACTTGCAAATTGATGAAACGCGGCGGCCGCAAGACGGTCGTTTTACTACGATGGCGGATGAAAGAGAAGTAGATCTTCGCGTCGCGGTATTGCCCACGGTTCGCGGCGAAAAAGTTACGATGAGAATTCTGGATCCGACTATTGGGCTCCAGACTTTGCCGGAACTCGGCATTGTCGGCCGCAATCTTGAGGTCATTGAAAGAGGTATTAGAAAACCGTTCGGCATGATTCTCATGACCGGTCCGACCGGTTCCGGAAAATCAACCACAATTTACGGCATATTGCAGATTTTGAATTCCGAGTCGGTAAATATTGTTAGTTTGGAAGATCCGGTGGAGTACTATGTTGATGGTGTCAATCAGTCGCAAATCAGGCCGGAACTGGGTTATACATTTGCTAATGGCCTCCGGCAGATTTTGCGGCAGGACCCAAATATTATCGTGGTGGGCGAAATTCGCGATGCCGAAACCGCCGGTTTGGCAACGCAAGCGGCCCTAACCGGACATCTTGTTCTTTCAACGCTTCATACTAATGACGCCGTCGGCGTAATTCCGCGTCTTATAAATATGGGCGTTGAACCCTATCTTATTCCTTCGGCGTTAAATGTGGCTTTAGCTCAAAGATTGGTAAAGCGGCTTTGTCCGGATTGCAAAAAAGAAATTGAAGCGCCCGAAGCGATAAAAAAAGTGATTTTGGGCGCCATTGATTCTATGCCGGAAGAATCGCGGCTGAAGATAAAAAGGGAAGAAATAAAAATTTATAAAGCGGAGGGCTGTCCCAAATGCGGCCATAAAGGAACCAGGGGCCGGATTGCCGTATTTGAACTTTTGGAGATGACCCCAAGCCTTGAAGAAATAATCATTGCCGGCCCGACGGAATCAAAAATTATGGCCGAAGCCAAAAGACAGGGAATGATAACAATGTTTCAGGACGGAATCAGAAAAGTTTTGGAGGGCACTATCGGATTTAATGAATTGGTTCAGATAGTGAGCATCGCCGACGAAGAACCAAAATAATTTTGAGATTTGAATTTTAATTTTTAAATTTGAAATATGCCAACCATCCAACAAGAATTAGAAGATTTGCTCTTAAATGTATTAAACCTTAACGCTTCGGATTTACATTTAAATACCGGCTACAAACCAATTTTAAGAATTGACGGCGCCCTCATGCAGCTTGAAGAGTTTTCCATTTTAACTAAAGAACATTCCGCCGATTTAGCTTTTATTCTTTTGGGCGAAAGAAAAGATGCTTTTCTTGAAAGGAAAGAAATTGATTTCTCTTATAACTTTAGGGATAAAGCGCGTTTTAGAGTGAACGTGTTTTTTGAAAAAGGCTTTATCGGTTCGGCTTTAAGGTTAATTCCTTCAAAAATCAAAACCATTGAAGAACTTAACTTGCCCGCCGTGATTCATAAAATTGCCAAATTAAAACAGGGGTTTGTTTTGGTTACCGGCCCCTCCGGCCACGGCAAATCAACTACGCTGGCATCTATTATTGATGAAATAAATAATTTGCGCGCCGAACATATTATTACAATTGAAGATCCGATCGAATATCTTTTTACAGGCAATAAATCTTTAGTTAATCAAAGAGAGGTAGGCTCTGATACTAAAGGTTTTCACAATGCTTTAACTTCTCTTCTAAGGGAAGATCCTAATGTTATAATGATAGGCGAAATGCGCGATCCGGAAACCATTGCGTCGGCTCTAACCGCGGCCGAAACCGGACACTTGGTGTTTTCCAGCCTTCATACCAACAGCGCCAGTCAAACTATTGATCGGATTATTGACGTTTTCCCTTCAGACCAGCAAAATCAAATACGTTCCCAGCTTGCCAGTACGCTTTCGGGAATAGTTTCCCAACGGCTTATCCCTAAAATCTCCGGCGGTCGGATACCGGCAACCGAAGTAATGTTTTCAAATAGCGCTATTTCAAATTTAATTCGCGAAGATAAGACCCATCAAATTGATTTGGTAATTGAAACTTCACTGGAAAATGGTATGATTTCTTTAAATCGCAGCTTGATGGAATTAGTTCGTCGCGGCGAAGTGGCGCCTGAAACGGCGATAGCTTATGCTCTAAATCCAACAGAATTTCAAACAATGATTAGCCAATAATTAACATATGCCTAAATTTCAATATACAGCCAGAACGCCAAGAGGCGAAGTTGAATCCGATTTTATTGAAGCGCCTTCGCTTGAGGCGGCAATTTCTGTTTTACAAAACCAGCAATTGATAATTACGGAAATCAAACCGTTTGAAGAGGTAGGGGAACGGCTAACGCTTGTCAGGTTAAATCAGATGGTCTCACTATTTTTCAGCCGGATAAAAACCGAAGATATTGTTATGTTCACAAAGCAACTGGCAGTTTTGATTCAAGCAAAAGTTCCTCTGGTTCAGTCGCTTAAAGTTTTGGCTAAGCAGGTAGAAAATCCTTATTTTTCTCAAATTATCACTAATGTTGCCGGCGATGTTGATGCCGGAATGGTTTTTTCTAGAGCGCTTGCGAAATACCAGAAAACATTCTCAAATTTTTATATCCAAATGGTGAGGTCTGGCGAAATTTCCGGCCGTCTTGAAGAAACACTTGTCTACTTGGCGGATTATATCAGCCGTCAATACCTTTTGAACTCTAAGGCCAGAGGAGCTATGATTTATCCGGCTTTTATTCTTGCTACTTTTGTTATAGTTGGCACTCTAATGTTGATATTCGTAATTCCCAATATAACTTCAATATTGGTGGAATCGGGTCAAAAATTGCCGTTTGTTACTAGACTATTGATTGGCACCTCTAATTTTACTAAAAAATTTGGATGGATTGTTTTTGTGATTTTAGGATCGGCGGGTTATTTTTGCTGGATTTCAGTAAAAAAATCACCCGAATGGCGTTACGCTTTTGATAATTTTAAATTGCGCTTGCCTATTTTTGGCGAACTTCTTAAAAAAATTTATCTGGCGCGATTTGCGGAGACCTTATCTACTCTTGTGTCGGCCGGTATCGCTATTTCCCAATCTCTTGAAATAACCGCCGATGTTGTCGGAAATTCGGTTTATCGTCGCATTATTCTTGAAGCGAACGAGGCGGTAAGAAAGGGTAGTACCATTAGCGCTGTTTTCGCTCGCTATCCCGAGGTTTTGCCAATGGTCACTCAAATGATTTCTATCGGTGAGCAAACCGGAAAATTGGACATGATTTTAAAACAAGTGGCAACTTTTTTTATAGACGAGGTTAATCGCGCTTTTGATAACATCGTCAATCTTATTGAGCCGATTATGATCGTTGTTTTAGGGGCGGGTGTGGGTATCTTAGTTGCGGCAATTCTTTTGCCGATATATAATTTAGTTAGTGCATTCTAAAAAATTCGATTTATAAATTAAATTAATATTTATGTTTAAAACAAAAAACAATAAGCAAACGGGTTTTACCTTGCTCGAACTCCTGGTTGTTATAGGTATTATCGGTCTTTTAGCGTCTATTATTGTTATTAATCTTACCGGTGCCAGAAAAAGAGCGCGGGATACTAAAAGAATCGCTGACGTCAGAACATTGCAAACTTCTATGGAGGATTATTATGGCAAAAATGGCAAATATCCTACTTTAATAAGCGATTTAGTTTCCGGAGGTCAAATATCAATCTGGCCGCAAGATCCTTTATCTCCTTCAGGAACAGTTTGCGCCGCTAATTCCGATAACTGCTATTATTACGCTTACTACACCCCCGGCGGAACTATTGGTCCGCAATCATATCATATTGGCGCTAGTTTAGAGGATACCGCAAGTTTAGTTTTAAATCAGGATCGAGATTGTAATTCCACAACAGGTAGCGGTTGTCCATATGTCAACGCTTACACTAGCGGCTTTACAGGCGCCGATACGGCCGGTTGTGGCGGCATTGCCGGCAAGGCCTGTTATGATGTTGCTCAGTAGTTTTATTTTTGGAGTGGTTTTTGGAAG
>JGI1358J11329_10004372_pt1 | contig 10205 bp, 9 predicted proteins | sample Subgroupgradi54m_FD_11329 | JGI IMG/M metagenome (IMG submission 11329)
CACTGGGTTGGCCGCTGGACTCAAGCCAGTACGGCGGCGGGTGGATTTACGCGCTGCGCGACAACCGCGTCTCGCTGGGACTTGTCGTGGGCCTCGAGTATCACAACCCGCTTTTCGACCCGCACGAGGCGTTTCAGAAGTTCAAGACGCATGCGTTCGTCAAGCGCATCCTGGAGGGCGGCAAGCTGGTGCGCTACGGGGCCAAGACGATCCCCGAAGGCGGCTGGTACTCGATGCCGCGGCTCTACGTGGACGGCGGGCTGATCATCGGCGACTCCGCCAGTTTTCTGAACGCGCAGCGGCTGAAGGGCATCCACATGGCCATCAAGAGCGGGATGCTCGCCGCGGAGACTATTTTTGAGGCGCTGCGCGCCGGCGACACTTCCGCGAAAACGCTGGCGGAGTTCCCCCGCAAAGTGGAGCAGAGCTGGATCAAGAAAGAACTGTGGGCCGTGCGCAACTTCCACCAATCGTTCCAGCATGGGCTGTGGGCGGGGCTGCTCCACACCGCCGCGCAGTTTGTAAGCGGCGGCCGCGGGCTGATTGACCCGATGCGCGCGCCCCCGGGCCACGAGGCCTATCACAAACTCGACGGCGCGGGGGCTCCCGAGCGATTCAAGGGCGACGGCGCGCTGACGTTTGACCGGCTAAGCGACGTCTATCACTCCGGCACGCGGCACGAGGAAGACCAGCCGTGTCACTTGGTGGTGGCCGATACAAACATCTGCGTCCAGCGCTGCGCGCAGGAGTACGGCAACCCATGCCAATATTTCTGCCCCGCAGCGGTTTATGAGATGGTGCGGGAGAAGGGCGAGCTGCGCCTGAAGATCAACGCCTCCAACTGCGTGCACTGTAAGACCTGCGATATCGCCGACCCCTACCAGATTATCAACTGGGTTGTGCCGGAGGGCGGTGGTGGGCCCAACTACGAGGGAATGTAAGCCGCTGGCCGGGTCGGGGACGCCCGCGCGCCTACCTCGTGCCGCAGCCCACTCCGGCGCAGGGCTCCCGCGAAAACATCCGGTGGAAGAATCGCCCCACCTGGGTGAAGAACCCCGCTTTCTTCTTCGGCGCATCCTCCGCCGCAGCAGAACGCCGCGCGGGATGCGCTGCGGCTGGCCCGGCCGGAGAGGCAGGCGACACCGGGGGGCCCGCCACCCGGCCGGTAAACACCGCTGTGGGCCGCACGCGAACCTCGCGTACCAGCAGCATGGTCTCCGGGTCCGGCTCCGGCGGGGGCGCCGGAGCTGCCGCGTCGAAGGTGAGCGGCGGCATGATTACCTTGTAGATGGGTTCTTCCATCGCCGGCGGCGTCGCCTCTTCTTCCTTGACCTCCGATTTCCCCGGCGGCTTGCTCGGGCGTCCGAGGCTGGCGTGAACGGGCACGCTCAGTTCCGGCGGCTTCGGTCGCGGCGGCGGGGCGACTCGGGCAGTGAGGACTTCACACTGGCAAGCGCCCGGGATGCCGCCGAGCGATTCCAGTTGGCCGCCGGCGAAGGCCACTTCACCGGTTTGCGGCACCAGTAGGCTTTGGGCGGTGAGCTGCTGCTCGATGCGCACCGCGCCGCGCTCGGCGCGCACGCACATCGCGCCGGCAGCCTCCAGGCCTACGGTGGCGTCGCGCGGGCCGTCGCCGATGGCAATGGGCGTGGCCACAATCAGCGGCGTATAAATCGTCAGCGACACGCCCCGCTCCAGGCGCGCGTGCACACGGCCGTAATCGAGCGCCAGGGTGATGGCGCCGCCGGACTTCAGCAGCGAGAAGTGCGCCGGGGCGCACAGGCCCATCTCGCCGCCTTCGATCAGCGCCAGCCGCGCCTGTCCGGAGCGCACGGTGACCTCGCTGCCGCTGCCGAGCACCGTGGTGCTGCGCCCGCTCTCGACCTCCACGCCGACGGCGCCCTTGACGGCGATGTCGTCGCCCTCGATTCGGCCGACGATTTCCGGTTGCGCCTGCGCCTGGAGCAGCCCGGGAGCGAGCCACAGGAACGCGAGGCATAGGCCGATTTTTCGAAGCCCGGAGGTGCGTACTCCCCATGCCGGATGGGGGAGGTGGGTCGCGGGTGGTGTGACGCAAGCCATCGTCGGATTCGCGCTGCTTCGCCTATACTATACGCTGATGCCCAACACCGCAAAATCTGACGAGGAGCGAGAAGGGCAACCCCTCAGCGCGCACTACGACACGCGCATGCCGCAGTACACGCGCTGGCGGCGGATGCAGATCCCCATCCTCGGTTCGGCAGCCTGCTGGCTGGCGCGCGCGCTGGGTCCCACTCTGCGGCTGGAAGTTCTCGGCAGGCAAAACGAGCGGCGTGTCCACGACGCGGGCCAGCGGCTCATTCTGGTCTTCTGGCATCGGTGCGTTTTCTCCGCCACGTGGTGGTGGCGCAATCGGGGTATCGTGGTGATGAACTCGACGAACTTCGATGGCCAATGGACGCGTCGCGTGATCGAGCGGCTGGGCTACGACACGGCGCAGGGCAGCTCGAGCCGCGGCGGCCTGAAGGGGCTTGCGGTGATGGCGCGACGCCTGGAAGAAGGCCGGGACGTGGCCTTTACCATCGACGGACCTCGCGGCCCTCGCTACGTCGCCAAGCCCGGCCCGGTGATGCTGGCGCGACGCACCGGCTTTCCGATCCTGGCCTTTCACATCGGTCTGGAGCGCGCCTACACGTTTGAGAAGTCCTGGGACTTGTTCCAGGTGCCCCATCCCTTTGCGCGTGGCGTGGTTGTGCTTTCCCCACCCCTCTACGTGCCCGCCGACGGTGACCGGGAAGCGCTGCGCTGCAAGCACGCCGAGATGCAGGCGGCGCTTGAACGTGTCCGCGACGTGGCCGAATCCTGGTTCACGCTTTCTCCCCGAGAGCGCGAGCGGGAGCGGGCGGCGTGGAACACCCCGTCCGCCTAGACGAAAATCAAAGCTTGAAAGAAACCCGACCCGGTTTGGGGAATCGCGTTTCGATTTTCGTCAGCGCTCGGCCAGGGTGATGCGCACGTCCATCTTCTGCCGGCCGCGGTAAATCGTCGCGTTCACCACGTCACCGGGCCGCTTCCGATTGATGAACACGTTCAGGTCGAGCTGGGTGGCCATCTTGTGGCCCTCCAGCGCCACCAGTACGTCGCCGCCGATCAGAATCTTGCGCATGCCCGCCGCAGCGATGCGGTTCCCGCCGCGCAGGCCGGCGCGCTCGGCCGGACCGCCGGAGGTGACGCGCTCGATGAGCAGGCCTTCATCCACCGGCAGCTCGAGCGCCTCGGCCAGGCCGGGCCAGAGCGCCCGCACCTCGACGCCGAGAAACGCTCGATGGACGCGCCCGGTGGCGATGAGGTCCTGCGCGATCAGCTTGGCGGTGTTGATGGGTATGGCGAAGCCGATGCCGGCGGTGGTGCCGCTGGGCGTAAAGATCGCCGAGTTGATGCCGATGACTTCACCGTGCGAGTTCAGCAGCGGCCCACCGGAGTTCCCCTGGTTGATGGCGGCGTCGGTCTGGATGGCCTCGTCAATAAAGGTGATCTGGCTGGTTTGCACGGTGCGGCCGAGCGCGCTGACCACTCCGGTGGTGAGCGTGCTCTGGAAGCCGAAGGGGTTGCCGATGGCGAGGACGCGCTGGCCCACCTGCAACACTGCGGAATCGCCCAGCGGGAGGGTGGCGAGCTTGCGACCTCGGGGTTCGATCTTGATCAGGGCCACGTCGTTGCGCTGGTCGGCGCCGATGAATTTCGCCGGGTAACGCGACTGGTCGCCCAGGCTCACTTCGATGGTCTGCGCGTCCTGGACGACGTGGAAGTTGGTGAGAACGTAGCCGCGGGAATCAATCAAAAAGCCCGAACCCGCTCCGGCCACGGGTACGGCATTGAAGAAGAAATCGTATTCCACCGTGCGCGTAACGATGTTCGCCACCGCCGGTGACGCCTGCCGGTAGATGCGCACGTTGTTGGCTTCTTCGGTGCTGAGCCCGGCGTCGCCCCCGCCCTGCGGAGCCAGGGGCAAGGCCTCGATGCTGGGGGTCTGGCGCGGCCCCCAGCGCGCGCCCGCCCAGTAGGCCGCCAGGACAACGATCGCGGCCAGGGCCATCAAACGCACCGCTCGAGCGGAATTTTTTGTCTGCTTCATCGCGCTTTTCCTTGGGCGGCGGTTGCCGCAGCGAGTTGTTTCAACTTGGCCACCAGGCTTGCCACCTGCCGCCGCGTTTCCTCAAGCGGGCCCGAGCAATCAATCTCGTCGTCGGCCATGCGGCGCTTCTGGTCGAGTCGCATCTGCGCCCTGATGCGGCGCTCGGCTTGCTCCGGCGTCATCCCGCGGGCCAGCAGGCGCTCGATCTGCTGCTCGGGCTCGCACCAGACCACGATCAGCCGGTCGAGCCGCTCATGGTAGCTGGCCTCGATGAGCAGCGCCGCTTCCACGACCACCACCGCGCCGGGTTCGGCGCGCGCCAGCCCGGCCAGCTCGCGGTCCAATTCCGCCACCACGCGGGGATGCACGATGTGGTTCAGCCGCTCGAGTTTGGCCGGGTCCGCGAAAACGATTCCGGCGAGTTTGGCGCGGTCGATGCCCCCGTTCGCGGCGCGCACCTGCGCGCCGAACTCCTTGATGATTTCGCCGCAGGCGGGCTGGCCGGGCTCGATCAGCCGGTGCGCGATGGGGTCGGCCTCGAGCACGCGGCAGCCGAGCTCGCGCATCATCGCGGCAACGCTGCTCTTGCCGCAGGCAATGCCTCCGGTCAGGCCGACGTGGAGCATCAGGGCTTGGCCACTTTCTCGGCGGCCACCCGGTCTTCAGGTGCGGACCCGCTTGGGCGCGCCGGGGTTGTACCTCTGCGCAGCCGTGCGGCGGCGACCGTATTGCTCATCAGCATGGCGATGGTAAGCGGTCCGACGCCCCCGGGCACGGGCGTCATCGCTCCGGCGACGTGGGCGACGTCCGGGTGGACGTCGCCCACCAACGCCGAGCCCTTCGAACGGAACTCTTCGAGACGCTCGGGGAAATTCGCGAATAGCCGCTGGGCCTCGCCCGGGTCGGTGACGCGGTTGATGCCCACATCCACCACCGTCGCACCGGGGCGGATCCAGTCGGGCCGAACCATCGCGGCGCGACCCATCGCGGCCACAACGATTTCTCCGCGGCGCGCCACCTCGGGCAGGTTGCGTGTTTTCGAATGGCAAATCGTCACTGTGGCGTTGGCGTGCATCAGCAGCAGCGCCATCGGCTTGCCGACGATGTCGCTTCGGCCCAGCACAACCGCGTTTGCGCCTTCGACGGTAATCCCGCTGCGGCGCAGAATCTCCATCACGCCCGCTGGCGTGCACGGCGTCAGGCCCGGCCGCCCGCTCACCAGCCGGCCGAGGCTCGACGGGTGGAAGCCGTCCACGTCCTTGGCCGGGTTCACTGCTTCCAGCACTCTTTTGGCGTTCACCTGAGGCGGCAGCGGCAACTGCACCAGGATGCCGTCCACGTCGTCGCGCTGATTGAGCTCGTCCACCAGATCGAGCATTTGCTCGGTCGAGACTGCGTCGGGCGGCGTCAGTCGCCAGCTCGCCAGGCCCAGCTTTTCGCAAGCGGCAATTTTGTTTTTCACGTAGATCTTCGACGCGGGGTGCCGGCCCACCAGCACGGCGGCCAGCCCCGGGCGAATGCCGGAGCGGCGCAATTCTTCGATCTGCTGCCGGAGTTCGCCGTAGATTTGTTCGCGGATGAGGTTGCCGTCGAGGATGCGTGCGCTCAAGAGGTGCCCCGGGCGGATGAGTCGAATGGCTTCGATTCGCATCATATCATACGCGATAGGCAACGCCGGCACCGCCCAGGCACCCGCAAACGACGCCTGCTCTTGTAAAATAAGGAGTGCAGGCGCGGTGGCCGGCCGCGGAGAGCAAGAGCGAATGTTCCGGGAAAACAGCGAACGCAAAGAGCTGGAGCGCCAGCGGCAGAGCGAGGGGAGACTTCCGCCCGGCCAGGCGCTCACGTTGAAGTGGCCGGTGCTGCACTACGGCTCGGTGCCGCAATTTGACCCGGAGACGTGGGACTTCCGCATCGCCGGCCTGGTGGAGAAGCCCGTGCGCCTCACCTGGGCGGAGTTCAACCGCCTGCCGCAGAAGGAAGTGCTGGCCGACATGCACTGCGTCACGCGCTGGAGCCGCTTCGACAACCGCTGGGAAGGTGTGGCGTTCAACGAAGTGATCAAGCTGGCGACGGCGAGGTCCGAAGCGCGCTACGTTATCGTGCACGCCGAACAGGGCTTCACGGCGAATGTCCCGCTGGACGATTTACTGCGGCCGACTACGCTTTTTGCGCTGAGGCACGACGGCGCGCCGCTCCCGGCCGAGCACGGCTACCCGCTGCGACTGGTGGTGCCGCATCTCTACGCCTGGAAGAGCGTGAAGTGGGTCCGCGGGATCGAGTTGCGCTCGAGCGATGCCCCCGGCTTCTGGGAGCAGAACGGCTACCACATCTACGGCGATCCGTGGAAGGAGCAGCGCTTCGACACGGACTGACGCTGGCGATTGCACGTGAACCGAGTCCAGACACTCGCCCGCGCTCAGGCAATTCCCAGGACTTCGTTGAAAAAACCGACGACGTACTTCCAGGCGAGGTAATAGATCACAAGCGCCACGGGGAAGACAATCGGGAAGGCGGACGCGATGAACTTCGGCGTAACCATCCAAATGTCCAGCAGCCTCGCCAGGGTCAATCCGACCGGCACCAACAGGAACACCAGCAGCGCGCCGTGTACGCCCAAGGGCAGGTAGCGACGCCGGCGCAGCGCGAGGAACAGCATATTCCACAGGCCCCACAGGTTGGGCACCAGCGCCATGGGGAAGACCATCAGGCGCTCGATGGGCAGCGGCACACGGTAGGCGAAGCGGACAACGGAGAATGCCATCAGGGCGATCAACAGGAACACGGTCGGCACGACGATCCCCGCCATGTAAGCGCGAAGATACGTGTGTTGATTCATGGCGCCCTCCTCCTCACAACTGATACAGCAACGCCGGAATCACTTTCGGGAAGACGAAGACCCACACCGCCAGGAGCGCGAGCAGCGCCCAGTCGAACCAGGGCACCTGCAGGGGCTGCTGGTCGAGCCTGCGCAGCATCTGCGGCCAGAGGTCGCGCTTCAGCCTGCGATCCTCGACCGGAGGCATGGCCTCTCGCAGCAGCTTTCGAGTTCGCTCGTCGTTTCGCTCGTTCATGGCTGTACACCCAGACGCGACAATTTTTTCCGCAGCAGGCGCACGGCACGGAACACGCGTGATTTGACCGCGCCCACCGAGATGCCCAGGCCCGCGGCAATCTGCTCATAGGGTTCTTCCTCGATCAGCGCGAGGGTCGCCGCAACCTGAAGTCTTGCCGGCAGTTGGCCGAAGGCGCGGGCAATCCGCTCGCGCGTGTCTCGCCGCACGGCCGGGTCAGGCGGAGTTCCAGGCGATAAATCCTCCAGCAGGGGATCCTCCCGGCGAGAGTTTTTCAGGTGGTCGAGCGCCGCATTTGTGGCAATGCGCCGGGCCCAGGCCCCGAAGCTGCCCTGGGGGTCAAATCGCGCGTGCGCCCGATAGATCCGCCAAAACGTTTCCACCGTCAGATCCTCCGCGACTCCCGCATCGCGCACCATGCGCACGATCCAGCCGTACACCTCGCCCTGGAACTGCCGGAACAATGTCTCGAAGGCTTCGAGGTCGCCTGCCGCGAACCGCTTCAGCAGCTCCATTCGCCTTTCTCTATCATCTCTTACCCGTCTGGCGCACCCACGGTTTCATTTTTTTTCGTCTTCCCGCGGCGGTTCGTCGGCAAGGAGATTCTTCTGCCGGCGCGGCTACCTGAGAATGCTCGCTGAGAAGAAAACGCCCCGGCAGCGCCGGCTGCCGGGGCGTTCGCTTCGTCTTCTGTAGCTTGTCTCTTTCGCGTTCTTGGCGTCCCGACGGCTCGTGTCTGGAAGAGGCGGGGCTCTTGCATTGCGCAGATCCCCCGCGTCTGAAGCGCGTATCGTGCGTCCCGGCCTGGTCGGAGACGCAGGCTACAGGCTGTTCGCTCAGTAAATGTCGTACTGCTCCCAGTGCAAGGTCGGGTCAGACTGGATGATGACGCTCTTGCGCGTCCACTGCTCGAGCTCCTCGACCAAGGTAGACTCGCGCGTCTTCAGCGCCTTGGCGATTTCCGGATGGACGCGCAGCGTCAGACTCTGTGAATCCAGCTCTGCGGACATCTTTCGCGCTTCGGCCTGGATCTCGTAGCAGATCGTGGGGACGGATTTGACCATGCCCGAACCGGTGCAGTAGGGGCAGGGTTGACAGAGCACGCGTTCGAGGGCCTGCTTGGTGCGCTTGCGGGTGATGGCCAACAAACCGAATTCGTTGAAGGAGAGCACCTTGGAGGGAGCGCGGTCGCTGCGCAGCGCCTCGTCGAGCGCGCTCATCACCTTTTCGCGATTGCGCCGTTCCTCCATGTCAATGAAATCCACGACGATGATCCCGCCGAGGTCGCGCAGGCGGATCTGCCGCACAATTTCCTTCACCGCCTCGAGGTTGGTCTTCACGATGGTGTCTTCCAGGCGCAACGAGCCCCGGCCGACAAACTTGCCGGTGTTGACGTCGATGGCGACGAGCGCTTCGGTATGGTTGATGACGATGTAGCCGCCCGACTTCAGCCACACTTTCGGCCGGAGCGCCTTGTCGAGCTCCTGCTGGATGCCGAACTCCTCGAAGATGGGCGCCTCTTTGGTGTAGAGCTTGACGCGGCTGACGAGTTTCGGCTGGAAGCGGCTGACGAAGTCAACCACCTTGCTGAACTCTTCCTCGCTGTCCACCCAGATGGCAGCGTAGTCGGGGCTGAGGTAGTCGCGCAGGATGCGCTCGACGAGGTTGAGGTCGCGGTGGAGCAGCGCGGGCGCCTTGCGCTGCTCGGAGCGGCCGCGGATCTCGTCCCAGGTACGGCCGAGGAATTCGACGTCGCTGCGGATCTCCTCGTCACTGGCGCCTTCGGCGGCAGTGCGGACGATGAAGCCGCCGGGGAAGCTGCCCTTGGTTTCCGCCACCAGCCGGCGCAGCCGCGAGCGCTCCTCGGCCGAGCTAATCTTACGCGAGACGCCGATATGGTCCACCGTGGGCATGTACACCAGGTAGCGGCCGGGCAGGGCGACGTGGCTGGTGATGCGCGCGCCCTTCTTGCCCAGCGGCTCCTTGGCGATCTGGACGATGATTTCTTGGCCGCTCTTGAGCATCTCGGAGATGAGCTGCGGCCGGCGGGGCGGCGCGTGGCGGTCGTGCTGGCGCGGGAAGCGGCCGCCGCGATGCCGGCCGCCGCGGCGCATGGGTCGCTGGAACCGCGCGCGCGAGCGGTCTTCCACGCGCGCCGTGAACGGACGCTGCGCTGGCTCGCCGGATGGCGGGGGTTCCGCAAGCTCCCGCCCGGGTTCTTCTTCGCCCGCTTCGGCGGGTGCAGCTTGGGCGTTAAGCTCGGCAGGTTCGAGCGGTTCGGCCAAGGCCTCGCCCGGTGGGACGTCTTCCTCGTCGCCCATTCTGCGTTCTTCGGCGGCGGCCTGCGCTTCCTCCTGCTTGGCCTCAGCGAGTTGCTCAGCCAGCGCAGTGGCTTCGTCATCGGTCAGGCCGTTCTCGGTAGCGTGTTCTGCGCTTGCGGAAGGCTCCTCGCCCGGAGGCGGCTCGGCCGAAGCTGGCTGCGGCTGATAGAACGACGCCTCGGGAAGTGCCGGAGGTGGCGCCTCGGCGACCGGAGCTTCGCTCGCTGGCCCAGTGGAAGCCGGTGTTCCCGGTAGGGCAAAAGTCTCCGCGCGCGACGCTGCCCAGCGATCCACCATGGCCTCTGCATCGACCGGGTGTTGCGGCGGCGCGGAGGCTTCCTGCTCCACTGCGGGAGCTTCTGCCACTGGCTCAGAGGAGACGCTCGGGGGGCGTGGCTCCTCGGCGGTCGGCGGAGCTTCCGCACGCGGCGCCGTGGGGGCCGCCTGAAGGCGATCCTTGTACTTGGCCAGCGATTCCCCCGGCAGGATCACCGGCGCGGAGTCGGCCGGTGGAGGCTCAAAAGGCCGCGGCTCGTACGGGCGCGGCTCCTGAGGCCGCGACGACGCATACTTCGAAGGAGGAAGGTCGCGGCCATGACGGTGATCGCGGCCGCGGCCGCCGCGACGGCCCCAGCGCCCGCGACCTCCCCGGTCGGAGCCGTAGCCGCCGGGNTCGCGGTCGCGGCGCTCGTAGGG
>JGI1358J11329_10004381_pt1 | contig 10190 bp, 6 predicted proteins | sample Subgroupgradi54m_FD_11329 | JGI IMG/M metagenome (IMG submission 11329)
AAAGCAAGTCCGGCACTATAATTTTGAAGTCTCAAAAGCTGCTCTGAACTGCTATTTCCTCCTGTTACCATAAGCCCATTCCCTTGTCCTGAAGTGGTATCAAAATTTTCCACACGTGCGATATAACTTCCGAGATTCGCTCCATTGGGGGAATACACATGAAATGGTGCTGACGGGGATGACGTTCCCACGCCGATATATCCACTTGCCCCACTGAACACCAGAGCACGCGTGGAAGTTCCAAACACTACTGACCCCGAAGGAAGATTAAACGGCGACGATGTACCAAAACCGACGGAGCCCATAAACGTACTTGTTGCCGTCGTTGATGTTGCCGTAAACATCTGCGCAACCACCTCCCCCGCCACGGAAAGTTTCGCATAGGGTGATGAGGTACCAATACCTAAATTCTTGAGTGTATTGTCCCAGAAGAAGTTCGTGGTGTCGCCGGCGAAAGCGGTACCGTTGGCAAATTGGACCGCACCGGTACCACCTGCGGCGGAAGCCCCCGACAAACATGTTCCTCCGATTGCAAAGCAACCACCGGAAAGATTAATGCCCCCCGCAGAAGTACTCGTTCCCGTGCCACTGATTGCGAGATTTCCGCCGAAAGTTGAGGTTGCGGTAGTTGTGCCTGTAAAGAACGCACCGACAACTTCACCGACAACCGAAAGCTTTGCGTATGGTGATGTGGTGCCGATGCCGACGTTCACTCCCCATGTACCGGTGCCTCCCAAGACGAGCGAATTTGAAGTTCCCACCTTCGCATGTGAACCGATCGCGGAGGCATTCGAGAGTGCGGCGGAGAGTGCATCGGCCTCATCACCGAGATAGAGATTGTTATTCCCCGTCGTATTGGTCAAACCCGCCCACGTACCCATCGCAGTTGAAGAAGCACCGGTCGTGTTGGCAAATAAACTTTTCCAACCAAAGGCAACCGACGATGTGCCGGTGGTGTTTGCCGTGAGTGACTGATAACCGAGTGCATTGTTATATTGTGTTTTGTTCGCAAACAGTGCATTGGTACCGATGGCGATATTCCCCACACCGATGTTATTTGCATGGCCCGCCTGATAACCGATGCCGATGTTGCTCGTGCCTGTTGTATTCTGATCCAAAGCGGAAGAACCGATTGCGACATTTTGACTGCCGGAAATATCACCGAGCATTGCGTTTGCACCAATTGCGACATTATCATCACCGCTCGTATGTACCTTGAGTGCGCCGGCTCCAAGCGCGGTGTTGTACCCACCGGTGAGATTGGCGGCCAATGCAAAGTCACCCACTGCGGTGTTCACCCCGCCGCTGGTATTTGCAAATAACGCAAGTGCGCCAAGCGCGGTATTAAAGCTTCCCGTGGTATTTGCCTGAAGCGACTGATAGCCGAACCCGCTGTTGCGAAGACCGCTTGTCGTACTCGTTCCCGCGCCAAGTCCGAGAAACGTGCTTTTTGTCGTCGAGGATCCGGTAATAAATTTCTGACCATTCCACCAAACAAATCCGTCGATAGCACCCGTGTCTATGGCAACATCACCGGTAACGGAAAGTTTTTTCCATGGTGTGCTTGTCCCGATACCGACACCGCCCATGAACGTGGAAGTCGCCGTCGTGCTTGTTGCGGTGAACATTTGTGCGACCACTTCGCCGACCACAGAGAGTTTCGCATAAGGAGAACTTGTACCGATACCCAAATTCTTGAGGGTGTTGTCCCAGAAGAAGTTCGTGGTGTCGCCGGCGAATGCGGTACCGTTTGCGAATTGGACAGCGCCCGTACCGCCCACTGCCGCACTTGCACCTGAAGTAAGACATGTTCCTCCGACCGCGAAGCAACCGGCATTCAGGTTCAGCCCATTTGCAAACGTGGAAGAGGCGCTTGCGGAAGTGACATTCAACGCAGTCGTTTGAACACCCGCCGCAAACGTGCTCGTTGCCGTAGTGGATGAGACCGCAAGTGCGGTGAGTGTGACGTATCCCGTCGTTTCAGTTTGAATCGGGGTGATGAGATTGTTTCCCGAATAAGTAAAGAAATTGAGTTTCGAGTTTTTGTTTGAAGAACTGTGATTGCTAAATACCGCTTGAATTGCGGCAAGTTCAGTAAAACTTGCAGGAGTGCCCGTCAGATCGCCGCGAAATGAAAGATTGGTACCGCTGTTGTTGGCGGTGTTGGAGTTGTGGAGCGCAAGCATTGTGGGAGTCCCGGAATTACTTGTCTCAATATGCACTTGCCGCTGAGGAGACGATGTGCCGATTCCGAGAAAACCGCTTGCCAAGAGTGTGAGCGGAGAAGATGTCGCGGTCGGGCTTGATGAGGCGATCGTAAACAGTGTCGGGGAGTACGTATCATTGCTGTTTGCGTGGACCGAAAGTCGTGCATACGGACTTGATGTCCCCACCCCCAAGCTTCCCGCATTGGTGAGTGTGAGTTTGGCAACATTGTTTTGCTGTACCGCCAAGAGATCCCCTGCGCCAAGCTGATTGAGCGTGAGCAATGTTTGCGCCGACGATGTCGCAATGGTCGACGTACCATCCGTGCGAACGAATTGCTGGGAATCAAGTCCGTCGAGTTGATCAGCTTGAAATGCGGCGGGAACGGCGCCGAGCTGTTTGCGCGGAGACATTTCTCCATCCCATGCGGGAGTGGTGGATGTCGCACCGATTTCGACACCGAGGTAAAGCGTTTGATTGAAATTGACTCCCGTAAGCGCAGTAACGGATCCGAGCATGACCGAGAAGAGACCGTTCGTTACTTGAACACGATTGGTCGTCGTGCGCGACTCTTCCCAGATGTTCGTCGTCGTTGCACTACTTGAAGTGGTATACAAGCGAAAGGTCATATTGTACGTACCATCCAGGACGGCAATATTCGAAGCGTCAGTGAGCTTTGCTTGATAATTTATTTGTTTGGGAAAATTGGAAGTGTCGGCAAAGACAGAAGAAATTGAAAGGCAAAAAACGCTCAGTATAAAAATTCCTGAGAAAAATTTCCCCCTCATTCCATAAAACGTTTTTTTGAAAAACATTGATTCGATACCGAAGCCCACCCACTTCGTTTCAAAGAGTAGGTACAAAAAGCCCGGTAATAACCATTATAGCAGTCAACCGCAACGTTTTTTCGGTTTTGTGCAACAAAAAGGTGGATAACTTTTTATCAAAAAACGGCCAAGTAGAGCCGTTTAATCATTGACCGATGTGAGAAGAGAGTTTTTCCCAACAATAAGCGATGAAAAATCCGAAAATGAGTCCAAAAATAATATCAATCGGCCAATGCACTCCCGTCGCGATGCGCGCGAATCCGATTACGAGTGCACTTATAATGAAGTAACTTCCGAAGCGTGTGTTCTTGGAATATAGTGCAAATCCCAACGCGGCAAAAAATGTTGCATGGGCCGACGGGAACGATCCGAATCGATCAGGTTCGTCGGTAAGCGGAGAAAAATTCAACGCAACAAAAGGCCGCGGTTCATGAAAACCGATCTTTAACAATTTGGCGCAAATGACCGCCACGACGGGAGGACCGAAAATTTGTAAAAGTCTTTTGGGGATTTCTTTTTTTTCTTTCGTTGTCAAAACAACATACGCAAGCGCAAAAAGTCCGACAAGATACGGAAACCATTTCGCAAAAAAAATCGCGAGGAGCGTAAGCGAAGAGTCCGCGACCGTAACCTCGTAAAAATTAATCAGCACATTATGATTGAGTTGGGTCAAAAATTCCATTTGTTGTAAGACCTACCCAAACGGCGATCTTCACGTTTTTCTCCCAAGCGTTTCGGGAAGCAGTACCACCACGTACAGCTTCTCCGAGCGACCAAATTTTCTTGACGGTCTTCCGTCTTAGAAAATGGAAGTACTCTCCGTGGTGATCGCTCGGGCGGAAAAACGCGAATCTCATCCGTTTGCGTAAGTCTTAGTGATTATACATGAGGCGCAACACCTTTCGCTACGCGTGCGAGCATGACTAAATTTTTAAAAATCATTGCGACTGCGATCGGCCCGACTCCGCCGGGAACGGGAGTAAATATGCTTGCCACCTTGGCACACGCGGGATCCGCATCGCCGATAATTTTTCCTCCCGCCTCACTCGTCCCCGCATCGATAAGGACGACACCCGGCGAAAGCATGGAAGGAGTGATAAGTCCCGGCTTCCCCACTCCGCTCACAATAAGTTTTGCCTCGCGAGTATGAGTCGCAAGATCAGGAACCTCGCGATCAATGACGGTTACGTGCGCGTCATTGTGCCGCAAAAAAATCGAAGCGGGAATGCCGACCAAGCGACCGTATCCCAAGACAAGCGCTTCGCATCCCGCGAGAGAAATTTTTTCTCGCTCAAGAATTTCTTGAATGGCACCCGCTACGGGAGGAAGGATCGCCGCTTCTCCTTTTGCAAACAATGCAACCGAAGATCGAGCAAGCATGTCAACATCTTTTGAAACGGGAATGCTGTCGAGAATTTGCCGGGTATCAAAATGAGGAGGAAGCGGGAGTTGCACGATGATTCCTCCGATCTGGGGGTCTTGCGCAAGCAAAATAATCTGTGCCTTGAGATTTTCCGAGGAAATCGTATCTGGAAAAAATCGCTCAACCACAGGGATTTTAAGGCGTTCCGCGACCGTCTTTTTGATACGCACAAAGCTTGCGATCACCGGATTTGCTCCAATCGCAACAATAGCCAGAGCGGGCGGTGCGGAAAGTGTAAGGAGCGCCGTTGCAACTTTTGATTCAATCTCTTCCGCAATAAACTTCCCATCAATAATCATGGGGCAATGATAGCACAATGAATTATTTTTTCGAGCGAAGAATCCGATCGATGCGCCCTCCGAGTTTTTTCATATCAGCTTCTTTCATTCCGCGCGTCGTTTCGGCGGCGGTGCCCAATCGTATTCCGGAAGGATCCATCGGCTTGCGCGTATCAAAGGGTATCGTATTCATGTTCACGATGATTCCTTCGGCTTCAAGTTTTTCAGATGCCTCTTTTCCTGAAATACCGTTTTTCCATGTATCCACCAACAGCAGATGATTATCGGTACCCCCCGAGACAATACGCCAACCGAGTGAAGCAAGCGTATCGGCAAGTACTGCGGCATTCTTTACGACTTGCGTAGCGTAAGTTTTAAATTTCGGATGCATTGCTTCCCCGAGTGCGACCGCAATCGCGGCAATGGCATTCTCGTGCGGGCCGCCCTGAAGACCCGGGAAGACCGCTTTGTCGATCTGCTCCCATGGTGGCGATTTTGTTACCATCCCTCCCTTGCTTTCGATATCATTGCGCACAAAAATCATCGCTCCGCGCGGACCGCGAAGGGTTTTATGGGTTGTGGTGGTCACGATATCCGCATAGGGAAACGGCGACGAATGCGCCCCGCCCGCAACAAGTCCCGCAATATGCGACATGTCGACCATGAGATATGCTCCGACCGCATCGGCAATCGCGCGAAATTTTTTCCAATCTATTTTGCGCGGATACGCGGTAAAACCCGCAACAATGACATTCGGTTTTTCACGCTTGGCGATACGCATGAGTTCATCGTAGTCGAGTCGTTCGGACTTTTCCGAAACACCGTAAGGAATTTGTTTCCAAAATTTTCCCGATGCGGAAACAAAATGACCATGGGTGAGATGTCCTCCATGGGCAAGTTGCATCCCCATGATCTTTCCCGTTCCATCATAGGGCAAAATAGCCATATATACGGCCACATTTGCCGGTGAGCCCGAGAGCGGTTGAACATTCACGTGCCACTTTTTCGGAGAAAGTTTAAAGAGTGCGAGGGCGCGGACTTGCGCAAGCGCTTCGACTTCATCGACCACACTGTTACCTCCGTAGTAACGACGGCCGGGATATCCTTCAGCATACTTATTGGTGAGCACCGAGCCGAGTGCGGTGCGTACATCATCGGAAACATAATTCTCGGATGCAATGAGATTGACGACTGACTTTTCGCGCTTTGCTTCCGCCTTTATCAGTGCGGCAATTTTTTTGTCTTTCATATCTCCATTATAACGCAGACTCCCCCGCTTCGTATAATTACCCAACTGCGGATTTTATTTTCTCTTTTTTGAGGTCTCAAGTTTTTTCCACTTCCCCGTTTCGAGGTTGCCGAGTTTGGTGTCTCCCATTGCAAGACGCGTAAGCGCCAAAACGGTATTGCCGCTCTTGCCCGCCATGCGGCGAATCTGTCGGTTTTTTCCCTGGTGGAGCGTAATGTGAAATTTTCTCCCTACGCGCTCGATCTTGTCCGCCTTCGCAATGCCATCCGAAAGTTTTATTCCTTTTTTCCATGCCGCGATTTCCCGATCGGAAAGCGGATGCTCAAAATTGACGAGATATTCTTTTGCCGTTTGAAATTTGGGATGCGTACTCTGGTAAATCGCATCGCCATCATCAGTAAGAATGAGGAGGCCGTCACTCTCTTTATCAAGTCGCCCCACCGGCTTCAAATGTTGAAGCTCCGGCGGTAGAAGATCCATCACCGTGGGTGCGTTGGTTTCATCACGCTTGCGGGAGGTAACGTATCCGACGGGTTTATTTAATATGATCGTCATGGGAGGAGTTTTCTTCGCACTCAACAATTTTCCTTTATAGCTCACTTCGACGTTCTCCTCTACCTGATCGCCCAAGTGTGCGCGCTTACCACCGATACGAACGAGTCCGGCTTCGATATCCTTATCGGCCGCACGGCGTGAAATACCGACGGCCTGCGCTAAATACTGATTGATTCTCATCTCAACACTCTACTCGAAAACGGAAAAAACGCCATCATTTCTTAAATACCCTCTCGAGAAACCAATGTCTTAATGGTTTTAAGCGCGATCTTCAAATCCAGCGCAAATGAACGATTTTTCAAATAATAGAGATCGTATGAGAGCTTCGCTTTCGTTTCGACGACATCGGCGGAATGGTGAGGATGATTTTCCTGATGCACCTGCGCCCAGCCGGAGAGTCCGGGGGTGATGAGATGACGCATATTATAATAAGGAATCTGCTCGGTATAATGCGCGACAAGTGAAGGAAGTTCGGGGCGCGGCCCGATCAGTGAGAAATCTCCGCGAATCACGTTCCACAACTGCGGAAGCTCGTCGATACGCGATGTGCGAAGGAATTTACCGAGTACCGTAACGCGACGATTTTTTTGCTCCGCATCGGTCGTCATTGTGCGAAACTTCAGCACAAAAATCGGATGATTCCCTTTTCCCACTCTCTCTTGAATGAAAAAGATCGGACCACCGTCGGAAAGCTTGATTGCAAATGCGACAAATGGAAAAAGGATAAGTGCGGGGATCGAAAGGAAGAGCGAGAGCGTAATATCCATTCCGCGCTTTAAGAGATCGTAACCGAAATGCGCACGCGATGAAACATTTTCCAAAAACCAATTATATCCGATGAGTGAAAGCGGTATCTGATCGAAGATATCTTCGTAAATGCGATATTGATCGACAAAACGAATATGAGAAAAAATAAGATTATAAAGCTTCGAAAGAATCGGTGCGACTTTTTCATCTTTGATGTCGATCACAATCGTACTCACCCCTTCACTGTATATGGGGCGCAACACTTCGGTGTCGAAATCAATGCCGTCGATTTTTTCGAGATCAACCCACGTCAAAAAACGCATCGGGTAAAAAGGATTGTCATTGACAACCTGATAGAGTTTTCGCGTTTCTTCGCCCGAACCGATCAAGACCGCGCGTTCTTTACGATGCAATCCCAGATATTGGACACCGAAAATACGCCAACCGCTGATCAGTAAAAATGAGATGATGAGATCAATGAAGAGGATGGTCTTCGGAGTGATTCCGAAGGCGGGAATAAGATAAAAGAAAAGTACGGCAATAATACTGTTGATGAGTTGCACATTCAAGATCACTCCGGGGAGTTTGCTCTTGAGTACGACCGTGTGGGGTTCATACAGACTGGCAATATAAAAGACAAGAGTCCATACCACGAACAAATAGGAAAAAGGAAGCATGTGCTGAAAAAAAATGTCAGCGTCCGGGAATTCAAGATAACGCAGGGCAAGCGCCAACCATAACGACCCGTAAAAGAGGGTAATATCTCCGAGAAATAGGAAGAGTTTTTCCTTCCCTGAAAGGCGTTTCATATAATGAGGATAACAAAAAAGCTTCCCCCTAGGAAGCATCAACAATAGGCCAAATCGTGTTATTATTGAGAGCATCAATTTCTCAAAGGCCGTAACGGTCTTTTACCCCTTTTGCTTATGAAAATTCTCTATCTTATTACCAAATCGAATTTAGGTGGCGCACAGCGATATGTCTTTGACTTGGCCACCGAAGCGAAGGCCCTTGGACACGATGTGGTTGTGGGTTTTGGCGGAAACGGCCCCCTTGCGCTCAAGCTTGTTGAAGCGAAGATTCGCACCGTACCGCTCCCCGCGCTCCTTCGTGATGTAAATCTTCTTAATGACTTTCGCACCTTTCTCCGATTACTTGAACTCTTCGCGGAAGAATCGCCCGATATTGTCCATTTGAACAGTTCAAAAATGGGAGGCCTCGGGGCGCTCGCGGGACGCGTGTGGAACGGGTGGGCATTCCTCCGTCGACTCTTCGGGCGCAATGATCGCTCCGTGCGAATTATTTTTACCGGTCATGGATGGGCGTTCAATGAAGAGCGGAACGATTGGCAACGATTCCTGATCGGTGTACTCCACTTCCTCACCATTGCACTTGCACACCGCACTATCGCCGTATCACGAAAAACGCGCGAGCAAATCAGCCGCCTCCCTTTTGTGTGGCACAAAATTGTCGTCATCCATAATGGTGTCGGCACCATCGACACACTTCCGCGCGATGAAGCACTGTTTCAAATTTTCGGACTAAAAAAAGAAATAATTCTCGAAAGAAATCCGCTGATTGTGGGGACGATTGCCGAGTTACACAAAAATAAAGGCCTCAATTACGCCATTGAGGGAATTGCTCAATTAAAACGACAATCATCCGTTCCGCTTCTATTCATCATCGTTGGTGACGGAGAAGAGCGGACACACCTTGAAGCACTCGTGACCACGCTTAATCTCGATCATACGGTCTACTTTGTCGGAATAAAAGAAAATGCGGCGACACTTCTTTCCGCATTTGATATCTTTCTTCTCCCTTCGATTACCGAAGCATTTCCCTATGTAATTCTTGAAGCGGGAACCGTCGGTCTTCCTGTTGTTGCGACCGCAGTAGGAGGAATTCCGGAGGTTATTGACGACATGGAAAGCGGAATTCTTATTCAATCAAAAAATTCCGGCGAAATAACACGGACGTTGCAATATCTTATCGAAAATCCCGAACGAAGACAGTCACTCGGGCTGATCATACGCGAGCGCATTCATGGACGTTTCAACCTAGAAACCATGGCTCGGGAAACATTCGCGCTCTATAAAAGCCTCATGCCGGATGCATGACCTCATGGAGACAGATTCTCGTCGTGAAACGCCGTACACCCGAGCGCAATATTCGCAACGACCACACCGTCTGTTCCTTTTGCAAGAATTTCCCCCGACGGAGCAATGATACTTGAGGTTCCACCTTTTACCGCACGAAGCACGTAGCCTCCCGACTCGAGCGCCCGCATGCGCGCCATTACCTCATGCACATGAGCCGCGCTCGGACTCGCAAAAAGACTGTCATTCGCGGGTGCAATAATAAGGGGTACGCGATCAGTCGTAAATATTGGCCTGTTGATCTCTGAACACATTAATCCCGTTGCCGAGACACCAAGCAAAGAAAAGTGTTGTACCGGCATTCCTTTGGTGAATGATTCGAGAACGGAGAATGGAGAGAATTGGGGACGATATTCCGTAAACGGAACAAGAAAACGTTTGTGGTAATAGTGAAAAGGTACTCCACCTTTATAGAATACGATTGAATTAAAGTGTCCCTCCGTATTTCCCGTATGCATTCCTACAGCAATAACACGGTCGGGATAGCGATGAAGTATTCCCATGAAATCCTCATAAAGCAATTTACTGTTATCGAGGGTGATAAATGCATTGGGGACAAGCGAGCCATCATGCTCATTCAATTCAAAAAACGGGAAAGAGTTCTCCGGAAAAACAATAAGTGTTGCATTGTCATCCAAGGCACGAAGCAGCGCAGCTCTATAATACCGATACGCACCCTCACCAATGCTTTCATCGGTAGGAATAACCGATGCGATGACCGCGACGCGCGTTCCTGATACAGTGCATTCG
>JGI1358J11329_10004391_pt1 | contig 10173 bp, 10 predicted proteins | sample Subgroupgradi54m_FD_11329 | JGI IMG/M metagenome (IMG submission 11329)
CATAACGCACTCCTCGACATCGAAGAATTGTCGGAAGACGATCTTTTGCACATCAAAAACCGCTATGCTAAACTTGCGCAACAGGCAAGAGAAGATCTCAAGCAGGGTAAAACGGATATTGACCGGCCCGACGTGGCGGCCGAATAATCTCGGTAATTTCGATTAATTTTCCTAATAAAAAAGGTGTTGCAGGATTATACGCCAGCAACGTCTCTTAGTAAAAACTCCCCGAACGGGTCGGAAACAAGAACTTTTATGCTTCGAATGAAAATCCAATGCTGACGCTTTTGTTTGATATCCTTTCTCCAGGCGTGGCATCAGCGGTAACGCCCCTCCATGTTATGCGAGTAGTACCGATTCCTGAGATTATGAGCTCCACTCATAACTAATTTTTATACAATAACTTATACAACTTTCTTGTATTTCAGAAACCCGTCGTGTACTCTTTAACAAGAGCGGTTGATTACCGAAAAAGGCAAATTCGCTGTAAGGCGAAGACGCAAAGCTACGGAACCAGCATAAACGTTGGTTGGCCGGGTTGCCGGTAAGGGTTGAAACCTATTTCCGAAAACCTTTTTCGGTAATGGGTTTTTGTTTTTTTAGACATCTAACCTGAGGAGGAAAACATGAAAAAAGGACTGTGCCAATCTATCATCATTGCTGGTTTTATAGTAGTCGCGTTCTCTTCGCCTGCCAACGGATCTGATTCCGATTCCCTAAAAGACTCACTGGATGCGTTCAGCGATCTTAATATACAAAGAGACCAAATACAAAAACTTCTCGAATCAAATAAAGGCGACCTGCGGTATGAACAAGCTGTGCTTCAAGACCTACGCGACAAATATCGAGATGCGAAATCAGGAGGTTATACAGAAGCAATGGATAAATACACGGGGCGGATGCGCGAGCAAGAAAAAAGGGTAGGATCTCTTCTGCAACAAGGAACTCTATTACTTGGAAATGCCGACAAATTTGACGACGCCATCCATGGGGCTACTGTGAAATTCATTGGAGACAATATAAAAGACAAGAGAGAACGATTGGAACGGTTGGAAAGGGGGTTAGGGGGCGATAAATTTGATACCAGAGCTTCGCTCCGCGCCGAAATCACGGCAGGTGAGCAAGATATGGAAAAAGTCAAGGAACGCGGAGCTACCCGCAAAGACGCTAAAGGAGTTCTTGATCTCTTCACGGGCGCAGGTGCTCCTTCTTCTGAGTCGCCTAAAGACTCTGCCAAACCCACTGAAGGGAAAAAATCCGAAGGTGATGCAAGACCAACTTCACCTCCCTCAAGGGCTGAGCTGAAAATTATCTCCAGGCAAGAAATGATAGACAGCTGGCAAAAATCGATAGGCTATTATGAGAAAACGTGGTTACCAGGCGAGGAAGATTATTTAAAAACGCTTGAGTCAAGCGCCCAAGCAAATAGAGAACGTGGTTATGAAGATAGCGCAAGAAGGATGGAGAAGGAAGCAAAAGAGCTTAAAGAAACGATACGGGGAGTAAGAAAGAGCGTAGATTACGAGCGGAGACTCGTCAAAGATCTTTCGGATGAGATTGATAATATAAAAGCTGAGGAAGAAAGGAAAAATAAACGTGGGGCGGATTCCACATCAGCTTTTGATAATACCGATGCAATAAATCGCGGCGGCCTTGGAGCGATCATGGGAAGCGGTTCCACTCCAACAGCAGGTCTTGACGGCGCACCCTCAAGCCGCGACATTGAATCAAGCTTTGAAAAAACAAGTGATAAAACCAAACAAGATAGCGATTAACACTTCCAACAAGATAAACAAAACTTCCTATTTTACTTGAGGATCCCTCGTCAAAACAGAATCGGTACCGGCTCCGGAAGTGCCAGGTTCAATAAAAAAGGCGCTGTCCTATTATCCATCAGCAGCGCCTTACTTGCAACTTCTCCCCGTAATGGACGACTTTCGCAACTGGCTGCTTAGGGAAAAGCCGCCGTCTTTTGTCTGCTGTAGTCGTTTATTGAAAATAAGTTAGTCGCAGTATTACTAAAAAGGAACTCCAACAATCACACGGGCTTCATGATCATTGGCGGCGTGATTCACAGCAAACAAGGTACCGGCTGCCACCCAAAAATGTTTATTCTCATACGCAAGGGTTGGACCTAACGAAAGTTCATTCCGGTGGCTGCTAGGGGCCCAATACTGTCCAACAAATTCTCCGCCGACATGTACATTGGGAAGAACTTCATAGTTCGCTGCTACACTAAATTCAGGGGTCGTTCGTCCTTTTTCTCCTAATTCGGATCCCAATACTTGGTTGTAGGTTATATTCAATTTTCCTAAATCTTTGGACAAAACGATTTTGCCTTCAAGGCTGTTGGGATGATCTTTCTCGCGAAAATCGGTTGCCCACTCAAGGAAGATCAAAGGGTCAACCCAGTATTTCCCTTTTTCACCAAAACGGTACCTACTTTCAAATTCAAACCCTTCGTAATTCGTAGAATCGTCATTACCGACTTGGTTCTGTGTTTTTAAGCGCTCACCATGAGCTAGCGCCCAATGATCCGTTACTCCATATTCCAATTCGCCTTTGTATTCCCAAGTATTTGCATTGGTTTGGCCACCGTTTGGAACTTGAAGGGTCACGAACGACTCAATCTCATGCTCCCCTTTGGGCAGGGCATTATATCCCTCAGTCCAAACATAGGTTCTCTCATGGGCGAAAACGTCTTTTGTGTACATAAAAACTGCCAATAAAATAAATGCCGCCGTCAGTCCTAGCTTTTTCATCGATGTTCTCCTTTCGCTTGTTATATAATTACTGAGCTAAGCGGTGAATTTTATCTCGTCCCTGGCTATTTCAAAAACTATTTATTCAAAATTAATTTACTTGCCTTTGTAATCAAGGAGCGTACTGATCGCCGGAATGTTCAATCATTGCCTCGCATGTACCGCAAAAAGTGTAACGTTCAATAAAAAAGGTGTTGGAGATTATACATCAGCAACGCCTTTTTAGAAATAACTCCCCGAGGACGACCCCTATCAAACTTTTCTCGAGGATGAATTCGTATTTGAAATAGCCTTGGCTACTAAGGGCCAGAAGCGTCTAGCTTTATCAACCGAGGGCTGATTCTTCGACTGAAAATCATCTCTTTTTAGCTCGTCCTTGACTTTGGAACTAGCTAAAGCTATCCTTAAGTAGAAAGTAAGGAAGTAATACCTAAGGAGGCTTTAAGCCATGACTATTGTTGATACGACCAAAATGACGTCCAAGGGACAGGTAACGATTCCAAACCGCATTAGAAAAATTCTCCATCTGCAGGAAGGCTCATCGGTGGCTTTCACGGTGACAAAGTACGGTATTATTTTGGTGCCCTGCGAAGTCACCGCTCGTTCCCCATACAGTCCGAAGGAATGGAAAAAAATTGAGAAATTGGCATCGGAAGAAGGAAAGACTTTTTCAAGTCCCGATACAGCAAAAAAGCATCTCGCCGGACTATGAGATTTGAATTCAAACCTTCTTTTGAACGCTCGATCAAATCGTTTCCTCCGTCTGAGAAATCCGATATCAAAGAAGCGGCGGCCCAGCTTATCGATGTGCTTTCAAGAGACAGACAAATCCATCAAGGCCTTGGACTCAAGCGCCTGAGGGGTGATTTCTGGGAGCTGCGGAAAGGAATTAAGGCACGCATCCTTTTTCGATGGCAAAGTGATCTTGTCGAGTTTGTCCTCGCTGGAAATCATGACGATGTAAAACGGTTCCTCAAAAATATCTGATTACTCCTCCAAGCACAATATTTCTCTTTCGGCAATTTTGACAATAATTCTGCATCAAATTTTAGTCTCGAAATAGCAATCCGGCTCTCAAAACCACCTGCATGGCTGCTACTTAATCCGCCTCCGGATCTCAATTCGAAACTGCATCACGACTGGCAACCAGTTCTTCAAGGGACTTTCGTTTATGCTTTATGCCATTTGGCGGGCCAGTTTCTTCGCGTTTAATCGACCACTGTGCAAACTTCGGCAACTCGTTAAAGGACTTTTCAATCCATCCTGATGTCGTCAATTCTTTTTGAGAAATAAAATGGCCTTTGTCGAATTTCATTACTTTGTAAAGCTTTCCCGACTTGTCATAGAAAGACCATTCGCCATCCCACTTGCCGTGATACCATTGCCCCGTTTCTTTTAACACACCCGTATTCCAATCAAAACTTTCGACCTTCCCATGAAAAAGATCGTCCGGGGAAATTTCAATTCGTCTGACTACTTTTCCTTTAAAATACATGGTCTCTTGTTTGGCTGTCTGGCCATTTTCCATTTTCAGAATTTTAATTTCTCTTTTCACCTGCGAGGCCGCCCAAACTCCCTCAAACATCAGCGGTGAAATCAATCCTATTGATAAGGACATTAGGTAAACAAACATCAAGCCGAAGCTCGCACCTGCCGAAGGTGGTTTGTTGCATACTTTTTGCCAGACGTTTTGAATATGCTTTGCCAAGGTTTTGACGGATAACTTCTGGAAAGATTCTCGTCGTCTGAGTAATCGTTTGATTTCTGCAATGTATTGAATAGGTGGCTGTTCAGTGATCTGCGTTGGTGGCGGCATATCCGTTTTGATTTTCTTAGCAATCGACGCGGACATATAAGCAGGATAGAGAGACACCAGAACCAAAACAGCAAAAATTCCTAAAAAAGGCCCCTTCATTATGAACGCTAAAGACAAAAGCAACAAGCCCATGACCAACTGAAAGACCACTTCGATTTTTGGATTACGTGAAAACAGGACTGTGTCAATAAATCGCCCGCCATCTAAAGGGAAAATGGGTAACAAATTGAAAGCGTTAATAAATAAAAGTGTTCTGGCCGGTTGAATGAAAATTTCATGTCGCGTTTTGAAACAGAGTATCCAAAAAATGATGCCCAAGAATATCCCAGGCAACGGCCCTAATAATGAGACTATGGCTTTTCTTGAGCCGTTAGGAGCGATTTCATAACCTGCGGTTGCCGCCCCAAAGAGCGGAATAAAAAGCATATGGACATCCCGATATTTGAATAGCCGCATACCGATAAAATGTCCCAATTCGTGAATAAATAAGACCGCGACTAAAATGAGGATGTTGGGAAGCGAATTTTTAAAAAGACCGACGCTAATAAACGCGATTACTGAAATGAGAAGATTCGTAATATTGCTTTTGGAATTCTTCTTTTGGAAGGGGAGGGCTTTGAGGTAATTTTCTATTTCGCGGTCTGTTTCATCAACTCGGACTTCTTCAAAATAAGCTTCATCTGTCATAGAGGGTAAGAGCGAGCAGACAACAGTTGTTACATTCCGACAGCTCGCCCTGCACTGCCAACATCGAGAAGACGTTTAGCTAATGTGGGATGTTCGTAGATTGAGATACACATGAGAGCGGATATAGCGGCTTTCGCATCGAGAATTTCCGAAATTTTATTTTCTGGACCACTCCATATTTCTTTAACTTCTTGAATGGCTCTTTTTTCCATCTCTTTGGAAGTTAAATGATCTAATTCATCCCGCAAATATTGGGCTATGGCGTCGAATTCATCTCTGTCGAGCCAAACCCCGTGGCATTTTTTACACCAATCAACAATGGTTTTGGAATTTCCAAAATGAGTCGAGATTAACTGGCTGTCTTTGCATTTAGGGCATGCCCTTTTGGATTGGGTTGCGCTCGTCTTTTCTAAAGCTTCGATTTCGTCGTCCATCCAATTCAAATTTCCCCATGAATCTGCATCTACTTTGTCCTTTAATCTCCTGAGCTCGTCCTTATCCAACCAAATGCCATTACATGCAGGACAACTTTCAATTTGGATTCCATAAACTTTGAAGAGGTTAAGATTATTTTTGCAGGCAGGACATTTGTATTTTGTATCCCCTTGCAATTTCGCATGTTTGATTGGAAGCACGGGCTTGGAGAAATCGGTTTCTTTACTATCCCTTTTTATTCGTTTAGACCAAAGGGGCAAGTGAACATTGGTTAAAAATTCGGTGAAACCTTTTCCTGAGACGGGCATTATCTTTGTTAATCTTTCGTCGATTTTTTCTAACTCCCCGCCATCCAGCCAAAATCCACCGCAGTTTTTGCAGTGATCCAAGATAATACCCGTGGAATCGTCAATGAAATTAACTTTGTGCAAAGGGAGTCCCTTACACCGAGGACAATTTTTGACCGCTTCTGAAACACCTTTGGCCTCATCCTCAGAACAAAACTCGATGCTTCCCTCAACTTGGAATGCCATTTTGTCGAGCTCGCTACGATCTAGCCAAAGACTGCCGCACGATTCGCAAAGATCATAGGATAATTTGTTGGTGATCGTATGAACTTCGAAGTTCATCATTTCCTTACCACAATCTAAACATTTCATTTGGCTTTCTCGCTCCTTTTATAAGCTGAAGGGTAAACCGTAGTTTAGGCAAATCGCCTTAGTAAGACAAGGGAAATCTCCTACAAGAATGGGTACGTACGGAGGATCTCTTTAATCGCCCCAAGGAAAATTGTGAAGTTCATGGTTGTTATTTGCGGCAAGTATTTTCCGAGGTATTCATTAGAAACATTTAGTGCTTCTCACCTCATGATTTCATTTTCATAGACTCCGTTCATATACCGTTTTTTTAGCCAAATATATGAATGAAGTATATGAACGAGGTTATGATTTTATTTTCATACGTTTGAATCATGTTTGATTTTTTACTCTCGTTGTAACTGCTTCATTTCCAATTATCTGCATCGTTCGCTCTAGTCACAAAAGCGTGACTAGCTGCCTGACCACCGCCCGCGCCCGCTTTCGCGTCTGATTCTGCGGACGGTGGTCAGGTAGACGCGAACGATGCGAATTTGATATTCAGCAGTTTTGATATTTTTATTTGATGTTTTTTTTGAAGAAGGTTAATGAAAGTGAGATTAAATTTTGATATAATATATGCACCTTTGAAAATTACGGGTAAGAAGTGAACCCGTACATACCGCTTAAAGTTATTTGTTTTACCCACCTGTTTTTTTGCCGCTGATTGCTTCCCGTTTTGACTTATTGGGCAGCCCGCTATCTCATTCCGAAAGGGCGCCAAAAATTCTGTGAAAGATACCGACCAATGGCTTCCGGATTTTGATGATCCTGATGATCTCATGCCGGAGGAACGGCTTGCCCGAATTGTGCATATCCTCGCTTTAGGAGCAATCCGCCTGGCTGATAGTGAAAAAAATAAGCCCGTTTTGAAAACCAATATTGACAGTCCAAAATTAAAGAGCTATGCTCACACTCTCTAACACAAAACCCAAGGACAAAGCTGTGAGCCAAAAACCAGAGATCAAACGGTGTGCGGTCTATACCCGCAAATCCACGGACGAAAATCTCAATTCTGATTTTACTTCGCTTGATGCGCAGAGAGAATCTTGCGAGTCATTTATCAAGAGCCGCAAGGCGGAAGGCTGGCAGCTTTATCCCGAGCGCTTTGACGATCCTGCTTATTCCGGCGGAAATACGAACCGTCCGGCCTTGCAACACTTGTTAGCCGCCATCCGGGAGGGAAAAATCCAGATCGTTGTGGCTTACAAGTACGACCGCATGAGCCGGAACATCAAAGACTTCGTTAAAATCCTCGATCTTTTCGATAAGCACGGCGTTGCTTTTGTTTCCGTCACCCAGCAATTCGATACTTCAACCTCTATCGGGCGCATTTTCCAAACCATGCTGATGGGTTTTGCACAGTTTGAACGGGAACTTGTGAGCGAGCGGACGCGGGACAAGCGCATCGCCATGATCCAAAAAGGCAAATGGGCGGGCGGAATGCCGGTGATTGGCTATGACATTGATTCGGCAAGCCGGAAGCTCGTCGTGAATAAAAGCGAGGTTAGGCAGGCGGAAGACCAGTTTCTTTTTTATCTTAAGGAAAAATCCATCGGCAAGACCGCCAAGCGCTTGAATGAGCGTGGCTATCGCCTGAAACAATGGATTAACAAGGCCGGGCTTGAGAAAGGGGGCAGTCGGTATAACAAATCCAATCTTGCCCAAATTTTAAGGAATCCTTTTTATATCGGGCAGCTTCGTTACAAGGACAAATTTTTTCCTGGAGAACATAAGGCCATTGTGGATGAGACGCTTTTTAACCGCGTCCAAAAACTTCTAAGCCAAAACAACGGAACCCATCATTCAGCCAATCAGGACAAGCATGATTTCCTCTTGAAAGGGCTTGTCCATTGCAAAGTCTGCGCGTCTTTTATGACGCCCAATTTTGCTTATTCAAGGGGAAGGAAATATTTTTATTACAAATGCACGAAGGTAAATAAAAATGATAAAGACGCATGCTCCGTCAAAAGCGCTCCCGCAAAAGAGCTTGAAAATCTTATTGTGAAGCGTTTGTCCTTTCTCGGCCATAACAAGAAAGTCGTGGACGATATCGTAAAAGATGCGCAGGAATCATCGGTCAAAGCCTTTGGGCCATTACGGGAGGACAGAAAGCGCGTTCAGGAAGAAATTCGCAAGATCGACGAAGAAGCCAAGAAATTGGTCAATGCTTTAGGCGCTCACAAGAATGGCTCCCGCAACCACTTTATTACGGACCGGCTGGACGAGCTTCAGGAAGCGAAACAAAAGGCCGAGGAAAGGCTTGCTGAAATTGAACTGTCAATCCAAAGCCTTGAAGGCCGGATGATTGATGCCAATGTTATCCGCCATAATCTTCAACGCTTCGACGCAGTGTTTGAAAAACTCACTCCTAACGAAAAGAAAGACCTACTAAGACTCCTCATCAAAGAGATCATCTATAACCAAGATCCCTCCAAAATCAAAATGACCCTGCGCCCTCTCCCCGAGCTTGATCTCGAGGTAGAAGGCGACAAGGTCAGTTTTGATGAGCGTACAAAATGGCTCCCCGGGCTGGGCTCGAACTGCCATTGATAAAAATCTATAAAGGGATCTCGCAATCTAGGTAGAAAATAACATTTAATTTTCAAGCACTGGTTTAGAAATCTTGGTTCACTTTCTCGATCAGCGGACTTCCAGCAATGTCACCAGGCGAAGTAGTTTCGGCATTGTTTATTTGTGGGACAATATCTAAACCAGCCGCTTGAAAAGCACAATAACAAAGCTCGCTACAAAAATAATCTTGGTCCTTCTGGAATTGATCAGCTGCTTCTTTTTGCTTTGCCATTTTCAGTATTGCCAACCTGACAAACCCTAGCTTTCTTAAGAAAAGTTCCCAAGCGAGTTTGATGACAGATTTGAAATTATACTTCCGCGCTAATGTTCTGACCAAATAAGCAACCACTTGTGAGAGGTTATAGCTTGCCTGATCTTTGATCCGGTACAGATCATATGGTGTTTTGTAATTTTCAACCGAAATAGCACGTACCCCGCCTTCAGACACCGCTTCAATAATCAATCCAAGTTGACTAGATGCGACAATAGCCACATGGGAATAAATGCTCCCCGTTTCCCACCTAATCAACCAAGGAATGAATCCTTTTCCTTTGCAAAGCAAGATGTCGCCGTCTTGAATCATGGATTTGTGATTATTTATCTACAAATGAAGAACGACTCTTAAAAATGATGCGTCGTAATCAACTCATGAGGCAAGACTAATTACGAAGCAACAATTCAACTCTACATCACGTCATTCAATCGGGAAGCTCGCTTATATCTCCTGCTTCTCTTGGAAAATGCTTTTTCAGATGAGCACCAAGCCAATCAATGGCTTCTACTGTTCCCTCGACAAAATTATTCTCTGAAAATGCATGCGTCATTTTGGATGCAACCTCTTTCCAAAATTGATCCCCTACACAAGCATGAATACCCTGATCTCCCAAAATGGCAAATGTTTTATCAGATAAAGATAAATAAATTATAATGCTATTTCGGTGTTTCACTTCTGCCATTCCAAGCTTTTCAAACGCCTTTTTAGCTCGAGCCATCACGTCGCCTTTTCCTCTTGAATCCAAGTGAATGCAAATTCTCCCTGACGTCTGCTTTTCAGCTTCGTAAATGGCATGTATCAAGCTGTCCTTTTCCTCATGGGTAAAGAAATTTTTAGCACTACCCTTTTTCATCACCAGCCTCCGCTTGCTCCACCACCACCAAAGCCTCCGCCGCCCCCGCCGCCAAATCCACCCCCGGACCATCCTCCTCCCCCAAAACTTCCACTGCCACCACGAGAGTAGGACCCTCCACCAAGTCCCATAATGGT
>JGI1358J11329_10004395_pt1 | contig 10170 bp, 8 predicted proteins | sample Subgroupgradi54m_FD_11329 | JGI IMG/M metagenome (IMG submission 11329)
CAGTTCGTCTGGACGATTGTTTTCTCGGACCAGGCAGACGGTTTCGAGAAAACAATCGTCCAGACGAACTGGTGTGATACTCAAAATCATCACATTGATGGAAGTTATGAACGGAAGCTGCTTGACGATGAGCAAATCCGCAACTTCATCTTCCATGTTAACGAATTGAAACCTGGATTGATTTTATTCTTTGGCACGAAATTGATCGCGTGTTTGCAGAATGAGAAAGTGCTCGGAAAATTTGTTGACATCATGGGTGCAGTCGCAGTACCACTCAAGTTTGTTCAAAAAGATTTCTCTGGAAGGCGATTTCGCGTCGGCTTTCAGGATTTTGAAAATTGCAAAATAATTTCATTGCCGCATCCTAGTAGTTCACGCGGCCTGTCAGACGAGTATATAAAGTTGTTCTCGCCGGAAATTGGCGCCGCAATTCTCGAGGTAAAGCAAGCTAAGAATATTGGCTAAGCGAGTTCAAAAAGAACAGGGGAAGCAAAATGACTATCACTGTACGTGTTAAAAATGGCCGATTGACCATTTTCGAAAATGGCCACCTCGTTCGTGATGGTGGTCGGGATATCATCCAGGCGCTCACCGATGGGCAGAAGATTTTCACGCTTCAGTTGGACGGTCATGCGCGAGAAATCCGTAAGGATGGTCAGCTTGTAAAGGACTATGCCGTGCGCGCGGTTCACATGGAGCTATCGGGGGGCTCTCTCTTCCTGACGACGAAAGACGGAAGGAGACAGGAGTTTGTCGGTGGACAAATGGTCAGCAACCATGGCGTGAGGAATGGCACAAGAAGTCTTACGGGTAAATCCTCGTCCATGTCAAATAGATCGAACGCTGGTGCGTCAGGCGATAAGTATGTGGAGCAATTAGGTGCGAAGCTCGGTGACATTCTCGTGGATGTCATTATCAAAGCTGGTAAGCATATGTTCAAGGCCATTGGGGAATCCCTAGGGCGAAAAGCGCGGGCAAGCAACTGCACTGAGATCTTGACACAAGATGTTTGTGATAAACAGCGCTCTCCTACGCCTCCTGAGGACGCCAGTTTCCAGGTCGATGAGGGCGCACGTCGTCAAGGTCTATTCGATTCAAGTGAGGTGTCGATGAGTCCCACAGAAATGCCGGAGAAGTATTCCGTAAATATTTTTGATGCGCTGAAACGCTTTGACAAGGAAGTGATTGGCATTGGTTGATTTACGAGCCAATTGTGTCGATTCTTGCGGTTCGAAAAATTGGTTGCGTGGCTTAAAAGTGGTGCCGATAGACGTAACGGTTAAGGGGGTTTCCACCTGAAACCGCATTTTCTCTAGTGTTGCTAGCACAGCTCTCATGCCCTACCCCATCGAACACAAACTCGTCATTGGCGTTGCCTCCAGCGCCTTGTTCGATTTGTCCGAATCCCATCGGGTATTTCTCGAACAGGGTGCGGAGGCCTACAAGAAATATCAGGAGGCGCATCTGGACGATACGCTGGGGAAGGGGGTGGCGTTTCCTTTCATCCGGCGTTTTCTGAGCATCAATCGATGTTTTCCCGACAAGCTGCCGGTGGAGGTGGTGCTGTTGTCGCGCAATTCGCCGGAGACGGGCTTGCGGGTGTTTCGGACGATTCAGAAATACGGTTTGGACATTTCGCGGGCGGCCTTCATGACGGGGCAGTCGCCGTATGAATATATTCCTGCGTTCAATGCCTCGCTGTTTCTGACGGCGAACGAGGAAGATGTGACGAAAGCGATGGATGCGGGCTATCCGGCGGGTTTGGTGTTGCCTTCGGCGGTGACGGACGATGAGGGCGATGTGGAACTGCGCGTGGCGTTCGACTTTGACGGCGTGATTGCGGATGACGAGTCGGAGACGGTGTTCAAGAAGAACAGCAACCTGGATGAGTTTCATGATTATGAAACGCAGAAAGCGCACATTCCGCACCGGCCCGGCCCGCTGAACGATTTGTTCAAGAAGCTGGCGTATATGCAGAAGCTGGAAGACCGGGAGGAGAAGAATAATCCGGACTATCGGCGCATTTTGCGGATTGCGATTGTCACGGCGCGCGGCGCGCCCGCGCACGAGCGGGTAGTGACGACATTGAAGAGCTGGGGTGTGAGCGCCGATGAAACGTTTTTTCTCGGTGGCATGGAAAAGGCGCGAGTGCTGAACGTGCTGCAACCCCATGTGTTTTTCGACGACCAGCGCAGCCATTTGCAATCATCGGCGGGCAACATTCCTATGGTGCATGTGCCGTTCGGGATTGCGAATAAAGCGGTGACGAACTTCGTTGCGAACGCAGTGTGAAGTTCTAAAATAATGTGCACAGGAATTTTTGTTGCACACGTTCAGCGATGTAGTGTTTCCGGTGGGTATCGGTGTAGTGCTTGCGCCTTTGCTGCTCCGGCTGTTGCCCCAATACCATCTCGACTAGTGCGGATAGAGCGCATCGCCGAGAACCACATTGTTTGGACGTACCCTGACAGGAGGAACGATGGTAGATGATCCGATGTACCACGAGGGGATGCGGCAGCTGCAAGACGCGCGCGAGACGAGGGCGTTGGCTGACCGTCTGGGGCAAGTGACCATGCACAACGCGTTCACTGAGGAAGACCGGGCGTTTATCGAGCGTTGCCCGATGTTTTTTGTGGCAACGGTTGACGCCGAAGGCCATCCCGACTGCTCGTACAAAGGCGGCTTGCCGGGGTTTGTGCGGGTGCTCGACGGCAACACGCTGGCCTTTCCGGATTATGACGGCAACGGCATGTACCGCTCCTGGGGAAACATTTTGGTCAACCCGTCCGTGGGGCTGCTGTTCCTGGATTTCGAGAATCAAAAGCGGATTCGGGTCAACGGCACGGCGCAGATCAGCGCGGACGATCCCTTGCGCGCCGAGTACCCCGATTCGGTGTTTATCATTCGCGTGACGGCAAAGCTGATTTTTCCGAATTGCCCGCGCTACATCCACAAGATGCAACTGGTCGAATACTCGGCCTATGCCCCCCGGCCGAATTACACGCCCCCCGTTCCCGCCTGGAAGACGTTTGACGTTTTTCGCGATGCGTTGCCGGAACGTGATCGAGCGGAGGATAAGTAGCAAGGGTGTGCCACTTTTAGCACACGTTCACGCATTTATCGCGCCGCGTGGGCAACAAGTTGCCCACCCTTCAAGTCGTTTGAATCTTTGTTACTTGCGCAACCACCGCGCCACATCGCGCGCGAAGTAGGTGAGGATGCCGTCGGCACCAGCGCGTTTGAACGCGAGTAGCGCTTCCAGCACGCAGGCTTTTTCGTCGAGCCAGCCGTTTTGCGCGGCGGCTTTGAGCATGGCGTATTCGCCGCTGACCTGGTAGGCGAAGGTGGGGGCGGCGAACTGGTCTTTGACGCGGCGGACGATGTCGAGGTAGGGCATGCCGGGTTTGACCATCACCATGTCGGCGCCTTCCTGCAAATCGAGGCCGACTTCCCACAGGGCTTCGTCGCTGTTGGCGGGGTCCATCTGGTAGGTTTTCTTGTCGCTCTGGCCGAGCTGAGCGGCGGAGCCGACCGCGTCGCGGAACGGGCCGTAAAAGCTGGAGGCGTATTTGGCGGCGTAGGCCATGATGCGGGTGTGGATCAGCCCGGCGTTTTCCAGGCCGGCGCGAATCGCCTTGATGCGCCCATCCATCATGTCGCTGGGGGCGACGATGTCCACACCTGCGCGCGCTTGTGTGAGTGCCTGCTGTATGAGGATGGCGGTGGTTTCGTCGTTGAGCACGTAACCAGCCGCGTCGATCACGCCGTCCTGACCGTGGCTGGTGTAGGGGTCGAGCGCAACGTCGGTCATCAGGCCGAGGCTGGGAAATTTCTGCTTGAGCGTGCGCACGGCCTGCGGGATCAGTCCTTCCGGGTTGGTGGCTTCCTTGCCGTCCGGCGTTTTCAATGCCGTGTTGATGACGGGGAACAGCGCGAGCACGGGAATGCCGAGGGCGACGCACTCTTCTGCCACCGGTAGTAAGAGGTCGAGTGAGAGGCGTTCTACGTCAGGCATGGAGGCCACCGCTTCGCGGCGGCCGCTGCCTTCAAGCAGGAACACGGGGTAGATCAAATCGTCCACCGTCAGACGATGTTCGCGCATCAGGCGGCGCGAGAAATCGTCGTGCCGCATGCGACGCATGCGCACGCCGGGAAAGCTGCCGGGGAGGTCAACGGGGGCCATCAGTGGGGGAATGTCAAAATTTAACATTTGTTTAAACTTTCAGTAAGCCTTGCACCCATTTTGCGCTTACAACGAGAATCGATTCGATTATTATTCATTCCAGACGATCCCGTCGTCTCCCGCTTCACCTCCCTGAGCGGGTGCCTTTACAGGCTTCCAACCCCAATGCGCAAGTATTGGGGTTTTTTTTTGTGGCTTTTACTGCCTTTATCCGAGCTCGTGTGGCTTGTCAGCTCATTAAACAATCATTCCGGCACAACGGTGCGAATGTCCAGCCAATCGAGCAATTGTGTCGTCGCCTGCTCAATCCCGATTTTTTTCAGGCTGGAAAAAAGTTGCAGCGACAACGGATTCGGCCAGCCCTGATCGGTGGCGAATTGGCGGGCGCTGGCCAAGGTGCGGGTTTGCTCTTGCTTGCCCAATTTGTCGGCCTTGGTTAGCAGGACATGCACGGGTTTGCCGGTCGGGGCAAACCAGTCGAGCAACTGACAATCCAGTTCGGTAAAGGGGCGGCGGGCATCCATCATGACCACCAGTCCGGCTAGCAGAGCGCGCGTCTGGACATATTCGGACAGCAGTTTCGACCAGTGCTGGCGCGCGGCCTCCGGCACGGCGGCGTAGCCATAACCGGGCAGGTCCACCAGATAGCCAACCGGTGCTTCGGCCTTGCCCACCTCGAAGTAATTGATATGCTGCGTGCGCCCCGGCGTGTTGCTGGCGTAGGCCAGTCGTTTCTGGTTGCATAGCAGATTGATCGCGGTTGATTTGCCCGCATTGGAACGACCGGCGAAGGCGACTTCCAGCATGGGGACCGGCTTGCCTTCGATATAGCGATGGTTCTCCGGCAGAGATCGCAGATCGTTGACAGTGGTGAAGAAATGGGTGGAGTGCAGTAGGGACATGAAATCCGATCGAGCGGGCGGTGCAGCGTGGCAGGGCATTCACAGCAGGATATCGACACAAGGTATCAACCTGGGGTGACAAACGCCGTAAACAGCCTGTGTTTGCGGCCTATTGTACAATAGCGCCCTTGTTTCACCCCCGTCCGACTGCGCGCGCTGTGCGCCTAACCTGAGTCTGAAAATGAATCTGAACCTGCGCCGAATTTCCGCCCTCGTCCTGACCATTGCCGCCATGATTTCCGGTGCTGCGTGCGCCAGTGACGCCCCCAAGGCAGAGAGCAAAATTGATCTTGCCCAAGGTGAGCAAATCGTCAATGGAAAAGGGCAATGTGCGGCCTGTCACATGGGCAACGGCAACAGCACTGATACAAAAAATCCGAAACTGGCGGGACAACATGCGGCTTATCTCTATAAGCAATTGAATAATTTTGTCGCCAAGGATGGCAAGCCTGCCGAACGCGCCAACTCAGTGATGAGCGGCTACGCTGGGTCGTTGTCGAATGAAGAAATGCGCAACGTCGCCGCCTACTTCGCGTCGAAGACGATGACGATCGGCGCTGCCAAGAAGGCATCTGCCGAACTGGGCCAGAAAATCTATCGTTCCGGGATTGCGGGAAAAAATGTGACGGCTTGCGCCGCCTGCCACGGACCGACCGGCGCCGGGCTGCCAGCGCAATTCCCGCGCCTGGGTGGCCAGCACGCTGAATATACCGAAGCGCAGTTGAAAGCATTCCGCGATGCCAGCTATACGGAAGAGCAACTGAAAGCCATGCCGAATGCAGCTCCACGCAAGAACAGCCCGCAAATGGCGAGCATCGCCGCGCGCATGAGCGACGGAGAAATCAAGGCGGTCGCCGATTACATCGCCGGTCTGAAATAAATCTTCACCGCCGCGATCAATAAAAAGGGTGGGTGACCACCCTTTTTTTATTATGTGAACAACTTGTTGCAAAACAAAATATTTACCACGGAGCTTTGCATAGCCACTCGACTAGGCGCCTGGAAAACAAGCGCTTAGTCGAGTGGCTATGCAAAGCTCCGTGGTGAAAGGCCTTGCGCGCTGACATCCCTTTGATGATTGAATGAATACTTTCGGCATCCACCTCCATACCCGCTACCCTTGGTTGCGCGAACTTGTCGAGCTGTTCAGTTCGATGCGTTTTGCCATCAGCGCGCTGGTGATGGTGGCGATTGCCAGTATGCTGGGGACGGTGCTCAAGCAGGGCGAGCCGTTTGCCAATTACATCAATCAGTTTGGTGGGTTCTGGTTTGAAGTGTTCAGGGTGGCGTCGCTGTACAACGTCTATACCGCCTGGTGGTTTTTGCTGGTGATGGGTTTGTTGTTGTTGTCCACCACCCTGTGCGTGCTGCGCAATACCCCAAAAATGTTGCACGAGATGCGCACATTCCGCGAACGGGTGCGCGTCAATGGCTTGCGTGCACTGCCGCAGCACAGTGAGTTTGTCGTCGCTGGAGAGCAGCAGGTGATCGTCGCGCGGCTGCAAGCCCTGCTGCAGCAACACGGACTGCGTACGCGCGTGGATCAACGCGAACAGGCCGCGCTGATTGCCGCCAAGGCCGGCAGCCACAGCCGCTGGGGCTACATTCTGGCGCACAGCGCGATCGTGCTGATCTGCCTGGGCGGGCTGCTGGATAGTGGCTTGCCGATCAAAGTACAGGTGGCCTTGCAGGACAAGCAGGCGTATCGCGGCAATGGCCTGATCCGCGATGTGCCGCCGAGTGGGCGGCTGTCGGCGCAGAATCCAAGTTTTCGCGGAAATCTCCGGCTCACGGAGGGACAGCACAGCGATCTGGCGGTGGTGAGCCATGACGATGGCGTGCTGTTGCAGCCACTGCCGTTTTCCATCGAGTTGAAAAAATTCGATATAGCCTTCTACTCCGCCGGAATGCCGCGCGAATACCTGAGCGAAGTGTTGGTGACCGATACGGAAACCGGTGAGAAATTCCCGGCCACGATCCGGGTCAATCAACCGCTGATCTACAAAAACGTCGCCATTTATCAATCCGGTTTTGAAGATGGCGGTTCGCGCCTGACGCTCAAGGGCTATCCAATGCGCGGCGCCAGCGACAAGATTTTTTTCTTCAAGGGCGAGGTCGGCGCGAGCAGCGCACTCGATCGTGGCGCCGAGCGTTACAGCATAGAATTTACCGAGTTTCACAGCATCAATGTGGAGCCGTTGCCCGATCCGGCGGCGCCGGAAGCGGTCGGCAGATTCAAAAGCGCCACCCGCGTGCACTCGGACAAGCACATGAAAAACGTCGGCCCGAGTGTGCAATACAAGGTGCGAGACGCCAGTGGCCAGGCGCGCGAATATCACAACTACCTGCTACCGGTCGAACGCGACGGCGCGGTCTGGTATATCACCGGCATGCGCGAACGGCCGGATGCCGCCTTTGCCTACCTGTACATTCCGGCGGACGCCAATGGCAGCGTGACCGAATTCATGCGGCTGCGTTCGGCGCTCGCCAATCCGCAGCTGCGCCAGCGGGCCGCGCAGCGTTACGCGGCAGATGTCTTGCGTACCGAGAAAAAAACCGGTGCTGCCGAGCGCACGCAATTGCAGACCGATGTTGCGCGCAACATGCTGGATCTGTTTGCCAGTGGCGGCCTGGAAGCCGTGGCGCAACTGATCCGCAGCAATGTCAAGGAAGCGGAGCAGTCCAAGGCCGTGCAACTGATGATGCACGTGCTGACCGAGGCGGCCTGGGATGCCTGGCAGCAGGCGCGCGTCGAAGCCGGCCTGCCGCTGCTCGCGCGCAGCGACGAGAACCGCGATTTTTTGCGGCGCGCATTGATGGCAACGTCCGACAGTTACCTGTACGGTGCGCCGTTCTATCTGCAACTGGAAAATTTCGACGAGGTCAAGGCTAGTGTCTTTCAACTGACCCGTTCCCCCGGAATGAAAGCGGTGTATCTTGGCAGCCTGATGCTGGTGCTGGGCGTATTCGCCATGTTCTATATTCGTGAACGGCGTGTCTGGGCGGCGGTTACAACCCAGCCTGACGGCAGCCAGTCAGTGCTGCTGGCGATGTCGATGACGCGCAGAACGATGGATTTTCCACAGCAATTTGCCAGAATTGAACAACACGCGCGTCGTGTGTTGGCGTGATTAGAGACGGTTCACCACGGAGGGTACGGGGGGCACGGAGAAAGGCAAAGCCTGAATCTAGCGCCAAGGCGCCAAGCTATTTCTGCTTCATGGCGACCTTGGCGCCTTGGCGGTTATCTTTTGATCTTGCTTTGGTTTTTCTCCGTGCTCCCTGTGTTCTTTGTGGTGAAAAGTAGTTGCAGTAAAGCAATCAAACAAGGAAACATGATGGATTCGAGCACCGAATTTAGCCCGCCACCACCGTTGCTCAAACGTTTGCGTCTGGCCGATTGGTTGTACGCGGCGCTGCTGCTGTTTGGTGCGGGCATTGCCCTGCGCCGTTACGGCAGCTTCATGGATATCTACGATAAAGGTGTTCTGCTCGCTGTGGTGCCGCTGTTCGCCTGGCTGGGCTGGACGTGGAAGCCACTGCGCCGCTTGTTGCCGGTGATCGCTGCGCTGGCGTTGCTGGCGATCAATCAGTATGGCGGGCAACTGGCGCTGGCGGAACAGCAATTCATGCTGAAATATTTTCTCGCCAGCCAGCCCGCCATCATGTGGATGAGCGTGCTGTTTTTTATCGCTCTGTTTTTTTATTGGGGCGGGCTGCTGGCGGGCGCATCCAATGCGGCGCCGACGGTGAGCTGGGTCGGCACAGCGATGACCTGGGCCGCAGTGGCGATGGGTTTTACCGGTCTGCTGGTGCGCTGGTATGAGAGCTATCTGATCGGCGCTGATATCGGTCATATCCCGGTCAGCAATCTGTATGAAGTGTTCGTGCTGTTCTCCCTCATTACCGCAGTGTTTTATCTCTACTACGAACAACGCTACGCCACGCGCGCGCTGGGCGCGTTTGTGCTGCTGGTAATTTGCGCGGCGGTCGGGTTTTTGCTGTGGTACACCTTTGATCGCGGCGCGCAGCAGATTCAGCCGCTGCTGCCAGCCCTGCAATCGTGGTGGATGAAGATTCATGTTCCCGCCAACTTCATCGGCTACGGCACTTTTTCGCTGGCGGCAATGGTGGCCTTTGCCTGGCTGATCAAGCAACACGGCGAGTCACCCGTCGGCTGGAAGACCCTGCCGCTGTTTGTGCTGGGCACGCTGCTGGCGGTCGAGCCGCTGGTGTTTCGCAAAGCTGGGTTGCCGGAATACTGGAAGTTTTATTTTGCGGTGGCAGCGTTTATCGTCGGTGGGATTTTATTGTTGCGGCGGCGCATTGCAGCAGCGTTGCCCAGCTTTGAAGTGCTGGATGAAATCATGTACAAGGCGATTGCCATCGGCTTTGCCTTCTTCACCATCGCCACCATTCTCGGCGCGCTATGGGCGGCCGACGCCTGGGGCACGTATTGGCAGTGGGATCCGAAAGAAACCTGGGCATTCGTCGTCTGGATCAACTACGCCGCCTGGCTGCACATAAGGCTGATGACGGGCTTGCGCGGCAGCTTTGCGGCCTATTGGGCGCTGGTGGGGCTGCTGGTGACGGGCTTCGCCTTCCTGGGGGTGAACATGTTCCTGAGCGGGCTGCATTCCTACGGCAAGCTGTAAGGTTTGCCGCAGCAGCGCGACTCATCATCAACAAAGAGGAGTTGCCATGCTGAAATTCAAATCAGACATTCCCGATGCGGACATCACCCCGTTCGAAGTCTATCAACAGCGCCGCCAGTTCATGCAAGCGGGTGTCGCCGCCGGTGCGGGGCTGTTGCTGCCGCAGTGGGGCCTGGCCGCCGCGCCCGCTGGTTTGGCGGCGCTGAAAGGCACGCCCAGCCCCTACTCGATTCTCGAAAATCCCAACCCGTTTGAAGATGCCACGGGCTACAACAACTACTACGAATTCGGCACCGCCAAGGAAGACCCGGCGCACAACGCGCACACGCTGAAAACGCGCCCGTGGACCGTGCGGGTCGAAGGCGAGGTTGGCAAGCCGCGCACCTTTGATATCGACGATCTGCTCAAGCTGGCGCCGATGGAAGAGCGC
>JGI1358J11329_10004404_pt1 | contig 10163 bp, 7 predicted proteins | sample Subgroupgradi54m_FD_11329 | JGI IMG/M metagenome (IMG submission 11329)
TAAGAATCGTCTGAAGCCAAACTATATAATCAGAAGGGTTCATAGGGTTATTTTATATAGTTTTAGTAGTTATTCAAGTTAAAACTATATAAACGTCCCGTTTTTCCACGCAACCTTTCTCGCTCTTCTCCGATAAGATCTCATGCCTTTAAATCCCATTGTTCCTGCGATCATATCACCCGTCATTGGGTCATCGTTGCCTCCTCCCATAGTCCCATTGGAAGTGAGCCCTGCAGATACCTTTTCATTTGTCGGACCGGCGGCTTCCCGAGATTTGGGGACTTTCCGACAGGGACTCTTTGGAACCTCCCCTTTGACAAGCCATTCCTCTTTTTTAAGAGAGGGTGTTCTTTCCCTGATTCATCAGATCAATTCACATCATGATCGTGGTTTGATCGCTTCCCCCGTTGGAGTCAGGGATACTTTCGAAACGTTTTTACGACTTCTTCACACAGAAACACAAAGGGATTTGGCTTTTTCCCCTCTCAGACCTCAAACATTAAAAAACAGAAAGATCCTCATCATCACACGCGGACAGGATAATTTTACCCGGTGGCAGACTCGTTTGAATGAGATCTTTCAAGACTCTGCAGAAATATTTAATCAGGACAGATTTCTTTGGAATTCAGAACGTCTGGAGGTCAGGCTCGAATCGATCGATACGTTGTGTCGTTTGGAGGAGGGAGAGATTCAATCCAGACTCGGTGACTCTAGTTTTGTCACTCTTGATCAGGAGCATCATATTCGAGGTGTTGACGATGATCCTGCAGATCAAAGAAATCGTTATATTCATGTCCTGCACGCTTTGGGTTTTGTTGAATCGGCTCAAGAAGAGTTTCGGGCTAAAGCAAATCCAGGAAAGTTTCTTTTGGGACTTTCGGAAAGTGTTCGGGAGGGAGCCGGACGACTCTATCAGGGAGCTTCCGGACTCATTTCATCGGTGACTCTGTCCGAGTTGCGACAGAAGGGAATCGTTCGAAAACCCGAGATCAGGGAAATCGTTCCCGAAGGCAGCTTTGATGAAGGGATGCCCTTGACAGATCGCTGGGCTTCTTTGAAAAGAACCGATCGATTAAATCAATATACAAATATTTTGAACAAGGTTGTGAACGAGTTTGAAAAAATTCCACGGACCATAATCTACGCTTCTTCTCAGAAAGAAGCTTTGGCTTTGAAGAGACGCCTTGAAGAGGAGGGTCCTTACAAAAATCAGGTTGCCCTTTTGACAAGTGATTCTGAAGAGAGGGATGAGGATNATCACAAGTTTTTTGTGACCCNTGAAAAGNGTATTGTGATTTCAGTTTTATCGGCTCTGGAAGGTGTGGATGAGTATCGTCATGATCCTGTCGATCTCGTTCTTTATGCAGGAGTCGATTATGCCGGGGGTGAGACGTACGCCCTGCAAGCCTTTGGTGGACATCTGGGAGGAACCGGTCGTGTGCCTTTGATGATCGATGTGAGCGGTTTGTTTGAACTCCATGAAGAGTTGGCCGGGTTTGATCCTTATTATTATGTGATCAGCGATGGAGAGTTGAAGAAAGGCTCCCCTCTCAAGCCACGAAGGACCCGGACGGCACAAGGTGGAAAATCAAGCCGCGTGGATCGTTTGGATGAATACGTAAGAGATGTTTTTGATGAGGAAGTTGCCGGAAACACCGGCACATTTTTGGAAGAACAGGGAATCATATCCGCTGTGGTGGCCATGAACATGGGTATTTCCGAAGAGCGTGTGAGGGATGTGCTGGAAGGAAAGTACCTGCCTGGCTCCAGAGAATGGATGGAGAGGTTGAGTGTGGCGTGTGGTTTTGATGAGGAGAAGAGGAAATATTTGATGAGCGCCTGGGCCTGGGATCGGGCCGAGACGATGGAGCGACGTCATCCGATCCCCGAAACTCTGGAAGAGGGTGAGAGGTTTGTACTCTCGTACGCCTGGTATGGGTTGTATCTCTATTTTGGCGGGAATCTCGATTTGATTCAGGGTAGCCAAAAAACAACTCTTTTGGATTATCTGCATCGGGGAAAGCTTTCCGAACACAGCGGACATCACAAGCATTTTGTGGAAGAGGTGATCCGGGATCAGTTATTGGGTGGAGATGAGTTTGCGGAGACCCTTGTGGCAATGGGACTCGGGATGTCCCGATACAGGGTCATTCAGCACTTTCAGGATTTTTCCAGCTTGAGCGAGGAGGATTTTGGAGGGTATTTAAGAGCTGTTCGTGTGGCTTCCGGAAAATCTGAGGAAGAAGTTCAAAAAATAACTACGTTTGCTTTGGTGGGACAACCAGCACAAGATCCTTCCGGGAAAAAAGTTTTCTTCGGCTTCCGGCCTGTGGCCGTGGATGAACTGGAGGCAATAGGAGAGAATTATCTCAAAATCACTCTGGAATTGATGGATGGGAAATATCATGTGAGAGAGGCTAAAGGCAGGGGATCACCCGATTGTCTTGATGCCTTGCGTGAGAATCCTCTGGCTGGAAATCAGGTGCTCGTGCCAACCAATGCTCGGCTAAAAATCCAGAAACAAGGGAATGCTGTTGGTCGGGATATTTTTAAAAATCTTGGCATGAATGAACTGGATGGTTATCTGGAAAGAGTTCGAGGAGAAGCAAGGGCTTCGGGAAAATCTGAGAAAGAAGTTCAAAACATAACCATGTTTGCTTTGGTGGGAAAACCAGAACAAGATCGTTCCGGAAAAGAAGTTCTCTCCGGCTTCCGGCCTGTAGCCGTGGATGAACTGGAGACAATGGGAGAGAATTATCTCAAAATCACTCTGGAATTGATGGATGGGAAATATCACGTGAGAGGGGCTAAAGGCAGGGGATCACCCGATTGTCTTGATGCCTTGCGTGAGAATCCTCTGGCTGGAAATCAGGTGCTCGTGCCAACCAATGCCCGGCTAAAAATCCAGGAAAAAGGGAATGCTGTTGATCGGGATATTTTTAAAAGTCTTGGCATGAAGGAACTGGATGGTTATCTGGAAAGAGTCCGGAGAGAAGCAAGGGCTTCCGGAAAATCTGAGGAAGAAGTTCAAAACATAACCATGTTTGCTTTGGTGGGACAACCAGCACAAGATCCTTCCGGGAAAAAAGTTTTCTTCGGCTTCCGGCCTGTAGCCGTGGATGAATTGAAGACAATGGGACAGGATTATCTCAAAATCACTCTGGAATTGATGGATGGGAAATATCACGTGAGAGGGGTTGAAGGCAACAGAGCAACCCATTGTCTTGATGCCTTGCGTGAGAATACTCTGGCTGGAGATCAGGTGCTCGTGCCAACCAATGCCCGGCTAAAAATCCGGGAACAAGGAAATACTGTTGATCGGGATGTTTTCAAAAGTCTTGGCATGAGTGAACTGGATGGTTATCTGAAAAGAATCCGGAGAGAAGCAAGAGCTTCCGGAAAATCTGAGAAAGAAGTTCAAAACATAACCATGTTTGCTTTGGTGGGACAACCAGAACAAGCTAGTTCCGGAAAAAAAGTTTTCTCCGGCTTCCGGCCTGTGGCCGTGGATGAACTGAAGACAATGGGACAGGCTTATCTCAAAATCACTCTGGAATTGATGGATGGGAAATATCACGTGAGAGGGGCTAAAGGCAGGGGATCATCCGATTGTCTTGATGCCTTGCGTGAGAATCCTTCTTTTTTAAAAGATACTCCCTAAATCTTTCTCCATCCGGGGGATGTGGTCCTTGATACAACTTCCTCCCACCTTTCTGCCAAATAAAGAGGAAGAATCATAAGAGAGTCATTTTGAATTTTTCGAATTTCAAATGGGGCCAATCCCACCACAATTCCAAAACGAAGATTGTGTATTTTCAGAAAATCAATCACACCTCCTAAATGTGTATTTTTGATCGAAAGAGCCGCTTTACATTCCAAAGGAATAATTTGATCTCCCTTTTTTACAATAAAATCAACTTCGGACCCGGAAGAAGATTTCTTCCAACCTGAAACTTCCGTCGTTTCTGAAAATAAAGCATTCATCAAAATATTTTCAATAAGGCCCCCTAAGGGGGTACGATGAGAAGCGTCCAAGGTTTTTTGAAGATGAACGGAGGGTATCACCGCTTCTCGAAGTTGTTTTGCAATTCCTGTATCGAATAAATATCTTTTAGGATGAAAGTTTTTTTCTCATTTTTACATCTTTTTATTAAAGATAAAAATTTAAAGATTATATTCCTCGATGTGGGACAGGGGGATTCTAGTCTGGTGGTGACACCCTCAGGTAAGGCTCTGCTGATCGATGCGGGTGGATTCCTCATACCGGGTCAAGGCCCGCCCCACTTTGATATGGGTGCTGAAGTGGTCGTTCCCTTTCTCAAGCGTTATGGTTTAAAGAAGATTGATCGCGTTTTGCTTTCCCATCCTCATCCGGATCATTACGGAGGTATGGCTGCTGTGTTGGGATCATTTCCTGTCGATGAATTCTGGTGGAACGGTCAAACCTTTCCTGATGATACCTTCAACAAACTCCGACAGACTTTGAATGAGAAAAAGATATTTCAAAGGGTCCTTCATCAAGGAGAGGCTTGGGACTGGGAGGGAACTCATCTGGAAGTTCTCTACCCCCACGAGATCGATCCTCATCGGAATATCAATGATAATTCTTTGGTTGTCCGTTTGAGTTTTGGTGAGGCCAGCCTTTTGTTGACGGGTGATATCGAGAAGAAAGGGGAGGCGGCCTTGGATCTTCTTGCGCACGAGAGGAGTTTAAAAACCACTGTCGTGAAGATTCCCCACCACGCAAGTAAGACTTCGAGCTCCGTGGCTTTTATTGATGATGTGGCTCCTCAGATCGCTGTTGCGAGCTTGGGGGAAGATAATAGTTTTGGTTTTCCCCATCCGGGTATTTTGGAAAAGTATGAGCGGCGTAATGTGAAGGTTTTTAGAACCGACCGTGATGGCTGTGTTATACTTACCGTGCCCCCAATTTTTCCCAAGAAATCGATTTCCATCCAAACGTTTTCTTCTGGAGAATCACCCTGACCCAGTAGACAGGTCCCTCCTGAAGGTAAGTATAGGCTTCGGCCTGAGCCAGGTCTTTTTGAATTCCTTCCACTTTTACAATCTCTACTTTTTGTACGGGATGTTTTCCGAAATCGCTTTCTTTATATTTCTTGCCGTACTTTTGAAAATATTTTGTGACGGATTTGTGAGCTACGGTAGGAGAGGGGATACGTCCCGTACAACTGGATGAAAGGAGAACGATGAGAATGAGAGCAGAAAATTTTTTCATTTAAATTTTTATGATGGGCGGTGCAGGGATCGAACCTGCGGCTTCCACCGTGTGAAGGTGGCACTCTACCGCTGAGTTAACCGCCCTTAATATAGTCAGAGGGAGATACCACTCTCCCTCTGAAACTCCCATCTGGACTCTGGGGACTCACCATGCATTCCGTTTAAAGGGATGGTCTGAGCCCCTGTAAAAACACGCGTCCCTGTCTAGAACAGGTCTCTAATGAAGATCAATATGAATTAATATTTGAAATGCTGCGGAGTAGAGGTCGTGAGGAGAGAGGGTGGGCGAGGAGGGCTACTTATCAAACTTTTTTGTATCGATCCATTGAGTATTCTGAGTCATAGAGATGAAGCGATATTCTTTTCGACTCAGGGCCCGGACCAGTAGTTTTAAGAATCCTCTAAACCCCTTCATGGAGATGATCGTCAACGGATGTAGCAGAACATCCTTCGTTTTTATAACTCCAACAAACATAGTGTGTCTCTCCTGTGAGATAAAGTAGCAAACCCAATGCCAGGATATCTACAGGTCTAAATACCTATTATATATAATTATTTTTTTATTTTCTATTGGGAGACGGGTACAAAACACCCCTTCCTGGGAAGTTTTTATCAAACTGAGAGAGGTTCTTTTATTGGAAGTTACGAACCATATTGGTTGTCTTGGGAATAAGAAGCACCCGGCCGTCGTTTAAAGGGGGAGCGTTGTTGGCCTTTTGAATGTCATGGGGGGAGAGGTCATACTTTTTGGCAATCGTTTGAAAGGTTTCGTTGGCCTCCACAACATGTAATTGAGGGGACTCGGTTTCAGAGTAAAAATCGATAAAGCGAGAAGCAAACAAGGCACGAACGCCCCGGGGAATCCTAATTTGAGAACCGGCAGGGATGGCGTAGTTTCCCTCAAAGGCATCGGGGGTGAAGGCAGGGTTTAATTCCTTTAGATCTTTTAGAGACGTGCTTGAAAGATAAGCCACCTCCTCAAATCCCATGGTAGCCGGCAGTTGAACAAAATCAAATTGTAAAAGTGGTTCTCGCATGACTCTTCCGAAGTAGCGTTCATAATTTTCGTAAATATCCAAAGCCGCCAAGAAAGAAGGATAAAAGTTTCGTGAGGCAAAGGCGTAACTTCCGTCTCGATAATGGGTAATAATCGTGGCAATGTCTCGGGTACCCAATTTGGAAATAGCCTTGAGCAGATTACCTGCCCCTGAGTTATAGGCATTGATAGCTAACGGCCAGGTCCCTAAGGTTTCATAATTTCGCAGAAGAAGTCGCGCGGCTCCATGCGTGGCTACAAGGGGATCATAACGCTCATCCAATAGGTGATCTACATTCATATAACGTCTTGCTGAAGAGGGCATAAATTGCCAGAGTCCTGCAGCTCCTGCCTTTGAGTAAGCGGTTTCTTTAAAGAGAGACTCGACAAAGGCTAATCTGGAGATCTCTCGCGGAACTCCATGGCTTTGAAAGATACTCTCAAATAAGGGCATGTAACGTCCCGAGCGTTCTAGCCCCTCCAAGAAGCGATCCCTTAAGCCTGTTTGCGAACGTATTCGATCCATCGCTTTTTTATATTTGTCAGGTTCATCGATCCCTTCGAAGAGTTGAGAAATTCTTTTTGCCTGGGGAGAGAGGGAAATCTCGGAAGGGGACCCGCTTAATTCAAAAAGAATATTTTTAATCCTGTCTATTTCTTCATTGACCCTGGCATCGCGTATGGACTTTTTTTCTACCTCTGAAATGTTTCTTTGGCTTAAATCGGTAAAATCAAGAACGCTGTACCGAATATTTAAAAAGTCGGTATCATGAATAACCACGTGCTTTGTATCGTAGACGGCATATATTTTTTTCCAGAAATCAACGGGGGATTCCAAAGCGGGTGGTATCTCAAAAGAGGTATGCAATCCTCCTTCTTGGAGAGAGGGAAGAACGACCGGAGTTCCCGAAGGAATAAGCTTTTTGGAAACCCGAAGTGTGCGAGTGATTGCCTTAGGAGAGGAATTTTCATTTGGAGATGGGGTAAAGACCTTTTCGGGCAAAGGCAGAGGTTGGGTGATTGCCGAAGCAGAGACGGTTGCCAGACGGGGAAAAATCCGGGGTAACTCTCCAGCAAGTCCCCGAAAGGCAAGATGCAACCCCGCGCCTAGAGAGAAGATCAGAAGGATCAGCTGCAACTGACGACGACGCATAAAATTAGTATGTCTCCCAGACTGCCCTGAGGATAGCTTCCTCGGCGCGAGCAACCCTGCTTACCGGCACCTTGAAATCATTAAATAAAAAAGAAAACGCGACTTCCTGTCTTCCATCAATGAGATAGCCCGAGAGCGACTTGACCCCATTTAGAGTACCCGTTTTGGCAAAGACCTTACCTGCTAAAGGGGATCTTCTCATCTTCGACCCGATTGTACCATCAATTCCTGCAATGCTTAAGGAAGAAATTAAGTCATCCCGCCGGGGAGAATGATACATGTCCAGAAGGACTTTGACCAAGTGTCTTGAGGAGAGTCGACTAAGTTTGGAGAGTCCTGAGCCATTGGCGATGGTGTACTCTTCTGCCGGAATACCGAGTGATGCCATGTATTCATGAAGGGCTTTGATGCCTTTATCCATGGATCCTGGTACCCCATAGTGAATAGCTCCCAAGGTTTTGAGGAGTTGCTCGGCCATAAAATTATTACTATATTTGCCCAATCCCTTTAAGACTTCTCTTAGAGGAGGAGAGTTGTGTACAAGCAACAGAGCAGCGCGAGAAGGAACAGGAGCTCTCTTCATATTCCCTTCAATCACGATTCCCTTTTTTTGAAGGGCTTCTATGATGGCAGTACCGGTGTAGTTTGCTGGATCCAGAATACCTTTGCGAAAATGATAGTGTCGTCTCGTTCGTGGAATATTGCCTACGACAGCAATCTGACCATCGTCCCTTTGCTCAATATCAAGGTAGGTCTTTGATCCTCGGGCCCCCATTTTTGCATTGTTGCTGAGGGTTAAGTATTGCACGGGGGAATCAAGAGCAATGATGGGTTGGTCTCCCAGACGGGCTGAAGGGCGCGCCTTAATGGAGATGGTATTAAAATTAAAAGAGAGGGAGTTTGTGACTATATTATAAATCTTGTCATTATCGTCGGAGAGATACGTCATGGTATTGTAGGGATCAAAGTAGGTGTCGTCGACAAAGATGGAACCCTCTACCTTTTTAAGACCCACATTCTTGAAATATTCCGCAATGGCGTCGAGTTCTTGGGTGACAAAGAGGGGATCGCCTTTTCCTTTGATCCAGAGATTCTTGATTTGTCCCTGTCTGTCTATCGGGCCTTCTGAATAAAATTCTGTTTTAAAAGTAAAATTGGGCCCCAGTTCTTTAAGGGCTGCCGCTGCTGTGATGAGCTTCATATTGGAGGCTGGGTTCAAGGCGAGCTCGGGATTTTTTTCAAAAATAGTTTTTCCATCAGGAATAGAGACAATCTGGAGAGAGAGTTGGGCCCTTGTCAGGCCATTGGAGATGAGGATTCGCTCTATTCTTTCTTCGAAGTGGAGGGTTTTAGCCTTTTTGGCAAAAAGGGGATCCGCTTGTCCGACAAGGATCAGGAGAGCCGTAAGTAGGGTGACTCTTAATTGACAGTTTTTCAAAAGTCGCATAACTCTGATTAACTAACTTTTCATACTAAACATATGAAGCAATTCTTTCAAGAATTAAGAAAAAAGATCAGTCAGCTTTTTGTGTGGGGATTTGAAGGAACTCAGATCACACCAGAGCTTAAAAAACTTTTAAAAAAATATCCTCCGGCCGGACTCATTCTTTTTAAAAGAAATATAGAAGACCTGTATCAGATAAAAGGTCTGATTCGGGAACTCCAGTCCTTGAGTCAGACCCCCTTACTGATTGGCATCGATGAAGAAGGGGGGCGTGTTCGAAGGCTCCCGGAACCCTTCATCCAGTTTCCTCCAGCGGCTTTTTGGGGAAAGCTCTTGAAAGAACAAAAAGATAAACAATTGATCTTTGATATGGGGCACTGCTTGGCTCATGAGCTCCTTTCTCTGGGTATCAACACTGATTTTGCTCCTGTGCTTGATGTGAATTCGAATTCAAAAAATCCCATTATTGGTGATCGTGCCTTTTCGGAAAATCCCAAATTAGTCGCTGAGGCAGCCGTTTCTTTTTATTTGGGAATGAAGAAGGCAGGTGTTATTGCTTGCGGCAAACATTTTCCAGGACATGGGGATACAAAAACAGATTCTCATCTTGAATTACCGCGTGTTAATCGTACTCGGCCTAGTCTGCAAAAGATAGAGCTGCCTCCTTTTGATCGAGCGATTCAAAAAGGGATACCCATGCTGATGACGGCGCATGTTGTCTATCGGGCCTGGGATAGCAAAAACCCAGCCACACTCTCTTCAAAAATTCTCCGGGGACTTTTGAGGAAAAAGATGGGTTTTAAGGGAGTGATTATTTCTGACGATCTTGGGATGAAGGCCGTTTCCCAAAAATATTCGATCCTGGAATCTTCTCTTTTATCCCTTCAGGCGGGGGTGAATCTCTTGCTCGTTTGTCGTGGAGGTGAAGGAGGAGGCGAGGTGGTTGAAAAATTTTTGCAAAAAACCGATTCTTCTTTGATTCCCGTGATCGAAGAAAGTCTTAAAAAAAACAAATTTTTAAAGCGTCGTTATCTCGGGAAGTAGTGGGTCCGCCTCAGGCGGACAGGGCTTGAAAAGAGGAAACGGACCCACTACCGGGGTTTGGAGACCACTATTTTTCCGGTCCCGGGCCTACCCATCAAAAAATCGTTAAATAATTAAATAAAAACAACAACTTATGTTAAACAAAAAACTCCATTTTTGGCACTTAACTTGCTTTGCTTATTAAAGGATGATTTTATGAGCGATCCTATTAACAACAATCTTCCGATTTCGCCGGCGTCCGAGTTGGC
>JGI1358J11329_10004409_pt1 | contig 10153 bp, 8 predicted proteins | sample Subgroupgradi54m_FD_11329 | JGI IMG/M metagenome (IMG submission 11329)
TCATCGCGTCTTTGATCTCCTCCAAGATAAAAATTCCATATACAATGGTTCTTGTTGGGGTTGGAATTGCAATCTCCTTATCTCACTTTACAGGGTTCAACATTGCCAATATTGCCCAGTTCAAAGTAGATCCAAAGTTAATTCTGTATTTCATAGTACCACCATTAATTTTTGAAGCCATGATGAAAGTCAAACATGAAGAATTCAAGCAAGTTCGAATATCAGTACTTTTGTTAGCTACTCTTGGAACACTTCTAGCTACCTTGGTTGGAGGCTTTCTGTTAGTTTATGTTGCAGGTTTACCGTATATCGTATCTTTTACTTTTGCAGCATTAATTGCACCCACAGACGCAGCTATTGTAATCGAGGTATTCAAGAGGGTCAGAGCTCCAAAATTGCTTTCCACCTTAATGGAATCTGAAGCAAGTTTCAACGACGCTACTGGTATCATAATATTTTCATCGATAATTGCTATTGCTGCGGCGCAGGGCTCCTCATTTGGATCAGAAAATATCGGTGCCCAGATTAACGTAAACATTGTTGTGGAAATAGAACATTTTGCGATAGTATTTCTTGGAGGCATAGCAGTAGGGCTAGCCATTTCTGCAGCGGCACAAAGATTACACAAGTTAACGGATGATCCTTTTTCAGAAACAGCTCTTTCAGTTGCAGTAATGTTTGGTTCAGTTGTAGTTGCAAATACACTAGGCGTATCAGGTTTGATAGCGGCTGCTGTTGCTGGTCTATACTTTGGAAATGTAACAATGAAGAGTGAGAAAATCATCAGCCCTAAGACGAGAACATACGCTTCTAATTTTTGGGAGATGATTGCCTTTTTTGCCAATTCCATTGCCTTCCTCTACTTGGGATTAAGTATGGATGTTGTAAGGATTAGCCAAAACCTACCCCTAATAGCGTTAGCATTTGGGGTCGTATTGGCTGCAAGGGCAGCATCAACATATCCAATACTTAGTCTAACTAACAGGTTTACTAAAGAAAACACTCCAAAGACATGGAGAAATGTTGTGTGGATTGGCGGTATGAGAGGAGCATTATCAGTGGCATTAGTAGCAACACTCCCCCAAAGCGAGTTCAAGGACACTCTACAGACGATAACTTTCGGCGTAGTTCTTGCATCATTGATAATACAGTATTCAGCATTATCAAGATACATCAAAAAAGCATTTCCAGAGACAATCGCAGAAGAAAAACCCTAATCAAAGAACGTATCGCAATATTAATCTCAAACACAAGATAAATTGATTTCAATGAAATTTTCTGGACCAACAAAGAACATCGATACATTAATCTCTGAAGGAATTTCATTTATCAAGCTTGGTAAAAATAAAGATGCCATTTCATTTTTTGATAAAATCCTAAAAACAGATCCTCAAAATGTTGATGCGTTATACCATAAAGGAATTGCACTAACTAATCTTGGAAAAAACAGGGATGCAATATCATGTTTTGAAAATATTTTAGAAGTAGATCCAAAACATGTTGCGGCTCTTAACAACATAGGAAATGCACTTGCAGAGATTGGACATTTTGAGCAGGCCATAACATCATATGACAAAGCTTTACAAATAAAACCAGATTATGCTGCGGCATTTTACAACAAAGCAATTGCAAAAAATAAGCTTGCAATGTACGAGGAAGCAATAACGTGTCTTAACCATTCCCTAGAATTAGAACCTGAAAATATCGATACGTTGTTTTACAAAGGATTGGTGCTTGGCAAACAAAAAAAACATGAAGATGCACTTGCCTGTTTTGACAAGGTTCTTACCATAGATCCTAAGCATTTTGAAGCCATATTTTACAAAGGTACTGAACTTGCGGAGCTTGGCAGACATTTAGATGCTATATCTGCCTTTGATTTAGTTTTAAAAGAACATCCAAAAAATGGCAACGTGATTTATGCCAAATCTCGCAGCAAAGCAGAAGTTGGTGAGATTGATGACTCATTGGTATTGCTTGCAGAAGCAATATCGTATTATGGTAAAACTATTAAAAATTGGGCAATAAAAGACAAATCATTTATGAACATAAAAGAAGATATACGATTTAGAGCGCTTGTAAAATAGGTGAAAAAATTGTCTGAGGATTTAATAAAAACTGTTCAAAAGCTAATTGACTTGGGAAAAGGCGATAGTAAAAGACTATATGAGATTTTCAACATACTAAAACAAGGAACCCCACTTTATCTATCTGATTACAAATATCTACAGAGTTTGACCAGTGAAATTGAGAAACAGAAGCAAAAAATAGAGATCAATGAAAAACAAGATAGGTCAAAAAGTAAAAAACAAAAAAAATCTGAAACTAATAAAAAAACAGAAAAATTTCAACCTAAAGGAGATAGTGCTCTTAAAATTCTAAAAAATCGACTTGCAACCGGAGAGATATCCATAGAGGAATTCAAAACTCTTAAGAAAGTACTGAAAGATGACCAATGAATTTTGGTTTTAAATGAATCATTTCTTCTTAAATCTTAAATGCAATCATATCTAAATCGCAATAGGCCGACCAGATATTGCAATTTTCTAAGTTAGATGTCTATAACAGTCAAGTTGGCACTTTACATTGTTGCACTTGTTGGTTAAAGAGACAAATCGTTCTTCATAAAGGTGATTAGATTTGTCAAAGTCTGCTCCACTACCACCAGCCCCAGTGCTGATGACATGTTTTGGCCATTGTGGAATAGGCTTGGGGGCAGAAGCATATCGAAGATTACTGCTCGATGTTGGAGCAAACCCCCTTAAACCAACGCTCAAGGGCAAAAAAGAAGAGTCAAGAGTACTCAAAAGGTATGGTAGTACTATTCTAAGATTTCCTCCCTCCTATGGAAGTGGTGAGATACCACTCATACCAAGAGCTTTACTAATAGACTTAGATCCAAGAGCTGCCAATCTTATTTTACAATCATATCCTGATCTTTTTGCTTTAAGAGACAAGCACGTCATCCATGGTTCTGGAGGAGCGGCAAGAAATTGGGCAGAAGGCAGAACACGATTCATAAAAGAAGTTAGCGACAAGTTTGATATGCAAAAACAAATTGCGGCTCTTTCGCCAGAACCAGTAAGAGGATTCACTGTACCGTTTGCAATGGGAGGCGGAACTGGTAGTTCTTTTGCAAGTGGATTTATTCAATACATAAAAAAAGATACTAAAGAGCATGCAACGATTGCAACGCTAGGACTTTTGCCAGAGTTTGGCTGGGATCCTATTATTTTTGAAGCTGCTGCAATAAACATCGTAATGAGTCTAGAACAGCAGATAAAATATAGTGATTGTTCTATTCTTTTTTCAAATAAAACTTTAAGACAGCTAGCTCACAAATTTGAAAAAAAGTTGGACAAGATTCCTTCAATAATTGATGATCTTCCAAAAGAACAAGAAGTAGGATGGAAAGATTACCGTGGCATGAATCTGATTGCAGCAAATGCCATCTCAATGTTTGTCTCATCATTTGCAAGGGAGACAGAGTGGGACATGTCAAACTATAGAACATGGCTTGCAACAAAACGCCCAAAGTTTGCCATTCCATGGGCAATACCTATCATATCAGAAGAAAAACTATGGAGCACAGATCTTATGGCTAGTGGAAAAAGCAACACCATGGAAAAGATAGTTGAGCACATTAACAAAAGAGAAGATGCGCTTTTGTTTGATATTGATGAAAACGATGTAAGAGACAAAGGCGGCCCAAAAGACTCTTGTTGTGCCCTTGTTAAGGTAAAAGGAGAATTTGATTTAAAGGAAAGAGAGACACTAAAGGCTCTCATTAAGGATAGATTTAACATTGAAGACTCGAGAATGATTTTTGTCAAAATACCGATACTTGAAAGCGAACAGGCAAATATCACAATACTAGTCAACACAAAGGCAATAGGACCAAAGGTACTTGAAATTGCTAGCGAGGCAGAAGTGTCATGGGATGCTTACAAGGAAGAATATGGCAAATGGGGCTTGACTACAGAAGAATTCAAGCAAAGTTTGATGGACGTAGTTCATCAATTTAGTTAGGTATTGAAAGATGGTTGATTTTCACTATCTTGAAGAGGTAGCTGGAAGGATAAAATCCAACAGACAACAATTAACTAATGTAGAAGCAGAACTTGCCAGAGTTAATTTTAGAATTCATGAGCTTCCACTAAAGAGTGTCACAGAATCCACCTTTGCAAAGATGGTAGGAGAGCAATATCATGACGAATTGGGAGAGCTTGAAAAGATAAAAAATGAACTTGTATCTGAAAAAGAAAAGCTAAGCGATGCAATAAAAAATGATACCAATACTTTTGTTACAGAGATTACTTCTCCAGATTTGATAATTCCGTTAGAATTACCTCCAAAGTTCCAGGAGAGCAATACAATTTTCAAATATAAAAACGGAGCAAAATTTAACAACGTATTTGATATATTGAGTGAGCTGCTCGGACTTAGTGCTCCAATCCTAGTCAAGGATGTAATGTTTTCGTCATCGGAAATTGTTGTTAAAGTTTCAGATGAATATGAAGCAAAACAAAAATTCATTAGTAGCATGAATGAGGTACAAAAAACCCTCTCCATCAAGAAAAGGTAATTCTTAGAATAAGATAATAAATCTTTTTTTCCTTGTTATAAATGAGGACTATCTTGGTCTTATTTTAGACCCTAGTTCTTTTTAAATAATGATCTCTGTCCCCTTACGGTTACACTAAATCCAATTATTAACAGTAATGATAATGTTAGCACCAGCGTTGCTATTGTATTGAATTCAGGTACAATCGATGGCATAATTTTGGAAATTGTACCGATTGTAATAATGTGTGTCGAAAAGTGAGGAATCAAAATAAGTATCTGTGCACCACTTTGTGTAATAAGTATGGCATAGTAAGGCTGGTCAGAATTAGTAGGATGTAATATAGCCGTCACGTTAGCTGCTGGTGCTATTTTGTTGCCGTCATACTTTATATCTATGTATTTTACGTTTGCCACGTTAATATCAGTACTATTCAGATTTACGAGCACCACTTTAGGACCAGTCTGGTTTGTGGCACTAACCGCAATGGAGACAGTGTCCTTTGTAGGGTGTTCGGTATTGATTGTAAAGTTACTAACAAGTGAATGTGTATCTATATTTTCATTGTTGATATTGACTTCTGCAATTATAGTATTTTTCTTTTTTGCTTCATTAATATCAGAATCGTCTCCTTTTGTTTTATTATGTGTAGCCTTGACATTATTGATTTCGTTATCATTTTCTTTTCCGGTTGCAGTAAGATCAGGGGGTGGATTGGGTACCGTGGGTGTTGGATTGGGTACCGTGGGTGTTGGATTGGGTACCGTGGGTGTTGGTGCTGTTGAAGCTTCTTTTGATGGATTACTCGTACCAATTGAGTTTATGGCAGATACCACAAAAGTGTATGTAGTACCAGCAGTTAAATTATTCATGGAATAAGATGTGTTTGCATTGCCTGTATTTTTTAGTACTATTTGGTAAGCACCCTCCGATACCTTCTTTTCAATCTTGTAACCTGTGATTGGTGAACCACCTGTGTTTGATGGAGCAGTCCAGGATAGGTTGATCTGAGTTGATGATACTACAGTAGCTGTTAGTCCTGTTGGTGAATTTGGTGCCGTGGTTAGTGTTGTTGCTGATGTCTCTGTTGATGGAGTACTAGTACCAACCGAGTTTATGGCAGATACTCTGTAAGTGTAAGTTGTGTTACCTGTAAGACCTGTATGTGAAGAGGAGGCGGTTGCGTTAGCTGTGTTTGCAGCAAGAACTGAATAAGCGGCAGAACCAATCTTGTATTCAATCTTGTAACCTGTGATTGGTAAACCACCTGTGTTTGATGGAGCAGTCCAGAATAGGTTGATCTGAGTTAGTGATATTGTGGTAGCTGTTAGTCCTGTTGGTAGATTTGGTGCGGTGGCAGGTGGAGCTTGTGCTGTTGCTTGGTGACTAAAAATAAAAATAATGCTCATTGATAATACTGTAACTAATAACAAGGATTTTTTAGATTGATTAGCGTAAACATGATTATTATTATTACAGGATTTAGTCATCAGTTAGGATATGTTTTGTTACTTTTTAGATATTTCGCATAGATTACCTTATGTTCCTTGCATTTTCTGAATTATTTTTAGATTCTTGCCATTCATCGAAAAAAATAGCTCTAGGGCTGAAAATCTTTGAGGTATAGAATTTGGATTTATCTTTTGTTTCAAATAAAATAAATAGTCTTCTAAAATTCTTGCAGATATTTGTTCTTTAGCTGTAACAATCCTGTTGTAAGTATAGTAATGAGGATTTCTAGAAGCTACTAGGGAATTTACCTATCGCAGTGAATGTTTCATAGAAATGTGAAAATGCATTACGTTTAGATGGCTTAGAAAATAAAAAATAATTTTTTCACAGTATGTTAGAAATAACGAACCAATAGCATTTTTCACCATTCAAGCAAATCATCCATCAGTTCTTTATTGCGCCTAATAACGACTGATCAGAAGATATGACGATTTCTGGATAACAATTTAACATCCTGCCATTGCCAACTTTGAAAAATTTCCAGTTTTCACATTTTACATCATATTCAAACTTTGAGTTATCGTATTTCCATGCAAATCCATTTGTCATATTTGTATATGGATAACCATGTCCTCTGACAAGTGTAATTGTGTTTTTGTTGTAGTCAGTCTTGACTTCAGCGTAAAGTGCATTTGGATACAGATATACTACATTTGGGTGGTGCGTTATTGCGTCAAATTCTTTTTTTGTAACATATTCATTATGTAATATTATTATTTTATCATATTTTTTTAAAATATCTGGATTTTTGTCTACTTCAGTATCTGTGATATAAGAGTAATTGAGTAGTTTTAAAACCAGACTTACCGTACCACTAGCCGTATACGTGTTTTTAAATTCTGTTGGAATATTTACAGTCAAACATTTTGTGTCGCATGTTTTTTTATAGTAATCATAAAAACCATTATCATTGTATGCTGCTTGTGTAAATATGGGATAGACAAAAACAGTTTTCTTGGATTTTTCTGGGAATCCAATTTTTTTATATTTATCATGCATTTCCGGTCTCAGTGTCATATCCAAACTTGTAATTTCTCTATTCTTGTCATAATTTGGAGTAATCTTGAAAAGTATCCTGGATAATAGTATGTTTACTGTCTCTTGCTTGCCTTGTATGCTTATAGTAGCACTGAGAATGTCGTCGGCTTTATCTTTTCTAGGCATGGTATAGTTTGATCCAGCCGTCTTTGCTGGTTTTGCCTCTTTTGTATCACTTGTTTGTTTTGCAGTCTCTTTTGCTTTCACATCCTGGGATTTGTCTACAACTTTTGTCTTCTGTGGATCCGTTTTCTTCGTGTCTGAACTAGGTGCAGGGAATTGTGCAGAAGCAGAATGTACAAAACCATAACATGTGACGCTAATTATTAGCATTATAATTGTCAAGCCAGATACTAGTGTTTTGTTTATCTCTCTTTCACCTCCTTTTTTTGCATTGAAAATCGTTTGTTTACACAGGATATAGCAAACTGCTTCGAGCTTCCCCTTGGTACTGGTTCGAATCTATAATATGCTGAACTTGAACCTAGTTCGAACCCCCTGTTTATGATAAGAAATAAATCTTTTTTCCTTGTTATAAAATAAGAACCATTCTTACCACAAAACGAGTAATTAGCATAAATTGATGAATTATTTTTAGTAGCACTAAGAGACTCTAAAAGGACTGGCAATTTCTAATGTTTTCCCTTATTGTTTATTTTGGGTTTATAGTTCTTCATCTTGCTTGCTTGTTCCTTCAACTTTTGCATCTTAGAATCTGCCTTCTCATTCTTTGCCATTTTCTCTAGCGCTTTAGCTTGATTTTCTTTCTGCAGATCCACCTTTGTTTTAGGTTTAGTATCCGATGAACCGGTTTGTGCATACGCAGAATGCTCTAATGCAAAACTGCCAATGCCAGCAATCAAGATAAGAATGCCTATGGTTCCAAATATTTTTGTGTTCATTAAAAGGTAGCAGAAATACTTGTTATATAAGTTGATGTATACAAAAGATATTAACATAATACTTTGTAATATAATGTATACATCTAATCATACTATAATGAATTTAGTAGCTTTATACTATTCTATCTTATTTTGGGATTAACTGCAACCTTAAACGCTATTGTGTTTTCACCAATCTCAAAGTTGATTTTATTTATTCCAAGAAATTTTTTAAAGATAAGTGGCCAAACAATGGACAAATACACAGACCATTTGTGTCCCATGTTATGATTAACTAGATAATAATGAATACCTGAGGTTACGTCATGTTTATATTGATATCCAGCAATCTTTATCCAGTTTTCCACCCAATCCAAAAGTGGGACGGAATCAATTTGGTTTCTTAGACTTATCAGAATTTCTGGGCCTTCTACTTCTGCCACTCTGATAGCTATTTCTTTTAATTTCTTTTCTCCTAATTCATGTAAGAACTGATGTAATACCAAACGCCTAATAGCTACAAACCCTCCCCTTGTGATATCAGAATCCAAATTTACATGTTCTTGTAATATATTATTTATAATTCTGCTCAGTGGGATTCGTTTTTCTTTTGATTCTAAATTTAGTTTTTCTAAAATCTTTTCATCAAGCCTAACAGAGTGAAGAGTTTTTACCATACTTTCTGTGGATTCTAAGAACATTAATGATATAAGAATTGTGACCGAAGATCCGAGACTAACAAGGTGCTAGGGGTAACTTATCAGCAATTGAAAGTCAATAGAACATAAATTAACAAATTATTTTTGTTAGCGTTAATAATTCTTGAATCAAGATTTTATTGTGAGCAATATGGGCACGTTACGGTTTCATTTCTTGATTTTACCACACCAAGAAACAATGAACCGCAGTTTATGCAGATGTATCTGTGTCTTTTCAGTGCCTTGTAGAATGGTACTTTGATGGCAGATATTTTCTTGGTTGAAAATTTTTCATCTTCAAAGTAATAGATATAACAAGGAAAAATCATCGCTTTTTTGTGAAGAAGAAAACCAGAAAAATTCTAATGATTGTAATGGCTGTAGCATTTGCAGCAATAATGGTAGGAAGTTCAACTGTGGCATTATTTGGCGGTTTCGGCGGTACAAAAAATACAACTAAAAACACTGGTATTACAATAACGGGCACACCAGCAGACAATTACAAAGACAAAGACCGTCCAACATTTTGTGAAACAGATATTGCAAAATCTACAAAATACATAACGGAATTTAAGATTCCAACAGTATGTACCCAACCCATTGGCATCACGACTGATCCTTTAGGAAATGTCTGGTTTACCGAATCTAACACAGGAAATATTGCAAAGTTTGATCCTTCTACTAAAAACTTTACTGAATATGAAAATCCATTATGGCAACAACATGAAAAGTCGATGATGTGGGGAATTGGTTATGCTTCTGACGGAAATATATGGTATACCGATTCTCGTCACAATTTAATTTGGCAGTTCTCTCCTACTGACAAAAAATATGCTAGTTTCAATTATCCAACCACACTAGGTGAAAAGGAAGCATTTCCTCAGATGCTTGTCACAAACGGTAAAGAAATTCTAGTAAATGATTTTGTGGGTAAAAAAATAACGTCTTTTAATTTAGATCGGGTTGGTCCAAGTATAGATTATTCAACAATATCTTCTCCTCTTGGAAACTATAACTTTACTAGCACCTTGGCAGTTGATTCGAATGGAAAAATCTGGTATACTGTATGGACATATCAGCAAGGAGGAAATCTAGTAAGATATGATCCTCAAACAGGCAACAAGACTCAATTCAATCTTCCACCGGGGATTTTTGCTCCAAATGGAATATCAATAGGTCAGGATGGCAAGGTTTGGGTTACCGATACAGCAAGTAGTCTCTTTTTCAGTTTTGATCCACAATCAGAACAATTTACAAAATTCATCACACCACTGCCTCCCGAATCTACATTTGGAAACTCGTCTGGTTTGATCAAAACACCAATTTCAAGACCATATTGGAATCATATTGATGCCAATGGTAGAATATGGTTTAACGAACAAGTCGGAAACAGCATCGGAGTTTTTGATCCAGCAAAAGACTCTCTTGTAGAATATCTGGTACCTTCTAAAAATCCAAAC
>JGI1358J11329_10004410_pt1 | contig 10153 bp, 9 predicted proteins | sample Subgroupgradi54m_FD_11329 | JGI IMG/M metagenome (IMG submission 11329)
CCCATTCTTTTCCAAAAAGTGAATTATCACATCAATACGTTCCAAGGTCTGGGTGATGGCCATCTTGATGTCATCGCGCTGGTGTTGTTTTTGTGCAAAAAAGGTTTTGATTTCTTGTTGTTCTTTTTTGTTGTCGGTGCCGGCGAGATTCTGCACAAAGTGAGGGAGCATATGGGTGCCGGAGGAGTATTTTTTCATTAAGAGAGGCCAATTCTGTTTGGTCCAAGTCCAGATGAAGGTACAAGTGGGATTGCTGGAGAGGCTTAGAGGAATGACGTAAGAGTCTTGTAGGCGAACGGTTGTGGTGAGGGAGATGTCTAACGCACGATGTTGGAGTGGTATGGAGGGGAACATTGATAACGCACGAAGTAAACGGCGTTGTTCTTCGGGAAGTTGTTCTTGTTTATATTTTTCAAGGATATAATTAAATGTGTCTTCTTTGCCATGCCAGGCGGCCAAGTTATAGGTGACGCTCTTAATATTAGGATCAAGATTATTTTTAGTTTTGAGTTGTTGGTAGAGTGAGGATGCTTTTTCTAAAGTTGGTTTATGATTGGTAAGACCTAAAGAAAAAATAGTCATAGAACGTAACATGGTTTGGGTGTTTGGTTCGTTTTTTTTACGATCCCAGCCAAGTTGTTGAATGAGTTTGTTGTGAAATGTTACTGAGAGTTTCTGGACTTGGGAAAAGGCTATTTTTTTGTTGTAGGTTAAACGAAATAAGGAGCCAAGATGAGCAGAGATACTGGAGTTGAGGGGATATTGGGGGGCTAGACAATATTGTTCAATAAATTGGAGATAGTCATTTAACGAGTATTTTCCGTGGATGGTTAAAGCGAAGAGATCGTTTTCTACACCTGCAGCGTCAAGTGTTGAAAGAGTTTTTTGTTTGATGGCAAGTCCAAGTTGTTTTAATGTTGCAGCGTCATAGGCGACGCGGTAGAAGCCGTCTTGATTGGCATTGAGTTTAATCCAGGCAGAGGATTCTTTGATTGTTTGGGTTTTTGCGGAGAGAAGAATGGTTTTGGTTGTGTTTTGTGCGGTTTGATAGACAATTGGAACAAGCCATTGTTGGTTGAAGGTTTTTTGTTTTAACGTGAAGCGTTGCTGGGTGAGTTCGAAGCCGACTTTTATTTTTTTAACAGTGATGAGAGGGTAGCCAGGGAGGGTAATCCAACGGTGGACCATGGAAGTGAGGTTCTTTTTTTGGGAGACGTGTTGTAATTCTGTCCATAAATCAAATTTAGTGGCGTTTTTGTAGGAGTATTTTTGTAGATATTTTGTTAAACCCTCTTGAAATGTGGTCTTACCGACAAAATGTTCTATCATATGTAAGACGCTGCCACCTTTGTCATAACTGATGTGATCAAAGATTTCATCGACTTCGCCGGGCGTATTTACTTTGACGTTGATGGGATGCGTGGAAATTAATTGGTCGGCGGAGAGAGCATTACAAATAGTGTCTTCAAAGTATTGTAGTGGTAAGTCCCATTCAGGAAAGGAATCGTGCACGGCTTTATAGCTCATAAACGTGGCGAAGCTTTCATTTAACCACAAGTCATCCCACCATTGCATGGTTACTAAGTTGCCGAACCATTGGTGAGCTAGTTCGTGAGCAACGGTGATGGCGATGTTTTGTTTGACGACAACAGAGGTGTTTTCATCGCCTAAGAGCGCGATTTCACGAAAAGTAATAGCACCCCAGTTTTCCATGGCACCAGAGGCGAAGTCGGGAATGGCAAGCATATCTAATTTGGGTAAAGGATAGCGAATTTGGAAATATTTTTGGAAGTAGTCGAGAAAGATTTTAGTGTAGTGTAAAGAGAGGTCGGCGTATTTTATTTTATCTGGAGTAGTATAGACGCGGATGTCAATGTTGTTTAATTTGGTTGCTTTAAAGAGGAAGTTGCCAATACCAAGATACAAGAGGTAGGTGGACATCTTGGGAGAGGTTTGAAAAACAACTTTCTTTTTGTTTTGGCCGAGCTGAATTTCTTTTTTGACGGGCATATTGCTAATAACTGTGAGAGGTTTTTCAGTGGTGATTGAAACGTCAAAAGTAGATTTGAAAAATGGTTCATCAAAGCAAGGGAAAGCGGCTCTCGCATTCGCGGCTTCAAATTGAGTGGTGAGCATATATTCTTGTTTGTTGTTTTGAGTGTAGGAGCTACGGTAAAAGCCGTACATTTGATCGTTATGGGTACCGTGGTAATCGATAATTAATGTCGCAGGGCCTTTGAGGGCTTTAGGCAAGGTGAGCTGCAATTCTTCTTTTGGTTCGTTGACGTGGATTTGAGGTTCGTAGGCGATTTTATTGTGAATCAATTGGACGTTTTTGATGGTGAGTTCTTTGGTGTGCAACGTAATGAGTTTTACGGCTTTTTGCAGAGTGAGAGTTATTGTGGCTTTGCCGCGAAAGGTGAATGTAGAAAAGTTAGGTTCGAATTCTAGCGCGTAATGGGAAGGGAGTGCGTTGAAATTGATGGTAGTAGGTGGAAATTTGACCATTTGAGAAGGATCTTATTTTTGTTAATAAATGTTTGGATTGGAGGAATGTAGGGGAGAGAGGGTGTTTATAAATAAGAGAGAGGATGGGCTAGGAAAAGAGTTGCTAGAGTGAGGGATGTAATGGTTTCTAATAGTTGTTTTTGAGTACCGTAATGTATTTATAGCGTTTTTTTATCCTGAATCGATGGGGGAATTTCTCGAACATAATTGTGGGTTAGTCGTGGCACATACTTTGCATGATGCGTATGCGATGATTCAGGATTTACAGCATCGAGGGAGAGATGCGGCAGGGATTGCGGCGATTGGAGATAGAAGAATTGATGTGATGAAATGGATTGGCCCGGTAAAAGCAGTGGCGTTAAGCAGTCTTGAGGATATATTTCCAAGCTCAAATTATCATACGTATATGGCCCATGTACGATATAAAACTAAAGGAAGTGAGATGGATTTACTTAGAAGCGCGCATCCGCAAACGATAGGTGGTATTGAGGAGTATTATGGGTCGCATGTGATTATTCGTGATTGTGATTTTGCAGCAGTTCATAATGGTCAAGTAGAGGAGAAGTATTTTAGTTCAATAGATAAAAGTCTGTTACGAACAGCGTGTGATACAGAAGCGTTACTTCATTATTTTGCACGGCATGGGGAATTTCAATTTCTACATGATATTCCTGGTTCGTATACGATTGCACTCGCGCAAAAAGAGAGGGCAGGAGTGATGGTACTTCGAGATAGGACGGGGATAAAGCCTGGGGTGTTAGGTGAAAAAGATGGAAAAGCGGTGATTGCGTCCGAGGATATTGCGCTGCGAAAAAATGGGGCGGTGCTGAAACGCAATTTAGTGCCGGGATCCGTTTATTATTTAACGCCAACAGGAGTTGCGCAACGAAGACAGGTGGTAGAACCGGCATTGTCGTATTGTTTTTTTGAACATAATTATTTAGGACATCGGGATTCGATTACGAATGGGGTAAGTATTAACGAGTTACGGATGATTCTAGGAGAGATTGCGGCAGAGGAGTGTTGTCCTGAGGGTATTGATGTGGTAACGTGGGTGCCTAATTCACCGGAAGCGGCAGCGGATGTGTTTGCGGAAAAAATTGGAAAAATAGTCACTTCGGTGTTTTATAAACTAGATGAAGTGCGGTCGTTTATGGAGCCTAGTCAAGAAAAGAGAGATGTGGCAATTGAGGAGAATTTATTTTTACTGCCGAGAATGCGCGAGAGATTAAAAGGGAAACGAGTGGCAGTGATTGATGATAGTACAGTACGAGGTACAGTGATTAAACGAGTGCAACAATTGTTATATACTGAAGTTGGGGTGGCGGAGGCGTTTGTGATTAATTATACGCCGCCGATTGGAATTATTGGAGCAGATGGGATTGCGCGTGGATGTATGTTTGGGGTGAATATGCCAGCAGATAAAACAAACTTTATTGCGCGAGGAAGAACGCAAGAAGAAATATCGCGTGAGGTGGGTATTCAAGTGAGATATATTTCACTTGAGGGAATGTTGAAAGGGTTTCAACGGGCTGGTATTCCCCCGCAGCATTTATGTACGTATTGTATCGGAGGAAAGCATCCGTTTTGATGTTACATGCACTCAAAAGGTAGGATAATCTATAGTAACTGTGAATTATTTTCGAACATTTGTTCACAGTTACTAATACACGAAAACAAACAACGATTTGTTTTCGGTACTGAAATGAGATAGTTCAAGAAATACAAAAACTATTGTATTTCTGAACAGAAAATTGATAGTTTTCAATTTTCTTGTTTTCTCATTTCATGTAAGCAAATGTGTATAATAATAGCAAATCTCATTAATTCAAGTCGTTTCACTCGTGACTTGCTTATCAGCAAGTATTAAACATTTGTGAGATTTGTTAGAATAGTAAATTGCATAATAAAAATTCCATAATTAATGCAATTAACTATAATATTCGAATATTTCACACATTAGCTATAGGTTACACAAAAGAAAATGTTATAAAGCAGTTCTTTTTCTTTTTTTCTATGTACACGGTGGTAGATATTGAGACGACAGGGCTTTCGAAGAATTATCATCAGATTACGGAGATTGCGGCGGCTCGTGTTCGGAATGGCAGGATTGTGGAGTCGTTTGAGAGTTTGGTGAATCCGCAGGTGCGAATACCGCATTTTATTACAAAGTTGACAGGGATTTCGGATGCGATGGTGAAAGATGCGCCGACGATTTCTCGCGTGATGCCTTCTTTTATTGATTTTGTGAGTGAGGATGTGTTTGTGGCTCACAATGCGACGTTTGATTATGGGTTTTTGGAGCATAATGCGCGATTGCATGGGCATAAATTAGAGAATGAGCGGTTATGTACGCGAAAGTTGGCGAATAGGTTGTTTCCGGAGCTGCCACGCAAACGATTGGGAGATTTATGCGGGCATTTGAATATCACAAATGTGCGAGCGCACCGAGCGATGGGAGATGTGCAGGCAACGGCGCTTGTGTTTAATGAAATGCTTGGGATATTGCAGTCTCGAGGAATTAGTGAGGTTTCTTCGGTGTTGAAGTTTGAGAAGAGTGGGAGAAAGGGGTGAGAAAGTCAGGATCAAATGGTCTGAGAAACAGGTTGTATGGTTTTATAGATAAAGTTTTGGGGAAAAATAGTTTAGGATAAGAACCATCTCAATATTTTAAAAAATAAAGCAGATTAAAAGGAAAAGAAAAAAAAAAAAATTTAACATTCACAACAAATCTTACACTGTTCACAGCCAGTACAAGGGTCGCCTTTGTTCATGGCTTCACCACAGCCTGCACATTCTGACATTGCATCACCTCCAATTTAGTTGGTTAGTTGTTTGAAAAGGAATGTAGGTGTTAGACTATTTATTTTTTATGAATTTTATGGCTTCTTGTGCGATATGTTCGGCGCTGAAGCCGAATTTTTGAAGTAATTCATCGGGAGTGCCGGATTCACCGTAATGGTCACGAACGCCGATGCGTTTGATTGGAGTAGGGTGGGTTTCGGAGAGGAATTCGCTGATAGCGCCACCCAAACCGCCGGTGATTTGGGCTTCTTCGACGGTGATGATACGTTTGCATTGTTTGGCAATGGAGAGGATGGTTTGTGTGTCTAATGGTTTAATGGTATGGCAGTTGATGATTGCGGCGTTGATGTGTTTTGTTTGAAGAATAGCTGCGGCGTTAAGACATTCGGCGATAATTGGGCCGGCGCCGATGATGGCGAGGTCTGTTCCTTGTTTGAGGATTTGGGCTTTGCCGATTTGAAATGGAGTTTTTGAAGTGGTGAGTTGCGGAGTTTTTTCTCTCGCAAAGCGCATGTAGGCTGGACCGCGATATTTGGCTAACGCAATAGTGGCTTTTTTGGTTTGTTCGTAATCAGCGGGAACGATGACAATCATATTGGGAAGTGAGCGCATGAGCGCAATGTCTTCAAGCATCTGATGAGTTGCACCATCAGGACCGACGGAGATTCCGGCATGTGCGCCGATGATTTTGACGTTTTGGTCGTTGTAGCAGATGGTTGTCCTGATTTGTTCCCAACATCTGCCTGGACAGAAACAGGCGTAGGAGGAGGCGAAAGGAATTTTTCCTGCGGCGGCTAATCCAGAGGCGACGGTGACAAGGTTTTGTTCGGCAACACCTATTTCAATAAATTGCTGAGGGTATTTTTTAGCAAAAGCTTCGACACGGGTGGATTCGGTTAAGTCGGCACAGAGCACCATGATATTTTTGTTGGTTTTACCAAGTTCAATTAGTCCGTCACCGTAGCCGTTACGAGTGGGGATTTTGTCTTTGCTGAAGTCTAAGTTGAGGGATTTATTGAGTCCAGTTAATTTTGTGAGGTTGGTTGAGGTCATGTTACGGTGTTTGAATGCAGATGCATTGTTCGTGTTGGAAACGACACAAATTGCATTTTTGTCCTCTTAATTTTGCTTCTTGTTTACATAATTCTGCGAGCGCGATATCGCCTTGTTCTTTGGTTGGGGGTTTACCATGCCAAGTATAATCGTGTTCCATGAATGAGACGCTCTTGCCAGGTGTTGTATTGGCGATGATCATGGTTGGCTTGGTACGTTTTTTGTTTTTGATTGCGTTTAACGTTGTCACAATTTTTTTCATGTCGTTGCCGGGAATGGTGATGACATCCCAGTTGAATGAGTTGTATTTTTGAGCTAAGGGTTCGAGAGGCATAATATCTTCGGTATTGCCATCGATTTGAATAAAATTGCGATCGAGGATGGCGATGAGGTTATTTAATTTGTATTTGGCAGCGAAGAGGACAGCTTCCCAGGTGTTGCCTTCTTGGTGTTCGCCATCGGACATGAGGCAGAAGACGGTACGAGAGGATTTGTCTAGTTTCAGTGCGTAGGCCATGCCCGAGGCTTGAGATAGGCCGGAGCCGAGAGGACCAGAGGTTGTTTCTAAGCCGGGCAGACTCGTTCGGTGAGGGTGGCCTTGGAGACGAGTGCCGAGTTTTCGTAGTGTTTTTAATTCTGATTTTGGGAAATAACCGGCATTCGCCATAGTGGCGTATAAGACGGGACAGATGTGACCGTTGCTGAGGACGACGAGGTCGCGATCTTTCCACTGCGGATTTTTAGGATTGTGTTTAAGGATGTTGAAATAGAGTGCAGTGAAGATGTCTGCCATGCCTAATGGTCCTGCGGAGTGGCCGGATTTGGCTTCGACTAGCGAAGTGATGATATCTTTACGAATCTGGTTGGCAAGAAGTTCTAACTGACGGATGTTGGTGATTTTTTTCATGGGTTTAAAATCTTTGTTATAGTATGAACTGCTAAGATGATAACAGAAACAAAACCAATACTTCCTATAACTACGGCAAACCAAAATAAGAAAGAATCATTTTTTGTGTGTGCCATCTTAAAACCTCTTTAGTGCTATGAATATATTGAGATTAATAAAGGTTACCTTTGGTTTATTTATATCTGTCTGCTCCTTATTTGACTGCTGAACTTTTGGTGATAAAATAAGGGGGAACGGCGTTACCTTGAACAAAGACTTCTTCTACTTTCTCTAATTTAAAACCAGTTTCAGATAAAAGATTGAGATACATCGCCAGAGGATAATGGTTGTCCATAAATGAATCGTTTGTTATTTCTGTACCATCATTTTTCTTAAGTACAAATTGATAGGGCTGTGCTTCTAGGAAGTAATTCATTTTATCATTGAATATATTTCGAAAGGTTGTAAATTCCCTATCACTAAACGCGGGATGCGTGATGCAAAATATCCAGTTCCCCTCTGGGGCTAAAACTCGGTATACTTCACTAAAAATATCTTTGATTACTTTTTTTGATGGGCACATCATGAGTACAAGATTGCTTACGACTGTATCTAGAGTACTATCTTGAAGAGGAATTTTACCACTTTCAATAACGCTCAGTTCTGCTTTATTTCCAATTCTATTGTGGGCTTGTGTAATCATCGCTTCAGAAATGTCATACCCATACGCCTCTGCTCCATTTGAATAAAGTTCAGTGAGAAATTTTCCTTCTCCACACCCATAATCTGCAATTTTTTTTCCTGAAACGGTCCCTATTATTTGTAATAAACGGGGGTGAATTATTTGTAGTTCGGAATCATCATATTGACTATAACAATGTACATCGTTTCTGTCCCATTTTAATTTTTTCATTCTAAAGTAGTTCCATAATCAAGTACTTAAATTTATGTTGTCATAAGTTATGATGATAAGATTTATAAATGATAAATGATTTCTTTATCTCACGACAATATCACTATGGATGAAACCAACCTGCTGAAACTGGGACTAAATAAAAATGAAGCAAAAGTATACGTAACACTCTTACAATTAGGAACTGCTAGTGCTGGACAATTGATTAAAGCAACAGAATTTCATAGGAACATTGTGTATGATAATCTTGAAAAGCTAGCTGATAGAGGATTGGTTACATTTATTATTGAGGGAAAAAAGAAACGCTTTCGCCCCGCACCACCAGAGATGATTACTCAAATGCTGGAGAAAGAACAGCAGGAACTCAATGAAAGAAAAGAAACTGCTGAAATTATAAAGAAAGAAGTAGAAAGAATAACTTCTCACGCAAAAGAAGCACAAGAAGCGACTATGTTTCAGGGGATAAATGGATTAAAAGTATTATTCAAAGACACACTAACAGAGGGAAAAGAGTATTATGTATTTGGCGCACCAAAATCATCTCTTGGTATTATGGGAAGTACATATTGGGAAAATTACAATCTTAAACGAGCAGAAGAAAAGATTAAAATTAAGATGATATTTAATGATGATTTACGAGAGTGGAGTTATAAAATTAAAAGCGGTTTAACACACATTCGCTTTTTACCCAAAAAATTTGATTCCATCACCGAAACGATTATTTATGGGAATAAAGTTGCGATCATTGTGTGGACGCAAAAACCCATTGCAACGCTTATAAAAGACAAACATTTAGCGACAAGTTATAAACACTACTTTGATCTTTTATGGAAACAAGCGGAAGATTAGAAATAAAAAAGTGAGCTTTAAACATATTTGTATTTGTTTAGCTCTTTCTAGAAAATTTATTTCTTTGGTTGCAGCGCACAGCCGGATTTTTGACTTAGTTTTTCAAGTGTTTGTTCGCCGCTGAGGCGAGTGCCATCGGTAAATTCCCAGGTGGGGTAGCCGGTGATGTTTTTACCGATACAAATAGATGTTTGGCCGGAGCGGTCAGGCAGGCTGCATTCGATGTAATTGATCTTTTCAAGAGCGTCGCCGAAGAGTTGTTTTTGTCTGGCGCAATGCGGGCACCAGAAGGCACCATAAAATTTGACGTCTTTTTCTGTTAGGCATTGGGCAAAGTCGTTATAATAGGGGATTGGTTTGAAGTTGAGATAGAGGAAAGGGATTAAGGTGATGATGATGATACTGATGAGCCAGGGAGTTGCGAGTTTGAGGAGTTCTTTTTTTGATATTTTTTCTGGTTGATTTTTGTAGATGAATAACAGGATGAAGAAGAGAATGAGAATGATGAGATGAACGGAAGTGCAATAGAGGCAGATGGCTTGGAGAATGATTTCTGCGACGATGAAGTAAATAATGGAGATGAGACCGATGATTGTCCAGATAAATAAAATAGTTTGGTTATGTTTTTTGTGATGGATGTTCCAGGCTAAAAGGAAGGCGATAATGAACCAAATGGAGCCGAGTAACGCTACGGGTACGTGAAAGATTTCAGCGTATTTGCTGGTATTAACAAGTGTGCAGGAAAGAACGCCATTAATGTCACAAATTTCACCTTCTTTGGCGGGAGAGGAATGACTTTGGATGAGATGGAGGGAGATAAGAAAGCCGAGGGTTATGAGGATGAGAATGAGGAGGCGTTGGCGTTTTAAGTCCATCTGTTGTATTGAATGAAGGATATTTTTAAATCTTGTGGAAGTTGTGAAAAGGGGTAGAAGACGAAAGATGACGCAACTATTATACTGAAAGCACTAATTAATCGAATATTCTGTCATTTCATTCCGAACTTTCCTTACGGAAAGAATACTTAGTGCTTTCAGATATAGAGGGGTTTGATTAACCCTATAAATCTACTTCAAACCCCTCTAAGAAGTACTCTGTCACTGCGGTTTCGAGGTTGCTTTGGCAACCTTTGAGGAACC
>JGI1358J11329_10004411_pt1 | contig 10151 bp, 5 predicted proteins | sample Subgroupgradi54m_FD_11329 | JGI IMG/M metagenome (IMG submission 11329)
TGTTCCAGCTCTTATCCCCATTTTAGCACCAATTATTGTAGGATTTTTACTAGGGCCCAAAGCTTTGGGCGGACTTTTGGTCGGCTCAATTATTACCGGACTTTTCGTCGCAATTTCTATGACCACGGGAGGCGCAGCATGGGATAATACCAAAAAATATATTGAGGAAGGACATTTGGGAGGAAAAGGAAGTTTCGCTCATCAGGCCGCCGTAACTGGAGACACTGTCGGAGACCCTTACAAAGACACAGCCGGTCCGGCAATAAACCCAATGATAAAAGTTTTAAATATAGTAGCATTGCTTATCGCCTCATTCTTAATTTAACACTCTAAATGAATATTGGGACACTTAAACAAACAGAAATTACAGGAGAAGTAAAACGGGCATACTTGGATTATGCTATGTCTGTTATTGTTTCCCGTGCTCTTCCTGATGTGCGTGATGGCTTAAAGCCAGTACACCGAAGAATTCTTTTTGCGCTTCATGAGCTAAACCTTACTCATACCGCAAAATACGCAAAATCCGCAAAAATTGTCGGAGAAGTCATGGGAAAATACCATCCTCATGGAGATTTACCAATTTATGATGCGCTAGTTAGGCTTGCTCAGGATTTTTCCATGCGTTATCCGCTCATTGACGGACAGGGAAACTATGGCTCAGTTGACGGAGATCCGCCGGCTGCAATGCGTTACACAGAAGCTAGGCTTGCCGCAATTACAGGGGAAATGCTTCTCGATTTGGACAAAGAAACTGTAAGTTATATTCCTAATTTTGATGCAACACTTCAAGAGCCGGTTTTCCTTCCTGCAAAACTTCCGAATCTTCTTTTGATGGGGAGCGAGGGAATTGCTGTTGGTATGGCAACTAAAATTCCACCGCATAATCTTGGAGAACTGATTGATGCCATAACTTTTATGATCGGAAAAACAAAAACAACAGCTCCGGGCAAAGGCTTTTCTTTAACAAGCAACGTTACTGTTGATGACCTTTTGGAATTTATTAAAGGCCCTGATTTCCCAACAGCAGGGGCAATTTATGATTTCAATGAGATTAAAAATGTTTATACGACAGGACGGGGAAAAGTAATTATAAGAGGTAAAGCAGAAATTGAAGACATAGGTCAGGGAAAATCCGCAATTATTATTACAGAACTTCCATATCAGGTAAATAAAGCTCTTATGGTTGCCCGCATTGCGGAATTGGCGCGCGAGAAAAAGATTGAAGGAATTTCCGATTTACGTGATGAGTCAGACAGACATGGGACAAGAGTTGTTGTAGAGCTAAAAAGAGATACTACGCCAAAAAAAGTTTTAAATAATTTATTTAAACATACAAGCCTTCAGACAAGTTTCCCGGCAAATATTGTTGCTCTTGTCAACGGCACACCACAGACACTAAATCTTAAAACAATTCTTGAGGAATATTTAAAACACAGATATTTTGTGGTTACTAAAAGATCTGAATTTGAATTAAGACAAGCCAAAGCAAGGCTTCATATTTTGCAAGGTTTGAAAATTGCCGTTGATCATATTGACGCAGTAATTAAAACCATTCGAGAGTCCAAAACTCAGGAAGATGCCAAGCAAAACTTGATGACAGAGTTTAAATTAAGCGATATTCAGGCAACTGCAATTTTGGACATGCAGCTGAGGCGTCTTGCCGCCTTAGAAAGACAAAAAATAGAGGATGAGCTTATTATGGTAAAAGAAACAATTGAGTATCTTGAGGATTTATTGTCTCACCCCGAGAAAATATTAAGCGTTATAAAAGAAGAATTAAAAGTACTTAAAGAAAAATTTGCAGACCCAAGACGAACCAAAGTATACAAAAGCAAAGTCGGGGAATTTTCAGAGGAAGATTTGATTCCAAACGAACCAACAGTAATTACCATTACCGATACCGGATACATTAAACGCCAAAGTCTGAACAGCTTTAGGGTTCAGCATAGGGGAGGCAAGGGCGTCCGCGGAATGACTACGAAAGACGAAGATGGCATTTTGAATATCCGCTATGCACAGACTCATGACAACATTTTGTTCTTTACAAATCGAGGTAAAGTCTACCAGCTAAGAGCATTTGAAATTTCAGAATCACAAAGAACAAGCAAAGGAACCGCAATTGTAAATCTTATTAATGTAGAACAAGATGAAAAAGTTGAGTCCTTTATAAATTATAGGGCCGGAAAAGCAAGTGAAAAAGAAGATTCGAAAGCAAAATACGTATTTCTTTCTACAAAAAATGGAACTGTTAAAAAAACAGCTTTAAGCGAATTTGAAAATATAAGAAGAAATGGAATTCTGGCAATCAAACTCGAAAAGGGGGACGAGTTGGTCTGGAGTGCTCTAACTGAAGGAAATAATGAAGTTATTTTAACAAGTCGGGATGGAAAAGCAATAAGATTTTCCGAAAAATCAGTAAGACCATTGGGCCGAAGCACAATGGGAGTTAGAGGAATCAAACTGCAAAAAGAAGATGAAGTTATAAGTATGGACGTTATTAAAAAGGACGCATCAGCAGATTTATTAACAATTATGGAAAACGGACTTGGTAAAAAAACCCCTGTTGGTCAATTCAGGGGGCAAAGTAGGGGAGGGCAGGGAGTAAAAGTGGCCAAAGTGACTCCCAAAACAGGAAAAGTCGCATTTGCGCAAGTTATTCCTCTAAATTACAAAACCCTTATTATGACTTCCCGCCGCGGACAGGTTGTAAAACTGGAGCTCTCTTCAATTCCAAGGCACTCAAGAAATACGCAGGGAGTAAAACTTATGAGATTTTCAAATTCAACAGACAGAGTCACTTCCGCAACCTGTGTTGAAGAATGAAAAAATACATGTCATTCTGAACGAAGTGAAGAATCTCAGTGGGATCCTTCGCTAAAGCTCAGGATGACAACGTTTAAAAATGAAAATTGACGGTAAACAGATTGCCCAAAAAATCCTCGATGAGCTAAAGCTTAAAATTCAAAAACTAGGCAAAACTCCACATCTTGCAATTATTTTAATTGGCAACGATCCCGCATCTGTCGCATATGTCAATCAAAAAAAGATAAAAGCAGAATTGATAGGAGTCAAAACAACAATTAAAAATTTTCCCTCCAATACATCAACGTCTACTCTTCTTCGAACAATCCAAAAGTTCAATAATAATAACAATATCCACGGAATTATTGCCCAGCAGCCGTTCTCTTCCCATATCGACCAAGAAAAAATTGTGAATGCTATAACTCCTCGAAAGGATGTCGACGGGTTTCATTTAAATTCCAAATTCCAGCCACCTATTGCGCAAGCAGTATTGGAAATTTTAAAACCATATTCATTTCAAACAAAAAAAATCGCTGTCATTGGAAAAGGGAAGACTGGAGGAGAACCAATTATTCAAGCAATAAAAAAAATGGGCATTAATCCAACTGTAGTTGATAGTAAAACAGAAAATCCTGAAAACTTAACCAAAAATGCTGATATTATTATTTCCGCTGTTGGGAAATCAAATGTTGTAAAACCCAACATGCTAAAAAAGGGTGTAATTCTTATTAGTATCGGATTGCACAAAGGATCTGATGGCAAACTTCATGGAGATTATAACGAAGAAGAAATAAAAAATATAGCTTCATTTTATACTCCGACTCCAGGCGGAGTCGGCCCGGTTAACGTAGCAATGTTACTGAAAAATCTTATCACAGCTTGTGAAAATTTTAGACGTTGACAGGACTTAATATCTTTGTTAGAGTTTAATCCCAGAATGCAGACAAACTCCATCCAAAGTATAGACGGAAAATTTAAGGGAAAAGATATCATCTCTCTTGATCAATTTACTTCCAAAGATTTAAAAATTCTTTTTTACCTCGTTCCAAAAATGAGAGCTATTGCTTTAAAAGCATTACCTTCCAAAGTTATTGCAGGTAAAATTGTAGTTCTTCTTTTTTATGAACCATCAAGTAGAACTTTCGGGTCATTCTCAACAGCAGTAAAACAGTTAGGAGGACAAACTGTTGAGATACAGAATCCTCAAGAATTTTCATCTATCGCAAAAGGTGAAACGTTCGAAGATACAATTAGAGTTTTTGAAGCTTATTCTGATGGAATTATTCTTCGTCATCCAACAATGGGAAGTGCGTTTAATGCAGCAGAAATAGCAAAACTAGTTCCCGTAGTAAATGCCGGTGATGGAAAAGGAGAACACCCAACTCAAGCACTTCTTGATCTATATACTATTTTTGAAAAACACAGAAGACTAGATAATTTGACTGGCGTTATGGCAGGAGATATGCTTAATGGGAGAACCATTCATTCTCTCATCAGAGGCTTGTCTCTTTTCAAAAAAAATACTCTTCACTTACTTTCCTCAAAAGAACTAAAACTTTCCAAAAAAGATTATTCTAATTTTTCAAAAAGAGGAATAAAACTCGTAGAAATAGAAAACGTTAAAGACATGCCAAAAAATGCTCACTTTTGGTATTGGACCAGAACGCAAAAAGAGAGATTTAAAAATCTCAAATCTTATGAAAGAGTAAAAAATAGTTTTATTTTGAATAAAGAACTCATTGATACTTGCGCAGGTAAAAACACAATCTTTATGCATCCTTTGCCAAGAGTGGGGGAGATAGATACAAAAATTGACAATGATAAACGCGCTGTATATTTAACAACCCAAATTAGAAATGGACTTTATGTCCGAATGGCGCTAATTGCTCTTGTCTTAGGAGGAAAAATATAGTGGGGAAGTTGGTTTTGGAAGATGGATCTTCATTTGAAGGAAAAAGTTTTGGCAAAGAACTGGAAACGGCTGGAGAAGTGGTTTTCTCAACCGGAATGACCGGATATCCAGAAAGCCTGACCGATCCCTCTTACAAAGGACAAATTTTAATTTTAACTTATCCTCTGATTGGCAATTATGGCGTACCGGATAAAAAATATTGGGAGTCTTCGGGCATCAAAGTCGCGGGATTAATTGTCTCAAATTATATTGATACTCCGTCTCACTTCCAAAGTAAAATGACCCTTTCGCAGTGGCTCAAAAAAGAAAATATTCCGGGACTTGAAATTTCTGACACAAGACTTTTAACCCAAAAAATTAGAGTCAAAGGAACAATGCTTGGAAAAATTTTGTTTGGAAAAGATATCAAATTTTATAATCCCGACGATGATAATTTGGTCTCTCAAGTTTCAACAAAAAAAATTCTAAAACAGGATCCGCCGGGCGGCGGAGGCAAAAAAACAATACTACTTATTGATTGCGGGGCGAAACAAAATATACAAAGGTGTCTTTTCAAAAGAGGATTAACTGTAATTACTGTTCCATGGGACTTTGATCCTTTTGCTCAAATATCCGAAGGTGCAATCGTAAAACACCCCAAGGGTGTAATCAAATTTGACGCAGTTGTTATTTCAAATGGCCCTGGAGATCCAAAAAAAGCTGACAAGACAATTTTAAATATTAGAAAAGCTTTGTCTCAAAAAATTCCCATTCTTGGAGTTTGTCTTGGCAATCAATTGCTTGCACTTGCGGGAGGAGGAGACACTCAAAAGCTAAAATTCGGACATAGAAGTCAAAATCAGCCTTGTCTTTTGGCTGGATCCAACAGATGTTACATCACAACCCAAAATCACGGCTTTGAAGTATCCAAAATTCCAAAAGGATTTAAGACTTGGTTCACAAATGCAAACGACGGATCGAATGAAGGAATAATTCATAACAAACTTCCTTTCATGTCGGTTCAATTTCACCCTGAAGCAAATCCGGGTCCTGTAGATACCGACTGGATTTTTGATTACTTCCTGGAAAGATTAAAGTAATGTCATCCTGAACGAAGTGAAGGATCTCGTGAGATGTTTCGCTTCGCTCAACATGACATCGAGATAAATATGAAAAATATAAAGAAAGTACTAGTCCTTGGTTCTGGCGCTCTCAAGATAGGAGAGGCAGGAGAATTCGACTATTCCGGATCTCAGGCAATCAAAGCTCTCAAAGAAGAAGGAATAAAAACAATTTTGGTTAATCCTAATATTGCAACTATTCAGACATCCAAATTTTTAGCAGATGACGTTTATTTTTTGCCTGTGAATGCTTTTTTTGTTGAAAAAATAATTGCTAAAGAAAAACCTGACGGAATTCTTCTTTCTTTTGGAGGACAAACTGCTCTAAACTGCGGAATAGAATTACACAGAAAAGGTGTTTTAAAAAGATATAATGTAGAAATTTTGGGAACTCCCATTTTGGGAATTATACTTACTGAAGATAGGAAAAAATTTGCAGATCATCTTCGAAAAATAAATATACCGACTCCAAAAAGCTCCGCTGCAAGAAGTCTCAAGGAGGCAGAAAAAATTGCCAGTAAAATGAAATTCCCAATCATGATAAGAGCAGGATTTGCACTTGGCGGACAAGGATCAGGCATTGCAAGTAATATGATTGAGCTTGCAGAAATAGCCAAACACGCTTTTTCTTTTGTCCCGCAAATTTTAGTTGAGCAATATTTGCACCATTATAAAGAAATTGAATACGAAGTTGTAAGAGATAAATTTGACAACTGCATTACTGTTTGCAACATGGAGAACATGGATCCTTTGGGAATTCATACAGGAGAATCAATTGTTGTCGCCCCAAGTCAAACTCTTAATAATTTTGAGTATCACCATTTGAGAGAAGCTGCAATAAAAATTGTGAGAAGTCTTAAGATTGTGGGAGAATGTAATGTTCAGTTTGCTTTAAAACCATTTTCAAAATTTGAATATTATGTCATCGAAGTCAATGCTCGTCTTTCCAGAAGCTCAGCTCTTGCCTCCAAAGCAACCGGGTATCCTTTAGCGTACGTCGCAGCAAAGCTTGCTCTGGGAAAAAATTTGACAGATATAAAAAATAAAGTTACTCAAAAAACCCAGTCGTGTTTTGAGCCGGCTTTAGACTATATTGTTGTAAAAATTCCCCGCTGGGATATTGAAAAATTCAAAGGGGCTGAGGAAAAAATTGGAAGCAGCATGAAGTCTGTCGGAGAAGTAATGGGAATTGGAAGAACTTTTGAGGAAAGCTATCAGAAAGCAATTAGGATGCTCGATTTGGATTTTGAAGGAGCAACAAGTCAGGTACTTTTGAAAAATGGAAAAACCCTGATCGAAAGTCTCAAAATTCCAACTCCAAAGCGCATGTTTGCTTTGGCACGCGCCATCAAAGAAAAAATGGAAGTTTCCGAAATTTATAACCTTACTGGAATTGATCCGTGGTTTCTAGAAAGGATCAAAAATATAGTGGTCCACGAATCTAAAGTTTCAAAGAATATAAAGAAACTAACACATGAAGCGCTTTTGTCTCTCAAAAAGCTTGGCTTCTCGGACAAAAGGATAGGACAACTCACAAATACAAAAGGACTTGAAATAAGAAAACTTCGGAAAAAATACAAAATAATTCCATCTGTTTTCCAGATTGATACATTGGCAGGTGAATTTGAAGCAAAAACCAACTACCTATACCTTACTTACAACGGCAATCATAATGATGTTGCTCCAATCAAAAAAGACGGCGTTATTGTTCTAGGTTCTGGACCCTATAGAATTGGTTCTTCTGTAGAATTTGACTGGACATGCGTCAATACAGCTTTGTCTCTAAAAAACTACAAAAAAAAATCAATTATTATCAACTGCAATCCCGAGACCGTCTCAACCGATTACGACATTGCAGATAGGCTTTATTTTGAGGAACTTACTTTTGAACGTATCACAGATATCTACGATTTTGAGAATCCATTTGGAGTAATCATCTCAGTTGGCGGGCAAACACCCAACAACCGAGCCCAATCGCTCTCGTCCTACGGCTCCCGCGTACTTGGCACTCACCCAACTTCGATTGATAAAGCAGAAGACCGAAGCAAGTTCTCCCGCCTTATGGATACTTTAGGCATCATTCAGCCTTCCTGGGAGAAGGTCTCAAACACCAAAGAAGCAATTAAATTCTGTGATAAGGTCAGCTATCCGGTTCTTCTTCGTCCATCTTACGTATTGTCAGGAACTATGATGAGAATCTGCCACAACAAAGAAGAATTGACGCGCTACATTCAAGAGGCGACTCTTGTTTCCTCTGAGTATCCTTTGACCATATCTAAATTTATAGAAAAAGCAAAGGAAATCGAGCTTGACGCGGTTGCGCAATTTGGAGATATGAAAGTATTTGTAATCTCCGAACACGTAGAAAATGCGGGCGTTCATTCCGGCGACGCATCAATAGTACTTCCTCCGCAAAGACTCTACGTTGAGACAAAAAGAAAGATTGAAGAAATTGGAAGAAAGTTAGCAAAAGCTTTGAAAATAACAGGACCTTTTAACATTCAATTTTTGGCGAAAGATAATGTTGTTCAGGTCATAGAAATAAATTTGAGATCCTCACGAACCTTTCCTTTTATCTCAAAAGTGACAGGAGTTGATTTTGCAAAATTGACTGTTGATGCGTTGTTTAGCAAAAAGATTCCAAAAATTTCAGTACCTCCAATTAGTTTTGTCGCTGTAAAAGTCGCGCAATTCTCCTTTGCCAGGCTAACAGGAGCAGATCCGATGCTGCATGTGGAGATGGGATCAACCGGAGAAGTTGCATGTTTTGGCGAAAATCTGGAAGAAGCATTTTTAAAAGGACAGATTGCGGTCGGAGAAAAAATTCCCAAAAAAGGAATATTCATAAGCCTTGGAGCCGAAGAAAATAAAGCGCGCTTTTTGGAAAGCTCAAAAATTTTAACAACTCTTAATCTTCCTTTGTATGCATCGGAAAAAACCGCCGATTTTTTGGAAAGGCAGGGAGTCAAGACAAAAACTCTTTATAAGATTCACGAAAATAAATCTCCGAATGTTTTGGAATATTTCCAACAAAAGAAAATTGATCTGGCAATTAACATAGTCGATTCTCATGTCAAGAAAAACATTGACGATGATTATCAAATACGCCGGTTTGCCATTGATTATAATATTCCTCTTTTCACAAATCTACAAAAAGCCGCTCTTTTTGTAAAAGCAATAACTTCCATAAAACCAGACGATTTAAAAATTAAATCTTGGAGCGAATATGTCTAAATTAATTTTACCCGGACTTATTGATCCGCATGTTCATTTGCGAGATCCGGAACAGACAAATAAAGAAGACTTTTATACCGGGACTTGTGCTGCCTTGGCTGGGGGTTTTACCACAATTTTGGACATGCCTAATAATAAAAATCCTATCACGACTTTTAAAAAACTAAATGAAAAAATAAAAATTGCTAAAGCAAAAATTGTCTGTGATGTTGGTTTTCACTTCGGCTCACTGGGGGATAACCTTGATCAATTTAAAAAAGTAAAAGATAAAGTTCTTGGTTTAAAACTTTACCTAAACCAGACAACCGGAAATTTCTTGATTAACAAAGAAAAATTAGAAACCATATTTACAGCATGGGGTATATCACTACATAGTAATAGACTATACAAAAAACCAATTCTTGTTCATGCCGAAGATAATATGTTGTATGCTGTAATTAAATTAGTAAAAAAATTAAAAAACAAAGTTCATGTATGCCACATAAGCACCACCGAAGATTTAAAACAAATTATAAAAGCGAAAAGAGAAGGTTTGAAAATAACTTGCGGAGTTACTCCGCATCATTTATTTTTGACTGAAAACGACGTTAAACGTCTAGGTCCGTATGGAAAAATGAAACCGCCATTACAAAGTAAAGAAAATCAGGATTTTTTGTGGAAGAATTTAAAATTTATTGATGTTATCGAATCCGACCACGCTCCTCATGCAATAGAAGAGAAAACAGGACAAGCGAGGGGTGACACGACAGGAAGGGCTCCCAACAGCGCGCATCTTGGCGAAACCCAAGGAGCACTGGTGGGAGGGAAAGTTGAGGCAGGACCCCGAGCTTTAAACGTTCCATTTGGCGTTCCCGGGCTTGAAACAACTTTGCCTCTTCTTCTTACCGCTGTTTCCGAAAAACGATTAACTATAAATGATGTGATACGGCTTTGTCATCAAGGTCCAAAGGATATTTTTGGAATCAAAGTTGATAAGCAAACTTACATCGAAGTTAATCTTAATTCTGAATTCTTAATTCTGAATTCTAAATTACACACGAAGTGTGGCTGGTCTCCCTTTGATGGCAGGAAAGTTAAGGGAAAAGTTGTGAGAGTTTTCATCC
>JGI1358J11329_10004413_pt1 | contig 10148 bp, 14 predicted proteins | sample Subgroupgradi54m_FD_11329 | JGI IMG/M metagenome (IMG submission 11329)
GTACACGGAGAGGGGCAAGGGAATATCGTTTTAAAGTTTTGAATACAGAGCTCTTGCCGAAAATTCAACGAGAGCTGGCGGATTTTGAGATAAGATTGTAACGTTGTAAGCAGGCGTTCTCTCCTGTTTTTATCCAGCCCAGTCGGCAATGCCGACTGGGCTGCTTTCTTTTTATGAGCGCGCGTTGCGTGTGTCCATTTATTATGCGATACTCTATGGCATGAGCAAAAAAGGCAGGATTGAAAATGCATCAACGCGCGCGACCGAGTGGATCGGGACCCCCGCATCTTTGGTCGCGCATACGATGTTTTTTGTCGCGTGCTTTTTCTTTGTGCTTGCAGGCGTGCCGTTGGATGCGGTGCTTTTGATCCTGACGACTGCGGTATCGCTGGAGGCGATCTATCTTGCGATTTTCATCCAGATGACTGTGAATCGCAATACGCGGAGCTTGGAAGAAGTGGAGGAGGATATCGAAGAGATACAGGAAGATGTTAAAGAGATTGAAACGATGTGGATGAGATATCAGAAGATGTGGAGGAGATTTCGGGCGACATAGACAAGATACAGGAAAAGGATGAGCAGGAGACGGTGGTGGAAAGCGGCACACGCAAAGCCATTGAGAAAATAGAGCGGGATCTCGGCACACTGCTTAAAGATATTGAGACCCTAAAACAAAGTCATCACTCCTCTGCTTCTCATGGGGTTGACAAGATTTCCGGCTCCGTATAATCTTAAACAACATATGTCGCAGACCGCCGCTACAAATAGAAATCTTATGATTCCCGCCGGACGCGGCTTGCTTCTTGGCCTTCTTCTTAACCTCCTTAATCAGGGGAAGGCGGCAGTGGGGCGTATGCAGTAAAAAGACAAGCAACTACGAAAACCCATCCGACCTTTCCTGATATCGGGAAAGGTCGGATTATTTTATGGGCAATCGCGAGCGGAACGGCTCGCGAAGCCCGGAAAGATCAACCCCAATGTTCTTTAGGAGATGGAGTAATGCCAGTAGAAACGCAGGGACTCAAAAAGTATTCTGATCAGGAATTACTTCGATTAATGGAGCAATTTTCTCACACTGAAGAGGTTGAGAAAGAACTCCATAGGCGGCATTGCGAAGGTATCTTGTCAGCGGTCACTCTTCCGACGCCGATGCTTGACAAGTGGAGAGAACGTAAGATGCTATAAAAGTATAGCGTCGTGGATCTCGGGCGCCCCCACACGGCGGGCGCCCTTTTCTTTTCCCCAAGCAGGAGTTGACAGGATTTTGGGGATGTGCATAATGGAGAATATATATGAAATTCCATAATCCCTCGGGGATGACTATGATGATGGGTATGATGATGTCCGCTGTCAGCGGGGGTTTTGGAATGATGCTTATGAGATAAGAAAAGCAAGAAACATTCCAAAACTCCCGCACTCGTGGTGCGGGAGTTTTTTGTTGTACCTTGGCAATTGCATAGGGGGTTTTATGGAGATGGAATTGGAACAATTGCGTGATGGGAGATTGATCGTTGCGCGCCAAATCCAGGAACAAAAAGGCGATGTTGTTTTCGTCACGGCAGTAGCCGCGCAGTTTAGCGTGGAAGAGTTGTCTGCGATGAGCGCAAAAGAGTTTTTGCGCGAATTGCATGCACGGTTAATAATTAATCAGTAGGAGGTAAGCGATGTCAGGAATTAATCTTGGTGTCAATGGAGAGAGTGTCGAGAGGGTCATTGATGCTTTGGTAGGCGGCCTCAGCGACGATTATCGTGTTCTAGAACGGGTCGTTTTGGCGCTTCGCAGAGAAGAGTCCACAGCGGGATTGGGTTATATATTGAGAGAGGGGGCGATAGAACGCATAGAAAGAAAGATTGAAGGTCTTATGGCGCTCATGTAAAATGTGGTTGGTGCGATAGGGGTAGTGATGGCGCGGGACCACAAATCCCGCGCCTATTTTTATTCCAACACTTTTTTGAATCATGGACGGTCACTACCATTTCGTGACGATCGTTTCAATATGGCAGTAAGATTGTTTTCATAAAAAAACACCGCGTCGCGATTATCGCGACGCGGTGGGATCTACCGTCAACGGGAATTCAGCAACACGTGCACTTTTTGCTCATCAGCTTCATGGCGCCTCCGAGGATTACGAGCACCGGCCATGCAACCGCGACAAATCCTTGCGTAAAGACGCCCATTTGTCCGAGAAGAAACAATGCGCCGAACGCGACAACGATTAGGGGCAGGATTGAATGGTGCATGCAGGCGCACTTCTTCCCTCCCATGGTATTTCCTTCCATCATAAAAATAGAAATTAAAAATCAGAAAATGAATACCGACCTTTATGTTTTCTTATGTACGCCTTTGAATGGGCTCCAATTTGCTTTTTGGTCCATGAATTGTCCGCTTGTCATATCGCGTTTGGTCCAGCGGCGGTTTTGGCGGCTGAATACCTGGTCGCGTTTCTTGATGGTTCCGACGCGTCCGGCTCCTTTGGGAGGATTCTTCGCCATAATGATATTTTATCCCATCTCCGCGTGCGTGCAATACGAGTTATGCACAAGTGGGATTCCTGATAAGAACATTCCAACATTCTTGAGAATGTTGGAATGTTCGGGCACTATGGAAATGGGGCAGGTTTTGGTTGTAGCCGGTACAATTCCGGGTCAATCGTGCGGGAGAAGCACGCGCGGCCTGCAGGATGGGTCCAATTTTCATTTGCCGATGGGCCGCCGTAGGGCTTGGCGGGATATGCGGCCATAGAGATCGGCGCCTCTGTAGAGGATGGATTCCGTACGCCTGATTGCGCGCTGTCTGTATTGAATACCGCGCAGAGCTCGAATGAGAGTTTGTCGCGTATCCGGTACTCGTATGCCTGCCCACTCTCCGGATCAGTGGGTGCCGAGAATCCACTGATATTTTCTGTGAGGGCGTCAAGCGATTCTGGTAACTTCACCTTGAGAAGCCAGTAATTGACGATTTGGCTTTGCAGGGTTTGCAGATGCTGGACTCGCCGTTCGTCAAAACGGCGGTTGCGCTGGGTCTGTGGAGAGCCGACAATGAAAAATCCGGCGATGAGCGCTATGAGGATAATGATTGCGGTTGTTGTTGCGATGACGCGCGGAATCAAGGAGCGCGCCGCAGCAGCCGCGCGCAAATCCCAGAGATAATACCCGAAGATTACGGCGGCGGTCGCAAGCACTGCAAGAACTTTGAGTCCAAACGGCGTCGTAAGATCGCCGCCGAGGAAATTATAAATGAGCGTGACAAGATCAATGATGATCGTGATCGCCGAAATGAAAAGGGTAAAATAGATAAGCCATTTACGAAGTTTGAAATCGCGCAAGTCGGGCATCCGGAGCATATCGCGGCCGATGAGCCATGAAAGAAAAAGATAGACGGGAAATACGATAAGGAGCGTTGCCTCGGACCGGCGGATCGTATCTAGAATGCCCGGGTAATAATTCCCGAGCGAGTCCGGAAATGCGACATTAATATATTGGAAAATGAGCGCGAGAAATCCCGCCACGCTCGCATAGAGCGCGGCAATCATCAGCAGATGCACAAATACGTCTCGCGGCAAGCTACGGTGTGATGGCGTCATAATAAAAGTATAGCACGGCGCGGACAGTGCGGTAAAGGACTTTTCCTCCGCGCGCGGCGTTTAGTCATTATTGACCCGATGGTTATTTCTCGTTTATGCTGAAGCATATGCGAACTCGGATTATTATTCTTGCGGCAGGGCGGGGCACGCGGATGAACCCCGTGAGAAGCCAGTCGCCAGAGGCGACTGCCGCCCTGCCAATGGCAGGGCGGACTTCTCACGGGGTGAACAATACGGAAATTCCCAAAGTGCTTATTCCATTTGAGNGTAAGCCAATGATCAGGCATCTGCTGGATGCGGTGCGTGCGTCCGGCGTGGATGAGCGTCCGGTGATCGTGGTCGGGCATGAGGCAGAAAAAGTAAAAGCAGTGCTCGGTGACGGATATGAATATGTTTTGCAAGCCGAACAGCTCGGTACGGGCCATGCGGTGCAGTGCGCGGAGAATTTGCTTGCGGGAAAAACGGATCAGGTGATCGTGCTGTATGGCGATCATCCGTTTATCAAAGCGTCAACTATTGTCAATCTTCGCGCGCTTCACGAACAAGAACACTGTCCTGTTTTCATGACAACCGTGCGGGTTGAAGATTTTGAGGATTGGCGCGCGCCGTTTGCGGATTTCAGCCGTGTTATCCGTGATCATCGCGGCCGTATTGTCGCGGATGTGCAGGTGCGGGACGCAACGCCGGATCAACTCATGATTCGCGAGGTCAACCCGGCGTTTTTCTGTTTTGACGCCGCATGGCTCTGGCCGCATCTGGCACTGCTCACGAACAAAAATGCGAAAGGAGAGTATTATCTTACGGATCTCGTGGGTATTGCGATCAAGGAAGGCGCGTGCGTCGCGTCCATGGAGATCCAGCCGCGCGAGAGCATGGGCATCAATACCCCCGGGCATTTGGACATTGCCGGACGGCTCGGCTGTTAGAAAGTGTCTAAAAACCCTTTATTCTACTGCACGCGCAAAATTGCGGCTACGACTGCGTCGTTTTGCCCTGTCGGCAAAACCCCGGGAAATTTTACGCTCGCCAAGGACGGCTCGCTAAATTTCCCGTCAAAGCCAAGCAGTTGGCTTTGACCCTCCTCGGCGTATATTCTTCATATACGCCTTCGTCGTCTTTCCTTGTCTCGCTCGCAATTTTGCGCGTTCGCTACGAAACAGGGTTTTCAGACACTTTTTCAATGAATCGGCGCGCCGCGGCGAGATTGGGCACGATAATATCGGCGCGCTCGCTTCGTTCTTGTGCTTTGCGCCGTACGAGTTGGATGACGACCATGGCAGGAAATCTTTTCTTCACCGCATCCACCAGCCGTTTCTTGTCGTCAATGAATACGGTATCCGCGGGGCGGGATCGGCCGATGAGCGTACGGAGCGGCGCTACTTTGTCATGGCTGTCGGTGATGATAATACGCCGGAAGAATCCGGCGAGACCGCTCTGCGCCACTTTTTTCTTCTGAAATGCGAAGCCGTTTGAGATCAGCGCGAGCGTCTGCTTTTTTGCTTTCCAGTACGAAAGAAAAGACTCCGCATCCTTATAGAGATATGTTGCCGAGCGCCCGAGCAATTTTTTGGCAACGCGTTCAATATCCTTATGTCGCAGTACCGGCAGTGTTTTTCTTATGAGTACCAGATGGGCGGCATGGTGGTAAATATGACGACGCGCGGTTCTCGCTTCTGCGTAGGTTTCTTCGTAGATTTGGTAGGGAATGCCGAATTGGCGGCGTAACATACGCCGGTAATCGCCTTTGAAACGTCGGTGATCAAAGAGTACGCCGTCGAAGTCCAAAATAATCATACGTGAAAATCCATACTAAACAATTTGACGGCCGTCAAATGGTTTAGTATGGCGATAGAGGGATAGAACTCATTTCAATAATGCATTCCTGTCTGCAATTATCGGCTTTATGTTGCAACACTTCGGCTCGGCCTCGCCGTATGCTCCCATACGCCTCGGCCTCCGCCTCATGTCTCGCTTATAAAGCCGATAATTTCGCCTTCGGAAGCCATTATTGAAATGAGTTCTAATCTTTTTGCAGTGGCCGAGATTTTTTCAAATCCATGCGGAATTCATAGCCAACCTTTTTCAGATCAAAGCGCTCATAGAAGCGGTGCGCATCGGTGTTTTTCGTCTTGCTGGTGGCGATAAGTTTATAGCACTTTCTTTTTTTGGCTTCCTCGATGACGGCGCGTACGAGGAGCGCGCCGAGGCCCTGATTGCGATGTGCTTTTTCCACGTAGACGTTCTCCATGAGGCCATAGGGCTCGTGATGCCGGTCTTGAAAAATGAGGTATAGATACGCCCATGCGATTGTTTTGCCGCGCGCGCGCGCTTCCCATTTGACGGCGTAGGGTTTTTTGACGATTGTTTTTTTAAGCGTCATGCGTCAAAAATTTAAGCAATGATTTTCCAGATGGCGCGGGCGGTTTTGTCGCTGTCGTGGCGCAAGACGCTTCTGTGCAGTCGGTCGCCGGCGGCGCGCCCGTGGGCGCGCGCCGAGAGGAAATCCCCTGCGACCACTGATACGCCGAGCTTCCGTATGGCGGCGGCATCGGGTATGACAAACCGCGATCCGTCTTTTTCATAGTGCACGCGTCCTTCTGCGGGAGGTTTTTTGGTGTTGACCAAAGCAATGTCCAGAGAGCGCGCCGCGCCTTTTTCTGCAAGGTAGGGAGTCATGACGCGGATGAAATCAGACGCCTTGAAGGCGTCGGTCTGGCCCCGTTTGGTCATGATATTGGTGACAACTATTTTCTTGGCGGATGATGCTCTGATGCGCTCGGCTACTCCCCTGACCAGGAGATTGGGCAGGACGCTGGTAAAAAGATCGCCCGGGCCGAAGATGATGGCATCCGCCTGTTCAAGTGCGGCGAGCGCGGCCGGATTGGCAGGCGCGGCCGGGGTGAGTTTGAGAGTGGTGATTGGTGCGGTACGGCGGCTGGCAGGCTCGTCGATACGATGTTCACCGGATACTCTGCGGCCGTCGGCATAGGTCGCGGCGAGCGTCGTGGGCGTCAGCGTCACCGGCAGTACCGCACCGCGGACATTGAGCATGGCGCCGGCAAGCGCAATTGTTTTTTCTATGTCGCCGGTGGTTTTTACAAGGCCGGCCAGTATGATATTGCCGACCGGGTGTCCTGCGAGTGATCCCTTATTAAAACGGTACGAGAAAAGATCGCGCATGGCCTCATCAGTGTACGACAAGCCAACAAGGCATTGGCGGATGTCGCCGACCGGCATGACGCCCAGTTCCCGGCGCAGTAAGCCGGTAGAGCCGCCGTCATCCGCCGAGGAGACGATGACTGAATTATTGGTAGGAAACTTTCGTAATCCGGCAAGGAGCGTAAACGTACCGGTGCCGCCGCCGATGATGACAATGTTTTTCATGAAGGAGGATTAGGGGATAATATGATAGTGTTTTCCTACTTCTGCAAACGCGGTGACGGCGCGATCCATCTGCTCTTTGGTGTGACCGGCGGATAATTGCACGCGGATGCGCGCTTTGCCCATCGGGACGACCGGATAAGTGAATCCGCGCACATAAATCCCCTTCTCTCGCAGAGCGGACGCCATCTCGGTCGCGAGTTTCTCGTCGCCGAGCATGACTGGAGTGATGGGGTGTAAGCCATCGCCGCCGAGCGTGAATCCCAGTCGCGCCATCGCGTCTCTGAAATAACGCGTGTTGTCTGCAAGGCGCTTGCGCGCATCTCCCAGGGGTCCGTCAAATGTATTGAGCACTGCGAGTGCGGCGGCGGCGATAGGCGGCGGCAAACTGTTGGAAAAAAGCGTGGTGCGGCTGCGCTGGCGCAGATACTCAATGATTTCTTTGCGTCCTGCGGTGAAGCCGCCGCCCGCGCCTCCGAGCGCTTTGCCGAATGTGGAGGTCAGAATATCTATGCGATCCATCAGTCCTTCCACACTTCCCCGTCCCGTAGCGCCCAGTACCCCGCTGCCGTGCGAATCATCCACCATGACGAGCGCGCCGTATTTATCAGCCAGATCGCAGATCTCTTTGAGGCGCGCCGTATCGCCGTCCATGCTGAATACACCATCGGTCGCAATAATTTTTCTCCTGCGTTCACCCGCCGCCTGCAATTGCCGCTCTAGATCCGCCATATCAGCGTGCTTGTATCTGAAGCGTTCGGCTTTGCACAGTCGCACGCCGTCGATGATTGACGCATGATTGAGTTCGTCCGAGATGATNGCNTCGCCTTCTTTGAGAATGGTTTCAAAAAGTCCGGTGTTCGCGTCAAAGCATGAGGTGTATAGGATCGCGTCTTCGGTGCCGAAAAACGCGCTTACGGCTTTTTCAAGTTCTTTGTGAATAACAGAGGTGCCGCAGATAAAGCGCACGCTTGCCATGCCGAATCCGTATTTCTTCATGCCGTCCGCCGCCGCGTCCGCGACAAAATCGCTCGCGGCAAGGCCGAGGTAGTTATTGGAGCAGAAATTGAGCATGGGCTTGCCGTCAATCACGACCTCGGTCCCCTGCTTACCCCCCAGCACGCCCTCGTCTTTGTATGTCCCCGCATCCCGCATGGCCTGCAGTTCGTCTATAAATTTTTGTCTGGCGCGAGTGAACATAAGAATAGGATTAAAGATTAAAACTGCAGTAATATTTTCGGGTGGGCCGCCATCTTTTTTTCAAAACTCGCCTTGGTGTATTCGCTGATCGGCATGATGGTATCTTTGCCTTCGGCGAGCAGAATCGTAAAAAGTTTTTCCTGGATTTTGTTGGAGGGATTTTCTAACAATGTCCGGGTCGTCTCCCATGTCCGCCACATTTGCCGGCCGATGACCGCGTGCAGGGTGAAGCCGCGGACAATAAGGCGGTTGTAATCCTCGAAAACAAAATCGCCGTTTTTAAGGCCGAAGAGGATGATATCGCCGCCTCTACGGGTGCTGAATAATGCATTGTTGACGGATGAGTTGAACCCCGCCATTTCAAATGATATATCTGCGCCAACGCCGTTGGTGATCTGCATGATTTCGTCTGTCACTGCGGCAGTATGGGCGTACGGCTTTTCTTTCGACCCCGGGCCGAGCGGGATGGCATAATCAATGCCCAATCGCTTTGCCATTTCCCGCGCCACGGGATTCGGGTCTACGCCGATGATGGCGGTGGCGCCGAGTCCCCGGATGACGAGCGCGAGCATCATGCCAATGGGTCCCAGTCCGAATAAAGCAACGGTCTTGCCTGCGAGATCAACTTTGGATGCGGCATGCACCGCATTGCCAAAGGGCTCCTGCATAGTCGCGATCTCCGGCCGGATGCGCGAGGTGTCCGTCACCCATATGATATGCTCCGGCACTTTGGCGTATTCGGCAAAGCCGCCGTCATGGGAAATACCGAGGATACTCTCATTGGTACAGACATGGCGCTCGCCCCGTTGGCATTGGTAACACGCATTGCAGACGACATGCGATTCGCAAGTGGCAAAATCGCCGATTTTGGCGCGCGCGACTTGCGAGCCGATTGCCACGACCTCGCCGAAAAATTCATGGCCGATAATGCGATACGATTTTTTTTCTTGGGCCAAGCTTCCGAGTATCTGGTCCCGGAATGCTTGTCGATGCCATATTCCGCGGTCCGATCCGCAGACGCCCGCATAGTGCACTTTGATAATAACCGCTTTTGCATCGGCGGGATTATTCTTTTCATCAATAACGGGCGCAGGCACCTCGGCTTTTTCAAAACCAGAGGAGGACTCCCAAGCCGCTGCCGACATTGCCTGCCGTTGAGCGCATGGCACTTGACCCGCGTCCCTCGTCGCCCATTGTCCCGCTACCGATGCATCAAATACAAGTGCCTGCATAGTTTGAGACCATCTTACTCCACCGTGACGGATTTGGCGAGATTCCGCGGCTTATCCACATCAAGGCCCCGCAGGACGCCAAAATGGTATGCAAAAAGCTGGAGCGGCACAACGGACAGGAGCGGCGTCAGCATCTCCAGTGTTTTAGGGATGAAGATGATATCATCCGCAAGACCGCGGATTTTCACATCTCCCTCGGTCGCAATCGCGATGAGCGGACCTCCGCGCGCCTTGATTTCCTCCATATTGGAAAGCATTTTCTCGTACACCGAATCCTGCGGCGCGATGCAGACCGACGGGAAATCGGCATCAATCAGCGCGATCGGGCCGTGCTTCAATTCTCCGGCGCCGTACCCTTCCGCATGCGCGTACGAAATTTCTTTCAATTTTAGGGCGCCTTCCAGTGCGACCGGCAGATTGTATTTTCTGCCGAGAAAGAAAAAGTTTTCGTACCGGTTATATTTTTTGGCGAGCGCGGCGATGGCGCTATTTTGTTTGAGGATGATGCGCATGAGATCCGGAATGCGCTGGAGTTCTTTTGCAATCCGCTCGCCGGTCACGAGCGACATCTCTCTTTGTCGTCCGATCAGCAGGGTCAGGAGCGCCATAATGGTGGCTTGCGAGGTAAATGCTTTGGTGGAGGCAACGCCGATTTCCGGCCCTATGTGCTGGTACACGCCGGCGTCGGTTTCGCGCGCAATGGTGGATCCCACGGCGTTAACTATGCCGAATGTCGGCACGGCTTTTTCTT
>JGI1358J11329_10004416_pt1 | contig 10146 bp, 8 predicted proteins | sample Subgroupgradi54m_FD_11329 | JGI IMG/M metagenome (IMG submission 11329)
AGCAGGTGGATACTGCGTGCCAAATGGAACAAATGTGTCAAATACACCTAAGTTTGACAACTTTGCCAAAGGAAAATCGTGTAGTGGAAGCATTGTGAGTGCCAAGGGTTCGGGAGGAGCATGTAGCGCGTACCAGTCTGATTGTATACCTCCGGGCTGGAGTAGAACTGACAGTTGTGTTGCTACACCAACTACAAAGCCTGGTCAAGGTTTAACGACAACCAGTCAAAGAATTAGTTGTCCTTCAAACGCTCACTTTGTGTCGGTGTCGTATGATCCAAATGGCGGGTATTGCATTCCTAACTATACGCAGGTTGGTTTTGACCAGTCAACCGGTGCGGCGGACCCTGGTTGTCCAGGTGGGTACCATCAAAACTATAGCGGTGGTCCATGTATTCCACCTTTTGATATCACTGTTAGAAATCCATTTTTTTCACTTCCTCCACTAACGACGACACCCGGTGGCCCCTACTATACAAGCAGGGGGCAGTGTGGACAATATTCTCATTGGGTGCCAGAACCGATCAATCCCAACAGCGGGTATTGTGCAGATAATAACTATCAACCTCCAACTCAAGATGCATTTCCAGGTACGAATGGCGAGCCAAGAGCCGACATGGGAAATTGTCGAACTCCTGGTGAATGTTATGACTGGTGTAAAGTAAATCCCGGCAAATGTGGTAGTTTCGATCCCAATTCACCACGACCAGGCGATACGACTGGGGGTAGTGGTTCTTCCAGTAGGGAATCTCAGGAGGTAGCCTGTCGCAGTGGCGGAGGAACTTGCACTAGCTGGAACAATGGGGCGTGCAGCTGTACGGGTTATAACAGTTCTCCTGGTGGTAGTCCATCACCCAACAGCCCATTCCAGTGTCAGCTTTCTTGTCCACCACCACAGTATTTAGATGGAGCAAGCTGTTCATGTAAAAATGCATCTACTCCTAACAACAACCCCTCCGGTGGTTGTCCTAACTATTCCTCTGGGATGTGTGGAGGTTCTTCGGGTGCTTACTTTGACTGGGGCAGCTGTTCTTGTAAAATAAATTCATATACCCCGCCGCCTTCGGGTACGCCTCCTTCTACGCCACCATCTGGCTATGGACAATGCACATCTCCTGGCCAATATTGGAACGGCAGTGCTTGCGTAAGCAATCCTCCTCCATCATCACCTCCTCCATCATCTGGCGGCGATAGTCCACAAACTATGTGCCAGCGCACTTCCGGTTGTAGTTGGAATGGATCAATGTGTAATTGTAGTACACCACCGAGTAGTCCACCTCCTGCGAGTGCACCCCCGCCATCAAGTCCTCCACCTTCCAGTCCTCCTCCGTCATCCCCACCCCCAAGCTCGCCACCACCGAGTAGTCCACCACCATCAAGTCCACCTCCAGCGAGTCCGCCAGGGGCGTGTCCCGGATCGCCTGGTTGTCCATAATAAAACTCTTTAAGGTTTCCATCCTGTGGGGCTTTAACATGAAAGTTATTTTTTTGCATATTGTCTGCTTATTTTTTTTGTTGCTGAGTACACGTTATGCATATGCAAATGCACTAGCCGTTATTACTCTTGATGCTCATGGCTTTTCTCCCAAAACGCTAGAAATCCCGCCAGGAACAACCGTGGTATTTGACAATAAAGATAACGTTGCGCACTGGCCAGCCTCAAATCTTCATCCCACCCACTCTATCTATCCTGAGTTTGATCCGAAAAAAGGAATAGAACCCGGCAAGGATTGGAGTTTCACATTTCAAAAAGCTGGAGAATGGAAATATCATGACCACCTTAATCCTTCTCTAACAGGAATCATTATTGTTGTTGGAGAGAACAAGTCGTCACAAGATGTAAAAAAAGATCTCTTTGATTTTGCTGATATCAAACCTAGATTGCTTAAAATTTACTATGCTCTCTTTCCGCAGAAGTTAAACCGTGTCCTTGAGAAAACAAATATGCACAATGTTTCAAAAGACGAAAAAGAACTTCGATATTGGCTTATTATTCTGGGTGGAAAAAAATTTATGCAGCAACTGGTGCACGATTCAGGTGGTGGCTCAATTGTTGATTGTCATACACAAGCACATAAAGCAGGCAGAACTGCGTATCAACTGTTTGGTGCAGAGGTATTTAAACAGGGAGATTCTGGTTGTCATTCGGGTTTTTATCATGGAGCAATGGAAGCCTTTCTAAAAGAAAGAGGAACAGATGATCTCGCCAAAAAAATCGATACATTGTGCAAATCTTTCCAGACAGATTTTGGTATTTTTGAGTGCCTCCACGGAGTTGGGCATGGAATAACTGCATACGAGGACTACGATATTCCTGCTGCTTTACAACTGTGCCGCAAACTTACAACGACATTCAAACAGCGTTCTTGTTTCGGAGGAGTTTTTATGGAAAATATTGTCACCGCTCAAGGCAATGGCGCAAAGGCAGATCATAATACAACTTGGGTAAATATGGACCCAAACTTTCCCTGCAGCGGAGTTAATCAGGATAAAAACATTCAGTACGAATGCTACAAGATGCAAACAACACGAATGCTTGATTTACTCAACAGAGATTTTTCTGCTGTTTCGTCTGTTTGTAGCAAAGCGCCAAAAGACATGATAGAAACATGTTTTCAAAGTCTTGGAAGAGATGCCGCAGGATACACGCTTCGTGATCCAAATAAAATAATTGCTATTTGTAAACTGGTGCCGTCCGAATATTTTGACACCTGTATTACAGGAGCTTTTAATGTCATTGTTGATTTTTGGGGAGAATCTATGGAAATAAAACCTCATGCTCTGTGCAAAATAGTACCGCAGGAAAGCAAAAAAAGCTGCTATACCCTTTTGGGCTATCGCTTAAAAAATGTGTTTGGAAATAACACCCAGCGAATACGTGAGGGCTGCAAGAGCGTTGAAGAAGCATACAAATCTGTTTGTTTGGAGAGCTCCAAATAAGAAAGCTCCATTACTCCTGTCTCATAAAACTGCTACTATTATAGTATGCTTGCCAAGGTAAATTCCTCTGCTGTTGTTGGGCTCGATGCAGTGCCGGTTGAAGTTGAAGTTGATATTGCAAGTCAAGGGCTTCCCTCTTTTACCATTGTTGGTTTGCCCGACAAGGCAGTCGAAGAGGCAAAAGAGCGAGTGAGAAGTGCAATAAAAAATTCTGGTGCCGATTTTCCAGCAAAACGAATAACAGTAAATCTTGCTCCTGCTGATCTGCCAAAAGAAGGCCCATCATATGACCTCCCTATTGCCTTGGGCATTTTGATTGCATCCGAACAACTAAAAACCGATATTAGCGATGCCCTTTTTATGGGTGAATTGTCGCTTGATGGCAGGCTGCGGCACACCAACGGCGTTTTGCCACAGACAATGCTTGCCAAAGATAAAAAACTCAAGCGGATTTTTTTGCCGGCTGTCAATGGCAATGAAGCATCTGTTATTGCTGGCATTACCATTTATCCTACCCCAACACTCCTTGCTCTTTTTTATCATCTCAGCAATCACACAGCGATTGAGCCGCAATCGCCCACCCGTCTAACCCAACATCTGAAAAACGAAATCTTTGATTTTGATATGAGCGATATTAAAGGTCAAGAGCGGGCAAAACGCGCAATGGAAATAGCCGCTGCTGGCTCGCATAATATTTTACTCAAAGGCCCGCCTGGTGCTGGAAAAACTCTCATTGCCCGCACACTTCCTTCCATTCTTCCAAGACTGACGCTTCACGAAGCCATTGAAGTAACAAAAATCTACAGCATCTCAGGACTGTTAGACAAAGAAGCGCTTTTAACTAGGAGGCCATTTCGAAACCCGCATCACACGACCTCCCACATTGGTCTTATTGGTGGTGGCACTTTCCCAAAACCTGGGGAAATTTCTTTGGCTCATCGCGGTGTTTTATTTTTGGACGAATTCCCCGAATTTCCAAGACATGTTTTAGAAGCATTACGCCAACCCTTAGAAGACGGCATTATTGCTATCTCAAGATCGCAAGGACGAGTAACGTTTCCGGCAAAATGCATGCTGGTTGCAGCACTCAACCCTTGCCCGTGCGGTTTTTTGGGAGACACAACGCACTCGTGTCGCTGTGCTCCTGCACAAATTATCCGCTATCAAAAACGGATTTCAGGCCCTATGCTTGATCGGATTGATATTCATTTAGATGTTCCTGCCGTAAAATTTGATGAACTCACTAATAGTAAAAATCAAAAACCAGAAAGTTCTCTTTCGATTAGAAAACGCGTCCAAAAAGCTCGCGACATCCAAACAAAACGCTTTCGGTCAAGAAAAATTACCTCGAATGCGGAAATGACCAACAAAGAAATAAAAGAATTTTGCCAACTTTCTCCCGAGTGTATAGCGCTTCTTCGCCTGGCAGTTGCAAAAATGCATTTGTCGGCAAGGTCTTATAACCGAACAATAAAACTTGCTCGAACCATTGCAGACCTTGCAGCAGCAAAAGACATTGAACCATCCCACATTGCCGAAGCGCTCCAATATCGCCCAAGAACAGACACGCTCTGATAAGGAGTATCCTTGTAAATATGAAAAAAGTAATTCTTTCTCTTAACATTTTTATCCTCCTCATTGCCGGATTTCTCCATCCGATTTCTGCAATTACCCAAGATTTAGGCAGGCACTTGCTCACAGGACAAATTATTTTACAAACCCACAGCGTTCCCAAAGTTAACCTTTTCTCTTACACATATCCAGATTTCCCTTTTATAAACCACCACTGGTTCTCTGAAGTTATTTTTTATCTGACAAATCAACTGGTAGGATTCAACGGGCTGCTTGTTCTTACCATTCTTACTGTCACAGCAGCCTTTGCCTTTGTTTTCTTCTTTTCGCTAAAAAAAGGAAACATATTTGCTATAACAATTATCTCGATTCTCTACCTTCGTGTGCTTTTTGAGCGAACAGATGTACGGCCGGAAATATTTAGTTTTCTCTTCCTATCTCTTTTTCTCGTTATTTTATACCGATACCGAGAACAATACACGCGACTGATCTTTGTTCTTCCTTTTCTTGAATTGGTTTGGGTAAACACACATATTTATTTTCCTATCGGCATCGCCGTTATTGGATTATTTCTTATTGAGAGAATAACCATGCATCGAAAAAACATCTTTTCCAAGTATACTAGTATACTTGTATTTGTCTTCGCTCTATCTTCTGCAATTACATTATTAAACCCCAACGGCTTTCAGGGCGCACTCTATCCCCTCCAAGTTTTTAAGAACTACGGCTACACGATTGAGGAAAATCAAACAGTCTTTTTCTTATGGAATTACTTTGGCGGCAAAACAAGCATTCTTTATTTTTTTATATCAGTGGCAGCGCTTTTTCTTACACTTCTTCTCACGTTCAAAAAAACTCGCCATATTGATTGGCTCCTCGCGCTCTTTTTTACTGCATTGGCCACAAACGCCGAGCGAAATTTTCCCCTTTTTGTGTTTGGGACATTTGTTCCATTTGCAAATGCGCTCTCAACTATAGCTGCTAAGGCCAGGCCTTGGCCAAGGTCTGACCTTCTGAAAAATGGAGTTGCTCTTTTCCTCATTGTCCTTATCCTCTGGCAAATAACCCAGGTTGCGTCACTTCGGCCTCTTGGCTTTGGTATCGAATCTGGTGCAAAAGCTGGCGTTGACTTTTTTTTGCAAAGTAATCTCAAAGGCCCAATCTTTAACAATTTTGATATTGGCAGCTACCTTGAATATCGCTTGTATCCAAAGGAAAAAGTGTTTATTGATGGCAGACCCGAAGCATATCCGTCGTCATTTATCCAAAATGCCTATATTCCTATGCAGATAGATAAAAGTATTTTTGAGGAAATGGCAAAAAAGTACCATCTTAATACCATATTCTTTTCCTATACCGATCAAACGCCGTGGGCAATAACATTTCTCAAACAAATCGTGCAAGATAAGACGTGGACCATGGCCTACCTTGACGACTATGTTGTTATCTTTGTCAAGAATAATAATAAAAATTTAGATACTAAAACATACTTTGCCACCAATCAAAACAACCTGCAATCTCTTCTCCGCTTAGCCTACTTTTTCAACACAGTCGGCTGGCAAAACCAGGAAGTAAGCACCTATCAACAAATACTTACCCTTAACCCAAACTACTGCCCTGCTCTTTATAATCTCTCTCTTATTCTGAATCAAAAAAATGATCCCATTGCCGCAGTCTATGCTCAAAGGTTCCAACAAGCCTGCAAATAAAAATGGTACAATGAAAGCTAATGGAAACAGGCCTCACAAGCAAAGAAGCTCTAGAAAAACTGGGTAGTTTTGGAAAGAATGAGATTATAGCAAAGAGAACAAATTCTCCTTTTTTTCTCTTTCTTTCTCAGTTTCCCAGTGTTATTAACGGGATTTTGGCAACAGCTGGAGTTTTTTCTTTTCTTATCCATGATCTTGCTGATTCTCTTTTTATTTTTACTATTCTTCTTCTTAATGGACTGCTCGGATTTCTCCAAGAGTATCGGGCAGAAAAGTCTTTAGAAAAATTAAAGCATTTTACCACAGCGTTTTGTCGTGTTATTCGAGATGGAAAAGACGTACAGATAGAAACTGCTCTCATTGTCCCTGGTGATACTATTGTCCTTTCCGAAGGAGACAGAATCGCAGCTGACGGCAAACTTATCTCAACCCACCATATCGAAATAGATGAAGCAATTTTAACGGGAGAATCTATTCCTGTTATAAAAAAACGAGATGATTTTGTATTTTCTGGCACGCTGGTGACAAAAGGCAGAGCGTATGTCAATGTCCAACAAACAGGCAGTAAGACGCGCTTTGGAAAAATTGCAGACACGCTTTCTCAAATAACAGAAGAAGAAACTCCTCTGCAAAAACAGCTTGATACACTGGGAAAAATGCTTTCACTTATTGCTGTTGTTATTTCTCTTTCCCTTATTCCTATTGGTATTTCTCAAGGGAAAAGTCTTTTTCCCCTTATTCTTTTAGCCGCAAGTATTGGTATTGCGGCCATCCCGGAAGGACTCCCGGCTGTTATTACCATCGCCCTTTCTATTGGTACAAGCAGGATGGCAAAAAAGCATGCCATCGTGCGACACATGGCCTCGGTTGAAACACTGGGTGCCGTGCAAATTATTCTGACAGATAAAACAGGAACACTCACACAAAATAGCATGACTGTTAAAAAATCCTGGATACCAAACAAAAAGAATCATGAACTTCTTTTAAAAGCCTGCGTTTTAGGCAACACCGCTTCTCTTGTACAAAAAGGGCAGTCAGATACCGACTGGGATATTATTGGTGACAAAACCGATGGCGCGCTCCTCCTTTGGATAGCAAGCCAAAAAATCGATGCTGAGGCGCTTAAAAAAAAAGGGGCGGTGCTTGATGAGTATGTGTTTGATCCTATAACAAAAACCATTACAACACTCTGGCAAGAATCAAAAACCAAGTTTGTCTTTGTACGGGGTGCTCCAGAAAAAATTCTGGAGAGTTGTACTGCGACAAAGCAAGAAAAAGAAGATATCATCAAGATGTTTGAAGCATATGCCAAAGAAGGATTGCGAGTTATTGCGTTTGCAGCCAAACAAGAGACCCATAATCACTCCCCAAGCAATATTACTCGCCAACACTTAGAAAGCGACCTTCATTTTTTGGGACTCGTTGGCATCTATGACCCGCCTCGCAAAGAAGCAAAAGAGGCTATTCAAAAAGCAATTGTAGCTGGTATTTACGTTACCATGGTAACCGGAGATAACAAACTTACCGCGCTTTCTATTGCCAAAGATGTCGGTCTTATCAAAAAAGACGAAGACGTCCTCACAAGTGAGGACCTTCGGCATATTTCAGACGAAGATCTTGAAAAAATCATTTTAAAAACCAGAGTCTTTGCGCGAACACAACCCGAAGATAAGCTTCGATTAGTACGACTCCTTCGGAAAATGGGTCTTGTTGTTGGGGTCACAGGCGATGGGGTTAATGATTCTCTTGCGTTAAAACAGGCTGATGTTGGCATTGCCATGGGAGAATCAGGAACAGACGTTGCAAAAGAAGCAGCCGATATTGTGTTGACCGACGATAACTTCGCAACGCTTATCCATGCAATTTCGGAAGGAAGAAAAATATATAACAATATACTCAAGTCTATTATCTATCTGCTGTCGGGAAATCTTTCGGAACTCTCTCTTGTCTTCTTCGCAGTTGTCTTGGGTCTTCCCTCCCCGCTTTTGCCAACACAAATTCTCTGGATTAATCTGGTCACCGATGGTCTTCCTGCACTGGCTTTAGCCAGTGATACTGTTGATGCTGATCTTCTCAAACGCCGACCCAGGGATCCAAAATCGCCATTTTTAACCAAAAATCGTATCGTGTTTATTGCGGTTGTTGGTTTTGGGCTGGCCTTTTTTCTTCTTGGGGTTTTCGCTGTGCTTTTAAAAACGCAGTCAGAAACCTTTTCTCGAACCATTATTTTTAACCTGCTTATTTTTTGTCATCTTGTCATTGCGCTGGTCGTTCGAAAAGGAGCCATATTGCGGCCCAATAAACTGCTGCTCCTTAGTATTGTAGGAACTCTTGCCTTGCAAGTCGTGATTACCATTATCCCCTTCTTCCAAAACCTCTTCCACTTGGGTTTCTGACAAAACCTTACAGGGAAAAGAAGTAGCAGAACCAGAAGATAAGTAAACCATATTACAAAATCTTTTACCACGTCATTCTGCCAAATGAAGTGAGTCCAGAAACCTCAGATTTCCCATTTTTTCCATGAGATACTTGACATGTTGCTTCAAAGATATGTTAGAATGCAGCTATGAAACAAAAAACGATTAATTTTGTTAAATTACTTAAAGGTTTTAAGAATGGATGGGTGGCAATATCCCCAGATTTTAGTAAAGTATTATTTCATGGAAAAACCTTAAAAGAAGCCAGAGAAAAGGCAGGAAAATCAAAAGAAAAGGTATATTACTTTCCCGCTGGAGAAAACTACTCTCATTTTGTTGGATGAAACATGTCGTCAAATATAGTTTGCTCCCAGGACTAGAAAAAACAGGTGTTTTAGCTCCAATGCTACCGATTACATTTATTCATAAAGGTAACGTATTACCAACAGTTGGACTGGTTGATTCGGGAGCTCAAGGAGCATTAATCTCAACCGTTATTGCCGAAGAGTTGGGTATTGCATGGGAAAAACTTCCTAAATTTATTGGCTATACAACAAGTGGAAGTTTTCATTATCGCGTATTAAAAGATTTGGAGGTTGAAGTATTTGATACAAAATTTACTATAGATATTTCTATTGCTGAGGGAATCAATGCTTTCAAATGCGTTCTGGGAAGAAAAGATATTTTTAAAAAAGCAACAATTACTTTTGAGGGATACAAGAATGTATTTTATATGGAGTTTCGCCCGATGAATTAAATCCTAATATTGATGATACCCCATGGTTTGACCATTCATTTCCCTTTTGCTATACTCCATCTGCAGAAAAATACTTGTAAACAATAGCTGTTTACTATCGTGTTTCTCTCGCATTTTTAATTTGCACATTCACAAGTTGCGGAAGTTAAGAGTTTTGCTTTCGTTTGTTCGTACCTATAGGAAGATAATAAATATATTCTTCGAGCGAAGCCAAGTCTGACTTGGCGAAGTCGAGAAGTTATCTTTCTACAGGTGCGGGCGAGCGCAGGCAATGGTTCATAGAATAAGGAGGTAGTAAGGTGAAGGTAGTCTATCTGCCTATTGATGTTACAGATTCTGACATGATAGAGCTGCGTAAGCAGATCACATGCTTCAAAGATGCAGCGAGCGCAATGGTTCGCATCTGCGGAGGTGATACGTTCACGAGAACAATAAGTGTTAGCGTTCGCTTGGACAGCTTGTCTCACGACGAACACGAGCACGTCAGAGTTCTCTATTTTCAATTCCAGAATGCGAGGTCAGCGTTCTATAGCCTTCTCGAGCGACTAGGAGTGAGCCAACTAGTTGCTCACAATTTTTTAGCAGCTATCGGAGAAGGGAAGAGATCACTGAGTTTTCCGCTCATGTTGGGAGATGAATGGGAAGCAGCCCTGTCTTCCTGTTATCGGGAGGCTGTATCTCACTAGAAACCTGTTCTTGCCCGCACCACTCACCACATCTGTTTCGCTTGGGAAGATGGACACGTGGTCTG
>JGI1358J11329_10004420_pt1 | contig 10141 bp, 9 predicted proteins | sample Subgroupgradi54m_FD_11329 | JGI IMG/M metagenome (IMG submission 11329)
TTCATTTCCGCTTAACAAATTAATTGTTGTAACGGGTGTGTCTGGAAGCGGAAAATCAACACTTATAAACGATATTTTGTACCACGCTATGATGCAGCTTAAAAATCCGTACCACAGGGAAAAACCTGGAGAGTTTAAAAATATAGAGGGGCATGAAAAGATTAAGAATATATTTCTAATTGATCAATCCCCAATAGGAAGAACCCCAAGAAGCAATCCAGCCACGTACACGGGCTGTTTTACCTATATGAGAGAGCTTTTTGCAAAAACAAAAGATGCAAAGTTAAAAGGCTATGGCGCTGGAAGATTTTCCTTTAACGTAAAAGGAGGACGTTGCGAAACGTGCCAAGGAGAAGGACAAATAAAAATTGAAATGCAATTTTTGCCCGATGTATATGTCACTTGCGAAAGTTGCCGAGGGCTTCAGTACAATAGTGAGGCTTTGGAAGTTTTATATAATGGTAAAAACATTGCGGAAGTTTTGAGCATGAGCGTGTCCGAAGCTCTAACTTTTTTTAATGCCGTCCCCGGACTTTCCCATAAACTTCAGACTTTAAATGACGTGGGACTTTCTTACATAAAAATCGGACAACCCGCGCCAACTCTTTCAGGCGGGGAAGCACAAAGAGTAAAACTTGCAACAGAACTTTCAAAAAGAGGAGCAAATGCCCTGTATCTTCTGGATGAGCCAACAACCGGACTTCACTTTGCGGATTTAGAAAAACTTTTACACGTTCTGCGGCGCTTGGTAAATATTGGAAATACTGTTATTGTTATAGAGCATAACCTGGACGTTATTAAAAATGCGGACTATATTATTGACTTAGGACCTGACGGAGGAGAAAAGGGCGGTGAAGTGGTTGCAACGGGTTCGCCCGCAGACATAGCGGCTAATAAAAACTCCTACACCGGTCAGTTCCTCAAAAAGATTCTATAAATGAAAAAAATATTATTTTTTTGTCTCTTGATAATTTTTTTTATTTTTGGGGCGGGCAGTGTGCATGCTGAGGAAAATTTCTCAACCGACTACGCTGTTTCATATAGTGTCAATCAAAATGCGCTTACCCATGTAAGTTTTAAAATTACGCTGACCAATAAAACAGCCAATTATTATGTTTCATATTACAAACTACAACTTGGCGTAAGAGACATACAAAATATTAGAGCATCTGACGGGCAGGGTGCAATAACTCCCGATATAACAAAAGATAACGGCGGGACAACTCTGGGGCTTCAGTTTAATCAAAGGGTAGTAGGACTTAATAATAAGTTAACGTTTGATCTTTCTTTTGATACAACGGACATTGCAGATAAGTTAGGTAAAATCCTTGAAGTAAATATCCCAGGTCTTTCTACTCAAAACGATTTCTCCTCTTTTAGTGTAAATGTTACCACCCCGTCCCAACTTGGTGCACCTGCCTATATTAAACCTGCAGTAATAAGTGCCACTACAAATAACCTAACCTTTACCAAAAGCGACTTGGGCAAATCCGGAGTTTACATTGCATACGGGGATAATCAGGTATATTCTTTTGATCTTACATATCACCTCTACAACAATAATTTGTTTAAGGTCAAAACGGAGATAGCACTTCCTCCAAAAACAAATTATCAGGATGTAGAAATTGACCAAGTGAGTCCCGCTCCAGCAAATGTAAAAATAGACACGGACGGAAATTGGCTAGCCCAATATTTGCTTCCTCCGTCTCAAAAACTTGATATACACGTAAAAGGAAAGGCAAAAGTAAATCTTACTCCCAGGTCTGAAGAACTGCCCGATAGCTTAAAGACTTTATATCTTAGGGAGCAACCTTTCTGGCAATCCGAAGATTATCAAATAAAAAAACTGGCAACTGAACTTAAGACCCCAAGAAACATTTATAATTATGCAGTAAAAACTCTAAGTTACGACTTTTCAAGAGTTACTGCTAACAAAGAAAGGCTGGGAGCTGATAAGGTTTTAAATAGTCCTACATCTGCCGTTTGTCTTGAGTTTACAGATCTTTTTATAGCCCTTGCTCGAGCAGCCGGAATTCCTGCAAGAGAAGTTGATGGATACGCATTTACTCAAAATGCCAGAGAAAGACCGCTGTCTCTTGTAAAGGATATCCTGCATGCATGGCCAGAATATTATGACAGTGAAAAAAAAGGCTGGATAATGGTTGACCCAACCTGGGGGAACACAACAGGAGGAGTGGACTATTTTAATACTTTAGATTTTGACCATTTTGCCTTTGTTATAAAAGGTTCCAGTAGCAGCTATCCCGTTCCTGCAGGTGGTTACAAACTACCAGGACAAGAAGACAAAAAGGATGTGCTGATAAGCGTTGACACAAATTATGAAGAGAGCCTTCCGGTTTTCAACACAGACTTACTCATTACAAAGTCTGCTTTCCCATGGGCGCCTGTGACGGGACAAATTATTATAAGAAATGACGGAAGCCAAATCCTAGAATCCCAAACGGTAAAGATACAGACAAATTTTCTAAAACCTAATTTTCAAGAAATAAGCATTGAACCCATTGCCCCATATGGAAGCACAACAATTCCTCTTAAATTCACAACCCCATCTCTTTTGACAAATAGACAGGACCAGGTTACAATCACAATCGGTCAAAAAAGCATAAATGCTAAGGTTTTAATTTCTCCTTTTAGTTTTTCAAAAAGTGTACTTTTGACCGCAGGAGGTGTTTTCTTAATTGTTATACTCATCACTATCATATCGATTATTGCCACAAAGCTCTGGCATCTACATCTTCCTAGACGGAAAGAATAACGCCCTCTATATAGGCAAGGCAAAAAACCTAAAAAGCAGGGTGTCTTCATACTTTTCTAAATCTTCCGACTTGGGCGAGAAAACTGCCCAGCTTGTCTCCAAGATAAAGAAAATAAAAATCATAAAGACCACCTCCGAAATTGAAGCCTTTCTTCTTGAAGCAGACCTTGTAAAAAAATACAAACCTTTTTATAACCTTAGACTCTTGGACGACAAGACGTATCCATTAATACGCATAACTATCAAAAGCAAATATCCGGCGGTTTTAATATCAAGAAAAGACGATGATAAAAATTCAATTTATTTTGGCCGCTTTCCAAGTTCCTCCTCAGTTAGATCGGTTTTAAAAACCATAAGAAGAATTTTCCCGTATCAGTCAGTTTTAAACCATGCAAAAAGAAGATGTCTTTATAATCACATGGGACTTTGTCCATGCCCTCCAATAGTTAGTGACGACGAACTTAGAGCATATAGGAAAAATATCAGGAGAGTTGTTGATTTCTTAAAAGGAAATACAAAAAAAGTCATCCGAGACTTGGAAAAGGAAAGAGATGCACTAAGTAAGAAGGATGAGTTTGAAAAGGCTCTGATAGTACAAAAAAGAATTGATGCAATAAAATTTGTTACCAGTCAGTCTTACAAGCCTTTTGACTATGAGGTAAACCCCAATTTAGAAGAAGACCTAAGAAATAAAGAGATGAATTCGCTCAAGCAAATTTTGAAGGAGCAAGGAGTGAATGTCGAGTCAATTAAGAGAATCGAGTGCTATGACATATCAAATATTTCCGGCAAATTGGCAACGGGTTCTATGGTAGTTTTTGAGAACGGGACAAAAAATACTTCGGAATATAGAAGGTTCAGAATAAAAAAAACTCCGGGTCCAAACGACTTTGCCATGATTGCCGAAGTTTTAAAAAGAAGATTTTCCAGAGTTGGTTGGGCAATGCCGGGGCTTATTGTTATCGATGGAGGAAAAGGTCAGGTTTCTGCTGCAAGTAAGGCATTAAGAGAATTAAACATTGATATTCCAATCATTGGTCTTGCTAAAAGGCTTGAGACAATTGTCACTGCAGACTTGCAAGAAATTTTATTGCCAAGACGCTCTGACGGATTAAAGCTGGTTATGAAGTTGCGGGACGAAGCTCACAGATTTGCAATAACCTATCACCGCAAACTCCGCTCAAAAAACTTCATAGGATAAGCTTTATACTTTCCCGCTTTATTGTCTATTGAGTAAACTTTAAGATTTGATTCTTCTTAAGAATGAAGGATGAAGAACAGTTTTTGGAAAGAGCGCGACTGGAAAAATTTTCAAATCCAACATAGACGATCTTTTTCTTTTCTTCTTTTGCAGTTTGAATAGCCGGGAGAAGATCGGTATCTGATGAAATCAAGTAACAAATATCATATTCATTTTTGATAGCACCACGAACTATATCTACTGCAATTTGCACGTCAACACCTTTTTCATGAAATTTGCCATCTGACATCAAAAGGTAACCAAGCTTAATCATTATATTTTGGTTTCTTAAATGGGTAAATAATTTCTGTTGGCTGGCATAAAGCGTTTCAGACTTTCTGTTTCCTGCGTATTGTCTAATCTCTCCAACATAATATACAACTTGATTAGGTGTAACTTTAGCAATTGATTTGACTAAGCCAATATAATCAAATGTTGTAAGATGAATTTGACGATCAATCCTTTTTACTTTGTTGTAGAAGTTACTGCCATCAAATTGAACTAGGATTTTCTTTTTCATCACTTTATCTTAGGATATCAGGAAATTTTAAGCAAGAAAAACCCCCAGCTCGAGTTGAACTGGGGGGAATTAGAGATTAATAGTAACACAAATTCTCGCATGATGCAACTATGGGAATGGCTCTGGTGTAAAAAGAGATGAAGCTCATAGATTTGCAATAACATATCACCGTAAACTCCGCTCAAAAGCAATCAACGGATGACGTCAAAACTATAAGGCAAATACAAAAATGAAGCGGGGGAGTCGTCCAGGATATATTTCTCAAAGCTTGCGTAAATTTTCTTCCGTTGCTCAATATCTATTTCTTTTCTTCCGTCTTCCAAAAGCTTATCTATTCTTAAATTTTTATACCTTGTTATGTTGCTTTGCTGGCCTGAGTGCCAAAGAGCATATTCGTCCGGGTCTTTTGAAAGGTTAAAATCTCCCAGGAAAACTTGAAATGAAGTGGGTATGGAATCAACTACTTTTATTGTTGTATTTATGCCAAGCGTTTTCCACGCTGTGGCAACAAGTTTTGCAGCATCCTCATACTGGGGCAGGGTTTTTATCTCAAAAGAAAGTTTATCTTTGCTTACCTGAGACTCAGACAGCAGGAGCCGCGAATGATTATAATCTTGCGTAATATCTGTAACCGGTGAGTCACTTCTTACCCAAGAGCTAGGAGAAAAAGGACTTGGATTTCTTAGCCCCATAGAAAAACTATCTGGTAATGCATAAGTCAAGGCCTTTCTCACTCTGTTATCGGACAAAGTTCCGTCTTGAGTGTTGTAAAAAAGTGCAACAAGTTTTGTAGAATTTACTGCTTTACTAACTTTAACATCTTTAAAAGAGTTAAACGTCGAGTTTTTAAATTTTATGTCTGATAGCCCCTGCACCTCAGACACTTCTCCCAAAACAAAAGCGGTTTTTGAAGATTCCTGGGTTGGATAAAATTGATAAACAATGCTTTTTTGTGCATCTTTATTTGAGACAAGGTTCATGCTTTCAACAAAATTTCCATTGAGCTTTATATCTTTAATTTTATAATCTGAAACGCCTACAAAACCTTTTTTGAAAATTGGCCTTGAGACCGTTACCAAAAATGGCGAGTAATTATCTTTCAATTTGAAAACTATGGTATAACTGTCAGGCCTTTCAACTGTAGCATCGGAAAATCCGTAATTTACACTTTTTGATGTAAACTTCTCTCCATCGCTGAAGAAAACATTCTTTCTTATTTTAAAAGTATATTTTTTTCCATTGTCTTCTATTTGCCATGAAGAGGCCAGGGAAGGGGAAATGTTGCCTTTGTCATCAACTAGGGTTAGGCCCTTGGATACATTTAACAAGATGTCTTGGGGTAGACTATTTATATCGTAAGAGCCGGCAATTCCCAAAGTTTGTCTGTGAACAAAAGGGAGTTTGCCTACAAAAAGATCTTTAGCTAAAAAAAGTATGGAAAAAGCAATAATGCCAGCTACAAAAAACAGAATAACAGTCTTGCCGTGTTTTTTAAGGTATGCTTTTAATAGCCAGATTACAAGCCTTTTTCTTTTAAAGAAAATCATAGAAAATTTTAGCGGGGTATAAGGAGAAAAACAGACAAAAGTCCAAAGAGGCCAGCCAGAGCTATAGTTGCCATNTATAGAACTTTTTCAAGGCTTCTTCTGCTCCTGTAAAATTCCCCTCCTCCACCAAACGCCGTTGACAAACCTCCACTTTGACTCTGGAGCAATACCGCACCAATCAGAAGAACAGAAACTACAATTTGTAAAATAAGAATGACTGACATCTATAGCTATTATATATTTTCAAGTATGGCTTTGGCAAGTTTTTTAGAGCTGTGGTAAATAGGAAAGTCCTCATTAATCAAGTCTTTATAAATACACACTACTGAATTATTTTTATCTTTGCTCAAGGGCGCTACGGAATACTCTTTTCTGAATTCCTCCGGTATCCGGTGCTTCACATTATCATTTATAAGAAAGGTGTCAAACGGTTGAAATCCACAGTGTTTTTTAATGGCCGCTATAAAGTCTGAAACAGAATAATTAGGAGTTTCAAAAAATTTATTTGCAACATTTACAACAAAGATTTTTTTTGCTTTTGATTTTCTAAGCTCATCGGCGATTCTTGGAATAATAATCGTTGGAAGAATTGTGGTATATAAGTCTCCTGGACCTGCAATGATTACGTCCGCTTCGGCAATTGCTTCAATTGCTCTTGCGTCAACTTTTGGATTTTGTGGATAAATATATAGCCTTTTTATTCTGCCTTTAAAACGACCTAAATCTATGTTTTCCTCTCGCCTTACAATATGCCCCGTTGAAGTCTTCGCTCTTAAAGATATTCGGGTCAAGGCAGATGGGTAAATGCTGGCTTTCACTTGAAAAACATCTTTCATTTTTCCAATTGCCTCGCTAATATTATTGGCGTTGAGCATTAAAGCCGCAAACATTAGGTTTGCAATTTTTTGTCCGGGCAAAATGTTATCCGGCCCGTATCGCTCGCCTGGGAATCTAAATTTTAAAAGGTCAATCATTACTTTATCTGCGTCGGACAAAGCAATCATGCAGTTTACAATGTCCCCCGTTGGAGGTATTTTGTAGTATCTCCTAAGTCTTCCGGCAGAACCTCCATCGTCCGCCACCGAAACCACAACATTAATATCGGAAAATTCATGCTTTATTCCGGAAAGTAAATTTGCGGTTCCAACTCCGCCGCCCAAGCAAACTACCTTTTTATTAACCATGTTATTATTCCCGAAACTATGGCCAGAAGGCCAGCAGTCACCACAAAAGCAAAAAATGAATTAAAGGAGAGTGAGGGAACTATAAAGCCTGAAAAGTTAGCACCGGGAAAGTTAAATGCTGTAATTCTTATTTGGGGGACAAATACCGTTGCTAAGTAAAGAATTATAGTATTTGTAAGAAAGGAAAAAAGACCCAATGTAACAAGATTTAAAGGCAAAGACAAAATATTAAGAATTGGTTTTAAAATCATAAAAAGTAAACAAAGAGCTAAACCTCCAAAAATATAAGTGGGGAAACCACCCTTAACAATTAAACCTGCGTCTATAAAGCCAACAAGGAAAAGAGCAAGGCTATAAACGGCTGAATTTCTCAATATTGTTCTCATAGGTGAATAAAATGCTAGCAAATAAGACCATGCGTGTCAAATATGTATAATAGGTCTGTGATTTTACCAAATTTCAAAGAAGAATCAAAACTTTGGAGCAGGGGATTTAAATATGTTATTGGAGTTGACGAGGTAGGAAGAGGTGCATTTGCAGGCCCTGTGACTGCTGCTGCCGTTGTTTTTGAATGTGAGACTGAGTATCTTAGCAATATCGGCATCAACGATTCAAAACTACTTAAACCCAATCAGAGAAAAAAAATTTCGAAGTTGATAAAAGATGGTTGTGTTTCTTATTCAATTGCAACCGTTGGTGTTCCGGTTATAAATCGAGTTGGCATTGGCAAAGCAACAGAAATGGCATTTAGAAAAGCGATTTCAAGCATTATGGATACAAAACACTTACTACATAATACTAAATACTATTTATTGGTTGACGGATTTCATATTAAATACATAAAAAGGATTGGACTTAAAAACCAAAAGGCAATTATAAAAGGAGACAGAAAGAGTATTTCAATTGCCGCTGCATCTATCATCGCAAAAGTGCATAGAGATTCTCTTATGAAAAGACTTGCGAGAAAATATCCAGAATATGGATTCGGCAAGCACAAAGGTTATGGGACTAAGGCTCATCAGACAGCAATAAAAAAGCACGGACTTTCAAAAGTTCACCGCAAATCCTTCAACCTCTCAAAATTTTTGTGAAAATGGGTATTGACATTTTTTTCACGAGAATGCAATGATAAAAGAGGATTATGGTTGCTGTTGAAACTTGCACTCATCCCGTCTTTACGCCCGAATCTCCTCCCATTTATCATGAAATGAACCCCCTTCAAGCTTACCTCGCGCTTTTGAATGACATGTCTGCATCTAATAGAGAGCTTGCAGAGTTTAAGAAGGACATTCTAGAAAAAGAAAGAGAAGAAGGAATTCCTACAATTGGAGATGGAAGATATGTTTCTATTTCACCGGGCAGAACCCTTGAGCCAAGTTATTACCGTCCCTTAGCGGAAGCTTTAGTCGCCGATGGATTCAGGCCAAGAATATTGTCCGGTGGGGAAGGACTCAGGAGATATTCTTTGGTCGATGAAGGAGAAGACATGATAAGATCTGCAGAAAAAATAAAAGACGAAACAGGACAGAAAAGTATAATCGTAACACATAGTAAGTCAGGCTATGCAATACTGCGCAAAATGAGAGATGAATCCACTCGTGTTGCCAGAAATATTTCTCATGTAGTTATAATGGGAGCACACCCTCAGGCCAGAATAGAACCTACTTTAGCATCTAATTCCTGGCCGTGGCTTGCCTTAAGCCCGGACTATAATTTGCTTGATGACATTAAAGAAATTGAAGAAGTCCCAAAAATAATAGGGGTTAAAGTGACTATAATCGTAAGTTCCAATGATCCCATTGTGCAACTTCCTCTAAATTTTAGACCTCAAGAAGAAAATCATATGATAGAATCATCTCATTATGGAATGCCACACAACGTGGTGACTTATCGGATTATTCTTCAGGATCTTGTTGCATGAAAAAGACATACAATCCTGCAATTGACATATTGCGTTTCACTTCAATTCTGGCTGTTATTCTTATTCATACTACAACTCGAACGCTTGAAGTAAATAATTTAAATGTTGCAGCGCTTCCATGGACACTTTTTTTAAATCAAATAAGCCGATTTGCGGTTCCGTTATTTTTTATGATTTCAGGATTCGTACTGGAATTAAGTAATTCTAACAACGCAAACTATTTTGTTTATTTAAAGAAAAGATTCTCCCGAATATTTATTCCTTATGTCTTCTGGAGCGGTATATATTATTACTTCGTTTACACAAAACACAACGAGGATTTTTTGCGCGCACTGACAACAGGGAGCTCGTCTTGGCAACTTTATTTTATCCCTTCACTTCTTATCTTATATATCATTTTCCCGCTTATTCACAAGTTCCTTAAGCTACTCAATAATAAATGGGTGCTGACTATTCTTGGAATACTTCAGGTTATGCTCTTGTATCAAGATTATTACCTTCATTCTATTCACTTTTTCTATCCCATAAGCATAGCAGCCTTTAATTATTATGTATTTCTCCTAGGTGCACTTGCATCAAATCATCAAGATTCTTTTTTTAACTTTATGAAGAAATGGAAAATTCACTTGAGCGTTTTGACTTTAGGACTTGGAAGTTGGGTTTTTTATGAAGGGTATAGCTTATACCTTAAGACGCATAACTATTTGGCCTTTTACTCACAATGGAGACCAAGTGTGTTTTTATATACCATCTCGATTGGCTCAATTCTTTATTATCTTTTTAATAAGGTTAACTCTTCAATTTTTAAAACAATTGCACGTCTTTCATTTTTTGTCTTTTTCGTCCACGTAATTATTCTTGAACTACTGTGGCATAAAGTGGGGATGTATATTTTTCAAGTGCGACCCGAGATTTCTAAGCAAGTCTGGTACGATCCGTTATTTTTCTTGGTG
>JGI1358J11329_10004422_pt1 | contig 10137 bp, 12 predicted proteins | sample Subgroupgradi54m_FD_11329 | JGI IMG/M metagenome (IMG submission 11329)
GAGGCAGTGGAAATAAAACGTAAGATTGATCCTTCCCCAAGTCTTTTCCTTCTTGAACATAATAACGATTTTTGGATTCGTCAAAATGAAGCTGGGCGTAATGGCCAGTCGCGATGGCATCGTACCCTAACGCCCGGGCGCGTTTTGAAAAAAGAGTAAATTTAATATGCTGATTGCAGGCAATGCAAGGATTTGGCGTACGGCCATTCAGATACTCGCTGGCAAAATAATCGACCACGTGCGTCTTGAATTCCTGCTCAAAATTAAAAACATAATGAGGAATCCCCAATTTCCACGCTACGCTCCGCGAATCTTCAACGCCGATGACGCCGCAGCAGGTCTTCGTATTTTTCTCGGCGCACCCGCCCCTACAATAATTTTAATCGTCCTTTTTGCGGATCCATCCGCCGCCGAGCACGCGCTCGCCGTCATAAAAAACGCAGGCCTGCCCCGGAGTAATCGCGTCCTGAGGTTCATCGAAAACAACCTCCGCCTCATCGCCGGATAAACATTCTAAAACGGCCCAAGCTTTCTGATGATGCGATCTGATTTTTGCCTGAATTCTAAGTGAAGGGGTGCCGCTTAAATCTGAAAACCAGTTGATTTTGTCAACTTTACAGATTCTGTTTCCCACATCCTCTTTGGAACCAACGATGACTGCATTTTCATCAGGAAGAATTTGAGTTACATAAAGAGCGTGTTTAAACGGGATTCTCAAACCTTTACGCTGGCCCACCGTGTAATGAAAATACCCCTTATGTTCACCCAAAATATTCCCAAAACGGTCTCGAATTTGTCCGGGACGTTCTTCGATTTTTTGTTCGCGCTCCAAAAAAGCACCATAATCATTGCTTGGAATAAAGCAAATTTCCTGGGAATCCGGCTTGTCGGCGACGTTAAGCCCGAGCTCTCGCGCAATGGCCCGGATTTCGGGCTTTGAATAACCGCCGACCGGAAGATAAAGATCGGAAAGTAGATCCTGAGGCAGCGGAAATAAAACATAAGACTGATCTTTCCCCGGGTCTTTTCCCTCTTGAATATAATAACGATTTTTGGATTCATCAAAATGAAGCTGGGCGTAATGGCCGGTCGCGATGGCATCGTAACCCAACGCCCGGGCGCGCTTTGAAAAAAGAGTAAACTTGATATGCTGATTGCAGGCAATGCAAGGATTCGGCGTACGGCCGTTCAAGTACTCACTGGCAAAATAATCGACCACGTGCGTCTTGAATTCCTGCTCAAAATTAAAAACATAATGAGGAATCCCCAATTTCCACGCGACGCTCCGCGAATCCTCAACGCCGATGACGCCGCAGCAGGTCTTCGTATTTTTCTCGGCGCAATCTCCGCTGGCCCAAGTGCGAATGGTCGCACCGCCGACTTCAAATCCTTCGCGCTTGAGTAAGTAGGCGGCAACAGAACTGTCCACTCCGCCGGACATCGCAACTAAGATTTTCTTGTGTGTTCGAATCATGGTCATTTTAAAATTTGGTCGATATTAATTCGTTCTTCAAAAATAACTTTTAAATTTCCGAATCGGCATCGTTCCACATCCAAATCTTCAATATCCGGAAGCGTCCCCAAAACTGGGAGCCCGGTCAATTCGTGAATGACGCGCGGGTTGGTTAGTTCCGCCAAGGAATAATTAACCAGCGGCGCCCGGTTAAAAATAATCCCCTTGATCAGAAAACCGCGGATCAAAGCGGAATCCACCGTTAACAGTGTGTGGTTGATCGCCCCTAAACTGACATGAGAAACGATTAAAATCGGGAGGTTCATTTCGCGGATCAAATTAGCGACCAAATAATTTTTTTTAATCGGAACCAGCAGGCCGCCGATTCCCTCCACGATCAGGTAATCATAATGCTTTTGCAGTTGGCGGTAAGCATTTCTGATTGAATCTAAATCGACTTCCTTTTGTTCATAAATACTGGCAATGCTCGGCGCGACGGGATTTCGAAACCGGACCGGACTGGTCAGCGGCGCGTATTCGTTTTCAGCCGCTTCAAAAAGATAAACGGCGTCGGCGCTAATCAGGCGGCTGTTTTCGCCGAAACAACCGGTCGCGATGGGCTTCATCACACCCACTTTCATTCCCCGGTTTCTGAGTGCCATGGCCAGACCGGCGGAGACAACGGTTTTCCCAACGCCTGTATCTGTTCCCGTAATAAAAATCCCTTTAGGCATGCAAGATTATGTCATTCTGAGGCCGAAGGCCGCCGGTTATTTGAGCGGCGGATGGCCACTTGGTCTTCCGGTGCCGGACGGTCTTGTCCGCCGAAGAATCTAAAACTTAGATCCTTTCCGCCAAAAGTCGCGGCGAGATTCGTCCATTCGTCCGGATGGATTACGCCAAGTTTTGTGGCGGATGGGGGAGGATGAAGGTGGGGGGTCATAACAAATCCAAACCCCCATCCTAACCTTCCCCCATAAAGGGGGAAGGAATTATGATGATTATTCACTCGTGATTTTCCTTATTGATTGATATATAACGTCGGTCAATTTTTTTAATTCTTTGATTTCAAACGAAAAGGGCGGCATCAGAACGATGACATTGCCCAGAGGCCTGATCATCACGCCGCGTTTTCGCGCTTCTTGAATGACTTTAATTCCAATTTTTTCTTTCAGCGGATACGGCTGTTTGGTTGATTTGTCTAAAACCAATTCAAGGCCGGCCATGAAACCGACTTGGCGAACATCGCCCACATGATCCAGTTTATCAAATGAATTTAATTGGCCGCGTAAAAAATCAATTTTGGGCGCCAACTTCTTAAGCACCTGACGCTCGCGAAAAAAGTCCAGATTGGCAATCGAAACTGCGCAAGCCAGAGGGTTTGCCGTATACGTATGGCCGTGAAAAAACGTTTTCAGATCTTCATAGCGCCCGAGGAAAGCTTCGTAAATTTCCTCACTTGCCAATGTCGCCGAGATCGGAAGATAGCCGCCGCTTAATCCCTTTGCCACGCACATCAGATCGGGGCTCACCGCTTCATGCTCACAGGCAAACATGCGGCCGGTACGTCCGAAGCCGGTCGCTACTTCATCTAAAATCAGGAGCGTATTATATTGTTTTGTCAGGGCCCGAGCACGAGAAATATAACCTTTCGGCTGGTTGATCATTCCGGCCGCGCCTTGCATCAGGGGCTCCATAATCAGGCCGCAGATCTCATCCTGATGTTGTTCCAAAACCGCTTTCAACCGATCAGCGCACAATCGCGCATATTCGTCTTCACTGCCCTCAAAAGGGTCCCGATACCGATACGGCGCTTCAGCCGAATAGGTTTCAAAAAGCAGCGGGCGGTAAAGCTCATGAAAAAGTTCGATTCCTCCCACGCTCACGGAGCCGATGGTGTCGCCATGATAAGCATTGGTAAGCCGAAGAAATTTTTTTTTCTTTTTTTGACTTTTGTGCTGCCAAAACTGGTAAGCCATTTTGAGTGCTACTTCAACCGACTCCGAACCGGAATCCGAATAAAACACCCGGCTGAGACCTTTGGGTGCAATGTCAATTAGTTTTTTGGCAAGCTCAATGGCAGGTACATTGGACAAACCCAAAAAAGTGGAGTGAGCAATCCGATTTAATTGTTTTCGGATAGCTCGGTCGAGTTCCGGAATTCTGTGTCCGTGAACATTGCACCAAAGGGAGGAAACGCCGTCTAAATATTTTTTTCCGTTTGTGTCCCAGAGGTAATTTCCTTTTCCGGATTCGATAATTAAATTGTCGCCTTCCGCCCATTCGCTCATTTGAGTGAACGGATGCCAAACCCATTGTTTGTCCCATTCGGAAAGTAATTTTGAATCGATGGTTCTTTTTTTTGAACTAATACTTTGAAGCGCGGTGGTCATAGGGGATAAAAGTCTCTTATTATAACGATTTAGGCGGGCGTTGGGAAGTTAGCTCTTTTTCCGGGTTTTTGACCGTCCGGAGACGTATTTTGCTTTTTTTCTGGATCGCCGAGGCTTGGCCGAGTCTTTTTGATCTGCCTTCAAATAAAGGACCATTCCAACAAGCAGGGCAAGACCGGCAAACATGACCCCGAGGGGCGGCAGGCGCTTGGGAGTAACGTTGGTTTCCGGTTCAAGCTTATGAGACGAAAGCTCTTGCTTCATAAGCTCAGGAGGTATTGAGCGAATTTGTTCTTCGGTCATCCGGCAAGCTCCGAGAAAACAAAGCGAAACAAGAAACAGAAGGCACAAAAGCGATTGAATCGTTTTCATGTTTGAATTTCCTCCCTCTTCATAGATCGGCTATGAAATAAACGCCTTAACTACATTAATAAGCTGGTTGATTTCATTGTCCTGATGGACGGCTGAAACCGTAATTCTCAGGCGCGCTTTCCCTTTTGGAACGGTAGGATAACGGATGGCAGGAATTAAAAAACCTTTTTCCAGAAAAAATTGAGCCGCCTCAAGGGTCCTCTTTTCATCCCCAAAGACGACCGGCACAATCGGCGAATCTCCCGCCAAAAGCGGCGCTCCTATTTCGGTCAGTTTGGATCTCAAGCGTCTCACGTTTTCCCAAAGCCGGTCACGAAGCTCCGGTTCTGCTTCAATCACATCCAAACCGGAAACGGCTGCTTGACAAATCGCCGGAGGAAGGGCGGTTTCAAAAATAAACGGCCGGGCGTGATTAATCAAATAATCAATGAGTTCGTTTTGGCCCGCGACAAAACCGCCAAAGCTGCCGACGGCTTTTGAAAGCGTCCCGATATGAACGTCAACGTGTTCGATCACGTTACAGTGTTCGCTGACACCTCTTCCATTCTTTCCGAAAACACCGGTTCCGTGGGCTTCGTCTAAAATCAGATACGCATCGTAGCGATTTTTTAGTTCAACCAATCGGTTAAGCTGCGCCAGATCGCCGTCCATGCTAAAAATGGAGTCCGTCACAATCCATTTTCGTTTTTCACCTGAAGTCCTGAGGATTTTCTCGAGATAATCCAGGTTGCCATGCGGAAACACGCGAAGTTTCCCCCGGGAATACTGAGCGGCGTCAATGAGAGAAGCGTGACTTAATTTGTCGAGCAAAATAAGGTCGTCTTCTTTAATTAAAGACGTCAGCGCTCCCAAATTGGCCAAATAGCCGCTGGAAAATATGAGCGCTCTTTCTTTGCCGAGAAATTTTGCGATCCGGTTTTCTAAATCCGTATGGACTGCCGTCGTTCCGGAAATCAGTCGGGCGCTGCCTGTGCCCACACCATATTCCGCAATTACGTTTTGAGCTGACTCGATTAATTTCGGATGCCGGCTCAACCCCAAATAATCATTCCCGCAAAAAAGGGTAACGGGCCGACCCTTGATAGTTGCGTGAGTAGTTTTAACTTGTTCGAGAACGCGAAATTGACGGTACAGATTCTGATGTTTCAGAATCTCAAGCTCATCCGATAACCAATCAAAAGGTGTTCTTACTTCCATATAACACGACCATTCCTTCCCCCTTTATGGGGGAAGGTTAGGATGGGGGTAAATTTTATTTTAATAATTCCCCCCGCCTTAATCCTCCCCCGTCCGCCATAAAATACGGCGAGATTCGGCCACAAAGCGTTTTGGGACGGATTGCGCCAACGTTCGCCAAAGGCTGGCGCAATCCGACGAATCACGCCAAGGTCTGTGGCGAACAAGGGGGGAGGAAAATTCTTTGACATCAAGTTTTTCATTTTCCAAGCAAGATGGCGCCGAGTTGGCCGCCGAAGCCCATCGACACGGAACAGGAAATATTGATTTGTTTGGTTTTGGATTGATTGGGCGTGTAATCGAGATCGCATTCCGGATCAGGCTGCTCAAAATTTGCGGTGGGTGGAATAAAATGATGGTTCATCGCGATCAAACAGGCGATAATTTCTACGACGCCTGACGCTCCGAGCATGTGACCCACCATGGATTTGGTAGCGCTCATCGGAATGTGATAAGCTTTTTTCCCCAGCGCCTTTTTAATTTGTGTTGTCTCGTATAAATCGCCCTGCTGGGTAGCCGTACCGTGAAGATTGAGATAGTCAATTTGATTAGCGTCGAGGTTTGATTTCTGAAGCAGCTCCTCGAGACAGCGGCTCAGGCCTTCTCCATCCTGAGAAAACGAAATCAGATGGGTCCCTTCAAAACCATATTGATGGCCCAAAACAGTTGCGTAAATTTTTGCGCCCCGCGCTTTCGCCTGTTTTAATTTTTCCAAGATGACAATCCCGGCTCCTTCTCCGATGAGAAAACCGTCCCGCCTCCGGTCAAACGGACGCATGAGAGATTTTGACAAAACGCCCATGTTACGGTAACCGGCCAGCATCAGTTCCGTAATAGAAGCATCTCCCGATCCGGCAATACAAAAATCAGCTTCGTCCTGCTCGATCATCCGAATGCCTTCCATTACGGCGTAAAGCCCGGTCGCGCAGGCCGCGATCGCCGGTTTCGCCGGTCCGGTCAATTTCCAATGCCGGGCAATCCATTGAGCGGCGATATTGGGAATAAAATTGGCGTAAACGCGGGCGCCCAAAAGCGCGCTGCGTTTTCTTTGAAAGCGTTCGTAAAATCGCTCGAACGTTCTCATCCCGCCTTTGCTAGAGCTAACCGCGATCCCGATTCGGGAGCGGTCCATCCGGGCCGGATCCAGGGTGCTGTCGTGGAGCGCCTCTTCGACAGCCGCTAATAGATACTGAATATGAGGGTCTAAAATTGATGCATACTTCGGAGGGGAAAAATCAAGGACTTGAAACGCATTTCCCTCAATCGGCCGTTCATCCGGCAACCGGATAATTTTGCTTAAACCAATTGTTCCTGTTTTGAGCGAATCGGTAAATTTCTTTTGGCCGATTCCGATCGGAGTCACGACGCCTACACCGGTAATCGCAACAGGTTCAAAAACCACTAAGCCCTCCGGGAATCAAGATGAAAAAATTGGCCGCTCACATTTTGGAAGCGATCGGACAAAAGATAAATCATAAAATCGCTGACGGCTCTTGGATCCGAAATTTTATGGAGGACGCTTTCTTCAACATTTCGCTTGAACGTTTCCATTGGAATAAATTCCGTCATTCGGGATTTCATAAAACCTGGATTCAGGGCGTTAACCAAAATCTGTTTTTTGCCGAGCTCTTGGGCCAATGTTTTGGTGAGCGCAATGAGTCCGCCTTTGGCAGCTGCGTAATTGGCTTGGCCAAATCCGCCTCTGAGCCCCACTCGGCTGATGATATTCAGGATTTTACTGCCCGGCTTTTTGAATAAAAATGAAAGTAATTTTTTGGTGAGATAATAAACCGAACTCAAATCAACGGAAATGACTTCGTCCCATTCTGCTTCAGACAAATTTTGAATCGTTCGATCCTTCACCATCGCCGCATTGTGAATCAAGCCGTCGAGTGTATTCGTATGAGTCTGCAGTTCTTTTTTCAATTGATCGATCTGCGCATGATTGGATAAATCAATTTGAAAACCAACCGCGCCGTGCTTTTTTAATGTTTCGGCTTCTTTCTGATTTTCGAGATAGGTAAAATAAATTTTGGCGCCTTCTTCAATTGCGCGCTTGACGAATGTGCGGCCCAGGGCGCTGGTACCGCCGGTGATTAAAATGTGTTTTCCGGAAAGATGAACATCCATGAGGTTGGAATATGTTCTAACGTAGGGGCGTGATTCATCACGCCCTAATAAAGGGCGCAATAAATTGCGCCCCTACACTTGATACCCATTTCGGCGGAGCATTTCCAAATCTTCGTGCACCGGATTTGCGGCCGTGGTCAGATATCCGCCGACGATCAGGCCGTTGGCCCCGCCTTGAAGCGCTTTGTCTTGCTCCTGGCCCAGGCTGATTTCTCTTCCGCCGGCCAATTTAATATTGGATTTCGGAAGGACGAAACGATAAACAGCAATCGTTTTTAAAATTTCAAAATTTTCAATTTTGGGCGTATGCTCAAGCGGAGTTCTGGGCCGAGGATTTAGGACATTCATCGGAACGCACTCCGGCCGGAACCGTTTCAGTTCAAAAGCCATTTTGACCCGGTCCGCCGCAGATTCGCCCATTCCTAAAATGCCGCCCGAACACATTTCAAGTTCACCTTCTTGGAGATATTCCAGCGTTTCAATCCGTTTATCGTACGAATGAGTCGAAACAATTTCCGGATAAAATTCGCGTGAAGTTTGAAGATTGCTGTTGAAGCGCCTCATGCCGGATTTTTTCAAGCGCTCAACCCGTTGGGGCGTTAGAAAACCTAAAGAGCCGTCAATGCCCAATTTGGTTTCCTGTTTGAGTTTCGAAACAATATCAAGAATGCGTTCAAATTCATCTTCATTCAACGCACCGCCGCTGGTTACGAGACAAAAATTTTGGGCGCCCTGTTTTTCTGCTTTCTTAGCGGCTTCAATAATGATTTCCGGCTGAAGCAATTCGTAACGGGCCACTGAGGTTTCAAATCGAACCGATTGAGCGCAAAAACCGCAATCTTCGCCGCACAGATTGCTCTTGGCGTTAATCAGGGAACAAAGGCCGGCTTTATTGGAATTAAAGGCGAGTGTAATTTCGTGAGCAGCAGACCGGAGTGTTTCGAAAAGTCCAGAGTCCTCAATATCAATTAAGGAAACCGCTTCTTCGTATGTGATTTCGCCGCCTGCGAGGACCCGATCTTTTAACTCAGAAATCGATTGGGCTGTCAGCGTCATCCCATCATCTGCTTTCTTCGCGGTTAAAACCCGCGATAATTTTTAAAAATACAAGAGCGCAGCCCCTAAATAGTTGAATTGCACTTGAGCGCTCTTGTAAAGCAGGTGATAGGATCATAGAAATTTAACCGCCGGCAATGGCGGGGACAATCGAAACTTCATCTCCGTCTTTAATAGGAGTTTGCTCTTTTTTCAAAAACCGGATGTCTTCTTCATTGAGGAACACATTCACAAAACGGCGGAGGTTGCCCTGTTCATCACAAATGCGTTCTTTAATGCCGGGATAGTCTTGTTCTAACGCTTGTATGCAACCACTGATCGTGGTGGCGACAACGGAAACCTCGCTCTGATCCCGTGTGAGTTTTTGAAGCGGCGTTGGAATACGAACTGTAATCGCCATGAATGTCTCCTATTGTAAAGGACAAACAAATTTAATCCGAGAAAACAATTGTAGGGGCGCGGTCACCGCGCCCAATAATTCAAGGGCGGGGCAACCCCGCCCCTGCGTTTGTATTTTTTAAAACACGTTCCTCAAAAGATTTGAGCTGCGGTGCGATTTCAAGCGCGCTCGTTAAAGTCGATTGAATCGCTTCCTGCGTTTTTAGCCCATTACCGGTAATCGCAATCACAACGGATTGGTCTTTTCTGATTTTTCCCTGTTCAATCAATTTTTTAGTGACCGCCATGGTGACACCGCCCGCGGTTTCGGTAAAGATACCTTCGGTGCGGGCCAAAAGCTGAATTCCCTCCACAATTTCTTGATCGCTTGCAATTCCGGCTGTTCCGCCGCTTTGTTGGACCGCGTCACGCGCGTAATAGCCGTCGGCCGGGTTTCCAATGGCGAGCGATTTGGCAATTGTTTTGGGCTTTACCGGACGAATCGATTCTGATTTGCTTAAAATCGCGTCGGAAATCGGAGAACAGCCCGCCGGTTGAGCGCAATGGAGCGACGTTTTGACCGAATCAATTAAACCCAGTTTGTGAAATTCTTTGAAGGCTTTCCAAATTTTGGTCAAAAGCGATCCGCTTGCAGCAGGGCAAACCAAATGATCCGGTGTCCGCCAACCCAATTGTTCGGCAATTTCATATCCATACGTCTTGGATCCTTCCGCGTAATAAGGACGAATGTTGATATTGACAAATCCCCAATGATACTTGGCCGCAACTTCACTGCAAAGCCGGTTCACATCGTCATAATTTCCGCGCACCATGATCAAATTGGGGGAGTAAACGAGCGTTCCGATTACTTTCGCGCGTTCCAAATCATGCGGAATAAAAATATATCGCTTCAGACCAGCCCAGGCGCCGTGAGCGGCAACGGCATTCGCCAAATTTCCTGTAGAGGCGCAAGCAACCGTGTCAAAACCGAATTCTTTGGCTTTCGATAAAGCCACTGCCACAACACGGTCTTTAAAGGAAAGCGTCGGATGACAACTTGAATCATCCTTAATGTAAATTTCCCGCACACCCAATTCTTCAGCCAGGCGGTTTGCTTTC
>JGI1358J11329_10004425_pt1 | contig 10134 bp, 13 predicted proteins | sample Subgroupgradi54m_FD_11329 | JGI IMG/M metagenome (IMG submission 11329)
GTGTTGTAAACCATAATTGGGTTGAAAATGAATAGGTTTTATAAATGTTTCTTTGTGTTATTACTTTATAGTGGTTTTTAAAAGGAAGATTTATAAATGGAGAGAGGTTTTGGAGGTGTATGGATAATGTAATTAAGTTACCAGTATTGCCCGAGTCACGTGTATTTATTCTTGATGATATTATTAATCTGCAAACTGTTCAAGATAGAGGGTATGTGGTGATGGCACGTAGGGGGTTGACGTTTAATACAGATCATTATGATGTGGGAATTGGTGAGAGTGGCCAACAGTTATATACAAATTCTTTTTATACGATTCCGATGTTTTCTGTTCGAGGAGAAAAATTGCCGATGGCAGAAATTATGGAAGAACTTTTTGCATTACCTCAAATGCCCCTATGGGTGTTTACACGATCAGATGAACGAATTTCGCTATTGAATATATTACAAAGTCAAGAACAAGAGTATCAAGTACAACCTCATTCTTACCGCGTGTCAATGCAGCAACGAATTTTAGAGCAGCTGCCGACAGATAAAAAAGAAATTTTTGAGAGTATGGTTCGACGTATGGTTGATGATTACGCAACTTTACGCAGAGAACCAACAACGGTTTCGTCATATCGATAAACGCTAATATTTACTGCTTGTCTTTGTTGATGAAATATGTTAATTGTGGCACTGATATCGTTGTCGTTGCTGAATATGAACACAGGATTTATTTTTTCACGAAGAGCGCGAACAAGAAGCATCATATCGCCACTTTGTTGAAAATATTGTTGTTGGGTTTGATTTGTATTTCGACCTTTTGGTGTGTTTAGCCAAATGTTTGTAATTGTTTGAATTTCTAGGGAAGTTGGATGAACATTTTCGATAGAGGAAAGAGAGCGAAGGTAATTGATTGTCTGTTTTGAAACCAATGGAGCTTTTTTACTTACAGGGATATGAGTCATTTCATTGAGTACTTTATCAGGGATAATAATATCACCTGAAGGAAATGTTAACAGATAACCTGTTTTATCTTTCTCACGGCGTTTTTGTTCCATGGCGCTGACAAAATCAGCATCGAGTAAAACGATGTTTTTGCGCAGAGGGGAACCGGTGAGGGAGGAGACAGCGTTAAGGTTCACAGTTAAATTATATTTTTCGCGAAGGTGAGTGAGTATGGAGGAGTGTTGTTGAGTAAACCATTCTAAAAGATTACGAAGACCAGCAAGACAGGATTTTACGCCGGTGAGATTGATATTTTGCGCTTCGGTTAATAGTTGGTTTAAATCAGAGGAATCGTCAGTAATTTCAACTGTTTTTTTGAAAAATAGGCCGTCTTTTTTGCTGAATTGTTTAACGAGAAAGGCAGAGGCTACTTCAATTGTTAGTTTATGTGTTATAAATTGAGATCGTAAGAGGGGGGAGAGTTCGAGTCTGATTACTTCGAGCTGCTGCCACAATACAATTCTTTTTTTCTCAAATTGGTGTTCACGTCGACTAATGCGTTTGACAATTTTTTGGACTTTTTGACGAATTGATTTAAGAATAATTGGTGAAATGTTTTTTTTAGTTGTTGATTGAAGAAGAGTGATGATTTCTTCCAAGAAGATGTATTCTTTAAGGGCAACGGTGTTTAACTCTTGAAGATACTCTTTTGTTTCTGAGATTTGTTTTACTATACGTTCGACGTCACGGTTTTCTATCACATTTTGTGGAGAGGGTAGGAGTATAAAAAGATTTCCGTAAGGTTTAAATGAAAGTGAAGAATTGTTAGGATATGCTTCAAACCTGCCCCGAATGTAAGAAACCGCTTCATATTGGCCAGCATAGCTTTGCGGATGGGTTATTTGAGGTTTGGTATTGTAAAGCCTGCGGGTTTCGTAAAGAGATGCCGGTGAAAGAGAAGTTGAAAGATTAAGAGAAAAATGTTAAAAAAAGAGTTTATTCTAGGCTATTTCTTGTAGTTAATCGATTTAGAGAGCTATTTACAGCTGGTAAATGGTTAGATGTTGTTTTTAAGAGCAGGCGCAAGGCTTGGAGTTGGGCACGATATCTTTGCATGCCTCGTTCGTTTATAATATAGCCGGCGTTTCCCAATGCAGGGGTTCTTACACTTTTTATAACACGATTTAGATTGTCAGCTGCAACAGCACAGGAGGCGCCAAGTGTTTGTAATTCTTTAGCTATTGCTTCAATTTGGGCAATGTCGGTATTTTCTTTTTTTACAGCTCTTTGAAATAATGTTCCAATTCCCATATATTCACCTCAATTATTTTGATTGTTGATTTATCTTTAATTCCAATTCTTCTTCATGGATTTTTCTAACTCTTTGATGCTCAAATTTACATTTGCAAGGGAGAGTTTTAAATCTTCTAATTTAGGGCGAAGAAGTTCAAGAGAAGTTCCATAATTAGTAGTTTTAGGAACATCGATAATTCTTTTTTTGAGCGCTTCTGAAACAACAGAGGCACAACTTTCCAGACTGGCTAGCTGAATGGTCATACTTTCTGCAACATCTCGAACCGGTATTCTTTTTGTAAATAATTCCATTGTTTTCACCTTCTTTATTCTATGTTATTCTTTAATTCTTTCTTTAAACCCTTAATATGAATTTGTACCTCAACTTGCCGGGCTTCAAATTGCTTAATTTCTTCTTTGAGCTGTTTTAGAGTATATTCAGCAGTAAGAGCTTGATGGTTTAACATTGCTGATAATTGTTCAGATTCTTCCGAAAGCCTATCTAGTCTAACAGCTGTATCTAATAGTGCTTGTTTCAAATATGGATGCATTTTTTTCACCTTTTTTTTATTTTTTTATATTTTTATTAAATTGTGAATCTGAAGTGACTACCCCATCATGCCTTTGGGCAACTTTCCGCCCATCTTTTTCATTAACTGCGATACATCTTTTTCGCTTTTAAACATTTGCATCACAAACTTTTACAAAAGTTTGATCAAAACAAGGTCTAAAGACAATTATCTTTTACCCCATCATGCCTTTGGGCAACTTTCCGCCCATCTTTTTCATTAACTGGGAGACGTCTTTCTCGCTTTTAAACATTTTCATCATTTTTTTGGATTGGCGGTATTGTTTGAGTAGTTCTCTTATTTCAGATGCGGATAGGCCAGAGCCTTTGGCGATTCTGTCAATGCGTTCGGCGGAGAGGAGTTCGGGGTCTTCTAGTTCGTCTTTGGTCATGGAGTCCATGGCGAAACGCCATTTTTCGATTTTGCCTTCTTGGACTTGAAGCACGTCTTTAGGTAATTTTAATTTGCCCATGCCAGGGATCATTTCCATTAAACTACCAAATGAACCCATTTTTTTCATGGTTTTCATCTGTTCGTATAAGTCGATTAAATTGAAGTCGCCTTTGAGGAATTTTTCACTCATTTCTTTAGCGTCTTCTTCGGATACGACTTCGCGAGCTTTTTCTAAGAGTGATTCTAAGTCGCCCATGCCAAGTAATCTGCCGACGAAACGTTGAGGATGGAATGGTTCGAGGTCGTCGATTTTTTCACCGACACCAATGAAAATGATGGGGGAGTTTGTGATGGAACAAGCGGAGAGTGCACCACCACCTTTCGCAGTTCCTTCGAGTTTTGTGACGATGACGCCTGAGACGTTACAGGTGTCATGAAACGCTTGGGCTTGGGATTGCGCAGCTTGACCGATATCGGCAGAGATTACAAGAAGACGTTGGTCTGGTTGGACGAGTTTGTTGAGGTTGTTTAGCTCTTCGATCAATTCTTCTGAGAGGGCGTCACGTCCGGCAGTGTCAACGATTACGACGTCATATTCTGCTAATCTTGGTTTGAATGATGAATATATTTTGGAGGGATTTTTTTCGGATTTGTTGCCAAAGAAATCAACGCCGACTTGTTTGGCTAACTGTTCAAGTTGATCATAGGCGGCAGGACGCCAAGTGTCTGTTTGCATGACGGCGATTTTTAATCCACGTTTTTTGTAGTATTTGGCGAGTTTGCCAGCAGTGGTTGTTTTTCCGGAACCGAATAAGCCAACGAGCATGATTTGAGTTGGTTTTTTGGTGATTTGAATTTCGTGGGATTCTTTACCTAGGAAATTAGTTAATTCTTCGTAGACGATTTTGATGATCTGTTCGCGTTTGGTGACGCCGGGCGGGGGAGTGTCTTTAGCCCGATCTTTTATTTTATTGCTTAAAGAGAAGACTAATTGGACGTTAGTGTCAGATTGGAGTAAGGCGCGCTGGATGTCTTTGACTAACTCGCTTATGAGTTTATCATCTACGAAGAGGGAGCTTGTGATTTTGCTTAATGTACTTTTAAGGGAATCGCCTAGTTTTTCTAAGACCATATAGGGTTTAAATAGAAGAGAATATTATAAAGGTTATGGGGGTTTTGGTTTAAGGTTGTTTTTTCATTCTGTTTAAAATTATTTCAGCTTGCTTGGCGGTGTGCAGGGCGTCTTCTAAAGCGTTGTGAGCAGGATTACGGGTATCTTGAATATTAATTTGGGAAAGTTCGGCGTTGAGATCTTTTTCGAGGCCTTTATAGAGCATATCGAGGTTGATTGCTTTATAGCCAAAGGGACTCTCGCTGTTGGTAAATGTACCAAAGTACCATTGCAAGAACATGCCGTCGAATGGTTGTATGTCTGTTACTAACCAAGGTTCTTTGTTTTTAGAGTGATAACGAATCCAGGTTGAGAATTCAACGATGGCTTTTGAGGGAGGGGTGCCGACTTGGTGTAATAAATCGAGGACATCTTTAGGACAAAAAGAATCGTCATACGGATCAAAGTTTGGATTTTGAATGTAGGGTTTAAGGCTGTGTAGACCAAGACTGCCGACTTTCATAGAGATGACGTCGTAATCATCAGAGATTGGTTGCAATTCGCGATAGAATGTTTGTTCTGTTTCACCGATGATGCAGGCACCAAGAGAAAGCATGCTATATCTGCCAGGAACGGGACCTGAGGCTTCGATGTCAACGGAAACGTAGAGTGGAGGAAGAGGGGATTTTTTCATTGGTGTTTAAAGAGAAGTTTGAATAATTGATATTTTACAGAAGGCACTGCCTTCTTATGTTACTTACGGTAACATCTACTCAAACTTCTCTAAGAGATTCTGTCACTACGTTCCGAAGTTGCTTGCGAGCAACCTTTGCAATGGCGCAATTTTAAGCTTATCTGTGCACCTATCGGTGCAAACTAAATATTACATTCTGTCATTACATTCCGAACTTGCCTGTTGGCAAGAATTGCTTTTTGCAAAGTTCTCTAAAGAATAAGAGGTTGCTTTTTATCTTTTCCGCTTTGCTTTTTGTTCGAAATACGATGATGCTTTGCCTAAGAGATAGGTGAGGTAGATACTTGGTATACCTACAATTGTTCGTTGTTTTGTTTGTGTGGGAATGTAGCCACTGATAAGACCGTGTAATGAACCGGCTTGGTCAACTATTGGGCCGCCGCTATAGCCTTGTTCAACGTGGCCTTGGGCTTGAAAAGAGTTTAAGATTGAGTATGAACTGCAGGAGGAGATGTGTGGTGAAGTTGTGGTTGTTATTTGAGCTTCGCGTTGTTGCAAAGTTGGTTTCATTCCATAGAGAGTTAGTTGTTCATCTATTTGTACTGGGCGATTGGAGAGGTTGTAGGTGAGAGGGGTTGTAGAATTGGGAATCATGGATTTACATAATGCAAGATCATGATTTTTATCGACGAGTAAGAAACTTGTGTCAAGAGCAAAATAATTGTTTTTTTGGTCGATGATAAGATAAGGAAGATTACTATTCATGAAATCTAGCTGGTTTTTTTTATTTATTTTGAGTTTTGTATCGGAGAGAAATTTGGGGAGTGATTCTTCCAGAGTATGATAAGAAGTGATAAAAAATCCATCTGAAGTTGCTAGAACACCGCTGCCACTGCCCTTTGGGGTTATGAGTAAAATGGTATTTTGTTGCAATGTTTCTCGTGATACTTCAGGATTTATTTCTTGTGTGGCAAGAGACATTAATGCATTTGCATACTGAGTATATGTATCGTGTTTCTGTATTGGGGATATATCAGATCGACCAATGATTGTATCAAGATAGGATTGGGTGAGTGTGAATCCGGGAATTGGTTGCATAGAAGATTTAAAATAGACAGTGTTTATAAAATTTACTATTGTAAAGTGATTATTTTTTAGAAGTAGAGGATTTACTTTTTAAAACGTAACGAACTCGGCGATCAATGAGAGAAATATCTTCTAAGTTTAAACCTAAGTTAGTTGCTAATAATCCATAATCTAGAGGACATTTCTGTAAATTGAATAAGTCAGCAAGATCTTTCCAGGAGAAATCATGGACTTCTTTAAAGCTACGAAGATCTAATTGTTGTATTTCAGCAGCTTTCTTATACCCACTTATTTTAATATCTTCTAATGAAACTCTTTTACCGACTTGGGTGCCTCTTACGTTCTCGTATAAATTATGTTTTCTAACAGCTTCGCAATCACTTAGTTCATATTGTTGGTGAAATTCTTTACTACTAAATTTATTGTCTCGAAGTAAATCTAGCATGATAGTTCTTTCTAGATGATTAATTTCTTGATGGTCTAGTCCTTTCTGATTGTAATATACGTTTCCACCCATGAATTCTACTACGCAGGAATATACTCCAGTGGTAGGATGAATAGAAAAACCTCTCACTTTACCGTAAGCTTCGGTTAATAATTGATTTGTGCGAAATTCTAATTCTGATTTGGTATCAGCTTCAAGAATACGAATATAGGCCATGGTAAGCTCAAAACTTAAATAAATCTTATTTAAAGATTGTGAGACTGTGTAATAATGGTTGAAGATAATAATTAAAATAGTTGAAGATATAAAGTGTAAACTTACGCAACTATTAAGAAGGGTATTGGGTACTATTGGTTTATGAAAGAATTAATAGTGTTGTCAGAGGAAGATATTATTTATGGATATGAGGAAGGGGTTAGAATTAAATTATACCAGAGATTGCCGACTAAAGGAAGAGACCTTGCGCACTTAAAACATTATCTTACGAAAGGATTTTATGATGCAAGTGAAAATAAAGTGTCTATTTATCTTCCACACATTATTGACTTTGCAGATTATAAAGTGACGTTGTTTCATGAGTTTGCGCATGCAATTGATGATTTATTATTTGATGAGCGTTACACTGAAGAAAAAATTGAAGAAATAGCTCAAGCAACTTACCAAACAAATGAACGGTTATTTGAGTTTATCAAAGAGATGTATCAATTAAAAGATACGAAGTTTGAAGTGCCAGGAAAAAAATAATTTATTGAAAATAAAAAAAACGAGCCTGTCGACCGGCCAATATCTTAGGCGACATTTTCAAGTTGGATTTCACTGTGGTTCAATCCAACGATCAGTGTTATGAATTGCTTGTCTGTTTTTTTAGATACTAATCTGATATAAGAGAGAGAGAGAGAGAGAATTGGTATAAAAAAGTAAATCATAAAAAATAAAAAAAACGAGCCTGTCCGGATTCGAACCGGAGCTTGCGGGTCCGAAGCCCACCGTCCTATTTGCCTTTCTTATGAATCCAGGCTAGACTACAGGCCCATTTCTTATTTAGAAATTTAGGAGCTTATTTATTAATGCTTTGTTTGGAAAAGTGGTTTTAGAGGAGAAGATGATTTACTCTAAAAATGTCAATGCTAACATGAGAAGCATACCAAGGATTAACGCAACAAAATGGAAAAATGATTCGGCGGCGGTGCAGTCTTTATGTAATTCGGGAATGAGATTAGATCCGGCGATGTAGAGGAAGCCACCGGCGGCGAAAGGGAGAATGAGACTGAGAAAGAAAGGAGATTTACTGGCAAAAAAAATACCAATGATGGCGCCAAGAATGGCGACAAGAGCAGAAAGGAAGTTAAGGAATAAAGCTTTAGGAATGCTAAATCCGGAGTAAATTAATACCCCAAAGTCGGCAAATTCTTGAGGTATTTCGTGGATGATGACGGCAATAGTTGTCGCAATGCCTGTTGGGATATTAACAAGATAGCTGCCAGCGATAACTAAACCATCAGTGAAATTATGCACTCCATCACCGATTAGATTAAGCCAGGCGATGCTTTCTTTATTTTTTTTATTACGTGTGTGTTCTTTATCATGAGTATGTTTATTTTGAAGAAAGTGACCGTGACAGTGATGCCAATGAATGACTTTTTCTAAGATGAAAAAAGCGAGTATCCCAGCAAGAATAATTGAGGCAGTAAAAAAAGTGTAGCCTTTATCTTTGAGTGCTTCTGGTAAGAGATGGAAAAAGACGCTGCCAAATAAGGTACCGGCGGAAAGGCTGACGAGGAAAAGGAGAATTTTGTGTTGATGAAGAATTTTGGTAGAAATGGATAGTAAGCCGACAAAAGAAACGATTGAAACGAGAAAAACACTGACAATTGTGTAGAGAAGGATGCTTGACATACAGTATAGAATAAATAAAAGAGTTTATATACTTTACTGATACTGATTATCAATAAGAAAGTGAGGAGATGATTAGATATGAAACAAAAACGATTAAAAACACGATTTACTTCACAGAAAGCAATTTTGGAGGCAGAGATTACAGCTTTTACGTCTTTTTTTACAGCAGAGGAATTGCATCAAAAAGTAAGTAAGACTTTTCCACAGTTAGGCATTGCGACGATTTATCGTTTTCTTAAGTTGTTAGTTGAGCATAATAAGATTCATTCGTATCAATGTGAGCGACGAACGATTTATTCGACAAATACTCAGAATCATTGTCATTTTCTTTGTGAGAGGTGTTGTGAGAAGAAACATATTACCCTGAAGAATATTGGAGCGCTGCAGGAGGGGATTAAAGGAAAAATGTGTCATTTTCAGATTGATGTGACGGGGATTTGTGAGGTGTGTTTGAAAAAGAGTGTTGAGAAGAAATAGTGGTAGTAGAAGAGCAACATCTTTTTAACCACAAGGGGTTTTTTGAGAAATATGATTCCTTTATCAGTTGAGGTGCAAAAGTTAGTTGAGAAAGAGAGAAGAACGTTTTATACTATTTTGAAGAAAGCATTGAAGATTAAAAAAGAACAGGTGTTAATTATTAGTGATTATGGAAACGGAGAACGAATTCTTGCGCCGATGATTGGATTTGGGTATTATTATGCGGCGATGCAGAAGAAGTTGAATGTGGCGTTGTTGTATCAGCAGCCAAAGAAAGGATTTATGTTTGTGGATGAACATATTCTTCGGGCAATTGAGAGTATGCCACATCAGAGTGTAATTGTGATTGCAGTGTCGAATAAACTGGGGAGGTTTGGTTCAGAGAAGAGTTTTCGGGCGTTTTGTCGAGAGCGAGGACATCGATTTATTTCAGCAACGGGATTAGGTGATTTGCAAAGAACGCATTTTGAATTGTTTTTGAATTGTATGAATGTGAATTATAGAGTTATGAAGAAGAAAGGGTTGGCGATGAAGAAGATGTGGGATAAAGCGAAAGAAATTCGGGTGAAGACAGAAGAGGGAACAGATGTTGTGTTTAACGTTGAGGGGATGGAGGCGATTGCAAATATTGGAGAGTATCATATATCGGGAGAGGGAGGAAATATGCCAGCAGGAGAGGTGTATATTCCGCCGTGTGGTGTTGAGGGAGTGGAGGGAAAAGTAGTATTAAATGGAAGTGTGAAAACTGAGCAGGGAGCGTTTTTATTGGATGAGCCGTTGATTTTGATTATTGAGAAAGGGAAATTGGTGCGTATGGAGGGAAAACATGCAGAGTTATTAGAGAAGACGTTTGAGAAATTTGCAGAACGATCTGAACATCCGGAACGGATTCGGTTTGTGTCGGAGTTAGGTATTGGGATTAATCCTGCGGCGATTTTAGTGGGTTCAACTCTTATCGATGAGAAGGTGTTAGGGACGGCGCATATTGCGCTTGGCAGCAATTCATGGTTTGGCGGGGAGATTAAGTCTATTTTTCATGGGGATTTTGTGTTTAAGAATCCAGTGTTTTATGTGGATGGGAAGAAGATGGAGTTGTAACTTCTCTTAATTCTCACAGTGAACTCTTAACTTTATTTCTAAAGAGAAGTTTGCATAATTGATATTTTATTGGCAAACTTCTCTAAGAGATTCTGTCGCTGTTGCTCCGATCTAGTCACTGCGTTCGTGATTCTGTCACTGTT
>JGI1358J11329_10004427_pt1 | contig 10128 bp, 7 predicted proteins | sample Subgroupgradi54m_FD_11329 | JGI IMG/M metagenome (IMG submission 11329)
CGAAGGATCCCTCGAGCCGGTGACCCTCGATCCAGGCATAGTGGGTGAGATGCCAGGCGTTCCACGCCACGAACGCGCAGAACACCAGCGACAGCAGATCGCCGATGATGAACCGCCAGTGGTTGACGCGCGGCGGCAACACGTGCTCGAGCACCTCGATCGCCACGTGGCTGCGCTTCAGCTGGGTATAACCGGCGCTCAGGAAGGTCGCGGCGATCAGCGCCAGCACCGACAGTGGAATCTGCCAGTCGGTCGGGGTCTCGGTCAGGCCGCGGATCCCGATGCCGATGACGATGCTGAGCGCCGCGGCCACCAGCAGCAGCGCCGCGACATAACCCATCCACGTGTTGAGCGTGGCGAGCGCGTCGCTGAACCGGCGCAGCAGCGTGTTCATGGCGCGACGCGGCGGACGGTTACTTCACCGACAGTGCCATGTCGAGCAGCGCTTGGCCATTCGGCGCCTTCTCGGCGAAGTCCTTGTAGGAGCTCTTCGTGGCGATCTCGCGCCAGCGATTGAACGTGGCCTCGTCCATGTCGACCACCTTGGCGCCGGCCTTGGCATACACTTCGGCGAGCTTCTGGTCATCGGCCTTGGCGGCATCGATCGCGTACTTCTCCAGCGACTGACCGACCTCGATGAATATCTTCTGCTGCGCGGGGGTGAGCTTGCTCCAGGTATCCTTGGAGATCAGCAGCGGCTCGAACATGAACCAGATGGTGCGCTGGCGCGCGCTGGTCACGGCCTTGGACAGTTCGTACAGCCGGTAGCTGATGAGCGAAGTGCTGGAGGTCATGGCGGCATCGATCACGCCGGAGGACATGGCGGTGTAGATCTCGCTCGACGGGATGCTGACCACGGACGCACCGGCCTCCTTGAGGACCAGCTCCATGGTGCGGTCGCCACCGCGAATCTTGAGGCCCTTGGCATCTTCCGGCGTCACCACCGGCTTCGATATGCTGGCCATGCCGCCGGCCTGCCACACCCAGGTGATGATCTTGATACCCTTGGCATCGAGAATCTTCTCGAGCTCCTGGCCGATCGGCGCGGTCTTCCAGCGGTAGGCCTGTTCGTAGCTGGTGATCATCGCCGGCATCAGCGTCAGGTTCACTTCCGGCACCTCGCCACCGCCGTAGGCAAGCGGCAGCACGCTCATGTCGAGCGTGCCCTTGCGCAGCGCCGAAAACTGCGCCGTGGCCTTGACCAGTGAACCGCTCGGGAAGATTTCGATCTTGATGTCACCCTTGGTGCGCTTTTCGACTTCAGACGCGAACTTGCGCGCCAGCTGGTCGCGGAAGTCGCCGGCGTCACCGCTGGAGGCCGGGAACTGATGTGAGATCTTGATTACCTTGGCGTCCGCCGCCTGCGCTGCCGGGGTCAGGGCGATGCCCATGGCGATGAAAACGGTAACGGTGATGCGATTAAATATGCGGTGCATACTGATCCTCCTGTGTGGTACGAACTGTCATGACCGAGGGGTTTGGTTCAGTGAAGCCGCACGGGTCACGCACGATCCGCGTCACCCGCAGAGCTTCATTCACGAAATGCAAACTTCTTGTAAATGGATTTTTTTAATTCAATAATTCCGAACGATTATTGACACCCCCCATGACCCTGTCAAGCAAACGCGCGTTCGTATCGTGAAAGGCAACCTCTACAACCTGTTTCGCGAGCGGTTCCCCGCATCGCTACGCCCCTTTATCGAAACTCCCGCTGGCGGTCATTACAGCTACGGCGATCTCGAACGCGAAAGCGCGCGCTACGCGCGCTTTCTGACCGGCCTGGGACTCCAGCCGGGTGACCGCGTCGCGGTGCAGATCGAGAAATCACCGGCGGCGCTGTTTCTCTATCTCGGCTGCCTGCGCGCGGGGCTGGTTTATCTCCCGCTCAACCCGGCCTATCGCGCCGCCGAAATCGAATATTATCTCGACGACGCCGCGCCGGGCGCGGTGGTCTGCCGTCCTACCGATCTTGCCGGCATGCGCGATCTGGCCGCGCCGCGCGGCTTGCATCATATATATACGCTCAATGCCGACGGACAAGGCACGCTCACCGAGGCATGCCAATCGATCGACGGCGAATATGACACCCACGATGTCGCGCCCGATGCTACCGCCGTCCTGCTCTATACCTCCGGCACCACCGGCCGGCCGAAAGGCGCGATGATCACGCACGGCAACCTCGCCGCGAACGCCCTCGCCCTGCACCAGGCCTGGGGCTGGCGTCCGGACGACGTGCTGCTCCACGCCCTGCCGCTGTTTCACATCCACGGCCTGTTCGTGGCCTGCCACTGCGTGCTGCTCAACGGCACGAAAATGATTCTGCTGCCGAAATTCGACGTGCCTGCGATCATGCGGTTGTTGCCCAAGGCCACCGTGTTCATGGGCGTGCCAACCTTTTATACGCGCTTGCTGGCCGACCCTGCCTTCGGCCGCGACGTCTGCGGTCACATGCGGTTGTTTGTCTCCGGCTCGGCGCCGCTGCTGCCGCAGACCTTCGACGAATTCCGGCAACGCACCGGACACACAATTCTCGAGCGCTATGGCATGACCGAAACCGGGATGAACACCTCGAATCCGCTCGACGGTCCGCGCCGTTCGGGAACGGTCGGCAAACCTTTGCCGGGCGTGTTGGTACGCGTCGTGAACGACACGAATCAGCCGCTGCCGGCCGGTGAGGTGGGACAACTGCAGGTCAAGGGCAACAACGTATTCAAGGGTTACTGGCGACTGCCGGAAAAAACCGCCGAGGAATTCACCGCCGACGGTTACTTCCGCACCGGCGACCTCGCGCGCATGGACGATGACGGATACATCTCGATCGTCGGGCGCTCCAAGGACCTCATCATTTCGGGCGGCCTCAACATTTATCCGAAGGAGATCGAGAGTTATCTCGACAAAATCGACGGCGTGCTGGAGTCCGCGGTGATCGGGGCCGCGCATCCGGACTTCGGCGAGGCCGTGATCGCCGTGGTGGTGCGGACGCCGGGGCGCGAGGACGTGACGGAATACGGCTTGATCGCCGTGCTCAAGGAAAAAATCGCCGGATACAAGGTGCCGAAGCGTGTGTTCTTCGTGCCGGAACTGCCGCGCAACACCATGGGGAAAGTCCAGAAGAGCCTGCTGCGCGAACGCTACACCGACTTGTCAGCCTGACAGGCCGATAGGAATTCAAGTCGCGATCGGAAAATATTCACGACGCACGTGCACGGTGTAATCGTGCGTCAATGATCGTTTCATCACGGGGTCGGCAAGCTCGAGTCGAATCGTGACATCGCCTTTCGGCGGCGTGGCCTTGGTCGGCACGGTGCCGCTAAACACCACACGCCCTTCCGCTTGATCGCCGTCTTGCTCGCGCACGAACGACACCAGGTTCTCGTAAGTCATGACATGCGACAGAGCGCCCTCCTGCAGCAGCGTGTTGCCGCAACGGGAACGCAGCGTCAGCGAGTCCCAATGATCAAGTACCTCCCTCGCCGGCCAGGCCGCGGTGGCGACGATCTTGGGGCAGGAATTCTTGCCTTGCAGGGCTGAAACTGCCTCGACGCGGCGATCGGTATGATCGCTGCCCACGGTCAGATAATCCACCCCGCCGGCGCGGAACAGCACGACCTCGATTTCCGGCGTCGAATCGGTGCCGATGACGCCGATGTCGGTGGCGTTCGTCACCAGAGTCGGCAACAGTGGATAAAGCATGGGCACGTGCGGCGGCGGTTTTACCCCGAGCGTACTCATGTGGGCAATATGCTTGCGGACTTTTTCGCGATCGCGTGCGCTGGCGCCGGCCGCCAGCGCACGCTTGACCTCGAGTGTTATCGTCGTGCCGTCCGGCAGACGGAATGTCAATGTATTGAAAATCGTCGTTCTCCCGCGTCAGATCCTAATTGTTCACGATGACGGTCTTGATCGCCTCCAGCTTGTTACGCAGGTGGTCCCGGAGCAGACGACCGAGAAGCACGCCGTCACGCGCGATCAACGCTTGCAAAATATGTTCATGCTCCGAAACCGCCCGATCCCACCTGGCCTTTGACAAATTGGCCATGTAACGCGCACGACGGATCCGGACGCTCAGCCCGCGGTAAATCTGGGTCAACACGGGATTGCCGGCCGCGGCAATGATGCTTTCGTGAATGCGTTGATTGAGGCGGAAATAATCCGACAACTCGGCGCGTGCATGATGTCCCAGCATGCGTTCGTGACAGTCGCGAATTTCGGCGATGGCCGCGTCGTCAGCGCGTTCGCAGGCAATCTCGCCGGCCAGCGCTTCGAGCGCGCCCATGACCTGAAACAGGTCATCGAGCGCCTCGGCGGTAAGCCTGGATACCACCGCGCCGCGGTGATGCTGCAAGTCGACGAGTCCTTCCGAGGCCAGAATTTTGAGCGCCTCACGCAAGGGAGTGCGCGAAATTCCAAAACGCACGCACAGCTCACGCTCGGGTACGCGCGCGCCCGGCTCGAGCCCGCCCTCGACAATCATGTCGCGCAATCGGGCGGCCACTTCTTCGTGCAGTCCTTTTCGCTCGATGGGATTTTTTTCGGCTGTCGCCAGGGTTTCCAGGATTACGGATGTCGATTTGCTCATGGTTTTGCCTCGCATCAATCTTTTACCAGCGCCTGCTCCAGCACGCGAGCGACATGTAATGCTTCACGTTGCGCGCCGTCGCGGATTTGCTGCCGGCAACTGGTGCCGTCCGCGACAATCAGCGTATCCGGCTCCGTGGCGCGCACCGCCGGCAGCAGGTTCAATTCACCCATTTTCATTGAAACGTCATAGTGGTCGGCCTGATAACCGAAGGCGCCGGCCATGCCGCAGCAGCTCGACTCGACCGTTTGCACCTCGAGCCCGGGCACCAGGCGCAATACCTCCTGCACCGCCGTCATGGCACCGAAGGCCTTCTGGTGACAATGGCCGTGCAGCAAGGCACGCTTAGCCGCGATCGGCTGCAGATTCAGCTGCAACCGGCCCGCCGTATGCTCCTGCGCCAAAAATTCCTCGAACAGCAAGGCCTGCGCCGCCAGTCTGTCGGCCTCGGCGCCGAGCCCCATGACCTTGAATTCGTCGCGCAAGGTCAACAGACAGGAAGGTTCGAGTCCGATGACCGGAAGCCCGCGCTCAACATAAGGCCTGAGCGCATCGAGCAGGCGGCGCGCCTCGGCTTGCGCTTCGTCCACCAATCCGGCGTACAGGAAAGTGCGGCCGCAACACAGCGGGCGGCCGCCGTCGAGCGCTTGCGGCAAGTGCACGCGATAGCCCGCGGCGCGCAGCACCGCGAGCGCGGCACGCGCATTATCCGGCTCGAAATAAGTAGAAAAAGTATCGGTCAGTAAAACCACCTCGGCTCCGTTCGATGAGGCGAGCCCAGCCGCCTCCTGTTCCGGGTTGAACACATCGCGACGCCAGCGTGGCAACGGCCGCCGCGCACTGTAGCCGAGGAGTTTCTCGCTCAACCATGGCAGGCCCGGCACCCGGTCGCGCAGGTTCAGCAGAAACCTGAGACGCACACCCCAGGGTGCGTAGCGCGGCAGCCAGGCGATCAGCCGGTCCTTGAGTCTCAATCCGCGACGCCGATGATAGTGATGCAAAAATTCGATCTTCATGCGCGCCATGTCCACGCCGGTCGGACACTCGCGTTTGCAGCCCTTGCAGGAAACGCACAGGTCCATGGTCGCGTGCATGTCGTCCGAAACCAGGGCATCGCGGCCGAGCTGGCCGCTGAGCGCGAGGCGCAGGCTGTTGGCGCGGCCGCGGGTAAGGTGCTGCTCGTCGCGGGTGACGCGGAATGACGGACACATGACGCCGGGCTCGCGCTTGCGGCAGGCGCCGTTGTTGTTGCACATCTCGATCGCCGCGCCGAAACCGCCCCACTCCGACCAGTCGAGCGCGATGTCAGTCGCCGTCGCGGTGTAACCCGGCTTGTAACGGAACAGCCGACGGTCGTCCATCCGTGGCGCACGCACGATCTTGCCGGGATTGAACCGGCCCGCGGGATCGAAGCTGTCCTTGACCTCCTCGAAGGCGCGCACCAGGCGCGGTCCGAACATGGACTCGTGGAACTCGGAACGCGCCAGCCCGTCGCCGTGCTCGCCCGAGTGCGAACCTTTATACTCGCGCACCAGCGCCAGCGCCTCCTCGGCGATGGCGCGCATTTTTCTGGCGCCCGACTCGTCCTTCATGTTCAGGATCGGACGCACGTGCAAGCAACCGACGGAAGCGTGCGCGTACCAGGTACCGGTGGTGCCGTGCTTGTCGAACACCTGCGTCAGGCGGTCGGTATACTCCGCCAGATCCTCGAGCGCGACCGCGCAGTCCTCGATAAACGACACCGGCTTGCCGTCGCCCTTCATCGACATCATGATGTTTAGACCGGCCTTGCGCACTTCCCATACTGCCTGCTGTGACCCGCCGTCGGTGACTTCCACCACGGCGTCGGGAAAACCGAGCGAGCCCATCAGCTCCACCAACTGCGTCATGCGCCGCAACTGCTCGTCGCGCTCGTCGCCGGCAAACTCCACCAGCAACAAGGCATCCGGCCGGCCTTTGACGAAACGTTCGACCGTGGCGCGGAACATCGGGATGTCACGCGACAACTCGATCATGGTGCGGTCCACCAGCTCGACCGCCGAGGGGTCGAGCTTGACGATGTGCTGAGTCGAATCCATCGCCTGGTAAAAGCTCGGGAAATGGCAGATGCCCAGTACCTTGTGCGCCGGTATCCGCTGCAGATTCAGCTGCAGCCGGCTGAAAAAAGCCAGCGTGCCCTCCGAACCCACGAGCAGGTGCGACAGGTTGTTGTCGCGCGGCGGAAGCATGTCGATGTTATAGCCGCCGACCCGTCGCAGTAGCTTGGGGAAACGCCTGGCAACTTCCTCTGCCTCGCGTTCACCCAACTGGCGCAGGCGCTCCGCCAGATCGCGGAAGCGCGGGTTGTCCTCCGGCATGCGCGTGTCGTCGCCAAAGTGCGCCTGACTGCCGTCGGCCAATATGGCGTCGATGGCATGAACGTTGTGCACCATGTTCCCGTAACGGAGCGAGCGCGCCCCGCAGGAATTATTGCCGGCCATGCCGCCGAGCGTGGCGCGGTTGCCGGTGGAAACATCCACCGGGTAGAACAGACCATGCGGCTTGAGGAACTTGTTGAGCTGATCGAGCACCACACCAGGCTCAACGCATGCCCTGGCGGCGGCAGGGTCGAACCACACGATGCCGTTCAAATATTTGCTGGTGTCCAGCACCAGCGCCTCGCCCACGGTCTGGCCGGTCTGCGAGGTGCCGCCGCCGCGTGGCAACACCGGAATGCCTTCATCGCCGGCGATCTGGATGGCGCGCACCACGTCCTGTTCGCTGCGCGGCAGTACCACGCCGATGGGCTCAATTTGATAGATGGAGGCGTCGGTGCTGTAGCGCCCGCGCGAAAACGCGTCGAACAACACCTCGCCCTCGAGTTCACGACGCAGGCGCGCCGCCAGGACCGGTTCGACACGCGGTGATCCGCTCATGGCCCTGGTTGACTAGTCCGATGGAATACGCGGCGCATGGAAATTCAGCCGTCCTGATTATCCGCATGATTCTTAATCAGGATCGTCATGATCATGAAAGAATCCTCAAATTCGATCCCCAGGTGGATTTTCACCTGGTGACATTTATTGAAGTTCTGGAATATTTTGCATTATATATTCATAATGCAAATTCAAATACAGAATAATTATGACTTTGGTATCCGGGTTGATCTGACTGCCGCACTGGCATCATCAGCATCACCCGATCAGGCAGCGCACAAAATCAAAGGAGAGTCGATGACTGTTCAACGAGGACGTCACTTTCTTCAGATCCCTGGTCCGACCAATGTCCCCGACCGCGTCCTGCGCGCGATGGACGCGCCGACCATCGATCACCGCGGGCCGGAATTCGCCAAGCTCACCTTCGCCATCCTCGAGGATTTAAAACCGGTTTTCAAAACCACGAGCGAGATCGTGATCTTCCCGTCGTCAGGCACCGGCGCCTGGGAGGCGTCGCTGGTTAACACCCTGTCACCCGGCGACAAAGTGTTGATGTTCGAAACCGGTCAGTTCGCCATGCAGTGGCACCGGATGGCGAAGAATCTCGGACTGAACGCCGAGGTCGTGCCCGGCGACTGGCGCCACGGCGCGGATCCGGCGCAGCTGGAAGGCCTGCTCAGAGAAGATCGCGAGCACCGGATCAAAGCAGTAGCAGTCGTGCACAACGAAACCTCCACCGGCGTCACCAGCCGGATTCCGGAAATCCGCAAGGCCATCGACCGCGCCAATCACCCGGCGCTGCTCATGGTGGACACTATCTCCTCGCTGGCCTCGATCGATTACCGGCACGATGAATGGGGCGTGGACGTGACGGTCGCGGGATCGCAGAAGGGCCTGATGTTGCCGCCCGGCATCGCCTTCAACGCGATCGGCCCCAAGGCGCGCGCCGCGGCCAAGCTGTCGCGCACGCCGAAATCCTACTGGAACTGGGAGGATATCCTGGCCGCCAGCAAGTCGGGATTTTTCCCATATACGCCGGCGACCAATATCCTCTACGGATTACGTGAAGCGTTGCGGATGCTGCACGAGGAAGGACTGGATAACGTCTTTGCCCGGCACGCGCGGCTGGCGGAAGCGACGCGGCGCGCGGCACGAGCCTGGGGACTCGAAATCCTGTGCCTCAATCCCGAGGAATACAGCAATACTTTGACGGCATTGCTGATGCCCGAAGGACACAATGCGGATAACCTGCGCAAAGTGGTCTTGGAGCGATACAACATGTCTCTCGGCACGGGCCTCGGGAAGTTGCAGGGACGGGTGTTCCGCATCGGCCATCTCGGCGACTTCAACGAACTCATGTTGGCTGGTACTCTCGCCGGTGTCGAGATGGGCTTGAGCGTGGCCGGCATTCCGCACGCAAGAGGCGGGATACTGGCGGCCATGAGTTACCTGGTTGATCCGCGCGGGAAAGAAACGGACGATCGCGCTGCGGCATTTGAGCAGCGCGCAAGCAAGACCGGTATTAACAAATAGAACCGCAAACCACTACATAGGAGGTAGTCATGCAAGTCACTTCGAAGCGTTGTATCGTGTTCGCTCTTGGTTGTCTGAGTTTAGCGGTCCCGGTGGCGGGCTTCTCCTGGGAACCGACCAAGCCGGTCGAGATCGTCGTCGCCGCCGGCGCCGGCGGCGCCTCCGACCAGATGGCAAGGATGATGCAGGCGGCGATCCAGAAGAACAATCTGATGAAGCAACCGATGGTGGTGTCGCTGAAGGGCGGAGCATCGGGCGCCGAGGGACTGATGTACATGACGTCGAGCGCCGGCGACCCGCACAAGGTGCTGATCGCCTATTCGCTCATCTACATGCTGCCGCTTTCCGCCAAGATCCCGTTCAACTGGCGCGAGCTCACGCCGGTATCGATCATCGCGCTTGACGAGTTCGTGCTATGGGACAACACCACGCTCCCTCACACGAACGTGAAGGATTTCATCGCCGCTGCCAAGGGCGCCAATCCGCCGTTCATGATGGGCGGCACGGGCTCCAAGCGCGAGGACCATGTGCTCACCGTGTTCCTGGAAAAGAAGACCGGCGCGAAGTTCGCCTACCTGCCGTACAAGTCCGGCGGGGAAGCCGCGACCCAGCTGGTCGGCAACCACATCCAGGCGAACGTCAACAATCCGTCCGAGAACCTCGAAGTCTGGCGCGCCGGCCAAGTGCGCGCGCTCTGCGTGTTCGACAAGGAGCGTATCCAGTACAAGACCAAGGTCACCGGCACCATGTCCTGGAACGACATCCCGACCTGCAAGGACGAAGGCGTCGACGTGCAGTATCTGATGCTGCGCGCCATGTTCCTGCCCGGCAAGGTGACGCCCGAGCAGAGCGCGTTCTATGTCGATCTGTTCGAGAAGCTCACGAAGACTTCGGAATACAAGGAGTACATGGAGAAACAGGCGTTGAAACCCGTGTTCCTCACCGGCAAGGACATGCTCAAATTCCTGGAAGAGGACGATACGCTCAACAAGAGCCTGATGACCGAAGCCGGTTTCGTCGCCAACTAAATGACGTCGAAATCCGAAGACGAAATCGTCGTCGAGGACCCGACGGCGCCGGCGAGCGACTCGCCGGCGGGGG
>JGI1358J11329_10004430_pt1 | contig 10121 bp, 5 predicted proteins | sample Subgroupgradi54m_FD_11329 | JGI IMG/M metagenome (IMG submission 11329)
CACCAGTTCCGCGTGGGCCTGGAGCGGCTGGAGCGGACGATCCGCGATCGGATGGCGATCTACGAACTCGATAAGATCATGCCGCATTCGCTCGTCAACTTCAAGCTGGTGGCGTCGGTCGTGCGGGACTTCTTCGCGCGCTCGCAACTTTCGCAATTCATGGACCAGACGAATCCGCTGGCCGAACTCACGCACAAGCGCAGGCTGAGCGCCCTCGGGCCGGGCGGACTCTCGCGGGAGCGCGCCGGGTTTGAGGTCCGCGATGTCCACCCCTCCCACTACGGACGGATCTGCCCCATCGAGACGCCGGAAGGCCCGAACATCGGGCTCATCTCGAGCCTGACCGTCTTTGCGCGCATCAACGAGCACGGGTTCATTGAAACGCCGTACCGGAAGGTCGAGAATGGCATCGTGACGAACCATATTGACTACCTCACCGCCGATATGGAAGACCATCACGCGATCGCCCAGGCCAGCAGCCCGCTGACGAAAGCCAACCGGTTCGTGGAAGAGCTCGTCAGCTGCCGCCATCGCGGCAACATCGCCAGAATCCCGCCCTCGCAAATTGCGTACATGGACGTCTCGCCGAACCAGACTGTCAGCATCGCGGCCGCCTTGATCCCGTTCCTTGAGCACGACGACGCCAACCGCGCCCTCATGGGCTCGAACATGCAGCGCCAGGCGGTGCCGTTAATGGTGCCGCAGGCTCCGCTGGTGGTGACCGGCATCGAGCGCCGTGTGGCCGTGGATTCCGGGGCCTGCACGGCGGCCAAGGAGGACGGCACGGTGAGCTACGCAGACGCCCAGCGGGTCGTCATCGGCCGGCACACGTACGAGCTCAAAAACTTCCAGCGCTCGAATGCGAACACCTGCCTCCACCAGCGGCCGATCGTCGCCCCTGGCGAGCACGTCAAGGCCGGGGAGGTCATTGCGGATGGACCGGCGACGAGTCGCGGAGACCTCGCGCTGGGCCGAGACGTCCTCGTCGCCTTCATGCCGTGGCGGGGCTACAACTTCGAAGACGCGATCCTGATCAGCGAGAGACTGGTGAAAGAGGACACGTTCACCTCGATCCACATCGAGGAGTTCGAGGTGGAGGCTCGCGAAACCCGCTTGGGCAACGAAGAGATCACGCGCGATATCCCGAATATCGGGGAGGAGGCGTTGAAGGATCTTGATGAACAGGGGATCGTCCGGATCGGGGCCGAGGTCGGTCCTCGCAGCGTCTTGGTCGGCAAGGTCACGCCGAAGAGCGAGACCGAGCTCACCCCTGAAGAAAAGCTCCTGCGCGCGATCTTCGGCGAGAAGGCTGAGGACGTGCGGGACACCAGCCTGCGCGTGCCAGCGGGCGTGGAGGGCATCGTGGTCGATGTCAAGATCCTCACCCGGAAGGGCGCCCAGCCCAAGTCCAAGGAGGAGCAGCAACAGGAGCACGAGCAGATCGAGGCCATCCGGAAACACTACAGCGCCCAGATCGCCAAACTCGTTGAAGAGCGCCTCGGCAAGCTCGTCAAGCTCCTGGACGGGAAGAGGCTGGCCGCACCCCTGTGTGAGCTGGACTCCGGCGACACCCTGATTGACGCAGGACGGACGATGAAATTGAGCGATGCCAAGAAGCTCAGCCGCGCCGATTTCTCCGAGATCAAACTTCAGGATGAGCCCGGGTTCGAGGCCGAGATCCGCCGCGTCTCAGATTTCTTTGACGAGCTGATCCGCGAGACGCGCTCCGAAGAGGACATGGAGGTTGACAAGATCAAGCGCGGCGACGAGCTCCCGCCGGGCGTCCTGAAGCGCGTGGTCGTCCAGATCGCCTCCAAACGGAAGATCCAGGTCGGGGACAAGGTGGCGGGACGCCACGGGAACAAGGGGGTCATCGCCAAGATCCTCCCGGAGGCGGATCTCCCCTTCCTCCCTGATGGGACGCCTGTCGAAGTCGTCTTGAACCCGTTGGGGGTGCCCTCGCGGATGAACGTCGGGCAGATGCTCGAGACCCATCTTGGCTGGGCGGCGCGGGTCCTCGGCTTCCAGGCCGTCAGCCCCGTGTTTAACGGCGCGACCGAGGAGGAGATCCAGGGGCAGCTGAAGCTGGCGAAGCTCCCGATCCACGGGAAGGTGCAGTTGCGGGATGGGTACACCGGCGAGCCGTTCGATCAGGAGACCGTGGTCGGCTGCCTCCACATGATCAAGCTGGTCCACCTCGTGGACGACAAGATCCATGCGCGCTCGATCGGTCCCTACTCGCTCGTCACGCAGCAGCCGCTGGGCGGCAAAGCCCAGTTTGGCGGCCAGCGGTTCGGCGAGATGGAGGTCTGGGCGTTGGAGGCCTACGGGGCGGCCTACACCCTGCAGGAGCTGCTCACCGTGAAGAGCGACGATGTGGTAGGACGGACGCGCGTCTTTGAGTCGATCGTGAAGGGCGAACACGTGCTGGCCCCCTCGGTGCCGGAATCGTTCAACGTGCTCGTCAAGGAGCTCCAGGGGCTCTCCCTGGATGTCCGCCTGGAGCGGAAGGAGCACATTGTGACGGGTGCTGAGCTGTTTGAGAAGCTCGTCAAGCGCGAGTTGGAACAGCCGGGGGTCTCGTTTGGCGGCGAGGCGGCTGATGGCAAGGGTCCAGGATCCGGGAAGTCGGCGAAGAAAGCAGCGGGAAGTCCAGCCGCGTCCCACTCACTCAAGGCAAAGTAATGGCCACCCCAACCATGATGTTTGACGACGTCAACATCTTCGACGCGATCACGATCCGGGTCGCCTCCCCGGAAGTGATCCGGAGCTGGTCCAAGGGGGAGGTGAAGAAGCCCGAGACGATCAACTACCGGACCCTCAAGCCGGAGAAGGACGGGCTCTTCTGCGAGCGCATCTTCGGCCCCACGAAGGACTTTGAGTGCAACTGCGGCAAGTACCGGAAGATCAAGCATAAGGGGATCACCTGTGACCGCTGCGGCGTGGAGGTGACCCATTCGAAGGTGCGCCGGGAGCGGATGGGCCACATCGAGCTGGCAGCACCCGTCTCCCACATCTGGTTTTTTAAGAGCGTGCCGTCGCGCATGGGTGCGCTGCTCGATATGACGATGCGCGACCTGGAGCGGGTCCTGTACTACGAGGCGTTCGTCGTCACCGACCCCGGGAGTACGTCGCTGAAGGTGAGGGAGATCCTCACGGAGGAGCGCTACCAGGAGGCCATCAAGACCCACGGGAAGGGGTTCACCGCCAAGATGGGCGCCGAGGCGATCCATGACCTCCTTGCGAACTTGGACCTGTCCCAGATGGCGAAGGTCCAGCACCGGGAGCTCCAGAAGCAAAAAGTCGAGCAGACGCAGAAGCGCATCGCGAGAAATTTGCGGATCATTGAGGCCTTCCGCAAGAGCCAGAACCAGCCGGAATGGATGATCCTGAAGGCCATCCCCGTCATTCCGCCGGACCTGCGCCCGCTCGTCCCGCTCGACGGCGGACGGTTCGCGACCTCCGACCTGAACGACCTCTACCGGCGGGTCATCAACCGGAACAACCGGCTGAAGAAGCTCATCGAGCTGAAGGCGCCGGAGATCATCATCCGCAACGAGAAGCGGATGCTCCAGGAAGCGGTTGACGCGCTCTTCGACAACGGGCGGCACGGCCGGCCCGTCCTGGGGCCGATGAACCGGCCGCTGAAGTCGCTCGCGGACATGCTCAAGGGCAAGCAGGGGCGCTTCCGCCAGAACCTGCTGGGCAAGCGGGTGGACTACTCCGGGCGGTCGGTCATCGTCATCGGGCCGGAGTTGAAGCTCCACCAATGCGGGTTGCCGAAGAAGATGGCGCTCGAGCTCTTTGAGCCCTTCATCATCCGGAAGTTCCGCGAGCAAGGCTTTGCCCAGACGATCAAGACCGCCAAGCGGATGGTCGAGAAGGAGCGCACGGAGGTGTGGGATATCCTCGATGAGGTCATCAAGGACCACCCCGTCCTCCTCAATCGCGCCCCGACGCTTCACCGGCTCGGGATCCAAGCGTTCCAGCCGTTGCTGATCGAGGGGAAGGGTTGCTGATCGAGGGGAAGGCGATCCGGATCCATCCGCTGGTCTGCACCGCCTTCAACGCAGACTTTGACGGGGACCAGATGGCGGTCCACGTACCGCTCTCCATCGAAGCCCAGCTCGAAGCCCGAATCCTCATGCTCGCCTCCAACAACCTCTTCTCCCCCGCGAGCGGCAAACCGATCGTGACCCCGACGCAGGACATCATCCTCGGCTGCTACTACCTCACCAAAACCCGCGATCGGCTGAAAGGGGAGGGGACAATCTTCAGCGATATCGATGAAGCGGTCCTGGCCTTCCAGGATGGCGAGGTGGCGCTGCACGCGAAGGTCAAGCTGCGGTGGGAAGGGCAGTTCTACGAGACGACGGCCGGGCGGGTCCTCTTCAACCTCGTCCTACCGCCCGAGGTGCGATTCGTCAACGAGCTGATCGACAAAAACCGGCTGAGCAATCTCATCACGAAGGTCTACCGCCTCTGCGGGCACAGCCGGACGGTGGAGCTCCTCGACGCGCTCAAGACCCTCGGGTTCGAGTGGGCCACTTTGTCCGGCATGTCCATCGCCGTCACGGATCTCACCATCCCGCCGGACAAGGATAAAATCCTCGGGAGAGCCAACCGCGAAGTCGAGCAGGTCGAGAACCAGTACCGGCGCGGTCTCATCACCGAGGGGGAGCGGTCCAACAAGATCATCGACATCTGGATGCACACGACCGAAGAGGTCTCCGACCACGTCATGGAGCACTTCGATCCCTTCAACCCGCTCTTCATGATGGCCGACTCGGGGGCGCGGGGGTCCGAGCAGCAGGTGCGGCAGCTGGCCGGGATGCGCGGCCTGATGGCCAAACCCTCGGGGGACATCATCGAGAGCCCGATCACGGCGAACTTCCGCGAGGGGCTGACCGTCCATGAGTACTTTATCTCCACCCACGGGGCGCGCAAAGGGCTGGCGGATACCGCCCTGAAGACCGCGGACTCCGGCTACCTCACACGGCGGCTCGTGGACGTGGCGCAGGAGGTCATCATCACCAAGATCGACTGCGGGGCGCTGAACGGCATCCTCATGACGCCCATCCGTGAGGGGGACGAAGACATCGTCCCCTTGAAGGATCGGATCATCGGACGTGTCGCGCTCGACAACATCGTCGATGTCGTGAGCGACGAGGTCCTCGTGAAAGCCGGGGAGGAAATCGCCGAAGAGACCGCCGAGCGCATTGAGCAGGCCGGGATCGAGAAGATCCGCATCCGCAGCGTTCTGACCTGCGAGTCGGAGAAGGGGATCTGCGCCAAGTGTTACGGCCGTAACCTCGCCACCGGATGGATGGCGGATCTGGGCGAGGCGGTCGGGGTGATCGCCGCCCAGTCCATCGGGGAGCCCGGCACGCAGCTCACCATGCGGACGTTCCACATCGGGGGCACGGCCCACCGCGTCGTGGAGCAGTCCCAGATCCAAACCAAGCACAAGGGGATCGTGAAGTTCCATAACCTGAAGACCGTCAAGACCAAGCCGGACGAGCTCCTCATTTTGAACCGCAACGGCGAGCTCGCCATCGTGGACCCCGACGGGCGGGAGCTTGAGCGCCACCGGGTCCCGCAGGGAGCGGTGCTGTCAAAAGGCGATGGCGAAGTTGTCCTCAAGGCTGAGCTCGTCATTCGATGGGACCCGTACACCACGCCGATCCTGACCGAGTTTGGCGGCGGGGTCCGATTTGAAGACGTCCGGCCCGGCATCACGATGCGCGAGGAAGTTGACGAAGCCACGGGCCTGACCAACCGCATCATCGTCGAGCACAAGGGCGACTACCGTCCACAGGTCGTCATCGAAACCGAGAAAGGCGAGCTGCTCGCCGTCTACGGGCTGCCGGTCGGGGCGCACGTGCTCGTCAAGGAAGGGCAGGCCATCAAGACCGGGGACATGCTGGCCAAGACCGCGCGGAAGATCAGCCAGACGAAGGACATCACCGGTGGTCTGCCGCGTGTCGCGGAGCTCTTCGAAGGCCGACGTCCGAAAGACCCGGCCATCATCGCCGAGATTGACGGGATCGTGGACTTCGGGACCGCGAAGAAGGGCCAGCGGCGCATCATCATCAAGAGCGCCTCCGGGATGACAAAGGAATACCTCATCCCGCACGGGAAGCACCTCAACGTCTACAAGGGCGACTACGTGCAGAGCGGCTCGCCGTTGACGGACGGGCCGGTTGTCCCGCAGGACATCCTGCGGGTCTGTGGCGAGCGGGTCCTACAGGAGTACCTGGTCAACGAGATCCAAGAGGTCTACCGCTCCCAGGGGGTGAAGATCAATGACAAGCACATCGAGGTGATCGTCCGGCAGATGCTCCGGAAGATCCGCATCGATGAGCCGGGGGACACGGAGTTCCTCATCGGGATGCAGGCGGACAAATCGAAATTTGCCCAGGAGAACGAGCGCGTCAAGGCGAAGGGCGGCAAGCCCGCGCAAGGGACCCCCATCCTGCTCGGGATCACGAAGGCGAGCCTCTCAACAGAGAGCTTCATCGCCGCGGCGAGCTTTCAGGAGACGACCCGCGTGCTCACGGAAGCGGCCGCCAGTGGAAAGCGCGATGCCCTCGTCGGACTCAAAGAAAACGTCATCATGGGGCATCTCATCCCTGCGGGAACCGGGTTCGCCGCCAACCGGATCGGGGAAATGGTCAAGATCGCCCCTGAGCCGTTACCGGAGTGGGAGAACGGGGGAGGCGGGGATGGAGCCACTGAGCCTGAGGCCTCCGCGGAAGGGGAAGCTCAATCATAAGATGAGCATGAGATTGATGCTGAGGGCTCAGGGCTCAGGGCTCAGGGCAGTTGCCCCCAGCCTCCAGCCCTCAGCCCAGAGCTGTTAGAATGCCGACGGTCAGCCAGCTCATTCGCTACGGCCGCATTGCCCTCCGAAAGAAGACGAAGGCACCGGCCCTGAAGGCCTCGCCCCAACGGCGCGGGGTCTGCGTCCAGGTGAGGACGATGACGCCGAAGAAACCCAACTCCGCGCTGAGGAAAATCGCCAGGGTTCGGCTGACGACAGCGATTGAAGTAACGGCCTACATTCCAGGGGAAGGCCACAACCTGCAGGAGCATTCGATCGTGCTGGTCCGAGGCGGGCGTGTCAAAGACCTGCCGGGGGTGCGCTACCATATTGTCCGAGGCGCGCTGGACGCATCGGGTGTGAATCAGCGTCGGAAATCGCGGTCCAAGTACGGGGCCAAATCGCCCCAGGGCGCTGGGGCTGGGAAGGCGCCGGCGGCTGCGAAGACCGTTACGAAGGCAGCCGCATCGTAGAGGCCCAATGAGCAGAAGGGTGAATGATGAATTGCGAATGCCGAATCTCGGCTCCACCAAGCCCCCATTCGACATTCGACATTCGGAATTCGAAATTCTCACATGAGACGCCGACGAGTCTTCAGAGAAGAGACCCTGCCGGATCCGAAGTACAACAACCGGCTAGTGCAGAAGCTCATCAACGTGGTCATGCACGATGGCAAGAAGTCTGTGGCCGAACGGGTGGTCTTCGACGCATTTGACCTCCTGAAGAAGTCGGTGGGCACGAACGATGTGCTCACGGTCTTTCACAAAGCGACGGAAAATGTCCGGCCACATGTCGAACTCAAGGCACGGCGGGTCGGCGGGGCCACCTATCAGATCCCGATCGAAGTGCGCCACGACCGGAGCCTGGCGCTCGCCCTCCGGTGGATCCGCAATGCCGCTCGGGCGCGCCGAGGCGCACCGATGTCCAAGCGCCTCGCGGACGAACTCCTCAGCGCGTTCAAGGGAGAGGGGGCGGCGGTCAAAAAGCGGGAAGACACGCATAAGATGGCGGAAGCCAACCGCGCGTTCGCGCATTATCGCTGGTAATGAACACGCCGCTCAGGGCTCAGGGCTCAGGGTTCGGGGCAAGTGCAGTTGCCCACAACCCAGAGCCCACAGCCCAGAACCGACTCTGCAATGACGACTGAGACGCAACTCACAGACGCCGCGATTGAACGGCTGACCTACACGAGGAACTTCGGAATCATCGCCCACATCGACGCGGGGAAGACCACCACGTCCGAGCGCATCCTCTTCTACACGGGCCGGATCCACAAGATCGGCGAGATCGATGAGGGGACAACTACGCTCGACTGGATGGCGCAGGAGCGCGAGCGGGGGATTACGATCACCGCCGCCGCGACGACCTGTTTCTGGCGCAAGTACCGCTTCAACCTGATCGATACGCCCGGCCACGTGGATTTCACCGCCGAGGTGGAGCGAAGCCTCAAGGTTCTGGATGGCTGCGTCGTCATCTTCTGCGGGGTCGGCGGCGTCGAACCGCAGTCTGAGACCGTTTGGCGCCAGGCGGACAAGTACGGAGTGCCACGCTTGGCCTTCATCAACAAACTCGACCGCGTCGGGTCTGACTTTCTCGCGGTCGTCCAGGAGATCCGCGAACGGCTGGGCGCGAAGGCCGTGCCCCTCCAGATCCCCTGGGGGGTGGAGGAGTCGTGCGTCGGCGTGGTGGACCTGGTCACGATGAAATCGGTCAAGTTCGATTCCGCCAATCCTTCCCAGTCGCCGGAGATCGGCGAGATCCCGCCTGAACTCAAGGAGAAGGCGGCGAAATGCCGCCATGACCTGCTGGAAGGGGTGGCCGAGTTCGACGATCAGCTGATGGATCGGTACATCCACGACCAAGAGCCGAGCGAGGAGGAGCTGCGGGCCGGCATCCGCAACGCGACCATCAAGACCGCCCAGATCATCCATGAAGGGGAGCGGCATGATCCGATTTTCGTGCCGGTGCTCTGCGGAGCGTCCTTCAGGAACATCGGCGTCCAGCCGCTGCTCGATGCCATTTGCGATTACTTGCCCTCCCCATTGGATATCCCGGTTCCCACCGCGCACGATCCGCACACGGATGAGGAAGTGAGCTGCGAGGCGGACGAGCATGCGCCGTTCGCCGCGCTGGCCTTCAAAATCGCGCGGGACCAATTCGTCGGGAAGCTCTACTTCATCCGCGTCTATTCGGGCACCCTGAAGTCGGGCGAGACGATCGTCAACGCGACCAGGCGGCGCAAGGAGCGCGTCAGCAAGCTGCTGCGCATGCACGCCAACAAGCAGGAGCTCATCGAGGAGATCAAGGCCGGCGACATCGCGGCGGCGGTCGGCCTCAAGGACGTCACGACGGGCGATACGCTCTGCCAGGAGGGCCACGCGGTCATCTTCGAGCGGATTCAGTTCCCGGAGCCCGTCGTGTCGATGTTCATTGAAGCCAAGACCAAGGCGGAACAGGACAAGCTGAGCAACGCGCTCGGCCTCCTGCAGGATGAGGACCCGACCTTCCGCGTCCACTACAACCCAGAGACCAGCCAGACACTCATGGAGGGGATGGGCGAGCTGCACCTCGAAATCCTCGTGGATCGCATGCGGCGTGAGTTCAACGTGGACGTCCTGACCGGCAAGCCCCAGGTCGCCTACAAAGAAACCCTCACCCAGGTGGTGGAGGAGGTCAACTACAAGCACGTCAAGCAGTCGGGCGGCCGCGGCCAGTATGGCCATGTGGTCCTCAAGATAGAGCCGGCGCCCCCGAAGAGCGGCATCACGTTCATCAATAAGGTTGTGGGGGGCAAGATCCCGAAGGAGTTCATCCCCGCGATCGAGGATGGCGTGATGGATGCGGCCAGGACCGGGCCGATGGCTGGTTACCCCGTCGTGGACGTCACGGTCACCGTCTACGACGGCTCCTACCATGACGTGGACTCATCCGAGATCGCGTTCAAGATCGCCGCGATCGAGGCGTTCAAGCAGGGGATCATGAAGGGCCGCCCCGTCATGCTTGAGCCGATCATGGCGGTCGATGTCGTCACGCCGGAAGCAGTCATGGGAGAGATCATCGGCGACCTGCAATCGCGCCGGGGGAAGGTGGAATCGATCACGCAGCGGGGTTCGAGCCGCGTGATCAAGGCGTTCGTCCCGCTGGCGGAGATGTTCGGCTACGCCACCGCCATCCGGTCCTTGTCTCAAGGGCGGGCGGCGTACGCCATGGAGCCGGCTCGGTACGAGCAGGTACCGAGGAATATCGCGGACGGACTGATAGGGAGGAAGTCACCATGAAGCCACAACCCCACACCCAG
>JGI1358J11329_10004436_pt1 | contig 10112 bp, 13 predicted proteins | sample Subgroupgradi54m_FD_11329 | JGI IMG/M metagenome (IMG submission 11329)
CAGGTCGACCCTTCAACTGTGCACTCGTAATCGAACCCCCGGGATGACCTTGACCGCGTGGAAGGATTGCCAGCATGGAGTCAGCTGCGCGAACGGCCCCTGAAGCCTGGGTGAGACACACCCTTGATAACGTGTTCTCTGATCGAGAGTCAGAAACGCGCCGCCGGCTCTACGTGGAAATCTCTGACCTCGATCCGAACCTGGCCGCCATTACGGCCAGGGAATTCGCCAACGAGTTCCTCCTCGCGGAATTGAACCTCTTTGTGGCCCTCGCCCCCAAGATCAATTCGCAAACGGCGGACGTCGTGTCCGTGGTCAAGCGGGAGTACGTGTCCCGCTTGCCCGCGGAGACTCGAGTGATGATTGAGAAAGCGGATGTCCCCTACAGCGTGCGGGTTCGTCAGTACGGGATCAAGGGGATCTGGGAGTACACCGCGGTCGCAGAGATGTTCATCGAGCGCTTGGGTTGTCGCCCGGTTCCACAGTTGATGAAACGGGTGGAGCTTGCTCTGGCCGTGCTTGGGGAGTTGTGGCACATGGATGCGTTGCGCTTCCTTTCCTTGTAAGATCAGTAATCCCCCGATTGGTAGCTCGGCGTTCCCCCTAGTCTGATCGCCCTTCTCTCCACCGAGTTCCTGCGATCTTCTCGCGCCGGGCGCTGGAGCGGCCCCCGTCATGGCGTAACTGTTCCTCATTCTGTGCATGGAGGCTCAACAGCGAGGTCCGGACGCCGAGGCCCCAGTGGGCGGTGTGGGGCTGCCGTTACGGGGGCTAAACTCAGATGCTGTAGAGATCGTCGAACGGAGCGAAGACGAGGGGCTAGTCGCCGGCGCAGGTAGGTCTCGCACCGGGACCAGGACTGGAGCGTGTCGCCGCGAAAACGTGCTGAGCGCGCCTGGAGTGGAGTAAGGAGGGAAATTTGCGGGCAGGTGCTACAGAGAGCCTACGGATGGAGATCGGGGGGACCTAGCATGCACAAACTTGTTGTCTCGACCGCACTCGCCGTTACCCTGCTGGCTGCTCCGCTGTTTGCCCAGACGCCCGAGAGTGTCGTTCCGGGGCAAGCCGTCGGAGGGATCCGGCTTGGTGGAAACATCGACGAAGCCGTCAACATGCTAGGGGAGCTTGTCGACAAGAGCGAGCGGGGGTCCTACATGGTCTACGACTGGCCGCTCCGCCCGTTGCTTGTCATCGCGGAGAAGGATAGCGGCAAGATCGTCCTCGTGCTGGTCCAATTGAACGACGCGTACCGGACCGAGCGGGCGATTACGGCCGGGAGCGACCGCCAGGCGGTCGAGAAAGCGTACGGGAAGGGGTTCCTCTCCGACGAAAATCAGCGCTCAACGACCTTGATCTATGATGAGTTGGGGATTGCGTTTGACATCGGCAAGCTTGGTGTAATGCAGGACAAGGTGACGTCGATCTTCGTGTTCATGCCGGGGCAGTGGAAGAAGATTACGGCCGACCTCTAGTTAGGGAGATTTGGTCGGAGTCCTGTCCACGAGGATCTGGCACCAGACTTGGGTGTCTGTTTGAAAATATCCGAACGAAACTGACTCGCGTGCCCGACTGCAACTCTTGAGCAAAGGCGGGAACCGCGGAAAGGACGATTTCAAGCTTTTCTTTGGCGGCCTTTTTGGACTTAGACGTGTTGCGCTAGCGTTCCTTGTATTCCCCAAGCTCCATGAGCGTCGAACCCCCTTCCGAGAGTTCGCCCCACAGCGCGTCGACTTTGTCTTTCGTGCTCAAGGCAACAAGAAATGATACAGCTGGAGTGAATTTGAAAAGCGGGCCAGCGCTCATGAGAGCAAACTCTTGGTCCAAAAGCTCGATAGTGACGATCTCAACCGTTCCCGAAGGCGTATTGGGCAGTGTTGTCACGCCCTTGATCTTTGAGTTCCTAAGAATAGCCTGCGCCCATTTTGCCAAATTTTCCATTGGTACGCCTAATGCCCTGACGATTTTGGCGGCAAATTCTTCCGTAGAGTGATGAACCTTACGCAATCGGATGCTTCTTGTCATGTTCAGTTGGTCATTTGATATTGATGTGCTAGTCGAAGAACACCCTCCCCCCCCTGGCTCACGACGATCTGCAAGCTCAACGGAAGACATGTTTATCAAAGCCACACGTGACGCTCATAGTAGGCAAGCCATTGTTGTTGGCAAAGACGGTATTTTCGGGCGATAACGCCTGTGGGTTGCTGCCTGCGTCGTTGATTGTTGGGACGATTGTTGTCGTGGTTGGGAGTAGCAAGATATCGATGTCATTGAAAGTCTGCCCGACCAATGGCCTTTCGATCGGCTTCGATAGTGTTCATACTTTTGCTGGGATCGCCAAAGGGGGCAGTAGGCGCTATTTATAGGATAGCCAAAACTGCGGATTGTTTCGATGGCTTTCTCAAAAGCTACTCGAACTTCCTGATCGGCCTTGAATTCTTTGACCACACCGATCCGTGATTTGCCCTCTTTTGTCAGTCCAGCAACGTAGTTGGCTGCCACGTGTTCATTTTGTTCTGCCAGCACGTTATGGGCAATTTGAGAGAATATCAAACGAGGGCCATGCCTTCCTAACTGGCGGAGGGGGTGGGATTCGAACCCACGGAGCAGGTTTTGCCCGCTCAACCGCTTAGCAGGCGGCTACCTTCGACCGCTCGGTCACCCCTCCGATCTTCGCCTATCCTAGCATAGCGCACCCCGACCGACAACGCGCCTCGAGCGAGCGAGACACCGTTCCCTCGTTACGCCCAGGACCCGTTGTGTGCCAGATCTCCCGATGAGGGCCCAGCGGGCTATGTTTTGGCGTGAGGCCAGATCTCTTGAGCGGGGGTGCCGTTGTGGATCGGGGGCCGCGGTCCCGCAGCTGCTCCAGGACTGCGGGGAGTTGAGTGTCAAGCTTACCCTCCTTACCCTCGGGCGATGACGTTTCACTTCGCTGTCTTGGGAATGCGACGCCCGGGACGATCCTTCATCAAGGCCTTCTCATGTGCCCGGTGTAGAACATCCGGCTCGACTAATATCTCATCCACATAACACCAACCCCAATCCTCGTCAGGTTCCAACGAGCTAATGATCGGATGACGGGTGGTATGGAAATGTTTGGTCGCGTGTTTGTTCTTCGATTGGTCGCAACAGCCGACGTGGCCGCAAATCATGCAAAGCCGCAAGTGTACCCAAGTGTCCCCGATCTTCAGACAATCCTCACACCCCTCCGCACTTGGCGTGACTCTGCGGATTTGATCGAGATGCCTACAGCCGACTTCCATAGTTGAGTTTCCCCGACGACTGTCCTTGTGGTCTCGTCGCCGATGGACGCCTCCCTTGAGTTAGTCGAACGCAGGGTCAGCCGATGTAGCCTTCAACGGTCTTCTCGTCCCGCACCTTTGCGTCGTTGGGATTGAGCCCCGCCGCTCTACGCGCCTGGCGCTGGTGCAGCAAATCCCAGCATTGATCCAGGATCACCCCGATGCGCCGGAGTCGCTCGCGATCTGTTTCCGAGCCCTCGCCGCGAGATTCTTTGCCCCAGATCTCGTGCTCCTCAGCGGCGAGCTTGTTGATACGGTCAAGAATCCCTTGATCCTCCATCACTACACCTCCGATCGTGTCGAGTTAGGCAGCAGTAGGGTTGTTTTGCAAGGGGTGTGGCGTTTGTGTTTCGGGCCTAGGCGCGGTAGACCCTCTGTTTGGGAATATCCATTGCCAAGCGGACTGCGCTGCGTTCAAACTCGCTCTAGGACTCTGACACCCCGAGAACTCCACTAACTGCCAGCCGGCAAGACCAATTCGCTTCGCCCACGTCGATATCGCCTGCACGTCACGTGTAATTTCCGCCTCCAAGGAAAGCGGAAACCACGTTCTGCTCGCACGGGGATATCGCTGGCCGCAGGATTATCGGAAATGATCAATGGAACTCGGCTTTCGATTATTTGCCGCCTCCATGAGACCGTCGAGGTGGTTTCCGTTCAAGCGCAGCGCGATCCCATTGCGCTAGCGTGGCACCCGCCTCGTAGGTGCTCTCGAAAAAGTCCAGAATCGCTTGCTCCGGCGAGGCAGTGCGCCGGACATCCTCGTACCGGAGAATGAATTCCCCCAGCTGGAGTTCGCAAAAGGCAGGATCGGGACGGACCGCCATTGACCGAAACCCCAGGGGTTCAGGGCTCGTATAGGCGAAGAATGCGGGCTCCTGTATCGAGCCGCTGCCCGACCAAAATCCACAGGTTGCATGCTCTTGATCCATAGCCAGGCGCATCCATCGGTATCCCTTGGGCCACTCGCGCTCTGGCGCGGGCCGACCCGAGAAGCGCGTTTCGCTGAGGTCAAATGAGCCCCACCAGAACTGGACCGGGCTGCTCTTCCCCACGAAGGACGAACGGTACGTCTCCAGGACCCGCTCCACTTGCACGAGGATGCGCCACCAACGATGTACGGCATCCGCATCATAGGCGTTGTGGACCTGATCCTCGTCGAACGGGATGCCGTTCTCGACCTCCACCGGTCGACGATCGATGTTGACCTCGATCCCAAACTCGCGGAGGGCTGTCATGAATTCGCCATAGAAGTCGGCTACGGATCGCGGCATCAGGGGCAATTCCTTCACAGCTCCCCCGCTGGTCAGGATCCGCAGGTTGTGATCAATAAAATCGAAGTTAACCTCGAAGACCTCATTGCCCCACGGGATGGTCGAAGTCGTCAGCCCCCGTGCCGTCACTGCGAATGTCACTTCCCACCATTCGTTGAGGAATGGTGCAAGCGCCAGCTTGACCTTTCCCACCACCTGGGTCCACATGTGCAGAGTGTCGCGCGTCGCCTTCCACTGGTCCAGAGCCAAAGACGGCCAGACGTGCGAATCGTCTCCGAGGACAGTGTGCGCTGTTTTCACGTCCACATTCCCGGGGATGGGTGACTAATCCCTTGACCCTCCATCACGCCGCCTCCAATTCAATTGTTCCGGTCACGGCCAGTATGGATTGATTGCTCGACCCAATGTGCGACTTCCTTCAAGGGACCAGGGCTCAGACGGTACAGTCGGTGCCGGCCCACCGCACGTTGACTCACCAGACCAGCCTCCCGGAGCACGCGAAGGTGTTGAGAGAGGGCCGGTTGCGTAATAGCGAATGGCCGCGCGAGTTGGCTGACCGACTGCTCACCATCACTTAGCCGGTCGAGGATCGCCCGACGCGTGGGGTCGGCAATCGCCCGATAGACGTCGAGATGCGAGAATGGCCGGGGCATCGTTAATTAACTTATCACTAATATCTTATATTTTCAACAAAGGGGGTGACCGGTGTTTGTCACCGGCTGTGGTCCTGCGGGTGGGTCGGCGGGCGCGTATCTGGGGTGGTAGGAGGAGGTCTAGCGCAGCGCCTACGGGGGTATTTCTTAGGATGCTAAGGGAGCTCCGTCCCCCGCCGCCGCACTCGATACCATTACCCCCCACGGAGCTCCCCCCCGTTTTTTCTGGGGCATGTTGGGTCCCAGCTTCAAGCGGCAAACCCAATCCGCGGATATGGTGGGGGAGCGACGCCGTGTCCTCGTTCAGCTTCGAAGACCTCGCTCCAAGGTGCCAGCGCTTTTCGAAACGCCTCCACGTCGATCCCCAGCGATGTTGAGGGGTAGGTCGCAAGCCGCCCGAGCCCTTTCCCCAGCAGCGTATACGCCCCATGCCGGTTCCGTTTCTCGTAATGATAGAATGCGGCCGCGACTTGGATGAGGCCATGGTACAGGTTTTTCTCACGTTCCGACACCGCGCGCCACGGATCCTCTAAGAACTCGTGACACTCGAAGAAGAGTCCCGCATTGAACAGAGCTACCCCGCGACTGAGCGCATCCGGGACCGCCTGCGGCCTTGGGAGGGTGCGAAGACGCCATAGCACGTCCAACAGCCGGGTGGTCTGCTGACGGAGGTAGGGGAGATGCGGCGCAAACGCGGCGCGGATGCGAACGCGTCCATGGTCGTGTTCGACCACGCCAACCTCCTGAACGCGGCTAAGGCTCTCGGGGGATGCGATCCACCCGAACCGACTCCCCAGCGCGTTCGCGACTGGCTCGAGCTCGATCCAGGGGACCGCGGGCCGTTGGACCGTGGCCACGGTCCCGTACGCGGCGAGGGTCGGGGCCCACATAGCCTTTTCAGGCGCGCGCGCGGCTTCCAGCGCGAGGTCCGCGAGGAGGTGCTTCAACTCCACGTAGGACATTTACCGGCCGAAGGTCTGGATCGTATCTCGCAAGACCTCGGGGTCGCTCGAGGGCGGGGCGCATGCGGTCCCCGCGCACACGTAGGCGCGGGGTTCGGTGTCGGAGGCGACCATCGCCCGGACCGCAGGAGGGAGCGGGATGGCCGCATCGTCAGGCGCGTGAAGGGAGATGAGCTTGTCCGGGCGGTAGGCGAGCAACGCAGCGCGGTGCAGCGTTTGTGTCCGTGGGTCAGCACGGGCCCCAATGATGGTGACGTGGGCCGGTTCGTGGAGGAGGTCATCCAATGCGATGAACAGCGTCGCCGCGTAGAGCGCGTGGTCAGCTAGTGGCGGGGCAAACGCCGCCAGGACCTGTTCCGCATAGGCTCGGTATTGCGGCACGTCGAAGACCCGCGCCAGCTGCAGCAGCACCAGTGCGGCCACCGCGTTGGGTGCCGGGGTCGGGGCATCTTGGACGGGGTGATGCGGCGTCGTGAGCGCGGGGTCGGATACGTCCCGTGGCACATCGAAGAAGCCTCCGGCCTGATCCCAGTAGTCCCGGCAGACGACCTCCATGACCTGTCGCGCCGTCGCAGCGTAGGGGCTATGACCAGTGATCTCGTAGGCGCTCAGTAGCGCGGCCGCCATTTGCACCTGGTCGTCGAGCAACCGCACGCCACTCGAAGGCGGCGTCCCGACGACGTGGACAAACCCCCGCTCGGGACTGTAGGCGTCTGCAAGGATCCGATCAAGGGTCGCGAGCGCAATGCGCCGGCACCGCTCTTGGCCGAGGACCTTGTACGCTTCGAGGAACGCCGCAATCGCCATCCCGTTCCAGTTCGTGTAGTGGGCGGCATCCACAGACGGCGTCGGCCGACGCGCCCGAACCTCCGCGAGCTTGGGACGGCCCCGGTCGATAAGACGCCGGACATCCTCGATCGGCTGCCCGCGTTCGGCCGCGATGACATCAACGTCGTGGTCGATGAAGAGCACATGACGTCTGGCGGCATCATGCATTTCCCCTGGACCGCGCAGATGATAATGGGCGGCAAGGATCGCGAACTCCTCAGGAGTCACCACAGCGGCCGCTTCCTCTGGGGTCCAGGTGAAGTAACTCCCGTCATCCTCTGGCCCAAGATCCGCGTCCTGGCTCCCCGCAAACCCGCCCGGGGCGGCTCCGGCGAACACCGTTGCCATGAACTCGACCGTGTCTTCGGCCACCGCGCGAAAGTCGGGGTTTCCGGTGGCTTGGAAGCCATGGAGATAGTTGGTGAGGAGGCCGGCGTTATCGTAGAGCATCTTCTCGAAGTGGGGAACGATCCACCGCGCATCCGTCGAGTACCGGTGGAATCCGCCGCCGAGCTGGTCGTGCATGCCCCCGCGCGCCATCTTCTCCAACGTGCGCGCCACCATCGTCAGCACCCACTCCTCGCGGGCGCGAGCGTATCGGCGCAAGAGGAGTTCGAGCGCCCCCGGATGAGGGAATTTGGGCAACGTCCCAAAGCCTCCATTTGCCATGTCAAAGGCCTGCCCGAGACTCTCGATCGCGCGAGAGAGTAGCGCGGGCTCAACCTGCCCTTCGGCGCGCGTGCCGCTCGCTGTGGCGAGTTGTCGGTGGAGGTCATCCGCCGCTTTGAGGGCGTCCGCCTTCTGGTCTTGATAGTATTGAGCGACGCTGAGCAGGACCCGCTTGAAGCTCGGCCGTCCGTGGGCGTCGACGGGTGGGAAGTACGTCCCGCCGAAGAACGCCTTCCCCTCGGGGGTCAAGAATCCCGTCAGCGGCCATCCGCCCTGCCCCGAGATGGCGCTGATTGCGTGTTGGAAGCGGGCGTCGACGTCGGGGCGCTCATCGCGGTCCACTTTGATCGCGATGTAGCGCTCATTGATGATGTTCGCGACCTCGGGGTCCTCGTAGCTCTCATGGTCGAGCACGTGGCACCAGTGACACCATGCTGCCCCGATATCAAGGAGGATCGGTTTGTCTTCGCGTTGGGCGCGCGAGAAGGCTTCCGCCGACCATGGATGCCAGTCGACCGGCTGGTGGGCGGCGCCGCGGAGGTAGGCGCTGGAGGCGTCGGCGAGTCGGTTCCCCCCGCTCGGAGGGGCTCCGGCCTCAGACTTGCGTGGGGCAGTCACGCCCTGATTATAGCAGGGGGGTTATGGCCGGTCCTTCTGTTGCAGGAAGTTTAGCCGGAGGTCATTGAGCAGGGCGTCGAGCTGTCGGCGGTCCGGTTCGGAGAGTCGGGGTTTCACGTGTTCCGCGAGGGCCGCGACGGCGTCGATCGCAAGGCGCGCATCGTCGAGCGTGCGCTCGATCTTCTTGGTGGCAGGATTAGGGATCAAGCCCATCCCCTGCCACGCGTTCGCCGCGAGCACGCTGATGCACCACTGGACGACGCGTGTGGTATCCAGGGATTCCTCGGTGGTCTCTGGTGGTTGGTCCGCGGGCGGTGGTTCCTGTGCCACGTCGGGCTCACGTCCTCTCAGTTGGGTTGCGTTCAGTCACCGTAGGCGTGGATCGAGCGCTTCGCGCAATCCATCGCCGACGACGTTGAGGGCGAGGACTGTGACGAAGATCGCCAGCCCCGGCCAAATGGCCAGCCAGGGCGCGGAGCTCAGGTACGCCTGCGCGATGTTGAGCATCGACCCCCATGATGGGGTAGGCGGTTGCGTGCCAAGGCCGAGGAACGAGAGGGCCGCCTCCGCCGTGATCGCGGTCGCACTGGCCAGGGAGGCCTGCACGAAGACCGCGGAGAGGATGTTGGGCAGGACGTGGATCCAGATGATCCGCCCGTCGCTCGCGCCCGCAGCCCGCGCCGCCTCGACGTAGTTCTGCTCCCGTTCGGTCAACGTCCGGGCGCGTGCGAGGCGGATGAACCCGGGCGTAAACACAATTCCAATGGCGATCATCGCTTGGCTCAAACCGGTGCCGATCACGGTGGTGAGCGCAAGCGCGAGGACGAGGAAGGGAAATGACAAGGTCGCATCCGTCAAGCGCATGAGGAAGTCATCGAGCCGTCCGCGATAGTAACCGGCTAGCAGTCCCAACGGGAGCCCGAGGCAAACGGCGATGCCGACCGAGATCACGCCCGCTTGCAAGGCCGTGCGCGCTCCAAAGAGTACCCGGCTCAATTCATCTCGGCCGAGATCATCCGTCCCGAACAGGTGGCCTGGGCGGGACGGACTGAGGAGGTTCCCAAAGTCCGTCTTCACCGGATCCGCGGGCGCGATCCAGTGTGCGCCCAGGGCGACGGCGAAGAGCACGAGGACGACCCAAAAGCCGAGCAGCGCCAGCCGGTTCTTTGCGAACCGATGGAGAAAATAGCTCAGCCCGGACCGGCTCACCCGACGGGGGATCCCGGTCGCCTCGAGGGGCGCCACGGCGACAGTCGTAGGGGCGGGGCGGAATCGGCGCATCACGGCGACCCAGCCTCGAGGCGAATCCGCGGATCCAACAGGCCGTAGGCGAGGTCGACTACAAGGTTCGTTGCGACAACGGCGACCGCGACGACCAGGACGACCCCTTGGACCATCGGGTAGTCCCGCGTCAAGATCGCATCGATCGCGAGACGGCCGAGGCCGGGAATCGCGAAGATGGTCTCGGTGATGACCGCGCCCCCCAAGAGGCCGCTCAGCTGCAGACCCATAATGGTGATGACCGGGATCATCGCGTTCTTCATCGCGTGTTTGACGATGACCGCGAAGTCCGCGAGCCCTTTCGCCTGCGCCGTGCGCACGTAGTCGGCACTGAGGACCTCGATCATGCTTGAGCGTAGGAGGCGCATGACCAGTGCTGCAAGGGCCGTCCCCAAGACCACGGCGGGCATCACCATCAAACTGAGGTTGCGGCGCAGGTCGATCCACGGCTCGACGTAGCCGGAGGGCGGGAAGATGTGGTAGTGGACCGCGAGCAAGTAAATGAGCATGATCCCGAGCCAGAAG
>JGI1358J11329_10004438_pt1 | contig 10110 bp, 9 predicted proteins | sample Subgroupgradi54m_FD_11329 | JGI IMG/M metagenome (IMG submission 11329)
CTGTCTGCAATTTGTCAGCGAAAGGCTGGACGATGCTTAGGCGGTTTCTGAATGCGTGATAGGAATCAGCCTGGGAGGCTGCCAGAAACGCTGGAAAGGTCACGCAACGGTGTTATGCAACATAGGGATCGGGCACCCTCAGCTGTTGCAAGATTGAAATTTCCAGTGCTTCCATTTCTGCCGCATCTTTTTTCTTGATATGGTCGAACCCTTGTGCGTGCAGCACGCCGTGGACGATCAGGTGGGCGTAGTGGTGCAGTAATTTCTTCTTTTGTTCTTTCGCTTCGCGCGCCACGACCGGTACGCAAATCACGATGTCAGCGACAGCGGTTGCATCGCCTGCTGCGTGGTAGGGGAAGGTCAGCACATTGGTGGCGTAGTCTTTGCCACGGAATGCGGCATTCAGTTTTTTGCCTTCGGCAGCGGCGACGAAGCGCAGGGTCAGCTGTGCCGGCTGTTGCAGGGCGGCTTGTACCCAGCGGCGGAGGCGGCTGCGGTTCAGGCCGGCCGGAACGGTGGCAGCAAATTGCACGCTCAGGTTCAGTGCAGGTGGTGGCGCGGTTCTCTCACTCTGCCCTTTCCCGGGGGGGGAGAGTAAACGTTGTGCCGATTCAAGGGTTCGATTTCTTTTCTGCTTCATGTTTTTCATAGGCGTCAACAATGCGCGCGACCAAGGGGTGGCGCACGACGTCTTCGCTGGTGAATTCGGTGAAGGCGATGCCGCGCACGGGTTTGAGAATCTGGCGTGCTTCGGCCAGGCCGCTTTTGCTGTGACGCGGCAGGTCGATTTGTGTGGCGTCACCTGTGACGACGGCTTTGCTGCCGAAGCCGATGCGGGTGAGGAACATTTTCATTTGTTCCGGCGTGGTGTTTTGCGCTTCATCGAGGATGACGAAAGCGTGGTTCAGCGTGCGGCCGCGCATGTAGGCGAGTGGCGCGATTTCGATCGCTTGTCGTTCGAACAATTTATTGGTCTTGTCGAAGCCGAGCAGGTCGTAGAGGGCGTCGTACAGTGGGCGCAGATAGGGATCGACTTTTTGCGCCAGATCGCCGGGCAGGAAGCCGAGGCGTTCGCCCGCTTCGACGGCGGGGCGTGTGAGCACGATGCGTTTGACGCTGTCGCGCTCCAGCGCATCGACGGCGCAGGCGACGGCGAGATAGGTCTTGCCAGTACCGGCCGGGCCGATGCCGAAAGTGATGTCGTGACGCAGGATGTGTTGCAGGTATTCGCGCTGGCGTGGGGTGCGGCCGCGCAGGTCGTTGCGGCGTGTGTGCAGCACAGGTTCATCGTCGCTGCGCGCGGGCAGTTCGGGCAGGGGTGCCGCAGTGGGCGGTGGGCGGCTGCGATCAATCAGTGCCAGTTGCACGTCTTCCAGTGAGAGGGATCTTTCTGCCTGCCCCGAGAGTTGCTGCAACAAGGCAATCGCACGTTCGCTGGCGGCGCGCGGGCCGCTGCACTGAAATGTGTTGCCGCGCCGGATCAGATTGATGTCGAGGGCGCTTTCGATCTGTTGCAGGTTTTCATCGAGCGGGCCGCATAGATTGGCGAGCGCAACGTTGGAGGCGTTGGGCCATTGCCATTCGATGACTTTGTTGTGCGATTTTGATTGGGTTGCCATGCAAGCCTTTTGAAAGTCAGCCACTGGGGGGCGCTGAGAAGATCAAGTTCAACTTTACCGCCAAGACGCCAAGAGCGCCAAGGAAAAACATGGATTTTCCTTGGCGCTCTTGGCGTCTTGGCGGCCGCCTTGTTTTTCACTGAGTCCTCTGTGGTTTGCCTTCAAGAAGTAATCACAATTTCACCGCGCAAGGTATGCGCCATTGCTTCGGTGATATGCACTTTGACCATCTGGCCAATCAGGCGTGCGTTGCCGACGAAATTGACGACGCGGTTGTTTTCGGTGCGACCGCAGATTTCCTTGCTGTCTCGTTTCGATACGCCGTCCACCAGCACGGTTTGAACGCTGCCGAGCATGCTCTGGCTGATCGCGGCTTCCTGTTGGTCGATTTGTTTTTGCAGGCGCTGCAGGCGTGCCAGTTTGACTGCCTGCGGCGTGTCGTCGGCCAGGTCGGCGGCGGGGGTGCCGGGCCGCTTGCTATAGACAAAGCTGTAAGAGGTGTCGAAATTCACTTCGCGCGCCAGTTGCAGGGTTTTTTCGAAATCCTCTTCGGTCTCGCCGGGGAAGCCGACGATGATGTCGGAAGAGATGGAAATGTTCGGGCGCACCGCGCGCAGGCGGCGCAGGATGGATTTGTATTCCAGCACTGTGTAGCCACGCTTCATGGCGGCGAGGACGCGATCCGAGCCAGCCTGGACCGGCAGATAGACGTGATCCACCAGTTTTGGAATCCGTGCATAGGCGTCGATCAGGCGCTGCGAAAATTCTTTTGGGTGCGAAGTGGTATAGCGGATGCGTTCGATGCCGGGAATCTCGGCGACGTATTCCAGCAGCAGAGCGAAATCGGCACTCTCGCCATCGCTCATTTTTCCGACATAGGCGTTGACGTTTTGCCCTAGCAGGGTGATGTCCTTGACGCCCTGGGCGGCAACTTCGGCGACTTCGGTCAGCACATCGTCAAAGTTGCGCGAGATTTCCTCACCGCGTGTGTAGGGCACGACGCAGAAGCTGCAATATTTGCTGCACCCTTCCATGATCGACACAAAGGCACTCGCACCTTCGACGCGCGCGGGTGGCAGGTGATCGAATTTTTCGATTTCAGGGAAGCTGATATCCACCTGCGGTTGGCCGCTGCTGCGCCGTTTAGCCAGCAGGTCGGGTAGGCGGTGCAGCGTTTGCGGTCCGAATACCACATCGACATAGGGCGCGCGCGCGACGATGGCCGCGCCTTCCTGACTGGCGACACAGCCGCCGACGCCGATCAGCAGATTCGGGTTTTGCTGTTTCAGATGCTTGATGCGGCCGAGATCGGAAAACACTTTTTCCTGTGCCTTCTCGCGCACCGAACAGGTGTTGAAGAGGATGACGTCGGCGTCTTCCGGCGTGGCGGTTTTTTCCAGCCCCTCGGCGGCGTGCAGCACGTCGGCCATCTTGTCCGAGTCGTACTCGTTCATCTGACAGCCGAATGTGCGAATGAATATTTTCTTGGACATGTTGAAAGCTATAAGGCGGTTTACCACGGAGAACGCGGGGAGCACGGAGAAAGACTAAGCATTTTGAGGTTTTCTCCGTGCCCCCCGTGTTCTCCGTGGTAAACCAAGTTTTTACTGACCCGCCATTTCCTGTGGGGTCAGAATCCAGAGAGTTTGTATCTGCCCTTGGGGATTGAATTTCACCTTGACGATGGCGCCGACGGGTACCTGGCTGGGGAGCAGTGTGGTGTTCTGTGCGCTATAGATCAGCGCGCCGGGGGCGAGGGGGTATACCCGGTCGCCAAGCTGCACGTTCGGATAGCTGATGGCCATGAGCTGCGCACGCGCCAGATTGGGCGGAATGCGGCGCATTTGTGCGGCGGCTGGATTTGCAATACCGAGTGCCAGAATGATCAGCACTGAAGGAAGTAACTTGTTCAACACGGAGTCGCCTTTATGCGGTGGTGTTGGAGAGCATCTAAAAACGATCTCTGTCTTCGTCGGCGCGTTTTGCCAGAGGCCGTTTGTAGATGCTCTAAGTAGAGGGAGTGGTGGCGCATCAGGGACTCGAACCCCGGACCTGCGGATTATGATTCCGTCGCTCTAACCAACTGAGCTAATGCGCCGTCTCGAAAAGAGGCGGAAGGTTAAGCTGGAACAACTTAAAAGTCAAGTTGTCGCGCTGTGGTGTGCGCTGGCATCTGGTGCAAAAAAGAACCCCGCCAGAAGGCGGGGCCGAAATAGGAACCGTCAGGGAGGGAGGCGGTTCCGTGGGTAGTCACATCAAGTGCATCGCATGCGTTGCATTATGCGAGGGGCAACTTACAGAGCACTGACGTGGCGCTTACGCGGGGCTGACGGTGCGTTGATGCCATAAAAAAACCCGCCACGGAGGCGGGTTCTCAAGTCAAGTGAGAGCCGGGGAGGGGCGCTCCCCGGCTGCTTGATCAGGCGTGAATATCCACGTCTTTGGTTTCCTTGACGAATAACATGCCGATCACGAAGGTGGCGGCGGCGATCACGACCGGGTACATCAGGCCGGAATAGATATCGCCTTGCGCGGCCACGATGGCGAACGAAGTGGCAGGCAGGAAGCCGCCGAACCAGCCGTTGCCGATGTGATACGGCAAGGACATGGAGGTGTAGCGGATCCGGGTCGGGAACAGTTCCACCAGCATGGCCGCGATCGGGCCATAGACCATCGTCACATAAATCACCATCACGGTCAGCAGCAGGATCACCATGAAGTAATTGATCTGTGCCGGATCGGCTTTGGCGGGATAACCGGCGGCTTTGACGGCGTCGCCCATGGCTTTCTTGAAGGCACCTTCCTTGGCTTTGCTCAAGCCAACCTTGCCATCCTTGTCGAACGCGGCGAGGGAAGCTTCAGCAGCCTTCAGATCGGCAGCCAGTTTTTCAGCGGCTTTTGGATCTTCAGGTTTTGCGGTGGCTTTCAGATCCTCCAGTTTCTTGGCGGCTGCTTCCTTGCCTGCGGCAATGTCAGCATCGGTGAACAGTTTCGTTTCATACGAAGAGATCACGGTCTCGCCGATTTTGACGCTGGCCACGGTACCAGCTGGGGCGCTGACGTTGGTGTAGTTCACCCCGCTGGCGGCGAGATAGCTCTTGGCGATATCGCACGAGGTGGTGAACTTGGAGGTGCCGGTCGGGTTGAACTGGAACGAGCAGGTGGCCGGATCGGCGGTGACCTGAATCGGTGAGCTCAGTTGCGCGGCTTCCAGCGCCGGGTTGGCGTAGTGGGTGAGCTGTTTGAAAATCGTGAAGTAGCTCAGCGCCGCGATCAGGCAACCGGCCATGATGATCGGCTTGCGGCCGATCTTGTCGGACAGCGTACCGAACAGGATGAAGAATGGTGTGCCGATGACCAGCGAAGCGGCGATCAGCAAGTTGGCGGTGGCGCCATCCACTTTCAGCATTTTCTCCAGGAAGAAAAGTGCGTAGAACTGGCCGGTGTACCAGACCACAGCTTGACCGGCGGTCAGGCCGACCAGTGCCAGAATCACGATCTTCAGGTTTTTCCATTCGCCGAAGGATTCGGTTAAAGGGGCTTTCGACAATTTGCCTTCATCCTTCATTTTCTTGAAGGCAGGCGATTCGTTCAGTGACAGACGAATCCACAGCGATACGCCGAGCAGCACGATGGACAGCAGGTAAGGAACGCGCCAGCCCCAGTCAGCGAAAACTGCTTCACCCAGATAAGTACGGGTGCCCAGAATCACCAGCAGCGCCAGCATCAGGCCGACGGTGGCCGTGGTTTGAATCCACGAGGTGTAGTTGCCGCGTTTGCCCTGCGGCGCATGTTCTGCCACATAGGTTGCGGCACCGCCATACTCACCACCGAGCGCCAGACCCTGCAACAGACGCAGTGCAATCAGAATGATCGGTGCGGCAATGCCGATGGTGGCGTAGGTGGGAATCACGCCGACGATGAAGGTCGATGCGCCCATGATCAGAATAGTGATCAGGAAGGTATATTTGCGGCCCACCAGATCGCCCAGACGGCCGAATACGATGGCGCCGAAAGGACGCACCGCGAAACCGGCGGCAAAAGCGAGCAGGGTGAAAATCACGCGGGTGCTTTCATCCAGGGGTGCAAAGAATTGCTTGCCGATGATGGCAGCCATCACTCCAAACAGATAAAAGTCATACCACTCGAACACGGTACCGAGCGAGGAAGCGAAGATAACTTTCTTCTCTTCCTGCGACATCGGCCGTGGTGCTACGGCAGTGCTGGACATGTTGTGTCTCCTCTTGATGGATCTAAAATATCAAGCGCATGGAAGGCTTGAGTGCTGAGGAGTATGCGAGGGGAGGCTTACTGCGGTCTGACGTGGAACTTACGCTGCGCTTACGTTGCAACGTTATTCCGGGCGGGTGCCGATGCTGTGCAGAAATGCATTCAAGCGACGTTCGCAGGCGCGCGTGTAGGAAAAATAGGCGAAGGTGATGAGCACCGAAGCGACGAAATACCAGCGCCAGTGCGCCGGTAGGGCGCCGATCCCCCAGCACGTCAGACCGATGAAAAGAAAACTGGCCAGCATGGCGAGGCCATTGACATTCAGCGTGGCGCACACGATCCGCCACGCTTCATCATCCTGCGCGGCCAGGCAGGCAGTAAAGCTGCGTTCAATTTCGTAGCCAAGACTGGCAAACACGCCCACCACAACCAGACTGAGCAAGCCATACCAGAGCCAGATGATCAACAAGTTTTCCATGACATCGGTGCACAGCGCGAATGAACCAGAGGGGTGAACTGCCGATTCAGTATAGGAATTGTTTGGTGATGTGGGAAGGAGAAAGGTGGCGTGTGGAGGTGTCTGGAGTAATGCCGTTCAGTTGAGCGACTGAGAGGCTCATTTTTTGGCTCACCGCTGAAAAGTAGTACGTCATTCCCGCGCAGGCGGGAATCCAGTGTCTTTGATCCTTTCAAATCGCTGGTTATCGCAGGAACGACGTAACCGCTTAACTGAACGGTATTACTGGCTTGGCCCTGATTCTTCTTCGCCCGCCGCGCGGTATTCTTCATCCAGCTTGTCCATCGTGCGTGCGTAGTACCAGATGATGCCGCAGAACACCACCAGCGCGCCCTGGGCGGCGATCCAGAAGCCGAATGGCCAGCCGAAGAAGATGAAATCGAGATGGTGCGCGTTGTACACAAGGACGAAAGACACCACGAACCATACTGCCAGCAGCATGGCAATGATGCGCAGATTTTTACGCCAATAGCGTTCTTGATTTTTCTCGGTTTCCATCATGTCTCCTGTGATAGTTCGATCATGTGCTGACGATATCGTCGGGGCTGATCCGTCGATCGTTGACCGGCGGGCGAACCACGGTGACGCTGCAAGGCCCGCCCGCAACTACCTGCGCGGCAACGGTACCTCCTAGCAGGCGAGTCGCCGCACGACGTGGTGGCGCACCGATCAGGATCTGATCGACATTATTTACCTTTGCATATTCAATCAGTGCGGTGGCGGGGTTGCCCGATTCCAGGACGTGGTAGGTCACGCGTTCTTCCGGCAGTTTCAACGGTCGGGCCCAATGCCGCAATTCAACCAGATTTCTGATGTGCTGGCGGGTGGCAGAGTCTTCAATCCGTGCCGCACCCAGGGTGGGCTCCGGCGGCATCACCGTGACGCAGGCGATGCGGCACTGATTGTCTGCCGCGATCAGGCGGCGCACGGCATCGCGCAGGGCTTCGAGGATGGCATCGTTGTCATTGCGTGTCGCGATGGCGACCAGCACAATCGGCGCCGCATTGATCTGGCTCGACGGTGGCGGACAGGGTGCCGGTTCGTAACCGGCGGCGCGCAGCCAGCGCCGGAATACGGTTTTCCAGCCAGCGCGGCGCAAGCGCGTGCCGCGCTCGGTCAGCACCACCTGGTCGTGATGAACCAGATCAAACGCCACCTGGGCGGCCGAGGCATAACGCTGACCAGCATCGGTTTCGAGGCAATGCAGAATGATTTCCTGCAACCAGGCAGGGGTGTCGGGAGCGATCGCGCGCGGTGGAACTGGATCGCGATAGAGCCGCTGGCGCAGCCCGGACAGGGAGGTCGGCATGCCAAACGGCAGGCGCCCGGTGGCCAGCTCATACAGCACGACGCCGAGGGCGAAGATATCGCTGCGCGGATCACAGCGCACGCCCATGATTTGCTCGGGCGACATGTAGGGCCAGTTGCCAACCGGAAAGCGAAACTCTTCGGCCAGCAAGTCGGGGTAATTGTTGTGGTGGGCCAGGCCGTAGTCGATCAATACGGCCGTACCGGCGGCGCGGTAGAGCACGTTTTCCGGTTTGACATCGAGATGCACCACGTCATTGCGATGCAGATCGTGCACGGCGTCTGCCAGTGCCGCGCCCAGCCGCACCACGTCCTGCGCTGGAATGGGGGCGCGCTGCACCCAGTCGTTGAGCGAGGGACCCTCGACATATTCCATCAGCAGGTAGGGCCGGGTTTCAACGTCGCCAAAAGCGATCAGGCGCGGCACATGGGGGCCGGACAGAGCACCCAGCACCATACGCTCCACTTCAAAGCAAATGACATTGGCTGCCGGTTCGCCATGCCCCAGGCGCGGCAACTTCATGATCAGCGGCAACGGACCCTTGGGCCCGGTCAGGCGATAGATTACCGCCATGCCGCCGGTATGCATCTTTTCGCCCAGGCGGTAGCCGTCGATTTCACTGCCCGGCCCGATTGGAGTGAGCGTGTTATTCGCCATGCTCATTCACCATGCTCAAGGCGCAAAGCGATGCGTTCAGGAAGTCCAGCGGCGCGGATTTTGCTGGCGGCGGTGAGATAGTCGTAGGCCACGCGAAAAAAAGTAATACGCGCACGCGTCAGGTCTGCCAGGGCATAGCAGGCCTCATTGTTGCCGTCGCGTGGTTGCCCTGCGGAGCCGACGATGGCCAGCCACTGACGGTGATGCCCGACCGGGATCGGCGTACCGGAGACCGGGTAAAACGGCATCGGCCGGCCGCTGGCCCCGGTGTAGTAGAGCACCTGTTCGTGCACATGGCCGCAGAAAATGTAATTGGCTTTGCCGGCGCGCAGGCTCTGTTCGGCTTGCACCGGGCTGGTGATGTAGTCCCATTGTTCCGGAGCTACGGCACTGGCGTGGACGAACAGGATATCGTCCTCACGCACCGTCAGTGGCAGGCTTTCGAGAAAGCTGCGTTGCGGTTCACGCATCTGCGCTTGCGTCCAATCAATGGCGGCCTGAGCGTTGGCATTGAGAGGATCCATCGCGCGACCGAGCGCCGCCGCATCGTGGTTGCCCAGCACGACAATCGCACCCTGCGCACGATAGGACGCGATCAAGTCCAGCACCGCGACCGGATCGGCACCGTAGCCCACCAGATCGCCGAGAAACGCGTGGCGATTTGCGCCCTGCGTTTGCGCATGGGCAAGACAGGCGGTGAGTGCCTCAAGGTTGCTGTGTATATCGGCGAACAGGGCCAGCTTCATCGACTATGCTCTTCCGGCAGCGGTTGCCAGCGATCTGTTGCGGTGGATAAGGAGTGGCCACTATAGGGGCGCGGATTTATTCGTCGTTCCTGCGCAGGCAGGAACGACGACGAAGCCATTTCCCGAATAAATCTGTGTTTCCCTAAAGAAGTGGCATCTCTCGGAGGTGGCCTGCTGTGTCCTGGATTGTCAACGACAGCACAGCCATATCCTACTGATAATCCGGACGGAAAAAAACCCCTGCGCTTGTGGCACAGGGGTTTGGGTCGGTGCCAGGCCAGCGCACCCGGGGTCAGTCGCTATGGATGTCGCGGTCCTTCGTCTCGGGCAGGAACAGCGTGCCCAGTACCACCGTCATCAGCGCGACAACGATCGGATACCACAGCCCATAGTAGATATCGCCGGTGGCCGCCACCATGGCGAAGGCGGTGGTCGGCAGGAAACCGCCAAACCCAGCCGTTACCAATGTGATAGGGCAGCGACATCGACGTATAGCGGATCCGCGTCGGGAACAACTCCACCAGCCAGGCGGCAATTGGCCCATAGACCATCGTCACGTAAATCACCAGAATGGTCAGCAGCGCCAGCACTACGGGGGTGTTGATTTTCTCGGGATCGGCTTTGGTCGGATAACCGGCGGCCTTGACGGTTTCCGTCAACTGCTTGTCGAACTCGGCTAGCTTCGCCTTGAAGTCGGCGGGCGGCAGACCGGTTCCTTCGAACGTGGCAACCACCGTGTCGCCAAATTTGATCGATGCGACGGTACCGGCAGGCGCAACCTGATTCTTGTAGCTGATGGCGCGTTTGGCCATCGCACTCTTAGCGATATCGCAGGAGCTGGTGAATTTCGCTTTGCCGACGGGGTCGAACTGGAACGAGCACTGGGCCGGATCAGCCACCACCGTCACCGGGTTTTTCGCCTGCGCTTCAAAGATCGCCGGGTTGGCGTATTGCGTCAGCGCAGTGAAAATCGGGAAGTAGGTCACCGCAGCCAGCAGACAGCCGATCATGATGATCGGTTTGCGACCCACC